>Ga0179591_1342870_pt1 | contig 11341 bp, 10 predicted proteins | sample CZOMad2_1_08_16f_FD_182891 | JGI IMG/M metagenome (GOLD analysis project Ga0179591, IMG submission 182891) | Vadose zone soil fungal communities from Angelo Coast Range Reserve, California, USA - CZOMad2_1_08_16fungal (PacBio error correction) | ecosystem: Environmental > Terrestrial > Soil >... | reverse complement strand
CTTTCGATGCCCCCCCCCCAGTTTTTTGGGAACATAGGTTTGATTTGACTTGCTCTCCTTTGTCGTGGGCATGGATCTTCAGCCATTCCCCTCCTTTTTGCGGGCGACCCCTTTTTTCTCAGACCTCATAAGCAACCTGATTATTCAAAACCTGACCATGGCCATACATCGTTCTGTTTGAATGACTTCACGTTCACTTGTCTCTGCTGGCCGTCAAACAGGCTTCCCCAGCGTTTGTTTACCCCGTCTTTTCTCTTCGCCGCTCGTTTTCCTCCAGTAAGATGTCCTTTACCGCCCACTCTTCCTCGCCATTCCATCTGTATTCTTAGAGCAGATTTCCGTCAGTACAGCTTCCCTCTCTCCACCTAGGGCAACTCTTTGCGGGCTCTCTGCCCCTTAGCGCAGTGCTGTAAAGTTCCCTTCGCCTTTCCCAGCATAAGTCCAACACAGTTTAAAAAGTTTAACCCCCTCTCCTTCACTCTTTCTCAAAATCGTTCGTCGTTCCTTCACCTTCGCACACCTGCTTTGCTGCATTCAAAAATTTAGTTCCCGCGTTTCTTTGTTGCTTTCACTTTCCGCGGTTACTGGGTTTGCTTCCGGTTAACTTCCCCTGGGAATCAGGATTCGGGGACTCCCGTTGCCTTTTGACTCGAGCTCTCACCTCTTAAGGCGACGGTCTTACGAGCCCCCTATCATGAAGGGTTGCGACGCTTCATTCTTTTTTCCTAGTGTCTTAGTCCGGTTTTGTCCTCACTTTCGGAATTTCTCGATATCCCAACGCTGAATTAACCCCCCCCCTTTTCCATTCAGACGCCCTTAGTCGCGAGTCATTCCCTTGGTCTCTTTTTGTTTTAAGAAAACTTCTAATTCTCCCCCCCACCAGTGTGATTGTGGGGTTTCCCCATTCTCCTGCGTTCTTGATAAGTATTTTACAGCTTAGCCAAGATTGCCCCCCTAAGTGCCCAGTTCCCTTTCTTTCTCACCTTTTCTCTCTAGTTGCGCGATTCACCATGTCACTCTAATCCCCAATTTTCCCCCAGCCCCACTACAGCGCCTCCCCCCCCCGGGGCTCCCCCTTTTTTCCCTCTTTTTTCGTGCATTCTTGCGCTGTAAGATTATTTCGCAAACTTCACTCTTCCCTGGTCTTTTGCTAACGACAACCCCGAAACTTCTCTGATTTTTCTGTTAAGGGCGGCTTTTCTTTTGCAATTTGGCGTATCCGCGCATTGTTCACAGGGCGACTCCGTCAAATTTTGCCGTCCGATCGTGCCAATCCCCTGCCGGCCGAGCGTTCAATTCCCAACCGTCTTTTCAATTTTCTATGCAGTTAGCACCCCGCTTCACTGTCCCGGGTGCCACCTGGCCTGATCATCGTAGTTCGGCCCTGCTAACACGTCACCATTGTTTGCGATTTCAAGTGACTACCCCTCTCTTGGTGGCACACCTTTTTTCCACTCGCCAAACATGTTTGAAATCCCCTCCACTCCTTCAAAAAAATTCGTTTCCTTCAGGAGGCTTAGAGCGTTTATTCTGCGCCCGCCCAAATCTCGACCTCCCCTCGTGGGTCACCAAATAGCCCTTGTTTGAACGTGTTGACCCGAATCAGTTCCTAGTTACTCACCCCATTGCACCGCTTAACACCAATAAGAATGACGTGCTTTCTACTGTCAGTTTTCTTCCCCATCGCATTCGACCGCCAAACAGGTTATAGGTTCCGTAAACGTATTTAAAGTTGTCACCTTGTTTCGTTTTCGCGCGACCGCTAACTTGACGCTAATACAGATGGCAACGGTTGACCACTTCTGGGCCTCGAATTTCTGTCTTTGCGCTCGCCCCATTAAGTTTGGCCCGACACCTCTTTTTTTGCGAGCTCCAACGCCCCCCGCCCTGAGCGCGTGACATTTTTCTTGGCTTCCCCTTTCGTAACCACGGCATTTTCTCACTTTAATTTTTTTTGTTTAGGGACTTCCGCGCCCCCTTTCTTTTTCCCTACTACCCCTTGTTTTGACGAGAATCGGGTTGCTCCCTTTCCTCTTTCTCGCACCATTGGAGAAGAATCCTTACGTTACTCCAGTTTCTTTTCAAACAAATGGAAGATCTTCAGATTCAACCACTTGCCCCTTTTCCTTGCTCGGTAGACAAAATTGTTATCGGTCCCGTCTGTTCGTCCCTCCCACAGCTCGCCCCCGCCGTCGTATATCGATCCCCTTCTTGGGTCACGTTGCCCTATTTCTCAACTTTAGGGGGATGGCGCGATAACCCTTCACCCTACTTTGGAACGGCGTTGCGATGCTTCAACCCCCCTGGCTGGTCTTCCCCCTCCTTCGTTTTTGTTGAACCTCGTAGTAAGAATTTCTTCTTAGTTTTTAAGAGGGCCCGCTGTTCACGACGGTATTTTATGGGTTCAAACACCACAGTCCTTGTCCCGTCTTTTTTCTTTCTCTCATTTGCGCTCAGCTCTATCAACTTTCTAAGCATTCATGTTAAATCTGACTTTTCTTTAAATTGAGTCTGGCGGCGTGAAGTCGTCTGGTTCCGAGATTTTGGTTTTCTTGAAGTTGGACAAAATGTACCCATGTTCTTTTCCCTTTATTCCCTTTCTTAGAGCTTCCAGCGATTTAGCAATGCCGTCCCTTTCCACTTTTCTTGATTATTCCAAATTCATTTCGTTGGCCCCCACCCAGACCCCCCCCCCGCTTGTTGCTTATGAGATACAACTTATGCCCCCCCTTCTGGGAGTTTTTTGCCCTTTCCTGCGATTTTTTTTGCCCCCCCTTTTCGGATCTGTGACATTACCCTTCATTTCGGGTCGCGATTTCAAAAGCAAACCTGCTTCCCCCTAACGAACACCTTCCCTCTATATTTTTTCTTCTGTCATGACCGTCGGCTTGCTTTTCGTTGTTCCTCCCACCCCGTCCGTATCATGGTTAAATTTTTGCCCCCTTGATTCGTCCCCTGGGAGTCTGTTCCGCTGGTCTGGAATTTGGCTCCCCTGCAAGTAATGGGTGACAATCCTCTTTCCGCCCAAGAGTCTGGCCCACGGGACCGCCAACAGTGGGGGTGGGTGTTGGTTCTTTTTGAATTTCCTTGGAGATGTATTCGTCCCCATCTTGCTCTTCTTTAACCATCGTATCCATGTCATAGACGCCCCTTTTACAGATGCTTTGATTAAGATCGCCCCTCGTTTTTCTGAAGTCTCCCTCCAAGAGATCCTGCATTCGAGGATGTGATGCGGCCGATAGTGTTTATTTCCTTTCCTGCAGGAATATGCGGAAGCTTGACGTTCCCTCGACCACCGCCACTATGTTAGAACCTTTGAGGCTGTCTCACCCGGTCTACAAGCTCTCCACCTTCTCTTGCATTACTTAAATTTGTGAAAACTTTTTTGAGCCTGTCAAGAGGTCGGAGTTGCCTCGAATCTCCGAGTCCCGTGCGCCAGTCCCCCCTAATCCGACTTCCTTGTCCAGAGATCTAAATCTTTCCCGTTGTTACCTCTTTAAAGCAGCCCACACTTTTGGGGCCGCTTGCCCGTCCCCCTCCCCCCGACACCCTCTTTATCCCCAAGACCGAGAGCGTGGTCCTTAATGTTTTTTTTTCTGCGGCGGCCTGAACTTTGCCGCGTCTATTGCGCGAACCACGAGATTTTGGTCCTATTTTTCCTCCGGGAGGGTTGTGTGCGCTGCCACTGCCGCGAGTCGGTTTTTTGCCGTCATACGCTGGGCTCTTAATTCCTTTTTACACAGCGTTTTGGCGATCGGCTTGTTCCAAACTCGTCTTTGTTTGGTCACGCCCCCTCTCCTGTACCTACCTACTTTGACTTCACATGGCCGATGGGTTCTGGTGAATAATAATCACTTGGCTTCCTTGAGTTGTTCTCCACAAAGCCATTTCGACCGCGACAAGTGTGTGCCCCTTCTCAGCTTGATCCTCCCTGCCCCCCACGGACATACGGCATCGTTCTTTTTCTGACGCCACTTTGTTCTCCTCCCCTGCAGAAGCGGTCTTTCGCAAAGTGATTACTTCGGTTTTTTTCGGATCTTGGCGCAGTTCGACACTTTTACTACTATTGCCCCAAACTTTACTGTTTTCCCCCGTTCTAACGCGGTAATTGCTGAGCCCCTTCTATTCGCCCAGCATAAGACGATTTTAGTTCGAACCCCTCAATTCGGGTCATTTATTTCCCTTTTTTTTCTTTCTTTGGTTGTAGCGCAAATTCTTCCCCTCGTCGTCTTTCCCCAGGTTTCGTGGCCCCCCCCTGAATATCAAATTTGCCTCCCCTCAGATTTTTCCTCCGCGCCGCCGCCAAGCAGAAATGTAGCAGTACCCCTCTATCCTTTTTCCCCCTCTCCTCTTGTTTTTTGTTAGATCTCATTCTTTGAATCCTCCCTACACTCTTGTTTCGTCCGTCTGCTGGCCGCCCTTGTATCCGGCTTTGGCAAATGGCCTGATTGCATCCAACATGCGCGTGACCCCCCTTGCGTTTGTCGGCCATCCGCTCAACGAGAATTCGGCCCAGAAGCCAGGGTGCTATGCTTTTCTAAATCCCTTTCGTTCTTAATGTTTCTCGGTGCTTGCCCCTCACTTTTCAGATCTTGCTTAGATCCCCCGCTTTAGTTGACATTCTACCAAAAATGTTCCCCTCTTGCCCTCCTGTCAGTTTCCCTCGCCGCCCTGAAGCATTCCCCGAAGTCAATGCGAGCCCACTCCTGATGGCCCCCCCCTTGTCTTGGACCTCGGCTTCTTCCTACGTTATTTGACTCGGTAAGTTCTGATTAATGCCGAGTTCGAGCCCCAGTTTTGGCGCGTTTCCTCCCTTTTGATCCCCCAGCCCCCGTCCCCACATTCGTTTATTCAAAACGACCTGCCAAGGAAAACCCCCCTTCCTTCCGTTCTTAGTTTCTCTCGTCCTCGGCCGTCAAACCATGCAAACCCAGCGTTTAATTACGTATCGCCCCCGCTGTTTCAGACCTTTCCTTTCCCCTGCAGCCTATCTCTCCTCCAGGTCCGGCCGGGGGCATCGTCAGTCCCCCCCCCTCCCTCTGCACCTAGGCACCAACCCTTTTTTCTTCTGCAATATTATCGCTTCCATTTTTTTGCAACCCTCCCCTCGCCTTCCCGTCAGAAATGTAGCTTTTTCCACCGCTTCCCTTAAACACTTCACAAACGATTTCGTCGCTCCGTCCGCCCTGCCACCATCTTTTTGCTGCTTCTAATCCTTCGGCAGGTACCTTTTTCGCTATGTCACTTTCTTCTTCGGATTTCTTTTACAGCGGCGCTCTTTAAGTAATCCCTGAATGTTTGCGTGCCGCCAATTTTCTCTCTTTGCACGAAATTTTATTTAGGCTGACGACTGTTCTGTTTCTCTCCTATTCAGTTGCAATTCGACGCCTTCAAACGATGCTGTTTTTTGAGTTGCTCTTGATCTCACACGTCCGCATCTTCACTGCCAAGCGTCGTCACACGAACCCCCTTCATCTCCCTTCATCTCCCTTTTTATAAGAGCCATGAATGCCCTTATCTGACAAAGCTCTATTATTTATTCTCCCAAAGGTCATTGGGGCACTTTCCTTCGTAGGACCTTCCCTTCCTCTAAACTTCTCCCTTATTTCTAAACCACTAATTCTGACCCATCCTATCCTTGTTAGACTTTCTTCCGTTGTTTTTCTGCAGGCGACTGATTCACCCCCCCTTGCGTCCTCCCCTTACTCGAGCCCCACGGTCCGCACAATACTTTTTCAGATTTCCCGCGGGCGCCGTTCCCAAGTTCTCTAAAACTTGTTTAAATCAGCCGTTATCTGCTTTCCGATCACCCCCACTCCCCGCTCTGATATTTTACGGGCGGCCTTTGCCTGACCCCCTGATCGAAGTCAGGTTCACAGGCCCCCGATCCTCGCTTCAAAACGTTTTGCAGCGGCGCTTGAACCGGTTTGCCTTTGCCGACGTCCAAGACCCCCCCGCCTTTGAATCTCTCCCCTCTTAAGCAACCCTTTTTAATTTGCCCGGTTTCCCCCCCCAAAACATGCCGGGTTAAATACTCCCTTTTTTTTATTCCCCTTTCTCTGATGCCCCCGCTTGCTCCAGGCTTGGGTTCCCCCGTGCCTAACAACCTGGTTTTACTCTGCCTCCCCCCCAGCGAGCTCGTAATACCCCTCTGTCTTTAACTGTGCGGCGTCTACTTTTCATGATCTTACATGGAGACGGTTATCCATTTCTGCGCGCACCCTTCACGCCCTGGAGCGTTCACCATAGTCTTTGACATTGTTTTCCCTAGCTCTCCAATCTCGCCGCTTCAAACCCGACCTGAATGTTTGTAGATCGTCCCCGTTTCAACAATCCCCGCTTTAACGCCCAACCCCCAAGGTTTAGCCATTTTTCCTTCCTCTCCCAGTTGCGTCCCACGGTTCGACTGTGCCATCTCCCTTTTTGGAGATAAACTCCAGATGGCCACTTTGCCCCCCCTAGTTTTTGCCCTCCTTTCGATAATGTCCACTCTGTTTGTAGCTTTTGGTCCGATAACCCTCTTTTTTTTTTCCCTCCTAATCCCCTGCTGCCATTATGCGCTGTGAAATCCTGTATCTTCCATTTTCCTTCCCCTTTTTCAGTAACGGAAGCTTTATTCTCCCGTTTCTCGTCTCTTTATGTACACTTCGATTCTCTTCTTTTTTCTCCCCTTCTTTTTTTTTTGAGCTGACTCGAAAATTGGCGCGAATGTTCCCCCCCCCGGAGAAGCCCCTCCCGTTCCTCTTTTACCTTGAAAAGGGTCTTCCCGCTAGATTTAACGCAGCCCCTGGCGCGCTTTTTTGGGTTACCCCCGATTGTTATCCTCCCCCCCCTTCTCCAATCCTCCCAAGATTGGTCTTCTCTCCCCGCCTCGATAGCTGAAGTTTTCACAGTTTCCATCTGGATTCCGTTGATTTCTGGCGCTCACCTACATTGTAACTGGGTTCTCCGTCCCTTCCTTTAACACCTTTGTTTTTCGAGTAAACTGACTTCGTCTGCCCTTCCTGGTCATCTTTGTGCTGCGTTTTTTCGTCCTGGCTCCCTTTTTTGAGGCGTGTCAAACCACTGTCACCTTCCCCTTTCACGTCCGCTTTGGTCTTTTTTTGGCTCCTCTATTTCTAAGCTCTAGATTCTCCCCTGCTGCCGAATTAATGAGCTATTTTTGTATCGTCTGGATTTGCCCACCCTCTCCTTCGTTTAGTCATTATCATCTCCGCCTTGGAGCGAGTCCCCCCCACCTGCAGACGACGTTTCTTGTTTCTTTACCGTCATGGCGGTGGTCCCCCACCTGAAACCACTCGTTTCCCCCTTCCTCTTTCTCCATACCTACTTGTGGGGTTTTCTTGACGTCGTCAGGTCCCCTTTTTTTCTTTTGATCGTCTTTATTTCCGCAGCGGTTCCGCCGTTCCTTTGCCCTTCTCTGGGTACTCCTCTTGTCACCGAAAGCCGCCTTACGTCCAACTCTCTCCATCTGATTCGGTGGTATCGGTTAGCGAACTCCGCTTCGGGGATTTCCCGCTAATTTTCTTCACTCTCTCGTTCACGTTGACTTGCCACTATTTGATGCGACCTTTTTTCGATTTGTCCCGCTGGACTGTAGTTCCCTGGTTCCTCTTTGCAAGCTTAGGCGGCTTTTTTCTCGAACTCGATAACAAGTTTGCTCTGGGTCCTTTCGTGGTTCCTAAATCTGATCTCAAATTTTATCCAGCTTCCGAAATGATTTTAGACCTCCAGCGCCTTTGTACCACGATCGCCCCTCCGTTTTCTTAATCCGCTAGCACCCGGCATGCGACGCGACGTTTGCTGCGTTCCCCTTTGACATGAGGTACGTTCACGGATTGGCCGTGAACGCGGTCCCCGCGAATTCAACCGTGCCTACCTTGCTTTTTCGTCCACCGTTCACCCTGACCGGCTTTCAAATGACGCTGCGTTTTTTTCTTACAAAATTTTGAAATTCTTCTAGCGTTCACAAGGCAGAGTTTTACTGTCCTTGACCTATGGATTCACCGCTGCCTGACCGTAACATCCTCCTCCTAATTTCCCAGTCTAGGCCCCAGCAGCGTGGCACCGCCTCTCGCCCAAACTTTGCCCCCCGTGCGGCCGACAGCCCCCCTGATTTCTTCAGTCCCCAAGTTTCTCCGTTAAACCGGTTAAGGCTCATGTTTCGCGTGACTTCTTCTTCTCAACTTTACTGCTTTAAGCACACGGAGCTTTTCCCTAGTTTGCGGGACTTGTCCTGACGATGCAATAAATCTCGTGCCGTCTTCGGTTCTTTAGCATCCTGACGCTTTTTCTCTTTTTTTCATCTCGGGCTGAACCAGCCCTTTTTCCGCTACGACTGTTACAATGCTTGGGCCTTTTCGATGAGTCGCCCCCAATACATCAATGTGTTCCACTTCCGGTACCACTTGGTTCTTTTTTCTATAAGTACCTTTGGCTTTCTTTCTGGCAAATACCCTTGTCGCCGGGCTTGACCTGTTGTTCTGGTATCAGGCCTTAAGCAACCTCTACCGACGTCGTTCAATCCACTCCTCTTTTTCGAGCCTTTGTTGTTCCCATCGATTTACGTCAGGGGATCTAGGGATTTTCTGTGGCATCCGTTGGATTCCTTCTCCTCCTTATCGGGGGCCCCAACCCCCTTCCTTTAATTTCCCCCATACTTTTTTACTGCTCTCTATCCCTGCTTTTGCGCACACTTCCAGCACCCACCACAGACCACGCCGGGTAGTTTTTATGAAACTAAACACTTCTCTTTTCACTATGTTGCCCCATCTTCCTTTCGGTTTCAAATGCGTTCCATGGAGGCACACCAATCGTTTTTGCAAGCATCCCAGGGGGCCCCTGTCTGGAATTTCCCTCAAGCGGCAGCCATCAGGCCTACCGGGGTTTTTAAAGTCCGAATTGTTAGTGATTCTTCACCGATTCTTCTTTTTTTTCCTCTCCTATTCTTTGGTCTCTTTTTAACGCTAACACCTTGCATTCTTTTGCTGCCGGGTCTTCATATTCTTCACCTGATATCAGGACGATAACGAATGAACCCCGGTGCATCTTTTCCACTGTTCTTTTCCACCCATTTCTCATTTGTCGGCCAACGCTCCCCTCTCCGCGATTTTTAAACGAGATGATCCCGCGGCACTTCATGTTTTTTTTTTTTGTTCCCAAACAACCCTTTTTAATTTTGGCGGTGCTTGTTTTGGCTGAATCAGGGCTCAGAGCCGGATTAGCCTACTATCCCCTCCTTTGGTTAATGAAATTATCAACTCCGGTTTTTGGCCCCTCCGATCTCGTAAGTTTTCCTTCTCCTCCATCTCCCCCGCCCCCAGAAGTAATCATTTCGCGCCTTCGTCTTTTGGTGCGCTTCCCAGTTGTCCGGGGGGAAAGGCGGCCCCTATTCTTCATGTCGTTGGCATCATGCTCATTTTTTTCATGCAGCATTTCTTCGACCCCCATTTTGGATTTTTTATTTGAACCCCTTCCTCCCCCTCAAAACTATTATTACCACGTCACTGCCATAAATCTTTACGGTCAGGTCTTTTGCTCTCGCCTCGGGTTCAATTGTTCGCCCAATCCGACTTTTTTACCCCAACAATGCCGTTTCGCCACCGCTGGTATTTAAGTCCCGGCCCGCACAAGGCCTCAGCCTCGGATGTCCCTGTCCCCTCGAGACTCGTTTTTTTTCTTCCCTCTAATGACCGACCCCCACCAATTCGGTCTGTGTGCGGATCGGTTCATCCTCTCTGGCAGGGCTGCCCTATGCCCCGTCACGCCTCAAGCCCGACCCCCCTTTCCCCCCCCCCGGCTCCGGCAACTTTATTTAGCTTCTTCACTCCTTCATTGGTTCGGTCTTTTTCGAGCCCAAGGCCGCCCCGGCCCCTTTTCTCACTCCCATTTTGTCCCAGCATGACTTGATGTCTTTCTCTCGCATTTTTGTCGGCGTCTGTCCCTTTTTCTTTTAAATTTCTTTCTTTGAGTAAGCCCTTCTGCTAAGACACTTACCCCCCCTCGCAATGCGAACCTGAGGTAAGTTTTATTTTACCTGCTTTTTGAAGAGGGTGCGACGCCTAATCTCTGTGCCGCTTTGAGCCTCTCGGATGTCCCGGCTATTGCCCAAGCCCGCTTTCCAACGTAACCTCAATCCTTTCTATCACGTCGCTCTGCGTCCCCCCCCCCCCACCCCCCCCCCCCCCCCCCCCCCCCCCCCCCCCCCCCCCCCCCCCCCCCCCCCCCCCCCCCCATTCGGCTTTCCCTGTTTTTTTCCCTTCCACGATTCTATGTGCCCAAGGCATCCTGGCGGTCGTTACAGCTGGAGACCTGACCTCCCCTCCCCCTTCCTGCTCAGATTTCTTTCCCCTTACAGCTCCCCCATGCGCCCCTCTTGTTCGACCCTTCAACCCGTTCCGCTGAGTCTTCCAGGCTGCTTTCCATCATTTTCTCCAAAAATTTCTCAAGCGCGCGCCCCTGGCGCACATTCCCAAAGTTGTCGCAGTTATTACGTTTTTGCGGGTTTTTTAGCTTAGCGAGCCACGACGTTGTCGCCGTCCACTTGAAAACTTTCCTTGTCATTTTTTCCTCTTAAGGGAGTCAATTTTCCTCTCGACCGAGACCTTTTCAGTCCCCCTGCCCGCGATTCCGCCTTCCTGTTCCAATTTGGCAGGGCTCCTGCCGCACGTCCCCGCCCCGACCGTCCAGAAAACTAGCTGTCCCTCCTTTTTATCGCGTTAAGCACCCACGCGTTGCGTTTGCCAAACGCTTCCCGGTTCCAACTGAACCCCTGCTGCGTACTTCGGCTACCTCGCCATGCTGTGCGATCCTTCCGGACTCCCAACTAGCGCTCCACTTTCGTACTACCAATCCGCGATCTGCAAACTCTGTGTCTTCCCCCCCCTTTCCTTGATTATGTTTTTTAGAGTTTACACTGCTGGCGCAAATCCTCGATTGACCTTTTGTTCAACAAATATCGTTGTCCCGGTTTGACCCGCATCACGTTTCGTTTATCTCACCCAAGCTTCCCCCGTTCACCTATATGTTCGAGCTTTTCCGCACGTCAGTCCAATTCTCGACCTCAACATGTTTTTTATCATTGGTCACGTCCGATCATTATCCCGTTTGCTTCTCAGCCAGCCTCCCCACTTACGAATAACTCGATTGACTTGTGACCGAGGTGCTGATCGCTTGTTGTCCATTCGTTTTAAGCTCGTGGACCAAGCTTTTTTTTTTTTGCTTCAAGCTTTTTTACCCGAATGCAATGGATGTGCTTTTCCCCTCTTTCGTCAGCGGAATGTTCATTCCGGCAGCACTTTTCTCTCACGTCGGAAATTCCCATGTTTTTCTCGGCCCCTCT
>Ga0179591_1207956_pt1 | contig 11341 bp, 11 predicted proteins | sample CZOMad2_1_08_16f_FD_182891 | JGI IMG/M metagenome (GOLD analysis project Ga0179591, IMG submission 182891) | Vadose zone soil fungal communities from Angelo Coast Range Reserve, California, USA - CZOMad2_1_08_16fungal (PacBio error correction) | ecosystem: Environmental > Terrestrial > Soil >... | reverse complement strand
TTTTCTCCCCCCATTTCTACCCCACCCTCTGATTAAGCTATTTTTGGTCTGAAATGATCGTCTCTTCTCGCACCAAGCGCAAGCCTTCTTTCCAGACCTCACACCGGACCCACTCTCCGGTTTTGCGGCTGGGACTTGCAGCTTTCTTCGGTTTATTTCAGCGACCAAGAAGTATTCCACCTTACACCCCTTTTTTCCCTTTGCTCGCTCCCTAGAAGCTCAATGAAATTCCCGTTTGTTGCTTGTCCCGATCCTGGAGACATAGCCGTTTCCTCCTTTCTCAACTTGTCCTAAGATCTTCTTTCTTTTTGCATCTCGGTAAATCGACCTTCCCTTTCCCCGCCCCTTGAGTTAGTACCCCTCACTCCCCTTTTGCATGCCTGGACGACGGCCCCCCCCCGTTCCGTCGATCCTTTTCCCCCCCCCATCCTATTTTCGCGATCCTTTCCAGTTCTGACTCCCGAGAAAAAAATTCTCTTAAGTTTAGTTCAACTTTTCTCGTTTCCCCCCTTTTGATGTCTTGTACTATGAGTTGCCGCCCCCTGTGGTCTCTCCGTATTAGTCTCTGTTTGTTCTACCTCTCACAATATGACTCTTTTTTCAGAACAGGGTGTCCGTTTTCTTCCCCAGTTTTTGAAGATTGGCCGTTACATGAGACCCGGCATTGTTTTTTTTTCGAATATTCTTAGCCATTAAGTCCAACCTGCCATCCCGGATCTTGGGAAACATTTTCTAATGTGGTTTGGTTTTCTATCTCGTTCGTTCCCTCTGCCATTAGAGGCTCTTCTTTTCACCGAACCCCCCTTGTACTCTTCTTTTTCAACCCTCCCTTGAAGTGTACAGTTTCGGTAGCTCGATATCTCGAGCTTTGTTTGTCCACCGATGCCAAAGGCCTCGCCGTGGACCTTTCTTTCGTCGTCCCCCTTACGATCCTAGACACTCGGGCCGCCCTCTTCTTTCACTTCCCTTTCCCCTCATGCCCTCCGTCACTGTCTTGTTTTTGTGCTTTCTCTTCCCTTTTTTCAGAAACGTTATTGAATGCCCCCCTTTCCCCCGGCTCCCCCCTCAAGGGCCAAGGCGTACACCCCTATTGCCCTTTGTTAGAAAGATGCCCCGGTCTTTATTCCTCCGTCAGATTTTTTTGGGTTTCCCCCCCTTCCCCTTCTGTCTCCTTTTTTGTGCGGAAACCGGTAACCTTTTCATCTCCGGATGACCCAAACTCCTACGGAATTCGTGCCCGAACGTTTGTGTTTTTCCGTCCGACCCTTCTTCCATTCGTTTGCTTTTTGGCGCCTACTTGTAGTACCGCCTTTTTTTATGAAGCTCGGCGCTTGGTACCACCGAGTCTAAGGATATCTTCTTCTCACTTCTCTCCCATTTCCCCCCCTCCCGCCTCCCCTGCATCCCGACCATCTTTTTTGCCCCATTCCTTACAAACCCTTTCCCCCCCCCTTCGGCTGGGCAACTCCTTTCCCCCCTTCCCTTACGCGCTTTTGTTTTTTTCTCGGCCACGTTGGTCATGAATTGCAAGTCTCTCCCCCCAAAAAACCCCCAAAACACCAAAAAAAAACCGAGTTGGTCCTCTCGGTCTTAGATATCATCCGCTTTGATATTTCCGCCCTCCCTTCCCCCCGCTGCTTTTTTTCTCCGCAATAACTCCTGAGTTTGGCCGTGGCCCTGTTTCTCACTGGACGTATACTGGGCTCCCCTCTTCCCCTGGCGTACTTGTTACGTCAACCGTACCATTTTTCCTCTCAAGATCTATATCCTTTTTTAAGACCTTAGAATATAGCGCCTACTTCCCGCTCTGGGTCTTCATGGCAGTGATTAACCCTTCTCCCGAAGGAAATTGGAGTCCCTTAACCATTTTTTGCCTATTAATCCTCCCCGGCAAACGAGTGCAGATTGCTTGCCTCCGTCCCTGGCTGCTTTGTTCACCATGTGGCTGGCCGTCCAACTTTCTGTCAATGGGCAGTTGTTTTTTTTTTGATCCCCGATACCTTTTTCCGTGCTTTTCCGGCGCGTTCTGTTGACCTAGAAGGGAATGTTACTTTCGTGAGACGAACTTTCTCCCTCTCAGCGTGTGTTTTTGATCTCTCCCTTCGACGTTGAGAGGGACGCCTGTTTCAGTCTCTGTCCCCCCTTGTACATGTTCACCTTTCCAAGGTCCGCTGACACCCGTCTTCCGTCCAGTCGTGCCATTTTTTCGGAAACCTTGACTGTTTTCTTCCTTTTTATAGCCTTCCCAAGTCCTGCCACCACCCCAACAACGTTCTGGTCTTTTTTTTTACGCAGCTCTCGCCTTGTCTGCCCTTCTCCTACAGTCGCGGTTGGGCTTGCATGTTTTTTCTGAGTCCACTCGATTCTTCCAGCGTCCCCCAACACTGACAGCTCTTTCCCCTTTCGAAACCTTCAGACTTGTTTTTGGGGGGGGGGGGGGTGGTTTTTTTTTCTGTATTTGTCTCATTCCAATGGCCCCGGAGGTCGCTCTGTTCCCCAGCCGCTGGTCTTGCTCGACGCTTTTTTTCCAAACTCTTTGAAGCTTGCTTTGAATCGCGGGCTAACCTCCCCCTCCCCTTTTGATCCACTTTGAATCGCCCTCTCTTTTTTTCACGCCATGAGTTCCAAACCCTGTCATTCTCTCGCAGCCCAACTTTCACCTTTCCTTCACCTTTCTTCTTTTTTCTTCGACTCCATAATTTCATCCCTCCTCCTTTTTTTTTTCGTTGCGGGATAACGATTTGAACTTTTTTCTCCTCTTGACCCGTTTCCCAGTTTTCCTCTGCGCAAGGGCGCGCAGTGCGTCCAAACTCCCCAGTCCTCCCTTGTTTCGAGTCCTGACGCTATACCCATATTCTCCTTCGTTCCTCTTCCTTTTTTTTTGTTTTGAGAGGTTCATTCTTCTCCCCCCCATTTTTCTTCTTTTGATTTTTTTCCCGTGCGTTCGCCCATTTCAGTTTCTGTTCCTGATCAGAGCTTTCCAAAGTCGCTCGCTTTTCCATCCCTTTCCTTATTCCCACATTGTTCGTGGATGACCTTATGATTTTTTTTCATCCCCCCCTCTCTCTTTGCCTGAATTTCCCTGTTTTTCTTTTCTAATGAACTTGATCAGAGGTTTGTATGTTTTTGAAAACACAAACGCCCCGAGGGCTCCGTTTCCTCTCTTCTGTTTTTTTTCTTGTTTTTTTTTGTTGCGTTTTTTTCCTTTTGGCCAGCCAGGTCAAGATTTCCCCCCCAGATCATTCCCCCGCTCTTCGAACGCCTCCTGGGTAGCGTGCCTTTTCTCTCTACATACGGAAATTTTTCGTCGTCCCGAAGCTTTTTTTCTGTTCGCTAACACACAGTAGCTTCAGAGATGTTTTCGTGTTTCATCATGGAGCCATGACCTTTTCTTCCTCCCCCATAAACAGAGCTTTTCCCTACGGCAGCCTTTCCGGAGCTGCGTTCCCTGAACGTAAGTAGACGGTTGTTTTTTTTTCATGGACTTTAGGGCCCTTTCCTGAACCCATTGTTTTTCCTGGACCTCTTCCTCTCGTTCTTCCTGACAGTAGTGGTAAGATTGGACCTTGTCTCGTTCATGGAACATTTTGACCGCTTCTCGCCGCGGCCTCGCCAGTTTCCCAGCTCGTTTTTGTGTTGATTGTAACAAGATTGCTGCGTCTCTCTGTCTCAGCCGGTGATCCGACCTGGTCGGCGTCCTAAAAACAAAACCCAACACCCCCACCTACCCCTTTGGTGCGGCTCCGTTTTTTGCCGTATTTCAGGTTTTGACGCAAGCCCTTTTCCGGCGGCCAATAGTTCCTCTGCTTTTTGCCTGTTTTTATGAGGAACTGTTTCCTTGCCCTGTTCGATGGCCCCCTTGGTGCTGGGATCTGCAGTGATCGTCATATTTTCTTTACCCCTGTTTGAGGTCATTCTCCTAGCTGACCTTACGGTTCGTTCACCCCCCTCCTTGACCGTTTACTTTCTGGCCTTGATTCCCAACTTTTTCTAAGGTCCAGTCTACTCGAGGTCGAGTTATAAACGCGTACCTTTTTATGTCCGAAGAAGATTTGATCGCGCTCTCTTCCCTCTGCCCGGGAACAACTTTTCCGTCTTTTTCTGCCCGGATCTTTCCTTTGAGGACTTACCGCACCTTCGCCCGGTAGATGTCTTTCCTTTGATTACTTCTTAATTTTGCGAATCTGTGGCGAGACTGATCGTTGGTTCGCTGCACAATCCTCTCCTGTATAAGTTTTCTTCTAGCACACCCATTTTTTTTTTTTTTTTGTGGGTATTCCCCAACCCCCCCCCCCACTTTTGTTTTGGGGGGGTTTTGGGTTGTTTCCTCCTCCTGATAGAGTGTGTCCCCCAACCCGCGGCCGATCGTCATCCCTTCTCTTTTTTCTTCTTTGCCGTCCGCCGACCGACGGACAGCTCCCGCGTTGACTCCATCGGACACACGTTTCTTTCGAAGGTCAACGGGCTTCTTTCACGGCTTCTTAGTTTTTCGCCCGGAAAGGCAGGCCCGCGGTATCTAAGCACAAAATCTTTGTGTTTTTCTCTCGTGCTTTTTTGCAGCGTCCCCCGCTTTCCTAGTTTTAGTCCCCTTCCCCTTTCTTTTTTTCTTTGTGGCCAGGTTATTCCTCCCTCTCGTGGAGTTTCGGCCACTCCCCTGACCACTATTTCCTGTCCCTTAGTCTGACATCTTTCGCTTGCGTTACGATGTAGAGGATCGTCGTTTTGCTTTAGAACCCCCATCACGCACAGTTCCTTTTTTCTCTCGGACTTTTCTCTTAGGACCCGAAATTTCTTCCCTAGGGTCCTTAGGATGCTTGCTTCAGCTTTTCCCCCTGTCCGCTTGGTTTTGCCCCAAATCGCACCTTGTTCGTTTCTACATTTCCCCTTTCATTCCCCGTACATTAGTCCCTGAATCTCCACCTTAAAACTGGGCTTTCCCCAGTTTCCTCTTGTCGATGCCTTTGCCTTGTGTACCGTCATGGATCCTCTAGTCCCTCCCTTTCCTTTCTAGATGTTACCCGGCACTTCGGCCCCTGGCATCTTCTACCAACGGTTTTTTAAACCTTTATTCTTTCTTCTCTTACCCCCCTTACGACTCTCCTCCGTCCCTCTCTTTCTCCGCATCCTTCCCTCCCCCGGTTTGCCCGATACCCCTTCTTTTGACTCTTTCTGGCTGCTCCCTTTTCTTAGAGTCCTCCCTTGCGGTCTTGATTTGCTGAACAATTCTAAGTGCCCTGGTGTTGTCGCGGTCCAGTATTTCTTCTCTCGAGGGCGTAGTTTGGTCTTCTCCCCTCCCTTTGGGATGAAAGTGTTTCCTTTCTCTGCCGATATTCAGCTACGACCTGTACTTCTGTCGTTTCCGCTCACCTCGTTTCAGGCTTAGGTCTCCCCTGCAGTGAATCTTCAGCTAACTCTTGCCTCTTTTGGTAGAGTTCGTAGATCGCCCCATCGGGTTAATGGTTCTTCTCTTATTATAGAGGGTTTCTCCCCCCCTCCCCACCTTTACTCTGAAAAGGCCCTACTCTTCTCAGGATTTTTTTTTTTCCTTTTTTCGGTCTTCCTTGAGGTTGCTCTGGTCCTCAAGACCTTCCCCATCCGGAACATTTATCTTTCCTCCTCTTCTTATCTGGGGGTATATCTATCTATTTATTTACCCCTCCTTTTTGTCTCTGATTATACCCCCCCCATCTATTTCCGGCCTTTCATTCCCTTTTGGTCTTTGAATTGATACGGCTTGTTCGCCTCCCGCTCCCCTCCTCGAGGTCATTGCTTAAAGTAACGATCGGCACTTTCTTGGCCTGGGTGCCCTCCCTGGGGCTTTGTTTCCCTGCTAGTTTGAAAGGCTCTTCACCAGTACTTCAGGTTCCCCCTTCGAAGCTCCTTGAGCCTTCCCCCCGTCCGGTCAAGTTCTTTCCTCCTCAGCTCTGTCTTTCATCGCCCTCCTAGGGTCTCTGGCTCCGCCGCCCCCTCATATCTCTCCTCCTCGGTCCCCACATAGACATCCTTCCTCCCCGGGAGGTCCCTTTCCTTCTCCCTCGATTTTCCACGCCTTGGTTCTGGCCCCCAAGGCCGTCCTCCTGTTTTTTCAGACTTTTTTAAAGACTGACCGTTGCGTACGAATCACGTCCCTTAACTGTCGCTCCAGTATATTCAAACTCTTTTTCAAACGTTTTTGGCATGCTTGCTTCCCGTCAAGATAGGGACGTTCCTCCTCTTTTCTTTCTTTTGGTTACTCCCAACGATGTAAGTTTCTATCCTTTTGTTTCGGCTTTCTGCACTTTGCCCGTCTTGGCTTGGACCTTCCTCCGGCATGGTGAGGGTCCCCGCCTTTTTCGTCGCCATCTTCATTACACTTCCACAATCGACACTCTGACCTGGGAAGTAACTCCCTTGGTCTTTAATTTGGTGTGCAGGTCCCCCGGCTTTCCCTTTCGACTATTATTGTCATCGTGGCATTGCTACAATCACAACGGGTACCTTATTTCAAAACCCGTTCTGTTTCTTCTCAAGATTTTTTTTCCCCGCCGTCTTTCTCACGAGTCAATTCGGCCTACGAGCCTCCCCCCTCAGCAAAGACTTGGGTGATCTTGCATGGGTTTATGGGAGTCCTTTGAGTTCACCGACGATTCGACAAGCTTTTTCCTCCCCCCTTTTTTACCTCAGTTCACTACCGCACTTAGGCACCGTCGATTTCTTTGCCTTGTACTCCCGCAACTTATTCTTCATCTGGAAAGGCTCCCCCTCCGGGAATCCTCCTAACCACATGAAAGCTTGCAGTACTCTGCACTTCCTGATCGTCATGCCCCTGTCCAGCCCTGTTTGGCTATTTCTTCCCTTTAAGCCTTCTGCCCTTTCTTTCCCCTGCACCCCTCTTTTCTCCGGAACGGACTTCTCCCAAGACTACTTGGATCGAACCCCCTTTCCCCTGTGTTTGTAGATTTTTTCTTCTACGGCAAACCCCGGAGCTTTTTTCCGGCGTATTCGGGTGACGGCAGACCGTTGTGAATTTACTTCAGCGCTGGGAAAACTAATCTAGGATATCGTCTTTCGCAGTTTTTCCTACAAGAGGTCTTTTCCCCCCTATCTCTGGCCCCCCCGCCTCCCCCCTCTGCTTGGTCCAGATTCGCCACATTCCACTGTCCGGCGGTCAAACCCTCTGAGCCTCTCGTTCTTTTTTTTTCCTTTATCCGGTTGTCCACGTGAATCCTCATGTAAAAATCTAAGGCTACCTCTGATTGTGTAAGCCCCCCCACAAACACCAAGTTGGGGGGGGGGGGGGGGGGGGGGGTTTCTGCTGGAGATATCTCTTCTCTCTCTTCATGAACGACTGTCGATTCTCTTTTCGTAACTCCCTCGCCCTTTGGGGGGGAAAGGGGGTTTGGGGGTTTTTTTTACTTTCTTTTCCTTTCCCCCCCCCCCTTTTAGCAGACTTGGACGGGTGCGATCCCGGGTGAAGGTGGTCACGAGGATTTGGTTTTTTCCGGGGGACAGCTCCGTCCGCTTTCTCATCTCGCTATTTCCTTTATCCCCAAGGCTTCGATAGCGAGTGCCACTCGGTTTTCTATTCTTCTCCCCCTCACCAAGGTTTGCCATCCCATCTTCCCCCCTTGGGCACATTTTAAGCCTCCCTGCCCAGTCCCAGTGTAGCCTTTCTCTCTCGTCATTGCTTTGCTCCCTTTTTCTTCTCTCCCCTGCCCAAGCGGTCGTCCGGCGTCCTGCGTTTTTCTGGCGTGGCGCCGTACCTTGCCGTAAGCACGGCGTTTTTTTTCAGAGGGAACAGCCTCATGCGTCACAGTCTTGTGTTGACGATCGCTACCCCCTTCCTCCGCCCGCTGCCGGTCGGTCCGCGGCCTTTTTCCGTCGAGCCTTTCCCCGTAAATGAAAGGTTCCAGTTTCTTTGACAGAAGGTCAGTCTTTTTTTTTCCTGACCCGTAGCCGATGTCGCCCCCCTTACTGGGAGGAGGCTTCTTTTTTGTGGGGAATAGCCCTACCTTTGGTAAAACAAACACGTTCTGCCATTCTCTCTGGGCACCGGCAGATCTCGTCCTGCCTGCGTCGCTTCGTGGGAGTATTTCTCCAAGGACCGTTCCTCCGGTTCTCCTTGTACACAGGACAGCTCGTCCCCCCTATTTGTTCCGTTAAACCAGGCAGAGTCCCTTTCGGCCTTTTTGAAAATTTTCTTGTTTCTCTTAATGATAGCTCCCCTCGCGGTCTGTACGTCCCTCTCTTTGATCGAACCACTTTTTTTCAGCTGTGGGTGTTTCGAACTTTCGCAACCTCCTTCTCAGGACTCCCTGATCGGCCATCGAGGAGTTTTGCTTTTCTCCCTCTGACCCTTGATCCCTGTTTCATCGAAAGTGTTCCCCCCCTACCCATTCCCTTAACAATCTCTTGATGACCGCGAATTCCTAATGTCATTTCCCCTTTTTGTTACTTCGTTTAGGTTGCACCTCCTTCGTCTTCTTAATCTCTGAACCGTAACAAGGATATCTCTCCTGTCGCTCAACTTTTCCACCACGAAGAAAATCCCCTGCGGGGATGTTTTTCTCTGGCGAGAAATCTTCCTTCTTTCCCTCCTCCTCCTTTTTTTTTCTTTTTCCCACTTTTCTTCTCATCCGCCTTTTTTCTCTGGCGGTTCACGTGTGTCTCCCCTCCCTTTTCCTTTGCCGTGAGGACAAGCGAAATGCTAGTTATCCCCCCTTTTTTCCAAAAAAAAAATCCCCCAAAAAAAACAAACCCCCCTCCCCTCACACACGTTATGTTCGGATACCTTTTTAGCTCCAATCTTCTTTTTCTTATTTGATGTCGGCTTTCTCATGAACTTGATCAGAGTTGGTTGATCAGTATGGCAGTTACCACAAACTACTATCGTTGCGATTCTTTCTTTTTTTTTCTATTCGGCATCTGCGGACAGCCTCTTTCCCCCTTTTGTCCCTTGCTCCGGTTCTTAAGCAAGACCGTTCTTGGCTCGGTGATTAGCGGACCCCTTCAATTTCAAGGTCTGGCCCTTTTCTTTTTCCTAAACACCAGTATGACCCGAGGCTTTTAGTTTTCCCTTTTCTCCCGCGTTTTTATTCCTTGCCTTCCTCATCCCGTTGTGCGGAGACTTTATTTCTTCTTTGCGAGAGCTGCGGGGCCCCCGCCTATTTCCTTTTTTTTTTTTTTACATGGTACGTTTGTGGGTTGTGGTGGGTTGGGGGGGCGGTTTTTTCTTTTTTTTGTAAAAAATTTTTTTTTTTTTCCCCAAACAAAAGAATCCTCACCTCCCTTTTTTTACCTTTGCGCTCCTGGCCCCCTGCCTGACCTTCTGGTCCGGTTACCTTGTTTCCGTCTTCTTGCAGTGGGACCGCTCATTAGCCCGGCCTCTCCCGGCAGCGGCTGGCTTTCCCCTCTTTTTCCCCCGTTTGAATGCGATCTTATCCGCCCGTTGCTCCCCGCCAGGTACTTCGCCACGCCAAAACCCAGAATTGGCCCTTCTCCCTCTGTCTCCATCGTCGTTTTACTAACGCCAGGCGTTACTTTCCCAATCTTGCGCCTGATTTGTGCCTGGTTAAGTTTCATTTTTCCCCAGTTTTTCCCTTCTCTTATTTTTCCCCACTTTGTGAGGACAATGGCCCCCCTTGCGTCAGCTCTCTCTAATCCTTTCTCTTTGGAATGATAGATGACTTTCACCCGTGTCAGTTCCCCCCCCGTCTGACTTTTCATTTCGGCTGTCTCTCCAGGCTTCTGGGCCACGGCCATCCCTTGAGGGAGTGTTGACCACGAGAATCGCCGTCGTCCTTCCTCCTTCTTCTTATCTGATTCTCTCCCCGCGAGGTTTCTACCCAAGCTCTCTTCCTTCATTTCCCATTCCCTGACAAGTGGGAGGAGCCTTTTACCGTACCCACGGCTTCAGAGGAAGTAATTTGCCTCCCTCCTTTCCCGTCTTTTGCTCCTCCTTTCGATCCGCTTCATTTTCTTTCGCTTGCCCTGAGCTCGGTGGATAGGTCTTGATAGCCTTGCTCAAGTTCCGTCCGCGCTTCGTCCCACCGCTGTTCTTTCTTTTTTCATTCGGCTTTCTTTTTTCGTCGCCATTCAACGCGGTTCCAGCGAATTGTTTTCTTCCCAAAAAGACCCCAACGTCGGGCGTTTCAGTAGTCTTTCATCGGCCTCCCCTTTTCCCTTTTCGAAATTTCCTGTGCCCCCCCCCCCCCCCCCACACGGGGGGGGGGGTCTTTTTTTTGTGGGGGGGGGTTTATTCGAATCCCAAAATTGCCTTTTCTTTGTCCTGGGGCAGGCGTACTTCCCTCCGTTTACCCCCTTCAATTAATTGTGTCTGACCGTGTCTTTTTCAACTCGTTCGGGGGTAGTTCATAGCCAATAAGAATGTAGCCTCTGCGTTAGTGACCGCATTTCCGTAAGGGCGGCCGCTTTGCTTCGGAGGGGGAGTCGCCCACGACCACTTTTTCCCGCCCCCCCTGCCTTTTTCTTGGGCTGGCGTAGCACTCCCGATGATCTCGGGAATTACGGTTTCGCCTCCAGCTGTACACACCCCCCCCACCCCACCCAGTCGGGTTTGACTCGTCGCGTGGTCGGTACGACAATCCGCCTCCTCGTGTCATAGTTCCAGGCCGCGCTCACACCAGCAACCTGGCTTGTCACAGGTTCTTTTTCTTCTGAGTCTTTTTTTCCGAATTTCGGTCTGCCCATATTTAACGTCCGATGTCCACACGTCCCCCTTCCGGGCAAAATGGCTCCCCCTCCCGTGGCGGGATAGCCAATTTTTTTCATCGTAAGGCCCAAAAAGATCCGACATCGTCGCCCTTTCTTTCTTCCGCCCTTCCCCCTCCCATTCCACCGGTTTGTCCAGTTTGACTATCCTTTGATCGCCAGGATTATTTGATCGACTGCTTTTCCTTGGCGCGATCTTAGCCACAGTTGTTTTCCCAGCGGAATGGTGGGTTTTGCCGTTTTTCTTCTTTTTTATCTCGAGGGTCCTTCGTGGTCGACCCTGAGGGCTGCCCAGTCGTTCCACTTCGAGTTGCCGCTGTCGAGAAGAGTCGGTGTATGGAGGCACGAGGACCATATTTTGGCGATGTCTCTCCAGGATCGTTCGAGAACCCGTTGCCGATGTCTTGGGCCTTTTTTCCTAGATTCCTCCCCCCGCCCCATCGTTGTTTTGCATGAGCACTTTTCTCTATAGTCGGGTTTTTCCCACACCCACACTGATGTGAATCCTTTGCTTGTTCCCCGTATCGTTAATTTTTCTTTTTTCTTACCTGTTTGTTCGTAATTTTTTCCTAGACCCATCCGATCAACTTACGTCCCCCCACTTATCTTCTGATCGCTAGATTGGTGGTAT
>Ga0179591_1235170_pt1 | contig 11342 bp, 19 predicted proteins | sample CZOMad2_1_08_16f_FD_182891 | JGI IMG/M metagenome (GOLD analysis project Ga0179591, IMG submission 182891) | Vadose zone soil fungal communities from Angelo Coast Range Reserve, California, USA - CZOMad2_1_08_16fungal (PacBio error correction) | ecosystem: Environmental > Terrestrial > Soil >... | reverse complement strand
CACACACCCGTCCTTCTTCTTTGTTCGCAGGCTCTTATTCTTCCGGCTCAATTTTCCTTTCTTTTTCCTTTTTCTTCTCTTCCGGGGCTCTCTTCTTTCAATTTGAAAATTTTGCTACCTCCTTTTTTCGACGTTGTGTTTTTTAGCTGGGGTTTTTTACCCGGTCCCTTTGCTATGTTATTTTATACCACGGTCTTTCATAAAAGATACCTGTGCTGTCGGCGAGTTTAGGCATCATGGAAGGTCCCGTCTCCCTTCATGCTCCGGTCCCCCCCCCGTTCCCCAATACAGACTCTTTGCTCTTTTCTTCCCCCTTCGTTACACCGTTCGAGAACAGTTCTTTTCTGGCACTTCTCGCCGCGTAATAGAGAACTGTACTTTTTCCCCTTGTGCCCTGACAGACCCCGGCACTCTTTGCTATGACCCCTTTGCACCTCGGCTGCCTCCGATTTCTCCTGTAACCGATCTGGACGAACACGGCTGATTTCTCCCTTCCCTGTTCGAGCGGAATTTTCCTGCCCCTTCCTTTTCGCCCCTTTTTTCCTACACGGTGTCTACGAAGACCAATTCCCCTACTGGCATCTTTGATCCCCGAGAAGTCCGACGGTTGGTCCCGTTCCCTGAGAAGACCTTTGGCCAACGCCCTCCCCCTTTTGAGCGAGCAGTTTTTCTTCTTTTGAAGAACTTGAACACAGGGTTGGCAAAAGCAATTAAAATAATTGACCACCCCCCCCCTTTTCTTCCATCGTGGTCCTCCTCTTATCCCAGTATTTATGCAGGCCCCTTTTTCTTCTGTTTCCGCAGTCAGATCCCTCCATGTTTCCGGTGCGCCTAGTCGACAATTTTCTCCCCTTTTTTTTCTCGTCTCTTCATACTCATCCGTAACTACTCCCCTCCCGCTCCCCTCCCTCCGTGGAAGTGTTATCCTTTAGTTCTTCTCTTGGAGTGATAGTACACGCACTTCTCTCCGGCGCAACCAGCCCTTTTTTTCCCCTTCCTTTCTGCTGACTTTCCTCTCTTCGATTCTCTGGGAACGGAATTTGCCTCTTAGTTTTTTTCCCACCTGCAAAAACGGGATCGGCCCCAGGTTGTGTTTTCTTTCCGCCCCGCTCAACTTCCCCCCGGTTTCGGACACAATCTCCCTTTGTTTTCCCCAATCTACGCTAACTTTTGATCTTGACGGCACTCGTTGGGACGTACGGTGCTCGGCCTTTTTTTCCTCTCCTCAACCCCGGTCTCAGTCATAGCCCTTTTTTTGCATGCCTAACTTTTTTCCGTATGATTATTCTGCTCCCATTTTCCCAATGAGTCAAGACGGGAGTTCGTACATCGCCTTCCCGGATTAATGGGAACCACATTTGATGCCTCTTTTTTCTCGCATTCTTCCCCCCCTCCTTTCCACTCGTCTAAACCGTCCCGCTCCTTTGAATAGTAAGTTCATGTATGAGGCAGATGGACGTTTGGGAATAACCACTCCCTTGATTTTCCCTGTAGAGTTGCCCTTCCCTCCTCTTTGTTTTTCCCCCGTCATCAGCCAAAACATCCCGACTCCTAAAGGAGTATTAGTCCTCTTCCTGTTTCCTACAGATGTCCTACTAACTTTTTGGATTCTTTATTCCTTGTAGGCAACGTCCAGACGCATTCTTAGTCACCCGTCGAATGTTTGTCAAAATGGATTAAGTTTGATAATACCCTCCCCCCCCCCCCCCCCCCCCCCCCCCCCACCCACACTTTTTCTACCAAAGCCCAAACTTTGCGCCTTCCTTCGCCTCCCTGCATCTTTTTTTTTTTCGGCCGACGTTTCATTACGGCCAACCTCCGCATTAATTAGCATAGAAGACCTTTTTTTTCTTCCTTCTCCCTCCATTTCAAGATTCCTGTTAGTTACCTCTTTCGTACCGCTTTCAGTTGTCCTATCTCTTTTTCTCTCCTCCCTTTGTTTTTTTTTTTTCTAGCAGATTTCCACTTTTGAAGAGAAGTTTCCTTCCGAACTCGGTCCCTCTTTTAATCCTAGGTGTACCCTTAATTACCCGCGTCCTGTTCCGTTATAGCTAAGATGACGGATGTTGACCTTCATTTTAAAGGAGGCCCGACCCAGATGACATTTTCCGTTCCTATCCCGTGGTTTTTTTTGATAAATGCTGTTTATTTTTGATTCAATCCCCTTTCCTTTTTTTATGTTGAACGTAATCCTGCGGTTGAAGTTTCCCCCCATGTTTACCAGCACAATGATACGTGATTGCTTATATTCGCATCCCTCCCTGATCTCCTTTTTTTCTCAGGGCATGTTGATGATAAGTTTTTTTTCAACCACATTGTACGAACTAGTCCGAGGAGCTCTTGATTCTGTCTTTCCCAAGTCCCTTTTTTCTCACCTTCCTCTGACTTCTCCCCTTAACGGTTTAGATGATGTAACTTCGGTTAGAGCATGCGGCAAATGCAAATTTCACTTTTGTTTAATCACCTTTTCGATGTGCCGGTTGAACGTCAATCAAGTCGGTTCCCGCTTGAGCAGTAAGCCCCCAATTATTCCCACGTGATTTTAGGCATGACCGCTCCCGGTCCTTTCCTCTGCTAAATGGTTTTCTTTTCGGTACCCCAAACCTTCATGGTGTCCCGCAGGACCCCGAACTTACTCGAAGCTAACGACGTCCACCTTAGCGGAGAGGTGTTGGCCCCGCGTTCTTTTCTGTTCGCTGGTTCGAGAAAGTTATTTGGCTTCGCCCCCCCTTCCCCCAAACGTTTGTGACTACCCGGTCCGTTACCAAGCTTCAACTTGATCACTCCTCCACTCCTTGACGTCAGATTCGGTCTCCCAGTCGCTGGACCTTTTTCCTTCTTCATTTTTCTTATTTTTTTCGGTTGCCCTTCTCAAGACCGTTGCGTGACCGACTAACGGGAACCACTTACCAGAGTCGCGGTCGCTTTTTCCCCTGTGCCTTTTTTTTTTTTTCTTCATTCGCTGCTTTTCTCTCTCGCAAAGCCTTTCGTCAAATAGGGTTTCCCATGAGATGGGTCTACGGATTACGGCAACATGTAGGTTCTCTTTTTTCCCAATCACAGTGCCCGGTTGTTTTTCTCAGCGCCCCTTTTTCTTTCCTTCTTTTCACCATCCGTGTATTTCATGCTGATTTTTTCGGCAATATTTTTCTTTTGTGGCAAAACAGTTGTTCACTTTCTATGCACTCCTTTCTTCAACTTTTCTGCTTTTTGTTTTTCAATTTTTTCTCTCCTTTTTTTCCTTCTTTTCGTGTCCCCGATCGATCCAACAAAGACTGTGACGTATGGGAATTTCTTCGATAGACCTCTCCCAATTTTGCTTTCCCTTGCCCACTCCGCTCTTTATATTTCCTTTCATGCCAATGATGCTCTACCGCGCTACATTATAAATAGCAGGTTCTTTCCACGACTCCTTCTCCAGATTGTCAGTCCTTTTTCAAATTTTTGGATGTTTCCTCCCCGTATAACTTTCTCTTTCTGAAGTGTCCCCTTCAACGGAAGCTTTCCTATCAGGCTTCCCTGTTTTTTACTAGGAGATCCTGTCATACCCCAAGATTTTCTTCTTCCCGTTTGTCCGATTTTCCTTTTTTTTTCCCCGTCGTCTTTGACGGTTGAGGAGACGAGCTGTGAATTTCATTGAATTTGAACTTTCCTTTGTTCCATTATGATGGCGGAACTCCCTCTCCCCCTTTCGTTCATTTCCTGAGACCTTGGTCGCAACCGTTTTCCTTTCTTTCCCGTGGTCCTTTTTTCCCCCCATCTCGTTCCGCTCTAATTTCACCAATGACCACAATTGAAAGAAGATTTGAGCCAAAGGTGGGAGCTTCTTTTTTTTCAAGTGTCAATCGTACTTCTTGATTATTTGCCCTTTGGGTCTTCCCTGGCGCTTTCCTAATCTGTACCCGGCGCTTAGGCTACAACTAAAAACGTACGTCGTCGGCCGGACGACCTCCAGGTCTGGGCAATTTAATAACAATTCGACCTTTTTGTTTCCCTTCCCTGGTTCTTGAACCCATTGCCCCAGCGAGCGTATAGGCGCGCACTGCGTTCAATTTTGTTCTTTCCCTTCCCCCCTTTTCCCAAGTGTTCTGTCCGGCGGGTGCTTGGTACCTACCACCCCTCCCTTTAAGTTGCCTCAGAGTTCTTATGGATGTTCTGGTTCGTTGCATATATCTATTCCTTCTCCCCTTTTTTTTTTTCCTCTCCCTCAAATACAATCAGAAGAACGCTGATGATTTTTCCCCCCTTTTTTTTTCCACTTTCCCTTCCCGTGTCAAACTTGTTGTATGTACAGTTTCCAGGTAACCTTACTTTCCGATTCTGAGACTCTCACAGCTCCCTGGAGATTGGTTAGATAAGAAAAGTCCTTTTCCTTTCTCTTAACCCTACCGGAAGGGCGACGCAGGCCCCACTCGGTTTTGTTCTCCCCTACCGAGTTACCAATCGTCGAATTACGCCATTTGAAAACGAGTCGGGCCCGTCGCTTGGCACAAAAGAAGAATCTGTCGATTATATTCTTGCCCTTTTCCTTCTTCGGACCTGGGCGAATCTTCTTTCAATGTGGACCTTTTCCCCCATCCGCGACGAGTTTTTACTAAACTTCCCCCTCCTTCTGTCGAAACGTTTGACTCACTTTTTTGCCAACCAGAGGACTGGAGGGAGGCGCAGTTTCAAACGGGAACCCCTTCCCTTTTTTTTGAGCTCTTAGTCTCCGACAAAGTCCCCCCTCCCATCGATGCCGGCCTTTTTTCCTTTTTCGAACCGTTCGGGACCCGATTCTTTTTTTCGGAACCAGTATTCGAGTACTATCCGCCCCGCGACTCATTCTATAGGGAGTTCCCTGTCCGGACTCCTAATTGCACTTTTATATCTCTGGGAGCCGTCCCCCCTGGTGTTTACATTCTTTTCCCCCCTTTCTCGCCAGCTTTTTTTCCCCTCCCACGGTAGTTACTCCTTCAAAGAGGTCCTCTCCACTCATTTTCCTGAAGGCGCGCCTGTTTTCCCACGCCCGCCCTTTTCTACGAAGACAACTTCCCTCGGTCACTTCTTTTGGGATTGAAGATCCCCCCTTGATTTTTTCCCCCTGTGTGCCAGAGTGACTCTGCCTTCCCCGCATCAAACACTTTTGAGTCTCAGGATTGCTTGAAGAACCCTGAAAAACGGGTTGAAACCGTCCTGCCCCCCCCCCTTTTCCTCATCCTAATTAACTCACTGGATTGTTTTCCCTTCTCTTTCTGACCTTTTGCGTGCAGATCACCCCCCTTTCATGTCGGTTGCAGTCCACTTTCTAGCAAAATACATGTTTAGTGCGGAATCCCCATTCTCCCCTTTTTCTCCTCATTGAAGTCGCTTTGCGAGATTCCATTCTATTACTTCCCCCTGTGCCATTCCAAGATCACCAGCTGTACTCCGTGTACTCCTGGATGTAAGACTTTACTGATTTCTCCTCTTCCCCATCTCTTGCCACACTCACTTTCACTGTCCAGTTGCCGACCGCCAGATGATCGTCCTCTCAGTTTTTAGAATGTCTTTTGTCCTTGACCCCCCTTCTCCGGAAAACGGTGGTGCTTTTTCAGCAGAACCTTTATCGGAAAACAGCATCCTCAACGCGCCCCCACCCCACCCTCCCGATGAATTTGTCCCGTCGTGAGCGGCCCTGAGTTGGACTTTGTTCGTCCCTTCCCTTTCTTTTTCTCCCCAGTTTCCTTCACCGATGCTGTTTAGTGAATGCTAATCCACTTTGTGCGGTCCTTCTTTGTCTTTTCGACTGGGTAGTCGTTCCCCCCCCTCCCTGACATCGACCGTGAGGCAGTGCCCCCTTTTGATTCCGATGGGCGGCCCGTGCTTTTCACAGCCTTTTTCTTCCGCGCTCCACCCTAAATGCTCCTGGAATCGTTACGTCAGTGCAGCGCAGGTTTTTTTTTATCCCCCTCCCTCCCTCGCTCGCCTATCTCCTATTGACTTGCCTCAATGGTGTTGCCACCTGTTATCAGCAAAATCCCCCCGCCTTCAAGTCTATACAGCGCGTTCCTGTCCTGCCGTTATCCCGGTGTTTCTGTCTTCACACGTTCGTCTCAGTGAGTACCTGTTCCACAGTCTCTCTGTTTGAACCGGGATTTTCTTTTGAACATGGACGCTCCTCCATGCAGTTCTGCAGCCAACGGTCCCTTCTCCCTCTTCTTAGCTGTTGCATAGTCGGTCAGCTGTTTCCATTCTTTTTCCCCGCCTCTCTCCTTCCCCTTTTTTTCTGCCTTCCTTCCATGCTTTTCTCGATCCCTTTTTTACCTATTTCTGAAAATGCCTTTTCTCAGTTATCTCTCTTTCTCCCTTTTTTGTTGCTTTCTCTTATTGAAACGCTGAACTTCCTTTCTTTTACTGTACCAACAAGTTACTCTCTGAAGGGGTAACGGAATGCCACTACCCGCCCAGGGTCTGGTCGTAGCATTTTTTTGCGGTCATTTGACCCCTGAGGCCCGACGTCTCTCTTTCCTTTCCGTCCATTCCTTTCCTGCCCGTTTTCATTTTTTTTTTTTCCATATGTGTAGGCGTGTCCATTCCTCATCAACTTTTCCCCCCTCTAGTTGTGGAAGTATACCTGGGCCCTTAACGTTTCCGACGACATTTACATCCTGATTTTTTCGTTTCCTTTTTCTGATTTTCGCGATCTCTTTCATTATGGGCGGGTTGTTTTTTGTGATTCATGTGTCCAACCCAGAGGTGCCCCTTCCTCGTCAGCTCGAATTGCCTTGCTTGTTGATAAAAACGTCGGCTGCTCTTCCCTTTCTTTAAAGATGCAAGGTCTCCCAATTTGATTTTCCTTCCCCCTGCCGGCGTTCCGAGGAATGATTCCGCCACACCCTTTTTTTTTTTTTTCCCGTTCCTTTTTCACTTCCTCCCCTTGTCCCTTCTTTCGCGTTTTTCCAACGCTCCCGTCTGTCACTGGAAAACAACACCTTTTGCTCCCGCACATCCACCGTCCCGGTACCGTTGCCTTTTGCCCTTCTGCTTTTTCGTGACTTTCTGCATTAGTCAAATGGTTTATTCGCGTTCCCACCCTGAACTTGTCCCCGCACGAACCGACGTACCTCAGGTCTTTCTCCGTCAACGTGAGTCGTAGTTGTTGTGCCAGCGCTTTTTTCTTCTGTGCCCCGCGACCTTGACCTGGTCTTTTTTTTTTAAAGGTGGGTCACCCCACCACCCCCTTTGGGCCGACTCCTTTTTTGTCTTCCTTTTACCGCTACAATTCTTTCTTTAGACCTTCGAAGCCCCTAGCCTATATGGCTCTTTTCCTGTCGCTGGTCAGTAGTGTTAAGCGCCTTTTTTCTTTCCCCCTTTTTTTTACTGATTTTTTCCCCAACCTTGATCCAGCCTAAGGTCTGGTAACCCGGCCCCTCCGTAGTTTTCTTTCAATGTGCCTTGCGGTCGGAGCCTCATCGAGGATTGGAGGCTCTTAAATTTTTCCCTTTTCGACCGACGTGTCCAGGTAGGCACCCAGGACATGAGTTTTGTCTCTGGACGGAGGCCACGTTACTTCCCGTTTTTTGGCTTCCTGCAGCTCAAGCCTTGTCTCCTCGGCTTCCCCCCCCCCCTCCTTTCCCATTTCTGATTTCGCAACTGATTTGATGCTGGTGCAACCGGTGTCCATCCTTCACAAGCCAGGCCACTATTGCGCTCAAAATGTGTTTTCTGCTTTGTTATTCTTTCTTCTCTTTTCCAGTTGCACGCCAGGTTTTGTTTCGATCCAACCCTCATGGGGCCTTCTATTTTGCATTCTTCACCTTGTTTGGCGTTCTCGCATATGCTCTTGTGACCCCCCAACTGATGATCGACCTCGGCATATACCCCCGCTTTTCGGGCCACGAATTTAAAGTGAGCAAGCTGATCTCCTTCCCCTGTCGTCGCCCCGCGACTATAACTTTGGCCCTGTTAGTTTGGCCCCACTTGAATGCCCCCGAACTCAACTCGCTTTTTGGCGTCAGAGCCGAGTGAGAGCCTTGTCAAGAACCAGAGCTCCTTTTTTTCGTTTTTTTTTTCCCGTTTACGGAACTGAGGTATGGTCTTTTGTGGCGGGCCGCAGAGTCCTTCCCATGCTTCTCCCTTTCTTTGTTACATGATACTTTGCCCTTCTCATCCAGTTCTCTGTATGAAGCTCGTGGCGTTACCGTTCGTCCATTCTTGATTTGAGGTTCCTGGTAGCTAACACCCCAATTTCCGGTCAGCTAGACTGGATCTGCCAACTTGACAGAAATGATGGAACGGAGGCGACGTCACTGGGCTCTTTCCCCATTTCTCCTATCCCCGATGTTTCTTTTTGCAAAAAGCGCGTTCAGAGCTGGCACATGGCCTTCCCCCTAGATTTCCCCCCTGCGCTGTAGGATCCACTCACACCCTTCCGTTTTGGCCGGCGGCTCCCCATTTTTTCTTTCCCCAACTCTCCCCTTCCCCAGTTCTTCCTGGTTATATCAGTCCAAAAACGGCGTCGTTCCGGCAGCAGCCGAGAACTGTCGGCTTTTTTCCGGACCAAGGCGGAACCCCCAGTTCTTTACCTGGTCTGCGTTTTTGCCTTGTGTTTACCGAACAACTTTCACAAGAAAATACCCCAGTTATTCGGTGTTCTTGTCGTTGTCATTCAGTCTCCCCCCTTTTTTTTTTTGTTTCCTCTCTCGGCAACAAAGAACATCCAAGACCTCCCTAGTGATGGTGCTCGTCCACTTTTTTCCCCCCCCCTTTTCCCCCTGGTTTTATTTCCCCTTACGGACAGGACTCCCCCAACTTTTCTCGTTACGGCACAGCGTTCGTTTTCGATCTCTCTCTAAAGATGGTAGCAGTTTTTTCGATAGCCCTTCCCTCCTTACTTATACCTTTTTTGATGTCCCTGGACCAGAACTGGAAGGTCCTCTTCCTTTTTTCCGTCTTGTTTGAGGTTTGAGCCCCTGACTATTGCAGGGTCCATCGTCGACTGACTCCCCCCCTTTTTCACCCCGACTGCCTCTCTGTTCCATGCATCGCTATCCTTTTCTAGGCTCAAGTGGCCCCCGGTTTCTTTCTCTCTGGCGTCTCTTTCTTACCCCCCATGTGTGAACCTGGGATTACATTTTATCGCTTCCCCTGTTTTTTAGCTACCCATTTACACCTCGATCTCCTAAATTCTCCAAGGTCTCTTCATGACTTTTCTGTATTTTCTTGTTTTTTTCTGCCACTACTTTTTTTCCCGAAAGTTACCGGCGCCATTTCAAGACACCCTGGAGCCGTTCCCCCTCACACCCTCGATGACGGACCTTCCCTGGTGAAAAGGCATAGTCTTCCGGCTCCGCTTGTCTTCTGGCCCCTATCAGCGTACTCCGCCCCGCCCCTTCTAAGGGAGTTCACTTGTGAAGGGAAATCTTCCGGGCAACAAGGGGTCATGCAGGAGATTTTTCAGCCCACTCCCTACCCTCTCCACCCCCGTACTCTCGCCACTCGTCTTCTCCTCCCATTCCCTCCCTTATTCTGTCACCCCTTTCTACAACCTGTTCCCCACTCTTTTACTCGTTCCCTCTCTCCCCCCCACCTTCGAGACTTAGTTGGCCCCCTTCCTCGCACCTCCCCTTTTGCCACTTCCCCCCCACACCTTTCTCTTTGAATTTCTTCCTTATCACTCCTACGGCTACCAATTGTGCCCTTACTTTCTCTCCCCTTCCTTTTGCCCCTCATCCTTTTTTTTTCCTTATTCCTCCTCCCCCCCTTTCCTTAATCCATAACTCCTTCTCTCTTCCTTTTTTCTTCTTGCCGAATCCCCTTTGTTCCCCCGGAGCTCTCTTCTTTTGGAAAACGATCTTGGCACCCCCCCCTTTTACTGGATCCTACTCTGTTCGCTAAGTCTTGAAAATTGCACTGTTCGATGCTGCTTCGCCCCCTCTTGTTCTACGAATTGCCCCAATTCCAATACGGCCATTTTTTTTCCTCTCCCCTAAGACAGGCGTGCCATTTGATTTCAATTTAGACAATGCGTCAATCCCCCCCCCCCCCACGCCTCCCTTTGAGTCGATAGGCGTTTCTGCTTGCCGCACCTTTTTTTACACCGGGTGCAACATCTGCAAAATAATGCTCAATTCCACACTTAATTAACTGGATGGTGACAACTCTCGTTCTCCTTTCCTTGTTTTTTGCATTCTTCAAAACAACCTTGGTCATGTCGGTGGCCCGCCGTCCTTTCTCCATTTCCTAGGTGCGCCCTGTTAAACCATCTCATGGACGAACTCTCCCACGGACTCGCGAGAGCCTCAAATCAACGATGCTCTTCCTACCTCCCCTCCTGCGCACATTGGAAACTCAGAAAAGCGACGTTTCTTGTCCCTCCGTTCTTCCATGGTGACTTTGTGATTTTTACCCTCCAAATCATCCTCACATGCGCTGACCACCTTTTTCACAGGAGAACTTTTTCCGAAAGAAAGACGACTTTTTTTCCCCCTCTTTCATGATCCTTGGCCCGATTTCTTTTAACGAGACAAAGTTTAATGCTCACCGTGTGTTTATTTCGAGCTAAAGACTCCCCCCGTTTTTTTTAGAGGCACCCGCGTCACCCTCCTTGCCCACCAATTCTACTTGAATTTTTTTTGTGGTGAGACCCCGGCAATTCGGTTTTTGAATGCGTTTCCATTGCCATTCAGTTTTCGAGAATACACCTTGTTCTTTCTCGTTTAGGGCCTGAATCTGTGTTCCTTTTGTCTTGATCTTATGCTAAAATAGGATCCCCCACTGGAGTTCGTGTCCAACCGCGAATCTGAAAAGTGAGTTTCATTTTTTTTTCTTTTCTTTCACCTCTTTGCCCCGCCTTCCTCGAACACTTGGCCTTAACAACCGTCCCACTGCCTACTTTTCTTTCTTTCCTTCTTTTCAGAGCAGCTGGCCCTGTGGAATCCCACACATGACTTCTCGTCCCTTGGCCTCACTTTTTTTGTGTTGTTTTTTTGAATAAGCAACATTTTCCAGACAGGCGTATCATCGTTTTGTCTTCTTTTGCCCCTTTCCTCCCACCCTTCCTCAGGGATGTAATTGCTCTGAAAAGTAAGCCGCAGGATTTACTTTCCCTTTCCCTGTTTTCTCCCTTTTTGAAAGGCTTAATGTCCCCCTTTTTTTTGACCTCATGACTCACTCAGTGAGACCCACACCCATCAAACGGTTACAGAAGTCCACTTTCTCCCCCTCTTAATTTTCTTGATTTAGGACAGCAGTGTCAATCCCCCCCATTCTGCCCTACCCAGCTCTCGACCTTCAACAATTAGGGCTTTGTTTTTACTTTAACCTGACTCTATTTTCCTTATTTCCCAGGACTTCGGACAAGTACTCTTTCTCCTCTTGCC
>Ga0179591_1349067_pt1 | contig 11343 bp, 20 predicted proteins | sample CZOMad2_1_08_16f_FD_182891 | JGI IMG/M metagenome (GOLD analysis project Ga0179591, IMG submission 182891) | Vadose zone soil fungal communities from Angelo Coast Range Reserve, California, USA - CZOMad2_1_08_16fungal (PacBio error correction) | ecosystem: Environmental > Terrestrial > Soil >... | reverse complement strand
CCAAGACGCCCTTTCCTATTTTTCCTCTTCTTGTCCCTTCTTACTCCTTCACCAGAGAATAGGACTAAAGGTTGAAATCTTCCTCTACCCCCTCCTTTTTCTCATCTACCCCCCTGCCACTAACATGCCAACAGTGAGCCCCCTTCTTTCCCCCCTTTTTGCAGCGTAGCCGGGAAAATTACCCCATTTTCCCCTTGCTTTCCGCGCGCACCAAGGAACGGTAGAAACTCGTAATCCCTTTTTTCCTTTTTCTAACGACCGTGCTCCTGTTTCTGAAGATGATGATATAATCGTTCGAGGGCACATCCTTTTCCGGGATCGGCCGAAGCACATAGGATACGGGAATTCCCCCTTTCTTCTTTTCCATCACGGCCTCTCGTACCGAGGTAAGGCCGCGATGGAAATCGTCGTCAATATCCTTCTCCTCTTGTAATCGAGCGTGGTATTCGGAGAGTTTCCTTTTCCTTCTCCTCGGACGTCTCCTTATTTCTCGGTATTGTGGTGGAGAAGTGCCAGCACACCTTCCCTCTTCCCTCGCCCCGCCCAGCTCGTAAGATATATCTTTTACTACGCCTCAGTGTTTTTTTTTTTCTCTCTTTTTTTTTTTTCATCGTCCTTTTCCTCTTTTTCCTGTTGTGCTGGCAACAGTCACAAAATAAAGCGGTCAGCTTCCCCCTTCCGCTTACCCTTTTCCTACCCCATCCTCTTTTTCCAAAGTAATAATGCATGTGGGATGAAGCTTCCTCAGCTTTTCCTTTCTTTTTCCTCCCCCTGTGCCTTTACTTTCTTTCCCTTTCCGGATAATAAGTGGAAAAACCAATTTTTTTTTTCCCTCGATCGCTTGGTGCCGATGTAAGATCATGGGTGGCCTCGACCCTTCCTCTCCCGATCGTTTTCCTCTTCTTCCCCACGCTGAAAGGAATGACGATGGTCATCTTTTCCTTTTTTCTCCTTCCTCTTCCTCGGCTTGTTCAAGAGGGTCTATTTTAAGGCGACTCATCACTCCTTTTGGCACCTTCTTTTTCGCTGATCGCGGAAGAGATTGATCTGGGCCATGTTCCTGTCCTCTTTTTTCCGTATCCGACATCGAGATCGGCATGATCTTTGGACTCCTTTTTCCCTCCCTTCCCGAGGGATGGGAAGTATAGTGATGCCACTTTATCCCTCTCACAAAGGCAAGGTCACAGGTTTAGGACTTCAGCCTGAGCTTCTTTTTTTTTCAGCGGTCCGTTCCCCCCCACCCCTTCCCCTTCTTTTTCATCGGGATGTGGGAAGTAGACGATGTTCCCTCCCTCCTTCACTCCCCCCCTTGTCAAGGTGATGGTGGAAGCGATCCCTTTCTCTTCTCCGGCATGGTGTTCCAGCCCCCCTCCCTGACTTTTCTTTCGAAAGTAGGGTCGGACTGACTCCTTCCCTTTCCCTTCCTCCTAGAATCGGCGAGCACGTGGCTCGGCCTCTCCCTTTTTCTTATCCCGACCGCTCTACGTCCTTCATTAAAGAAGAGAGTAGGCATCATCGTGTCTTATTCTTTCTTCCTCCTCTCTTTTCTGGCGCGATCGAGAGCAGACCCGACTGATCATGCAGCAGCTCTCTTCCCCCCCAAAAACCCGACTGTTGTCAACAAAGACATCGACGAGGCGATTTTCTTTCCGCTCTTCTCTTCCATTTTCCCATCCCTTCGAGCTCAAGATTTCCGCTTTTTTTCTCCCCCTTCCCCCCTCATTGCCTGTTTTTCTCTCCTTCCTCGCGCTGAGAGCGGGCTTATTTCCTTTCTTCAATCTGCGTCGAGTAAAGAAGTGGCGTTGCAGGTTTCCTCTCGGCTCTTTGCTAGTGAGCTGCAGAGGAATTATTCCTCTCTTCCTCCCTTCTTTATTCGGTGTTCATAAACACGATCAGAAGCCCTCTCCCTTCTTATAGCCTTTCTTACTTCTTTTCCCCACACGAAGTAGTAAAGACCGATCTCATCGGCACAGCTTGTTTCCCTCTTTCGTTCACTCCGCCCAGAAAAGATATTGTTCAACTAAGCCATTCTTTTTTTTCTTTTTTTTCCCCAGGCACCTTATCTCACTCTTCCCCTGTTGAGCTAGGGGATTGTAGTGTAAGGCCTCTCTTATATTCTATTTTTCTCTTACTTTTCCCTCAAGACACGGTAGGGAAATAGAGGACCTCCGTTTCCCCTCTCCTTTTTTTTCCTGCCGTGGGCTCCTTTCTCCTACCCAGCAGCAGAGAGACATGCAGAGACGCTCTCCCCCCTCCTCCTTCCCCTCTCCCTTTCACCAGCCACGACATAACCCCTCGTGGCTCTATTTTCCTTCTCGGCGCGAAAGGTCAGACGGCGACATCCTCCCCCCCTCCCTCTTTTCACCCTTTCTCTAGCTTTGATGGCGCAAGATAAGACAGACTTTTCTTCTTCCCCTTTTTCCTCCCCTTGCTCTCCCCCAATTCGAGCAGCGAAGAGGTCGGGCTCTTTTCCATTCCTTCCTCCTCTTCCGAGCTGTGACCGAGAGGTTAATTGCGGCCTTCCCTTCCCCTTCCTTCTTGCTCGTCCTTGTCTTTCCGTTCTCTAACAGCAGATAGTGTCCCGAACCCGGCGTTTTCCCTCTTTTTTTTTTTCAGTGGAAACCAGAGTTAGAGGCGGGCATCTCTTTTTTTCCTTCTGATTCCCCCCCCCCCTCTGGTTGTCCATTGAACCCTTCATTCTCCCCCTTTTCCCTTGGGTTCTGGCACAGCTGCTAAGCTTCGACGAGGACGCCGCTCGCTCTTTTTTCCGACCGCTTCCTTTTTTCCGGCGAAATGAACCAGAGCTTGTTCTAATCACACCTTCCCCTTCCGTTTCTCGCTGAGAAAATAGAAGCGACGCGGTCTTTCTTCTTCGTTCCCTTTTCGACGCAGGACCAACAAATAAGATTTAACCGTTTCCCCCCTCCCGTTCTTTTCGCAATTCGCTCCCCTTCCATCAGGGAGATAGACGTAGAGTCTTCCCTTCCCTCTTTCTTTTCTCTCTTCCCCTCCGCCGCTAGATGAGCCGGGCATTATGCATTTTCTGAGCTTCTCCCGTTTCGGCGGAAAGCCTTGTCCGAGGGGACTTTTCATTTCTTTCTCTTCCGTCTCCGGCGGCTGGGTTACGCGGCAAACCTTTTTTTTTTTTTGGTCTTCTTTTCCCGTCAAGTGTCAGGATCGGACGGAGGTCTCGATTTCTTTTCTCTAACTCGACCCACGAAGACTCTTCCCCCTTTTCCCTTTCTCTCTTCCACGAATGCCCCTTCCTCCAATGCAAGTCTAGCAGATTGACTGGGGAGCGTTCCTCCCTCTCCTCTTCTTTTTTGACCCAATATCTGGGACGGGCGAGCGTGACGTCTTTTTTTTTTCCCTTCTTTGTTTCCTCTCTTTCTTCTTGCCGAATTCGGGATGGGAAAAGCTGAATCCCCCCTTCTTGCTTTCTTCTTATTTCGTGTTGATGAAACAACGATACTCCCGCCCCCATTTTGTTTTTTTTTCTCTGGCCCTTTCTCTTCAGCTCACGTAGGAAAGCGACTTCCTTTTCTCCCCGCCCACGTCGTTGAGTCGCAGGCCGAGGCCCTTTCCTTTTTTTTCTCCCTCTACCTCAGCCCGAGGACGAAGCGCGATGCCTTTCTTTTTCCGCGGCGCTCCAGCGGAATCTTGATCTACGCCTTGATGGTTCCCTTCTTTTTCTTTTCTTCCCCCCTGCATAGTGCTTTTTTTTTTCGAACAGCACCGAGGTTTTGAGCGCTTTGTGGGATCTCTGCATGATCAGGGGGTTTTCTTTTCGAAATCTTCTATCAGAAGAAAATGGGGGCTTTTTCTCATCCTCCCTTGCTCCCCGCGAGGCTGTTCGGGATACTGTTCCTCCCTTCTCTTTTTGCGCGCCTCTTTCTCTCCCTTCTTCTGCGCTACATGCATACTTCATATTCATTCCTGCTTCCCTTTAACTCGAGTATTGATGGGAAACCATGAGCTTTTTCCTTTTTTTTTCTCCTTGCTCGTCGGTACAAAATCCACTTCTCTCTTCTCCCTCTTTCAGCAGCGTCGACTTCCAAAGCCCGCTTTTGAGACGTCCATCTCCTTTTTTCCGGTGATTGCGAGAAGGTACCGCTTTCTCCCTTCCCTTCCCTTCTTCTCTCAGGCGCATTCCGCCAACAGGACACTTGACTTGTTGGTTGGCATTTTTGGCGCTTTCTTCCCCCCACATGGAATCAAGAGACGACAGCCCGCGTTCCCCCCTTTCTCTTCCCACAATGCAGATATGCAGAGAGCATCCCCCTACTGCCAGCCCTCCTTCTCCTCCAAGGTGAAATAGACTATGCCTCCTTCCCTCTCTTCTCCTTTTTTTCCTCCCCCGGCCCCCCCTTAACCGTGAGACCGGTAAATTCCGTTTTTCTCTTTTCCCCTTACGCTCGCGCGCGCCGAGGATTGGTGAAGCGCGCACAATTCCCATTCTCTCCCCTTTTTGTTGAGAAGTACTCTTTCTCCTCTCCCGATGAAAAGAAAGGTGTGAAGATGATGATCTCCTCGTTCTAGGGCCCCCCATCCTTTCTTCCTCTTCCCCCGTCAATCCACCTCGGATCGGAACACGAATTCACGGATTCTTTTTTCCTTTTTTTTTAGCGGTCCTCTTTCTTCCTCTCTGGCAAAGAAGAAGAAGATGCTTCCTTCTTCTTATTCCCCTTTCTCTTGGGTCTGCGAGGATTAAAGCACCATCTCTTTCTCCCCTTCCATTTTTTTCCGCTTTCTTTTTTCAGGTGAAAGAACAAAGGAAAGCGCGATCCCTCCCGTCCCTCTTTTCTTTTTCCTCTTTTTTTTTTTTTGATGAGGTGGAACGAGATGAGGGAGCTGCCATCGGCGCCTTTCCCCTCTTCCCTCTTTTTCTCTAACCAACCGTTCCCTTTCCATTCTCTCCACGTGCAGTAGCAGAGATGGTGTGGAAAGACTCGCCCTACCCTCCGTTATTTCTTTTCTCTTTTTCCCGGCCGCTTTCTTCGCTTGCATCGAGGCCTGAATCGGTTTCCCTCTTTTCTCTTTTCTTCATCAGTCTATCTTTTCCCCTTTTTTCTCGTTTCTGCGGCCTCTTTTTCTCCTATTTCGATCATGATGTGGCCCCGACGAGGAGAGCCTTTTTTCTTCCTTCTCCTGTCACCTTTCTTATGACGATGGTAGATCCGGTCCTGTGTCCTTTTCCCCTTTTTCCCCTTCTTCTTCTTTCCGGCGACGCTGCACAAGCGTTACCTATTTTTCCTTTCTCTGTGCTACCTTAGTCTCGTTACGAGATGATCGAGGGGACAGAGGAAGTGAGGGGCTATTTCTTCCCCTGTTTTGGTTGAAAGAAAGCGAGACAGGGGGGAGATGTGTGCTTTGGATTGCGGTCTTCCCGAGAGAATCGCGATAGGCATGATCGCATTTTTTTTTCCCCCCCTTTTTTCTTTCTGCGGGCTTTTTTCTTTCTTGCTTCCCCCTTGAGTAAGGCATGAGAGCGCCACTTGCCACTCCCCCCCCCCCCCCCCCTTCCCCTTTAGCCTTCTTACGACACGCTCAAGGTCCGGCTCCTCTTCCCACAGTCCCCCCCCCTTTAGTTCGTATAGAAATTGGGCCATCGTTTTTCCCTTACTTGCTTAACGCGTCGAGGGCTTCCCCTCCCCTCTTCTCCTTCCTTAAGTCTATCCCTTTCTATTGAACAAGCGAAGGACCGCCTTCTTTTTTTCTCTTTCCCTGGAAGAGGTACGAGAGAACGTCGAGTTTCTCCCCCTCTTCCTCTTTTCTTTTCTCCAACTTCTCACAATCGGCGAGAACTTTCTCCTTCCCCTCTTCTCCCGAAAGCTATCGGGAGGAATGAAGAATCTTCTTTTTGCTTTCTCCCCTGCCAAAAAGGTGCTTCTTTTCTCTTCTCTCCCCCTCCTCAGCCCCGCCTGATCATGCAGAAGAGCTCACCCCCCTTTTTCTCTCCACCCTCGGTCTCTTTCCCCCCCCCGACATCGACAGAGGAGATTTTTTATGTCCGACCTCTTCTTTCCCTTCCCTCCCTCCCCTTTTCGCTCAAGATTCCGCTGGATCTTCTTTTCTTGATTCACCTTTTTCCTCTCTTCCCGCGGGCGATGTCGCTGATCCGCTCTTCTCCCCTTTGCTCTTCAACGACGGGGCAGTTGCAGGTTTCCTTGCCCCTCCTCCTTTCCGCAGTGATCTTCGCTTCTTCCTTTAAACAAGCACAAGAACCTCCCTTTTTTCCCCCCTTCTTTTCTCACCCCCCCGTCTCAGAAGAAAGCGAACTTCCTGGCTTTCCCCCGAAGTCTTCACGACCGATAGAATCGGAAAACAGCTTGTTCACGGTTCATTCTTTTCTCCTTCCGCTCGCCGTCTCCTTCTTTTTTCCCCTCCGCAATGAGTAGCAGCGCGACACGTCTCGCTTCCTTCCCTTTCCTTGCAATTGGAGCGAGGGGGCTGTGTCGTGGCAGGCATAGCTGTGAGCCTTCTCCCTTTCTTCCTTTTTTTCGAAGGCGAGCAAGAGTCGTGCCTGCACCTCTCACCCTGTTTCCGTTCCGCTCCGGAAACGTTGAGGCAAGCGATTCCCCTCTTTTTTTTTCCCAGGACTTCTCCTTCTCTCCGGCTCCTCTCTTCAATTCGGTCGCAGAACCGCGCCTTCCATTACATCCCCGTCCCCATAGAATTCCAGGGCTAATATATCTTCCTTCTGCCCCTCCCCGCCTTTGCCCGGCAAGCCTCGAGTAGATCTCTTCTTTTTTATTTTCCCGATAATCACCTCTTCTGTTGTCCGAGTGAAAGCGGATGGTGTCCTTCCGTTTCCCCCTCTTTTTTTGGCCGGCGATGTAAAGCGAGCAGACTTCACTCTTTCTTCCTTTCTCCTTGTGACCCTTTTTTTCATTGCGAAATGAACTGCATTCCAGCGTTTTTCTCTCTTTCTTTCCCCTCTTCTCATCTTAGCATCTAGGTCCCGAAACAGAAGTTTGCATTCTTTCCTCCCCTTTCTTTCAAGTCACCCCTTTATTCGGGGGAATCTATATATTTACATCCTCTTTCCCTTGGTTTTTTTCTCTCCCTTCTTTGGTCCCGTGAACACGAAGTTCGAAAAAGGGACTTTTATACTCTCTTGTTCGTCCCCTCTCTCTAAGCTTAGAAGAGGAAGCCGCTTCTCCTCTTCTTCTCTCCCGGTCCCTGAAACGAGACCTCTCTCTGCTTTCCTCCCCCGGAGTGAATCTTTTTCCTCTACCGCGGAGATGATAGAAATTGCACTTCTTTTGTCGAAAGTACCCCTTCCCTCTTTCCCCGTAAAAGAGATAGCGTGATGTTCTTTCTCCATCTTCTCTCTTACTTCGAGAGATGAAGGAACGTCTTCTTTCTTTTTTACATTTGGAGAAGCAGAATATATGCTCCCCTTTCCCGTTGGTGGACTTTTCCCAGCACTGATTTTTTTTTTTACGTGAGGGTCGGAGAGGCCTTTTCTTGTTGTGTTTCCGCGGCCAAGGCTGGGAGAAAAAGGCGCTTCTCTCTTCTTTTTCAAAAGCTTCTCCTTCCTCAGGTCTTCTCTTCTCAGTGCACCCGACGATGATAGACTTCGACCCCTCTTCCTCTCTTCCCCTGCGCTCCCTTCCCCCTCCAAAGCCAATCGCCATAACATGCACTTTCTTTTTCTCTCCGCCGCCGATAGAGGAGTTTTTTTTTTTTTTCCTGGGATGGTCCTTCTCTTCTTTTTGCACGGACAGAGATTGCGAATGTGCCAAATTTTTTCCCCCCACTGACTTCGTGATGGGAAACGACGTTCCCTTTTCCCCGTGCCCTTGGCGCTGGCTTTTTTCTCTCTTTTTTTTCGTTTTTATTCTTTTTTCTGTTGCGTGTTTAAAGGTAATTCATCCGCTCTTTCCCCTTTCCAGCGAAGTGGCCCTCCTCCCTTTTTCTTCTTTGTATCTCGCAGAAGATTGAATTCAGGCTCTCCTTTTCCCTTCTCCGCGTCGCATTCTCTTCTTCGCTCGGACATAATAATTGCCTTCTCCTCCCGTTCCCCTCCTCCTCCTTTATGGTTTCCGGGCCGGGCCAGTCATGCTCTCTTTCCCTCCCCTCCGATGTCGTTTTTTCCCTCACTAGGTTTTGAGAAGCGGGCAACATGTTTTTCTTCTCTTCCCTTTCCTCATCGAGCGCGAAGAACGGATCTTAGCCTTTTTTCCGGTAGCCATCCTCCTTATGATGCACGAATGAGATGACTTCATGACGCCCTATCTTGCTTTCTTTCTTCAGGCATTCTAGGCGAGAAAGTTCTTCCCTCCCCCTTGCGCCTCATTCCCTTCATCTTCAGGACAGAACTACGAAGTTCCTCTCTTCCCTTTTCATTTTGTCCCCCCATGCCGCGGTAGGAAGCTGGTAACTCGCGTTCCTCTCCCCTTCCCCCTTGCTCCCTCTTTTTTTTTTGAGGAAGAAAGAGCCTCTTTCCTCTTTTTCTTATTCCCCACATGGCCCGATGGAACAAATGATCGCGTCTCCCTTTTTGCGGTGCCCTTTTCCCTCTTTGACCGGACATTCGAGCGTGTCGTAGTCAGGCGGATTCCCGCCACCCTTCCCTTTTTTCCCTTTGGCTCGCTCATGACTTTGCTCAATGGCATCACCTCTTCCTTCTCCTTTTTTCCTCAACAGAGGCATTCGACAATTGCAGATCATGCTCTCGACTCTTTTTTCTCCCAGTGCAAAAGGAATATGGCCGAAATGGTCTCCTCCCGCGACACCTTCCCCCCCCATGCCAACTTTACATTCGCGTCCGCCGGGAAAATATCCCCTCCCCCCTTTCTCCTCGTGTTTTTTCTCGCGACAAGGAACGGATTCGACCATCTTTTCCCTTTTTTCTCATTCTCGGGAAGAAAGAGCTCTCCTTTTTTTCTCTCCTCGTAGATGCCCCCCTTTATCGAAATCGGCACCAGGCGATCCGCGGTCTCGAGCCTCCCCTCACCCTACTTACGGATGAGAAGGAGAGGCAAATTCACCCTCTCTTTCTCTCTTCTTCCCCTGCCCTTCCTCCCTGCGGCAGCTCAGGCCCAATGCATGGGATTTGTTCACTCTCTTCTTTTTTTCTCCTTCCCTTGATAAGCGGACGTGGAGATGAGCTTTTTACTTCCTTAAAGCGGTTACCTTCTCCCCTCCTTTCATGCGCAAGAAGCTAGTTTAATATCTCTCTTTCTCCTCCTTCTTTTTTCTCTTCTCTTTTCCCTTTTCTCTCTTTTCCTGTGTGATGGCACATGCTAACCAAATCCTTTTCCCTTCTTTTTTTTCTGCCGAGATTTTAAAGCCTCCCCTCCCTCCCCTTCTCTTACAAAATTAATAATGGCAGTGGGCCTGGTCTCTTCCCCCTCCTCCCTCCTTTTCCTCTTCGTCCTGGTGAGGCCGCTCAGGATAATCCGTTCCTTTTTTCCTTTTTTTTTTTGGACGATCCCCTTCCTCCTTGGGTGACAGATGTCAGATCCTGCTTGTTTCCCTCTACCTCTTCTTTTTTGCTCGTTCTTCCGATCTGCTCAACAGAGCACGGCCTTCCTCTTTTTCCTCTTTCCTGTTCTTCCTTCCAAAGAATAGCGCGCTTCCTGAATTTTCTTCCCCTACTCTTTGCACAACGTCTTGACAGGATCACGGTGGCATGGTTTTTTTTTTTTTTTTTTTTTTCGATATTTCCAGCTTTCTCTTCTCTTTCACCTGGGAGGCCTATTCGCTGGGGAAGGATTCCGAAATCTCTTCCTCCTCTTTCTCCTTCTTATTCTCTTTCTTTTCCTTATCGTGATGAAATGGAGAAAGCATGATCTTCCCCTTCCCCTCCCCTTCTTTCCACCAGGTAACTTCCGCCCTTCTCCCTCCTTCTCTCCGAAAGATAGAAGGTATCCTTTCGAAGCTTTCCCTTCCCCCTCTAGTCTTATCGAGATGGGAAATAGGGCTGTGTTCCTTCCCTCCCTCTTTTCTTCTCTCGGGATTCCCTTCCCAGCGGGGCAAGTGCTTTTTTACGTCTCTTCTTCTCGTTCATGTTGTGGAAAGAATAATAGATGTTCCCTTTCTTCCCTTCTCCCTCTTTTTTCCTTCCTGGAAGATGAAAGTCATTTCTTCCCCTCTCCCATCTCGTGCGCGAAAGTTGATCGGACTAGCATTCCCTCCTCTTTCCGAGTCTTCCCCCCTTCATGAAGAAGAGAGTCGTCCCTTTTTTCTCCCTTCCCAGGTGCTGCTTGCTTTCTTTTTTTTCGCGCTTGCCTCCTCCCCCCCAACCAGCATGATAATGCCGTCAGCTCCCCCTCCCCCCCTTCTTTCTTCTTCACCCACGGAATGACGAGGAGATTTTTCTTTCCCCCTCCTCTTCTCTTCTTCTCGGACCCCCCACTCCTTGGAGATCAATACCTCGTCCTGCAGGAAATGATGATGTCGTATTTTCCTTTTTCCTTTTTTTCTTCTGATCGTCTCACTGAGGAGAGGCCTGACTTCCCCTCTTTCTTTTGCAGGGGCGAAGTAGAGAGCACTGCATTCCTCTCCCTTTTTTTTTTTCTCTGAGGCCTTTCTTTCCGAGCGGAATTGAAACCCCCCTTCCCCTGGTCAGAAACACGATCAGACTCTCCTTCCCCTCCTTCCCTTCTTTTTTTTCTTTTCTCTCTTTTCCTTCGTTCCCATCACGAGAGTAGTCACGACCGATCATCGGCCCCCTCTTTCTTCTATCGTTCCCCGTGCCCCGTAAAAGATATTGTTCAACTTCCCCGTCTTTCCCTTTCTTTCTATTTTCCCCCTTCACTCTGACGAGAATTGAAAATGGAGCTGCTTTTCTTTTTTTTTCTCCTTCTCCTTATCTGTCGTGGGAGAAGTAGATAAGGTCTTCCTTCCCCCTTTTTTTTTCCCCGTCTCTTTCCTACTCCGGAACAAATTGAGGCCTCTCTCTCCACCCTTCTTCCTTCCCCCCCCTCCGGCCGGAGACTGCCTTCTTCTTTTTCCTCCGCTTTCCTTTAATGGCTGTAGCCGAACGAGCAACATCCCTCCCTTTCATTCCTTCCTTCTGCGCAAAAGGTAGAAGGAGATCCCCCTTCCTTTCCGTACTTTTCCTGCTCCGAGTTAGGATGGAGAATAGCCATCCCCCTTTCCTCTTTTGTCAGGCGTCGCCCCGCTTGCCTCTCTAGATTTTTCCTCGGTCGCGGCGAGTTCCCAGCTGCTCTCCCTCCTCCTATCCTTTGACCGAGCGGTAATTGGAGCCTGCTTTCCTTCCTCCTTTTTTTTTCTCGTCGCCCTTTTCTCGTAGAAGAGTAGAAGCTAGTGTCACGAACCCGCCTTTTCTTCATTCCTTTTTCGAACTGCGGTGCAAGGGACACCCTTTTT
>Ga0179591_1212442_pt1 | contig 11343 bp, 13 predicted proteins | sample CZOMad2_1_08_16f_FD_182891 | JGI IMG/M metagenome (GOLD analysis project Ga0179591, IMG submission 182891) | Vadose zone soil fungal communities from Angelo Coast Range Reserve, California, USA - CZOMad2_1_08_16fungal (PacBio error correction) | ecosystem: Environmental > Terrestrial > Soil >... | reverse complement strand
TTGAGCTTTGGGGAAGAAGCCTCGTTGATAATCTCTTTTTCAGAGTCACTTAACTGGCCATAAGTAGTCACAGAGTAGATACTCCCCCCCCCGATCTTAGATACATACCCTCCTCATGCTTAAGGTGATAGATTGTCCGGCCGAAGGCCCAAGTGCTGCGCGTCCTCCTGGACTTAATGACCTTTGAAATGCGATTTTTTGTTTTTTCCTTACCTCTTAGTTCCGGTAATCTTTCCCCCTTTTTTCGGGATTCGGAGATTGCATATATTCTGTCACCACGTCAGAAGGCGTCTTCCGGATAAGACTTCGAAAAAATTTTTTTGCCTACGGCTGATTAGAGAAGTTTCGTTTACTCTGCCATCTCTTTTGATCCAATGGCTTCTTGAATGCCGTCCGTATTAGAGAATTGTCATCTTTCCCCCTCTTGGGTCCATTAGTTTCCCCCCCCCCACCCCTTTTAGTAGGTTAGGACCCCGCCCCGCTGACGATGGGACCAATTGTCTCATTTCCTCCTCCCCCCCCCAAGCTTTTTCTCTGCTGACTATTTCCGTTGGAAGTTGAAGATGCATCGTCGTCCCTCCCCCCTCCCCCTTGAGCCCAACCGATTTTTTAATCGATCACCGTCTGAGTCTCCGCCAAAACCCTTTCATTGTCCCCTTTCTTTAGAAACCCATTGACCCCTTGGTTTCCTGTAGTGCCCCTTAGGAGACCTTTTAGTCCCCACCGGACTTATCCCCCTGTCCGTGTTCCCCGAATGTGATCCTTCCTGTGACCGCCGATGCTAACGGCGCGAGTTTTTTTTTGTTGCTCCGTGCTCCCTGATCTCCTCTCCCTTTTCCAATATCATGATGAACACTAGTGGAGCGTTCTTTCTTCTTAGCGGTCCCCCCCCTTCTCAGAGTCATTCAGATGACTTTCCCCTTCAATGTGAGATGATCTTGACTCCTCTACCATTCGGCCTCGAAGCTGTTGTCTCCCCCCCCCCCCCCTGGCGTAATATTCGGCCCCGAGAGGTTTAGAAGACCACATTCTTGTTCGACCGCATTCGCCGAAAGAGCGAAATTGCCCGGAGTCTCCGCGATTATCTTCAATGGATCAAGAAGCGATCCCAGACCCTGAGGATTTTAGAGTTTGACCCCTCGCGACGAAGTCATTGTTATACTGCTTTCGTGTGGTTTCCAGCTTTTTCGCTCGCCCTATATAGAGGTCTAATAGTTCCTTCAACGCGAGTGATTATGTCTCCTGATTTTTTTTCGTTCTCTTCGGCTCACTGTCTTTTTCTGGATTCCATTCCAATTTTTCATGAGCTTCTCCCTCCCGTAGTTTCATCGTGAGACTTCTCCCTTGGACCACCAAGAATCTCTCTCTTCTCGGTGACCGGTTTTGTGCAACCCGCTGTGAGTAGTGTTCCCTTTGCTTCCTCCTTATGATTGTCCCTTTGTTTCTGAATCGAGTTTTATTCGTCTAGAGAGTTTCTTTAGAGTCAATTTTATTTTCCAGAGCAGCATTTCCCCCTCACCTAAACATATTTCCGTTAAATGAATTTGAGGAAGAGAAAGGCGCCCCCCAAACTTTTTAACTTTACCGATCGTGTACGCAAGCCGGATCGTTGTTCAAACAGGGCTCCTCTCTCCCCAGGACAAGAAGAAGTTTTCGGCGTATCGCCCCTATGAGAGTTCTCTATTGCCCAGTCGATCCTCTAGAAAAGAAGTCCCCGCCTGTTTAATCTACTCAGAAGATCACCTCTCCCCCCTATACTATAGCAGTCTTTTAGATCTGAGTACAGAGGAGTCCCCCCCTCCCTTTCTGTCACCCCCGCTCTTCGGGCTTTCGACGGTCTCGACCTTCACGGGCTTCCTGTTAGAACGGACGCTTTCCTCTCAGGTTTTTTTACGCGCGAGTATCTTATTCAGCAAAATTTTTTCTTGAGTGTTCGTGTCCTCGGCTTTTTCCCAATTGCTAGCTTTCCTGCTTTTAGGTTATAAGCTTTCTTAAAGTGGCTCGGAGTGCCGTGCGCGTTTTTAGCCCCCTTGTCCGAGAACCCCTCTCGGGCGAAAAGTGGTTCACAGAAAGGATGATTTTCGTCTTCACTGACTTCCCAAACAATTCGCAAGGAGACAGCCTGTTGCTCACTTTCATGTGGGACTTCGCTCCTAGTTTTCCCTTTGTCTTTTTTCACTCCGGCTAGTGGAAAGCCGCCTTTCCCATTTCCCGAGTAGTTCGAGAAGCTTTGCGTAAGCGAGCCCCAACTGATTCTCTGTGGCTGTCTTTCCCCCGGAATTGTTTGTTGATCCACACCCCAAAGGGTATTGACTTCCCACACCAGCGCCGGAACCGGGCTGTGAAGCCCCTTTTGGGGAACCTTTCTCCCCTGTCTTAAGTGCCCTTATCGTGTTCTATAAGCTGTCGCCAGCTCTCTGACCTCCCCATTCGCCTCCGCTTATCCCCTTCCGGCTGTGGTTACCTCCTCTTCGTTTACGTTAGAGCCTTTCGCCCCCCAATTTTTTCTCTCCCTCAGTTTTTTTCGATCTCGTCTGCGCGAACTCCTCTCCGAGAACTTCTGAGTGTCCGTTCCTTTTATCTCTCATCCCCTGCGCCCTGGTGTCTCTTTCAGAGTCGACTTCCTACAGTTATTGAACCGCTTTCCGTCCGAAGACGTCGAGCCACGCGTCCCTTTTCCAAATTGACGATGTTTTCCTTCCAGCGGGCCTTAGCTTTCCTTTTCAATTAAACCCCCCCTCGTCTTGGGCCCTGAAAATACACCCTCTCATAACCCCCTCCCGTAGCCTCGCTGACGAGTTCATGGCTGCTGAGACCCCCCCCTCTTCTTCATTTGAGACGACCTTGCCAGTTCTCTTTTTGCCTGTCGAGAAAACCCCGGAGACTTGCGTCATTTATACGTCCGTGTTGTCTTTGACGTAGGCTTAATCGACTCTTTCTCCGTGCAGTGCCTTTCCCACTTTCCATTACGTTTTCGGTTTATACCCCCCTATTGGTAGGCGCGCATGCCCTCGAGAATACACGGTTTCATGAACCCCTGAATAAACCTCCTACGACCCCCCACTACAGGTTAAAGGGCCTAACCCGTCGAAAAAGAGAGTTTGGTCTTCTTTCTCCTATCCTCGTTTCCTCGCTCGGGGCCTCTCCCCACTGTTCTATCAGGTCAGCGTAAAGCTCATCGACAATCCCCCCGTTGGGTGAAGTCACGCTTCTTTTGGAGACATCAGAACTAATAATACCCCGAATTCTTATTCCTCATAGTCCTCTTGCCAGTAGAGAGTTGATTCTTCTAGAGGCAGAAGCCGTTCGTGACGTGGTACTAGTCATAGACGCTGCCAACTCCTTTTCCCCCCTGGACCGAGCTGGCCTTTCCTTTTCCAACCTGATTTCGGTCTTGGCGCGTCCCTGGAGTTGAAAGCGATCCCTCTCGTACCTCCCCAGCAAGGAGCTTTTTTGTTCCAGAAGGGCTAATCTCCCCACCCCCCCCCTTTCCTTTTTGCCCTGATTTTAGATTTTTGTTGAACTCGCCGTAGCTTAGGACATTCCTTCAACGCCTTCTTTCCCTTCCTTCTCTGAACATTTAATTTCAGAGAATTAAATCTCCCTCCGATGCTAGAGCCCTCCCCTATAGATGGTTTTTTTTCTTGTCCCCCCACCCCGGACGGAAAGTGAGAAGCGCTAAGACATTTCCTTTTTGGAACCTTTTTGCTACAGATCGCCTTTCCTTGCGCCAAGTCCGCACGTCTGTTTCCTGCTGTCCATCCCCTCCTTTGTCTCAATTCTGTTTCCTTCCCCACCTCTCCTAGGGAGGGTGATTTATCAGACGGACCCACCCTCGCGAAATTTGCTGCTAATCCCAATAAAAGACCCGATGCTTTTTCCCCCACTTTTCGAGGGCTTCTGTCTTGGCAATATAAGTCTTTCAGCAGAGCCTCCGTCAGGGATATCCCCCCTGCCCTCTGGAAAGATGGACCATTTGAGAGTTCGCCCCAGATGAATGTCCTCCGTCCGTTCAGAACCCATTTTTAGGGCCCTACTTTTTCGCCCCTTAGGCACGCCCACTTTCTCTTCATTTCATTCTTTCAAGACTGGTTTAGAGATTCGCCTTGACTTCCCAGTCCGGAAATTTGTCCTCCAGTTTTCTCCACCCCCCTCACGAGAAAGCTTCTTTTTTGTGAGGTAGAATTTTGATTTAATGGGATCGTTTTCCATGATCCTTCTCCCTGGATGATGAGACCCCTTTTGCCTTTGCTATCAATCATTCAGTTTTCTTTTTCACGCTTGCGCGACCCCCTTTCCTTTCATTCTCGATTCACTTTGCCCGTTACTCGGCTGATGTTCGACAGAGATTCCCCGACTATGTTCGCCCTACATTGCTCCCTGAATGTTTTTGTAGCTTCTATGAACACCCCCCTAACGTTATCCTTAACTCGTTTTTTTGAGCCCCTTTTGCCGCCGATTTTCCCGAATCTTTGCCCGTCCTGCATTGTTAACTTCTTCAGAGACATACCATTGATTCCTCTTTTCAGGTTCTCAAACCCCCCGATCAAATTTTCCACATCCCGGTCGGGAGCCCGACGCCGTCGTACCGCAAATCAGTGCCTCCGATTAATCCTTCCTTCCCCCCTGGCGAGGTGAAAGCTCACTGCCAGCCGTTTCTTACCCCCCTTTTTTGCTCTCGCGCGTCCCTTTCTCGACGGCCGACTGCCTCCCGATAAGACAGGTTAGCTCACTCCCTAGTCTCCGGTTCCTTCCCCTCTTGGTCCCTGGAATCGCTTTCAGTCCTTTTCTTTATCCCCGTAATCAATGTCAAACCGTCGCTGACACGATGAAGATGTCTTGACTAAAACATGCCAGTTCCATGTAGCTCTCTTTTTTCATTCCCCGTCGAAGAGTCCCTTCCCCCTTTAGGCGTATTGTCGCGGGCCAATTTCGTTATAGAGCTTTCGCCTTGTTTATGTTCTCCGACCGATTTCTATGATGTTAGGTGTCCCTGGCTGAAGGACCGCGCCAGCTGTGCGTTCTAGGGCTTCGGTTAAACGCGTGCGCCGATTAAACGCGGTAAAAAAGGTTATGTTACCCCTGATCGTGGAAGAAGTCGCTTGTGCCATACACGCTCCCTGGTCTGTATCTTAACTTGGTCGTAGCCACCTTCACCCCTGCTCCCTCCGAATGTTTAGCTCTCCCTCAATGCTCCTTTCCTACTTTTCCCTTCTTCTCTTTATTCTTTCATGTTTTTTAGCATCTGTTTCTCCGAACTGCACACTTTCCTTTTTTGCTCAGGGTTAGCGCGAAGCTCCCGTTCCTTAGTTTCTAATTTATTCTCTTCCCCCTTCCGGTGGGTTTTTTTTATTCCTTTCCCAGAACACCAGTATTCTCGATTACTAAAAAATTCTCCCCCTTGATTTCCTTTAGAGAGCTATTCTCCCAAACCAGTATCAGCTCGCCTTGCCCCTCTTGACCCTATATCTGAGGGCTCTATTATTTTTCTGAGGGAGTTTTTGATCTACTTTTTTCTCACAGAAGATTCCAATCAGCGAGGAGTGAGAGTTTACCCTCGAGAAGGACCCGATCCAAGCTCAAAGATCACTGGAGTTTTGCAATTCTCTACTTTTTTTGGAAGCCCTAGCCTCCTCTTAGGGGAAGTTTTTTCTCACTCATATCCCCTCACTAGCAGCTCCGCCCGAACTGAGGCTCCCTAACGGACATTTTAGCCGCGCCCGCGGCAAGATTGGCCGGTCTCCGAAGAAGTTTGCGAAAGGTTTTCTTGCGCTTCTCCATTCTGAATTCCTTGATTAGCTCCCTGGTTCTTGAAGTTTTTTCCATGTAGGCTGACCTTAGACCTTGCGTGGTTCTGAGTCGAATTTTTTTATTTAGAGTCCTATCTTCCTGCAGTCGACCGGTCTGTTTTTCCTGCTCTCCCTTTTTTTTTTCCTCGAAAAATTGGGTCTGTTAAAGGAAGACCTCGCCTGTGGACTCTTCTCATCGCTCTAGACCCTGTTGGATTTCCCCCGGTCCTACTTGTCGCCCGCGCCCTTTTCGACGTTCATAATAGTCCTTGTTGTTTATACGGAGGGAGTTCCTCCCGCTTCCTATTTTTCAAAATTGTATCTTTTACTGAATCCCCCCATCTGGTCTTCCGATGAATAGTTTCCCCTCCCCCTTGTCCGGGGTCCATCTGAATTTGTCTCCTCACACTTCGGCGACCAATTCTCTCACCCTTGTTTCATCGACTCCCCCCCGTTGCAATTTTTTTTTTTTCGTGTCTGAACCTAAGGTTTCTCCCTTCTTTACGACCCTTTCTTCCTCCTCCGGAAACACCTTCCGACCTGCATAAAGACCTAGTGATACTCGCCCTGGGATTGATGTTCAATGTCTATGTCCTCAACAGGAGAACTCTGTGGTTTTTTAGCCTCATCCGGGCGACGGGTTTGTTCTCCTCTCCCCTCCGTGACCACTCATCTGCCAAGACAATTATCTTTCGCTTTTTGTTTCAGACGCGGCTCGGTGTAAAGATTTTCTTCATACTAAGACCCTCTTTCTCCTTGCTCCCTCTTCCGACCTCATTTCTTTCCCCTTTAATGCAGGCTAACGAATGTTGGGTCTTCGATATCCTCCTGAAGAGAAAGAGTCCTCCACTTCTTCAACTAGTCTCCCAGGAATACGACTCCTGGATAATTGCTCCCATGACCCTTATGGTGATCACCGTTCCTCCCATGTCGCCGTGTTCCTTTCTTGTTTTTCCAAGATTTGACCGGTGAGAGATCCTTCCCCCGTTCGCGTGACTCGATAGGAACGCGGGCTCGTTTTCTCCCTCCCATATCACGTTTCTCGTCCCATGCTTCCTAGCCTTGGGGAAGAGGCGAATCTTCAGAGCGATGAGAGTTCCCCCCGCCTTGGATTAGAACTTTTCATTCTGTAGTACCCCATACTTTAGCAGGATACAGAATCCTTCTAAGAGGATGAGAATCTCATTTCCCAAACTAATTTCTTTTTTATTATGTGATATTGTTGAGAATACAACGATATGGAGGGCTTTAAGATTTCAGCCGGGATTTTTCCTGTTCAACGGCGTTTATTTTGAGGAGTTTGCCCGTTACCTCGGGAGGTCATTATGTTAAGAGATATCTTTCTGTTTTCCCCCGTCCTCCCTTCAAAGGAGTTAGTGTCTTTGCAGGAGGCTAACCAGAGTTGCCCCCCCGCCTGCCGTGGCGACTCTGCTTTTGCTTTTGAACCAAAGTGTCATATTGAAAGTAAGAATCTTCCTGAAGTTGTCCCCTGTCCCTCCCCCTCCTCCCAAGAGTTTTCAGAGTTCTTCTTACAGCTTCCCGGAAAGGCCTACTCGCCAGCTATTAGAGCTCTTCTAAAGGATGAGCTATTTTACTCCTGATTCTCTTAATTAATTTAGGTCATTTTAGCCCCCCATTCGTTATCTCACACCAATTCCTTTAATGATTCCCTATGACTTTTTTCGAAAAGCCCAGCTCCGGTTATTGAGAACGTCATTATTGCTTTTGGTGTAGCCGGAACATCCCTCAATTCTCCCCCTTCAGCTTGGTTAGATTTTTATGTCCCCGGAGACAGTGTACATGCCTAGCTTTTCCTTCGCACGGTTTTATTATTTTAGCTCCTTTTTAATTAGATTGCTTTTCGATTCGGGGCCCCCCTGCCCCTCTCAGTTGCTGTTTTTTTCGAACGCCCTTATCCTTGAGACTCCCACGCAGTTTCCCCGCCCACACCTTCTTGAATGCACCGCCTCGTCTCATAGTGGGCTATTTACTTAGATTTAAAAGGTCTTCCTCAATTGGCTTTTTAGTTCTCGTTTTCCAGGTAGAAGAGCAGTTCGAGATTTTTAGCGGCGTTTCGGTTTCAGGTCCTTTCTGTGTGTTTTGTCAGGGCCCCCTCATTGCGGTTTTCCGGGGAGGAAACCCTTCCCCTTCCCCCCCGGTTGGAGGCCGATAGTTTGGAGATTCCTGCGTTGTAGTCTTCTTTTCTGTTTCCCTTCACTTTTTTTATATTTTTGCCCCCCCTCCTTACGTTACTCGTAAACCCCCCTCCTACTTTGCTCAGATACGGAAGGCGGGCTGCGGCTCGGCGTTTCGGGATTACAGCCTCTCTTCTTTTTCCTCCTCCTTTGTTGTTTTTTCTAGCTATTTGGCGAGCTCGACGACGCCTTCTTTTCACCTTCGCCGGCCGGACTTCATCTTTTTCTTTTGAGGGTTCTTTCTTTTTTTTGATTTCGAATGGATTCTCTTGTGAACAATTATTCATTAAAGCCCACAGTGAAGCATACCTTTTTTTCCACGACACGGCCTTCCTCCATGCTCGGAGTTCGCCTCACGGTCTTGATTGGGTTCCCTCCCTTAAACCACAAAACCGCTTTCTTTTTGGACCTACAGAACACGCGATTCTTTTGCCTCCCCATCCCCGCAGACTCGCGCAAAGTACTGTTGAGCATTAACAAGAGTCGCTCTTCATCCATGTTTCATAGTTGTGGAATCCTCATCAAAACCAATCGCTGCTATGCGGAACTTTTATCTGACCTTTTTTTTTTTGGCTGGGAAATTTTTACTCGATACTCCCATTTTCCCCGTTGAGGTCTCCCTGCACCCCTTTTCTGAGAACGATGTCGTTTTTCAGTCCTCCCGGCAACTCTCGCTCTTTCAAGTACCCCCAGGATACGATTCCCCGCTCCCCGATCAGGTTAATTAGCTATCCCCAAAACAGATCCCCGTAGAATTGGTATTTTGTTTTTAGATCTCGGCCTGGCTCACATTTCTCTAGGCGCTTGCCAGTTCTGCGGTCGGCTCCTTTCGTATGATCTTTTTTTTTTTTGACGATACTTCTTTCTGGTATCCTCCCTAAGAGTCCACGCTTCTCCTCTCCTCTTTTCGTTCGGCGTTCGCCTTATCGATGCTCCTCACTTTATTTACCTAGGCTTGCTAATCGCTCTCGATGCCGCGTATGGCGTGCCGCTTTCCCAATTTTGTCGTCCTGTGCGCTTATTTTGCCCAACCAGCGCCGCCATTCGCCACGCGCGGTTTGGTCTTTGGTCCCTGCTCTCATCGACGCCAGTTTTTTTTAATTTTATGTTTCAAAGAGTGCTCCTGAAACCGTCTTCCGCTCCCGGCGGCTTAAACGCGCGTCTTCTCATCAGCTGCCTAGTTTATTTCTTAATCCGTCCCCCGAAGCAGCGAGTTGTATGCAGAACCCCACTGTTCCGGAAGATAAGAGAACGCTTACCCCGACCACAGTATGTTTTCGGCGCAAGCGTTTCAGGATAAATCGAATCAGACAGCGGTAGAAGTACAACTCCCCGAAGCAACAATTTTGGCAGCTTGCTTGAATTCAACAGTATAACTGAACACGTTGGCTCGTCTCCCAAATATGCTTCAAGTAGCCTAATATAATGGAGGAGGAAGAAGCATGCACCAAAAGTAGCGATCTTCAGCTCCCGAACCAGAACGTCATGAAGAAAACTAACCTACTTAAAATGGAATGCGTGCTATGTCCTGACAATATCAGTTCCCCCTCCACTATCTAGACGTGATGAGAAACTCATGGCCTCTTCAATCGTTCAGTTAGCCCAATAGCCATTTAGATTGCCATAGATTGAGGGCTAGCTACCCGTTTCCAGGTTCCCCATCAAACCTGTAGTGCGCTGACAACTTTTAGCTTTTCATTACACCGGACTCCCCGCCACCTTTATGCGTAGCACTACGAGGTCATCCTCTCTCGACACCCTCGAGTTTATAGCGCGCATATCTTTCACGCTAATCGAACAGCACACTTCTCTCGCCCTGTCATTGCACCCGCGCTTCTGGAGACCGTCGTCCCAAAGCGCCTACACTTTGCGCAGAACACTTGGACAATTTCAGGCCCAGCGAGTTCGGCAGCCGCAGGGAAGTTGCAGAAGCAATAACCACGCACAAGCGAGCGTTGCCACCTCGTTGCCGCGCATGCCGGACAACCACCGCCCCATCAGGGATCCCGCCATCAGTGCACCGTTTACGACATCGCAACGATGAACAATTCTCCGCCTCTTTCCAGATCCAACCCCACTTACCGACGCCCCCTTCATGCTGCCAGATGGCAAGCTTCCTTTCGCGATGCCCGTATCCACCAAAGCAGGCCTGAGGTTTCATGTTCGAGCAGCACTCTCCCCCAGGATGCCGCCGCGCACCCCCTGCATTCCATCGGATCGCGGGCACCCCGTAACGGGAAATCGTGCAACACGTGCGATACCCGCGCCCTCCCCCATAGAAGCTTCACTTCCTCATTCAAACAGTCCAGGTGCTCCCGCAAGCCAATCTCTGTTATCCCGACATGGTCCGTCTCGCCGGTGTACGAACCCCCCCCCTACCCGAAGCTCATGGCCTACATCCCCCCCCTAAAAGCGAGTTTGAGTACTCCGTCCAGTGAGCTTTAATCTGAAGCAGGCTCACGTGAAGCATCTCTCACCGCCCTGCCCCTGCCCTGCACACGCTGTATTGCGCGCCAATAGCAAAGAATATACCCTCAATTCGTCTAATGACCCTCTGGAATCCTGTGTTCCAAAATACCTTCCAAAAACAGGAGCTTGAGCACCAACGTCAACTGCGAATACTCAGCCGAACCGATGAGTTCGCTCAATCCTGAAAAACTCCCCACCCGACCTCCCATGTGCACAGTAGGGTAGGACCCTGATTTGTAAAGGTCTAGTAGTCTCTAACGTCGACAGGAAATGGATTTTTAAGACTCTTAAGAGAGAGCTGCCGGATCGTCCAATCGCCTGCCTAGAAGCAGCACTGTCCGCAGGAAGCATAGGTTTGGACTTTCTTTATGGTCAGAGATTAAATCCAGGTCTCTGACCTTACATTCAAGATATTGAGAGCCTATGCCCTTAAAATTGAAACCGGTCCGTGAAAGGAACTCTCCCCTTTTTTTAGCCAACCCCATGCCATATGTTAAAGGCATACCGTCATGACGATCATCCTCCAGATGACCGCACGTGAACCGTATTGGCGGCTTTCCGACTCGGTCTAGAAGGATTTGCTGTAGCCCCTCCCTCTCATAGAGCGGCGAGATATATCGTCGACATAAGACTCCTAACCAACCAAGCAGCTTTCCCAGCTCCGCAGTATACTTTTTCCTTTACAACAGTAGAAGTCCTTTGCCTACAACAGGAACCTGTTGACTGGATTCTTTTTTTTTTATTTTTTCAGCAGCTCATTGCAGATACTCCTTATACGATCCCAGCGCAGCCAATTACCCCCCCCCCCCCCCCTCGCCCCCCCCTCCATATAAGATCCCCGAATAAGAGCTTCTGTGAGATTGACGTCTAGCTTTACTTGTTTTTCTCAT
>Ga0179591_1263040_pt1 | contig 11344 bp, 15 predicted proteins | sample CZOMad2_1_08_16f_FD_182891 | JGI IMG/M metagenome (GOLD analysis project Ga0179591, IMG submission 182891) | Vadose zone soil fungal communities from Angelo Coast Range Reserve, California, USA - CZOMad2_1_08_16fungal (PacBio error correction) | ecosystem: Environmental > Terrestrial > Soil >... | reverse complement strand
TGGTTTGACGACGTTTTTTCCGTCTTTCTCGGTGAACACGCAGTTAACCAATATTTCCTTGCTGGTCTTTCTATAATTTTTTACGGATCTTTTTCTGTGACCTTAATAGGAAAGGGACAGAGGTCTTTTTTGTTTGTTTTCGATGAAATATCATCTCGGATCACCTCTTTCCTGACTTTTTTCCCTGTCAAAAGGTACTCATTAAGTCTCCGGGACGCTAGGCAGACCCACAATCATTTGTTTTCTTAGATTGGAGTGCCTACCACAAAGATTCTCGTCTCTCACTTCATTTCCGGTTTTTTATGATTTACAGTATATCCCCCGGACCCCACTGGAGGACCCAATGGTTATGACCAGAACACCCTCCTGGTCTCGTTTTTCTTCATTCTGAAGCCTCCCGGCTTTGCTCATTTCTACCCCCCTGTATCTGTGTTGAGTGAATAATTTCTATTATGAGTCTCTCAGGCGACCCTCCCTCGCTTTGTAAATTGGTCATTCTCCTTTTTTTTGAAACCCCAATCCTTCCCGCTCCAGATCATTTCCCCTTCTTGGTTCATTTTCTGCTGGGAGATCTCTGGTTATTCTCCTCACCTTTTTTCTTTTGCGGTCAGGTTCTGCCTACTCGGCGGTCCTCTCCTCCCCAGCGTTGTGTGATATAGATTTGAGTTCACCCTTCTTTCTTCTTTCCCCCCCAAGGCCCGTTGTTCTTGCTTCTGTGACCCCGAACCTTTCTGGTGTCGTTTTTGTTCCCCCGAGAGAATTGCTCCCCGCTCGTCAAGTATGTCCCTATGGTCCTAACTTTCACCCCCCCCCGGAGCCACCTGGCTTTTTCCATTAGCTTCCCCTTCATTTTCCTCGCTCGTGTCTTCTTTGGGTTTGCCCTATCCTGTCGACCTCTCTTTGAAAATCTTTTAAGACTAACAGTAGAGGGGGCACCAAGTTTTTCCCACTTTCACAAAGCCAATTCGCTCCAGTTAATTTAGGTTAAAGGTCTTTTTTGAGGGCCCCTGGTCTCTTGTTGGCTGGAATTGAAGCCTATAGGTAGTCCCGTTTTCAAAGTACGGTTCATTATCTGTCCCTCTACCATATTTCTTCCGGTTATTATCTTTTTTTTCATTGATCAGTCCTCTTCTTTTTTCGCGCGTTTTCTTGAGATCTTTTCAAGTTCATAATTGCTGTTCACTTTCTTTCCAGGATTTCTTTTGGAGACCGCTTGGCTCTGATCTACATTCCTAAACTGGGTTACCACTTTTGAAAGTTCTTGTTGCTTGGGTCGTACCGCCCTTCAAGATCCCTTATTCCCTTGGGAAGGACTACCGAGGGCGTCCTTTCAGAGCGTGGTTATTCTTGTCCGATAGAGTTTTACCCAATTTTCCTGCCCTCCGGGAAGATGTCCTTAGCTTCATGTCTACCTCTTTTTCCCTCACTCTTTTGCGCGTGTTCTACGCTGTCTGCCTTCTTTTTTCGTCGGAGGATCTGAGTAGGAAATTAGGCGTTACCGTCCCTCGGTTTTAGCCCATAGGTCTAGGTTGCCACTACCTGCTGACCTTCGCCCCCCCCTTCTCTCATTTGTCTATAGAAGTAGGAATTTCCTCCCTCCCGACGGTCCCCTTATTCATTGATTCCTCAATTGCCGGCTGCTGTAATGCACTTTTTTTTCCGGTCTTTTCCTCCGAAAGGGCTGTCTTTCTCTCATCGGCCCCCCCCCTTCTGTTTCCTTTTGCTCGCAAAAATGATTGGTTTGAAGTCCACTCTCCGGAGAACCAAACTTCGTCTTCATCTATGAAGACCTTCGTGACCTATGGAATTTCCGTTAACATTGCCTCTCCTTAGTGTTTTGCCTTTCCTCCCTTATGAACCTCTCTCTTCTTTAGCCGGTGCCGTTCTGATTGAGCCACCAGTCCATTCTAGTCCCCCACGGTGGTCTGGAATGTAACACTGTTTCCCATTCTAATTCTTTTCCGCGCCGGCCCCAGACTCCTTGATGTTCCCTTAGCCATCGTCTGTTCACACGGCGCCTTGTACGAACTCGAACCTTTTTCCCTTTTTGACTCCCCCCCCGGTAGAATCGACCTCAAGCTTGAAATAATCCGGCTGCTCTGCCCCCCCCAGCGTGCTTCCTTTTTGAATTGCGATTTGCTTTCGTCCCGAAGTAGTGCCTCCTTTTTTTTTTTGTTCACCTTAACGCCCGGTGACGATCCTCTGTACGTTCTTCCATACCTCCATGAAGAATGGGGAGGGCGGGAGCCCGTCCACGACAACCCTCCTCTCTTTTCCTCTTGTTGTTTTTTTTCTAGATTGGTTTGATACCGCAATCGAACACTGCTCCCCCTCTTGCCGTCGTTAACGCCCTTTCACCACGCTCTCTTCAACTTTTCTTTTCTCTGCTTTGACTCCACAATTCCCTGACCGCCTTCGGCCGGACTCCTCCTTTTATCGCCCCTTCCTCCAATGACTTGTCACGCTTTTAGTCCGATCCGTATTTACATCTCCTTTTTTTCGCGCTCGACTTAAGCGCTTGCACCCGAGGTCCTTCCTTGAGTGGGGTCCCTTTCTAACTTTTTATCGTGCCCTTTTCCTTTCTCCTCAAGGGCGCCCCCCCTCCGACGGCGGGAACTCCCATCTTTTTTTTTCCCACTTGTCACTTTCCTACCTTCTTCCGCCTGAGTAGAGTTTACTGGCTCGCCACCGCCAAATCTCACTCGCTATATAAAGAGCTGGTTTTCTTCTTCTCCGATGGTTTCCCCTGCTGACTATCTGCGCGGCAATTGTTCAAACTTCATTTGCGGCATTTTATCTCTTGTTCCCCGATCGGTTAAACGGGTGTTCCTCTTCAGATGGGTCGTCCTGCCAGCCCCTTGTCCTGCTTAAGCCTTCCCCCTTCGGCCAATCATCCTCCTCCCCTTCGTTCAGCTGGTAGCCCTACATCCCCTTTCTTTTTGTCCCTCTAGAGGAGTACCTCCACGCTATGACCCTGCTCTCATTGGCGTTCCCCCTTCCTTCCCGTCTCTTTCCCCTCATATAGTTGACTTTAAAACAGATTCTTGAGTTTTTTCCGTCCCCGCGCATCCTCACTGCGTCCTCCCCTTCTTCTTTGCTTCGTTGATGGACTTAGACACCTCTTTTTTTTTCTGACCCATCTTTTTCAGGCAGCAACCCGCTCATCGGTTCCAACACTTCTCCTCTTCTCCAAGGTCGGTGCCTTTCTTTTTTCCAGGCATCCCCCTCTTCGTTCTGCTTTATCGCTCCCCCCCCTCCTCGCCCCGCCAAAGGTTCAGCCTTTCCATCGCCCTGCTTGCGAGGTCCGAAACATCGAAATCTTTCAACCAATTCCCTTCCCCCCCCCCCGCAATTTTTTTGGAAGAAACCAGACGACCCTCGCCGCTTCTATACCGGTCTAGCCCTCTCCATCGCGACAGAACTCGTCTGGCGCCCTTTTCCTACTGCATCCCGCGCCCTCTGCCTGTCTCAACCCCTATCTCTCCCACCCGCCTCCGTATAAGATGGTACCTTGCCGTATCTCTTTAGCATGTGGAAGGCCTTTACCCCCCCCCTCCTTTTGTTTTTTTCCCTTTTTTTTTTATTTTTCTTTTTTTTTTTTTTTCCCCACCTGTCTTTTTTCCCTCGATCGTTTGTCCAACCCATATAGCTCGTTTCCCAGAATGCTTGTCCCCCCCACACTAAGCTGGCGTCCCCCCCCCCATTCAGCTTTGTGACGCGTTCTGCCCCCCTCCCCGATCTCGGTTCTCCGGTGACCTTCCTTCCGCTGCATAATTTTACGAGTCTGCTCTCTTCTCCAGACCCTTTGGGTTTACCTCAGAACTTTTCTGGCTTATCGAGCTCCGCTTCCCGCGAACAATCGGCTGACAGTTCCTCCCTTTTTTTAGTGAGCCCCCCAAGGCGCTGAACACAAAACCCCCCCTCCGCGATCTTCGCGCGGAGCTAATCAAAATGCCCTTTCCCAATCCTGATCCCCCTCCCCCTATAATCTCCCTCCGGCTCCATCCAAACTTCCTGACCAAAAGACTTCTTTGCCTGCTCCCCCGGCCGCTTTCCCCACCTGTAGTCTCCAGTTTTTCCTTCCTCGATTCGTCTTCCTTATTTATTTCATATTTCTTCCAAGCAGTATTACAAACCCCCCCTCCCCTTTATTCATCAACCCCCTCAGGATCCGATAGGCAGCTGAGCAACAGTTTTCCTGTGTTATTGTTAGCAGAAACCCGGGGAAGAACTGCCGCCAATGGGTCATCCTCCCCACTCTTGCACTTTTCCCTCCCAAATCTTCCTTCCTGATCGTGTTTCTTTCCCTCCAGCAGAACGCACGATTGGGAGTTTGACACTCCTCCCGTTTAAAGGCCTTCATCTTTACCTCCAAAAGGAGAAGGGCGACGAGTTCACTAACGGATTCTGCTTAGTGGTCTAACCGATCGCTCCCCCCAGTTATACCCCCTTTTGCGGCCCCATGCCAAATCAATTAACAGGTCGAAGAGCTGACCCAGACCCGTAATAGGGCCCCTCCTACCTCTCCCCCCCCCGAACATCCCTCGGAAACCCCCTGTCACCAGTTCCCCCTTATCTTATCTACCATAATAAAGTTGTGTTGTGAGACTTTCTCCCTTTTTGTCTTTTTCAGGAAGTTTTTCTTCGTGCATCCCTTTTTTTTTAGACCCTTTATTTTCTTCTCTTCATCTTTTCTCCTATTGGAGATGACCCGTACTTACCGGGATGTCCCTTTGAGCTATCTCCCCGCCGTCCCTTTCCTCCCTTGTCGCCTTTGCGCTGACTTACACTTCCTTCATTCTTTCCCCCCGTACTGTTGTCACGACGACCATGGTTTTCGGTGGAGTCTTTCAATCAAAACGTCTCTTTCCGCGGATTGGACATTCTTTTTCACTTTTCAGCGTGTTGGCTATTTACTCCTCTTTCCTTGGTCACTTTTCCCTTCCCCCCTGTTCTCTAAAAGAAAACAGGTCATGTCTGATCGTTCTTTCGCAGCTCATGATACTTGGGTATTTCATCTTTATCTTTTTTCCCTACTCTTTTCAATCCATCCTGCAGAGACATCCGGCTCCCGTTCTCGATTTCCACCGGAGTCGTTCCCTTGCACAAGAAAGAGCCTTTCTTTTTACGCGCCCCCCCTATCATTCTGCTTTTGTATTCTTTCTCATTTACTCCTTAGGGTCTCTTCTCGGTTCTTTTCCCCTCCAATTTTGCCGAAAGTTTATTCGCAGATTCCCCTGAGCGCAAACTTCTTGTTGTTAGCTTTTGTCTCCTGTACCGATCTTTTCTGCAGGACATTGTTAGTCGGATTACTTTCTTCCGCCGTCCCCGCACAAAACTTCTGATGTCGGTCTTTTTTTTATAAGTGATTTTAGATCGTCTTTCTTGCTTGGGTCAATAACTCTAACTAGATCTTTGAGTTGCCATCCTTTTCGTTTGCCCGATGTCTTTCTTTGTTTGCAGATTCTGGTCCAACCTTCCCCCCCCGTGACAATCTGGTTCATGACTGATCGTCTTTCAACCAAGGCTGCCCCCGTACCAGATATTGCCCTGTCCCTCCTTCCGGTCCTTTCCTTTGTCTGCCGCCTTTTTGTCGCGCCCTTAGTCCACTCTCGGTGCCCGCCTGCTTTCTGGAAAATCCGTTTTTCCCTCAGGACTCTTTCTGCGATATGGCTATTATCTCTCCCGTTTGAGAGCTTCTTCTTGCCTGACGGATGCCCGCTTCTTTTTTTTCACCCGTTCCTTTCCCCTTTTCTGCACTTTTTCGTCATTTTCGCTTTTTTTTCTTCTGCCCCCTCAAGTTTTTGGTGCTCTCTTCCCTCCGCGGAAACTTTCTTCCGCCCAGTTTCTTTGATCGATTTTTTTTTTTTAGGACGAATCGACCTTGGGTCCTTCTAGGTACCCTCCCTGGTCTCGCCTGCCTCGACGTTTTTTCCACTTGATGAAAGAACTGAAGGTTTCGTTCTCCTCGACTCTGGCCAGCCCCCCCCCCTCCTGCTGCCGCGTAAGTCTCTCCTCCCAACTTTTTTCGACGAATATGGAGGCTGTCCTCTTTCGTCTTCCAATTCTGTACGCATCTGTTTGAGCACGATATTGAACGCCCCCGCAGCCTTCCTCCCCATTCGAGCCCATTTTTCCCCGACCCCCGCGTCGATGACCGCCTCCCTCTTCCGGCGGCGGCCATGCCCATCGGATGAATTGAACCTGGCTTCTCCAGTGTTCCTCCTTTTTCTTGGCAGCAATAGAACGGTATGTTCTTTGCGCATTCCCACGCTTTCGCTTTCCTCCCCCTGCTGTTTTTTATCCCCCCTTCCCCGTGAAAAACCTTTCTTTTTTTCATCTATGCCCGCCGCCCTTAGAAGATGATCTAACTTGCCGATCAGAATAGGCTTCCCAGTTCCATATAGTTTCTATCCTTATCGAGCATTCTTCACGGTCTTTGTTTTTATCCAGTCTCCTCCCTCTTTTTCTCTCGTCCCCCCTGGGTCATGCCTTCCTGCGTCAACGTGTCCCCCCTAATTTTTACCCGCCGCCTTCGAGCGAAATTGACCTTGAGTGGTAACGGATACTTGTCGTCCAACTGGACTAGTTGCCCCATTCCTTGAAGTTTTCCGAGCCCGCGAAGGCAAGTCACACAATCGGATGCCGGCCCACTTGCCCTTCATCAGACTTTTCTCTCTTTGGTTTCAGGAACGCTTTTGTCCTCCTCAACTCCTTTGACGATAGTTTTTTTCCCTGTTCCCTCCCTGCTCTTATCTTTGGCGAGGGCGGGAGCCGTCCACTATATATTATATTTTATCCTCCCCTTCTTTGTTCTCCTCTCTTTCGTGTTCGGACCCCTCCCCCCCCTCCAGTTCTGTCCGCGCCGTCGTTTTTCACTCCCCTGGGCCCCCAAAAATATGTCCCCCTTTGCGCTGACTCCCCATTTCCAGCTCGTGCCGGAAGCCGAGCTCTTACCACCTTCCTCCCCATGACGTACCCTCTTTGGCAGCCTCCCAGCTCCTTCGCGCCGACAGCGTCAAGCGATGTGACCCGATTCTTCCTTTGGCCGGCAACAAGGCTCCTGCTTCGTGCTCTTCCGGGCGCTTTTTGGACGGCGGGCGTGAGAATGTTCCCACCCCCTTCTGCATCCCGGATTTCAATTCTTTCTCTCATTCGTGTCTCTCCTTCCCCGCCACCAAATCATCCGCCCCCTTCGCTACACGATGATTTTTCTTTCATCCTCTGGATGTAAATCTTAGACTATATTGTGAGGCAATTCCTTTCTCCCCTGCTGGCCCTCATCTATTTCATGTCTTTACGTCGGGTTTACGACCTCATCTTTGTCTGCCTCGCGAAAAGATGGATTCGTCGATGCTCGACAGCCCAATACTTTATCTTTTTCCCTTTTCCAATTTCATACGGGCAAGGAAGGGTTCCAGAGGCCTATCGGCCGCGTCGATAGAGCACTTTCGCCGGCGATCTGCCACCTTCCTGGCTAAAGGCGTTCTTCGGTTGCGCCCTTGCCATGATCGTTTCCCCCCACACGATTTTTGAAGAGAATTGGTATACCCGACCTTTCCATCCGTCTTCCCCAGGCGATCGGCGCCTAGCGCCTGAAGATCGTCGCCTTCTCCGACTGGAAGACCCTCTTTTCTGGCCCCATGCGGACCCAGGCCCCTTGTCACCAAGCGCGCCCCGTTCCCCATTCCTTGCCCTGCCCGGCCCCAATTCAGTCGGCGTCCGCGTAGTTTTCCCCCCAAGTCGCTAGATTTCAAAGTGTGCTCTCCCCCTTCATCCCGGCTTGCGCGGTTTTCGACCACTCCCTCAATCGTGGTCATCCTCAGGGCCAAAAACCAGCCCTCGGAACGTTCCCTCCTCGCATCGTCGCTGATACAGAAATGAAGCTCCATCGAGTTTGCGCTCCCTCCCTGACAGCCCTGATTTCCCCTGACTCGTCTGCATCCGTCTTCAGACCTTCCTCCGTCGCGAGAAGTTTCCGCCCCAGGGACCAACTCTTTTCCCCTCAGTTCAACGCACGGCCGGTCCATGGTTTTCCTTTCCCCTACGAGGTCCGCCGTGATTTTTTTTCCGCCTTTTGCCACTCGAGGTTCTCTCCGCTCTCTTCGTTCCCAGATGCTTCCCCACCCAAAAAGAAGCTTCTCAACATTCCTACAGCTATCCCCCCCCCCCCCCCCTGATATCTTGTACGGCCGGTTGGACCATATCTTAGTCCCCGGCAATCTTTGGAGATCGCCTCCCACTCCTTTCTTATAACCCTAACCGACAATCCCTCCCGTTGATTCTCAGTCTCCGTCGCAAAGACCCCTGAACCCGCGGTGCCGCTGCGATCGTGTATGACTTCTTGCCACTCTCGAGAAAACCAACCTCTCCCTTTCTCCGAGTCGACAGAACACTTTTCCCCCGGCCATACTTTCTCGCACTCCCTCCCGATCGGCCCTTTTTTCCAAGATTACCATCCTGCCAACTACCCGCATTGCAATGATCTTTTTCGCGTTGAAGAGTTATTGTGACCCCAAGTCGTCCTCGCCAGTTTTTCGGATTTCCCCCGGCGTCTCTTTGCTCCTAGGTTTGTTTCCCTCTTCGGGACCCCTCTTTACCGCGATCTCCTAACCCACGCGCTGATTGAACTGACTGCCACTGATCAGGCTGTTTTTTTCGGTTTAGATCCACAGGTCTGTTCTTGCCATTTACTTTTCCGCCCCCGTCACGGCAGCAAACAACGCTCCCACTTTCCAACATCCCTTCGAGAAGAGCTGTTTTTGCCACATCCAGACGCATGAACCCCCATGATTCTTCGTTGCGACTTGCCCTCTTTCAGCGTCCCTTTTTTTTCCCGTCAGCGCAAGGCGATCTTTTCCTCCCGCGTCTTTGCGTGTACGTGGAGCCCGTCCTTCCTTTCCGATTTGCATCGCCAAGATCCGTAGATGTAGACCCAGACGTAATCTGGTCCCGTCACTTTCTGCCCTCCCCCACCAAAACGTAGTCGCCTCCCCCATGCTCCTCTCTTTCCTTCATCCTCCGGTTTTTGGTTTTTTCTCTAGCTCTGGGGCAGCCTCGACCTTTCGCTCTTCGTTTGCATCCTTTTTTCGTTACCTATTACTTGGGTCTCCGGATATGCCCGATGCCATCTCCTGACGTTCTGAGGTTCGCTCCCACCTATCCTTCACTTTTCTTCCCGTCTTGCCTCTGCCGGTTCCCCCTTTCTGTGACTTTTTTGACTTTGTCCCGCTCAATCATGGTTCATTCAACGACCCAAAAATAAAAAAAGAGCCTAGTGTCGCTTTGCCCCCACACGTCTTTTCTTCCCGTCCCGTTCCATTTGCAGTTCAGTGTTTCTGCTTACCGTCCTCTTCAGCTTCTTCCCGCCCCCTGGTCGGCTCCCCCCTCAAACACAGTTTGAATTCAATTTTCCCGGGCTTCAGGATATGAGCGTTTTTATGATACTCATGTTACTGATTTGGTGCCCCTCCCTCTTTTTTCAACTATTCTCAGATCCACCATCGGTTTTAGCCGCATCGATTGTGCCACACTGGCGCGCTCTTTGGGAACAAGACAACTACAAGGCCATGCCAGTCTAATTATTTCCCTTTTTGTCGGATTTTATTTCATCGGAGGCGCGATTTTCATGGGTTCTGATCGCACTCTTTCCTGGCCAGTTATGATATACTCTTTTTACTAAAGTTTTAGCGCCACTTCGTTGTAGTGTTCCGATTTGACACCTATACACTGATCCTCGCTGCACACCCCTCTTTTGTTCCCAGTGAGGTTTTTCATTTTCCCTTGCCCCTGAGTTACGCCCGAATCTGCTTGTCTTTTTTCTCGGTATAAAGTAGTCTCCTTCCTTTACAACTGTTCTTTGAAGAAGTGTGTCCTCACACGGCAGTACCCTAGGTAGTGGGAGTTTGACTCCTTTCCCACGCTTCCCCTTCTTCCCTGCTTGGTATATGGTTTGTGCCGTATTATGGTACCCGAACGCCACTTTCTTGACCGCCACAGCTCTAGTGGGCCCCCCCCTGAGGAAAAGGTCCCCACCTTTCATCACTTCATCTTCTACAACCACTTCCCTTGTCTTGTTGGCTGCGATCTTAGTTTCGCGACCCTCTTTCTCCCCTACCACTTTCTCGTTCGCGAGCTTTTGTCCGTTTTTTTTTTTCCCCACTGACGGGGCTTCATTTCGCCAGTACTAATTTCTCTCTCAGTGTGAACTTGGCTGTTCGGTCTTCTTCCTTCCCTAAGAGGAGAAGATTCTTTTGTCTGGATAGCGCCGGATGCTCGTCTGTTTTTTTTTCCTTCCCTCATTCGTTTTTTGGAATGAACTGTATCCATGTCTTTTTTTTTCGGATCACTGGAAAGACTTTGCCGTGATAGAAGAGTAAATGGGTCCAGAACTTCTTGGGAATTTTTGATTTTTTGTCTCCTTCCCGCCTTCCGAGATTTCTTGGCCGGGCCATGAAACGACCTTTGTTGGCGGGTGAGGGTTTTCGCGCCTTTCCGCTGAGTCTTTTTCACCCTTGATGCCTCCCTTGACTATGGTAGTCCCTGCGTTTTTTTCCTTGGTTAATCCCTCTCCGCGCCCCTTCTCCCTGTTCTTCGATTCCCTTAAGATGGTTGCGGTGGCCCTCTTACCTCCAGGGACCCTCCATTGTTTGTCAATCACTCCCCCCCGCGACCTTTCGCCTCTCTTGCATTTGATTCCTCTTTCATGAATGACGAACGCGCCCTTATCGGCTTAGTCTTCTTCCTGTCTTCGACCTTTTGCCTGTAGGAAATTTCTTTTTTCAGGTCTCCTACAGCAACTTTTCTTTTTGTCGAGTCTCTCCCAACCAGCTTGCCGCTGCGAAACTGATAGGGGTTTGAATCCCAGCTATCCGTTAACACTGCATGCAATTTGTCTCGCCGTTCTACTATGAAGTTCTTGAAACAGCCCGCGAGAAGTTTTTATTAGTTCCATCCTTCTTATATCTCGGTTCGAGCTTTCGTGAGGTTTCGATCCGTCTTTCCTCCTCTCCACTCTTGGTAAGAGTGACGGTTCAATCGTAACCCCGGATGACCAAGTTAGAATCTGGCTCTCTCCCCCTTCCCTTCCCCCAGCGTCCCCTTTCTGGTAGACATTGAGGAATTTATTTTAAAGCATCCTTGTCCGTACCCGGACATGCAATTTCCGAGTTCGAGCTCATTGCTAATCAGCTGTAAGTTCCTCGGTCCCCTTTCTCGGCCCACCAGCGTGCTCATTGTCGAATTTCTCCCTTCTCGGCTTACGTCCTACTCTTTTATGCTTTTTCGTAACCGCAACCGAAGCCTTTTTGGCCCTTTTCGTTTGCGCATTCTTTGGCAGGCCACC
>Ga0179591_1207651_pt1 | contig 11344 bp, 11 predicted proteins | sample CZOMad2_1_08_16f_FD_182891 | JGI IMG/M metagenome (GOLD analysis project Ga0179591, IMG submission 182891) | Vadose zone soil fungal communities from Angelo Coast Range Reserve, California, USA - CZOMad2_1_08_16fungal (PacBio error correction) | ecosystem: Environmental > Terrestrial > Soil >... | reverse complement strand
TTTTCCCATCTGCCCGATCTGTATTGACTCACCGCCGATTTTTCGTTCGACTCTCTAACTCTACTAGCCCCCCCTCCTTCCACCCCGCCGGCTTTGGACGGTCTTTCGACACTTCGGGCATGTGATCAGCAAGTGTTGGACTGGGTGGGTGGTTGGTGTGATGTGGATTGTGGATTTGCTTGTTGTTCATATCCCCCTTTATTTTTGACCTTGAGCATCACTTTTGCCGAACCTGCCCCCGTTTACCCTCAGTTCTTGCCACACCAGAAAGTTTCGACCGGGGTGGTCCCTTTCTTTTGCGAGGACGGAGGTGGTTGTTACTTGGCAACTTCGCCTTCCCCCACCTATTTTTGCGTTGTTACGAGGCTGTCCCCCCTTGAAAGGGCTGTCGGGTCTTCTCGATCCCTCCTTTGGATTCCCGCGGCCTATTGAGCTTACGTTGCGACCCCATGAAACATCGTTCGCGCCCGTTGCCGTCACTACGATCTTAGTCGGAAGCGCGGTAGAAACTCTGGTTTTTTTCCCCTCCCAGACCGAAGTAAACCCCCCGCGATTTCCGGCGTTTTGTCTTTGATTCTGATCATTTCCCGAGCCCTTCCTGGGCGAAGTCCGCATTCATGACTTTCGTATCCCTGATTGACTCTTCTTCTTTCGCCCCCGGTTGATACAGCGCAGCGTCTTTCCTGACGGCCTTGTCTGAAGTGCGCAGTCTTCCGATTTGTCCTTGTTTATTGGGTCCAAATGTTTTTACTGCGTGATTCCATGTGTTTTTTTTTGTCTTTTTTTTTAATCGGCTTTGACATTTTTGCTGTTTTCGGAGTTTCCATTTGTCCATTGCGTTTGAACCGGGGCGTTGCAAGAAACTTTATCGCAGTGCTGGAGGGCCTTTTTTACGGCTCCTGATCACGTGGAGCGCTTTCTGTTTCTCCCATTGAGGTTCCCTCGAATTCGCTCGAATCGTTTTTTTTTTACGCGATCATATTCGGCGACGCCTTCTAACGACATCCTTTGACAACTGCACTCCCCTCTAGAAGATATTTTTTCCCCACTGCAGACGCAGGTGGCGGACGAAAGCAACTTTTTCTGATTCATCAACCGCCAATTCTTTTTTTGAGGTCGGGATCAGCTCTGTTTTCTGTTTGACAAGAACCCAAAGATTCTCCTTCTTCCCAGCTCCCTGCCCCGTCCCCTTCTTCGCCAATTAAGCCGTTCGGCGTCCCGTTCACCCTCCCTTTAAGTTGGTTGTTCGTTGTTCGGCTACCACCCCGCTAGCCCCCCCCCCCCCACATCCGCGCGCACTTTTCTTCGTTGCTGGTTTTTTTGATAGCCAAGGTTTTTCCACCCTGTTCAAATCCCAGGGACTGACCAATCGACCAGGGCGTTGCCTTTAGCTACCCCTTTTGTTTTTTCACTGAACCCACCGGCTTTTGTCGCATGCCTTCAAGTTGTCCGGCAAGTTTGATTTTTGCTTGTCCCTTGGTTCGGCTGTCCTTTCAACTCCTTGCACACGTCAGATGAGGCGCATCACCCGTAGTTTTTTTTTTTTCTTCGTTTGATGTTCGAGTGGGCTTTGGATGGTCCCCCCCCCTTTTTTCCGAGTCTGCTTACGTTTGATTTTGAAGCAACTAAGGTTCCTCCGTCCGTAGATCCGGGCTCGATGAAGGCCTTTCGCCGGACTGTCACTTTTCCCCCCCCCTCAGTTTTTTCTTGGTTTCCGAGTTATGAAGCAGTTTTTTTATCGATATTCTTCGCTCGCGCGTCCTATACTGCTCCCCGCGGCCACCAGCGAGGCTGCACTTTTTTTTACTCCTGATTAATCCGGATATTGCTTGTCTCGCCAAGCTTCCCCGTATGATGCCCTAGCCCGCCTTCCCCCGCACGCTTTCACACCCCTTTTTTTGATTCCCCGGTTTGAGCCCCACCATGTGTCCGCTGTGGTTTTCCTCTTTTCTTTTTTTTTTTGACCCCGATTCCAGCAACCAGGCTCAAGCTTGATTTAGTCGGTATTCTGTTTGTTGGTCCGTTTCCCCTCAATTCCTGAAAATCCTGTGCGGCGTTCCCACTCTTTTGTTCCCAATAACGAATTCCACGAAACGCATTACGCTTGTCCCGCAGGCCATTCCGCCTCATTTTCTTTTCTTTTTTTTTTCCCCAAAACTTTCAAACGTTGAAAGTAGTTTTCTCGGTTAAGTGGTATCTATACAATCATTGCTTAGTGAAGCACATATCGGTATCCCGCCAAACCTAGTTGAAGTTTAGAATGGGTTTTGCGAAGATTTACCCATTGTATAGTTCCCACCTTTACCCCACCCTTACTTTTCTTAAGTTTGAACGACCGTTTTACCCCAAGTGGACCTTCCGTTTCCCAATTCTCCCGGGGTTGGGGGCGTTGTTAGAAGTTTTGGGCTTTGAGCAGTTACAGCGGGGTCCCGGCAAGCTTTTCCGCAACTGACCCCTTTTTGGCCGGTTTTTGCCTCCCGTGGTAATGCCGTGAATATTTGGTTCGCCGGTATATCCCCCCCTTGACACCATTCGTTTACGACCCCGTGCCTTTTTCAACATCCCAACTTGTTAACCTCTCCCCTGCGTGCCCGCTATTCGTTCTCGTCCTTTGTCGCATGGCGTAACCCCCCCCAATCCCCCCATCTTTCTTTTTTACAGCCAGCGTTTCGTTTTTTTTTTTTTTTTATTCTCGACGCACCCGACTGAGCATTTTACAACAGCGGCCCCCCCCCCCCAGGATCCTCTGCTAGCTTTTTTCCCCCCCCTATCCTGATGTACTTCCAGCGCCTGGTTTGACACAGCCCTTGAAAGTCCCCTGTTGTCTGAGGACTTTGTGGAGCAACCAATTCTTTTGTTTATCGCGGTATCAAGTTCCCCAACATTCGAATTGAGTCCCTGTTTTGCGCAATCTTAGAGTCCAATGGTTTTCTCTGTACATTATCATCTTTTTCCATCCTCCGCTCCTGCTCTGCTCGGCTTCGCACATTTGTTTTCCCGATCTTTTATTTCGTTTACTTATGGTTGGTTTTCAACGTTCGCCACTCCCCCCCAATCACCGTATCTTAGCTTCCGCTTCCTACCCCCCCACTCTTGCACGGGGAGGTTTTTTTTTTTGCACCAATCTACCCGGCAACCTCCCCTTTCCGCTGTTACTCAATTTTTCCCATCTCGAACGATGTTTTGTTGTTTGAACCTTGTTTTCGTTGTCCAAGGTCCAGAATGTCCGAGGTCGGTAAACCTTACCCTTTTCGTTGCCCCCCCTTGTGTGTCAGTTTGGATCTGGGACAGCCGCGGCCGTAGTGCGCGGTACGGACTCCTTGCACCCCGTCTTCTTGCCCCGCAACCAAGTTGAGGCAATACAAGGAGAGTGTTTTACTCTTTTTACATGTACAGTTCTTTCAGCCTCGAGTAAATGGGCTCTCAACCATGTCGTACTTCAAGTGACGTCATACCAATTTTTTCCCACTGATATTGCTTCGTTCTTCACTTCCTTTATCTTGTCCTTCAGAATTAGTTCAAGACGTGCCACAGAGTGACAGAGGACCACGAAGTGCGTCATCCCTTTCTAAGATGGTCCCCCTTGGTGTGTTGTTGATATCTTGTTTGTCGATGATTTGAAGGAGACCTTCTTTTGACCTGGGAAAGCGGAGTTCCTGGTGGATAGGTTGAGGATACTCCCCCCCGTTTAAAGCACTAGCGTGGACTCCTCTCCCATCTTTTTTTTTTTGAATCAACTGCCGCAAAAGTCCCCTGCCGATACGGCCTAGTTCACCGGTGTGGTAGCTCCCAATGAGTTGCTCACTGGCCCCTGCTGACACGCTTGCCATATCATTAACTCTTGTTCCCCCATGTTTTTTTTTTAGCATACTTACTGCTGCAGTATGTAAGAGATTTTTCCGTTGCTTTTTTTTTTTTTTGTGCCCGGTTGTGTTGTGGGTTTTGTGGGCTGTACAAGGCTAGTTACCCCCCCCTGTGCCAAACAACTCTTGCGGGTTGGTTTTAATTTTCGCCTCTGCCCTTTCCCCCCGTTTCCCCCCTATCCCAAGTCCACCACCTTTCCCATTCTGAACTCGTTATGCTCCGGAGCCGCTGTCTAGTCCCCCATCGAAAGTATGTTTAATTAATTCCCCACTCCATAATTAGTTTGAGGTTTTTTTATTGCGAGGCCCGGGGACTGCTCACCCCCCCCGGATTCCGTGATGAATGAGCTCATTCACCACAAGATCGCGAACATTTTGAATCGGCTCTCGACTTTCTGCAACCGATACTTCCTCCCCTGACTGTCAACGGATGAAACCGGACCGGCTTCTCCATGGCCCCCCCTCCTCATATCTTTGAATACTCCCTCCTTCGAAGTCCCAGGGGACTCTAGTAGGACGTGTTCTGCTTGCCCACCGATTCAATGAGAATTTTTTACCCCACTCCGCGGTTGCGTTTCAGCTGTACCGGTCCGTTCGGCTTTTTTTCCAATCTCTCGTTGAGTCACCAGTTACCCCCCCGTAGCGATTTTCGCGGTTTTTCGAGTTCGCGCCTTTGAATGCAAACGGGTTGCGGGCCCGCCCCCTTCCTCTACGAATCTTTTGGGGGTTTGATGGGTTGTTTATGTCCATTTCGCTCACGTCACCCTTTGCTGTCTTTTCCTTCAGGGACGTTTTGGTTACGCAGTTTTATGTCTTCCCCGTTTGTTCGTGAGCGGTTTTTCGGGCTTTTCTACCGGTATCCCCCACTAGGAACCGGCCAAGTTGGAAGCCCCAGGTTTTTTTCACTTGACCTCTCAATGATTTGATTATTTTGTCCTATGAGTGCAGCCCACTGTCGTCCCCAACTGTCCGTTCCCTCTTCCATATTTTCAAGATGACACTTGGTTCGCAAACGGCGGGCCGGAGCGTTCTACGCCCTGTTTTTCTTTCTGGCAGAGGTAAAACGGCGTGCTAATGCCTGATGGACTGACCCGCATTTTCCCTAGACCGACTTTTCGTACTCCCCTCTTCAGTTTTTTTTCGCCCAATCCCGCATTTACGGCCAACTTTGTTTTTAATTGTGTTTCCTTTCCATCTGTATCTTTTCCTGTTTAGACTTCAGGTATGCTCGCGGGTTTTCTGAAAGATCTAAGCACGTTCCGCTTTGTCGAGTTCTTTTTTAGTGGACACGACCTCGCCTTCTTCTTTTGTTTTCTCTTCTCCCCCAACTGATGGAGAACATTGGCTGAGATTCCCCCCACAACCCCTGATAGTTTTTCCCCGCGACAAACGTTGTCCCCGAAGACGCCAAATCCCCCCCTCCCCGTCACCCCCCCCCCCTTGGGGGTTATAAGACGTTTCAGTTGTTGGGTCCCCCATGCGACCGTGTATGTTCTGACTTTTGTCGTGAGGGTGAATGTTTTTTTTCATTATGTACAAGGGCTTCCCCCCTTCGGGCCGATTTTAAGAAGACTCCCCCCATCGGTCTCGTTTCCTCTCTGAGTGAAATCCAAGGATTCAAAAGAGTACTCGTTTGTTGAAGATGCGTGATTCGGGTCCATTGATCCTGAGTACTTTTCCGGATGCCTCAATCTATTTCGTCTGAAGTAACTAAATTTTTTCCCTTTCCGCAACCAACCGACCTGTTGCCATTGCGGTGCCTTTCCGGCGATTTGATCGATCACTGCCCCCTTTTTTTTCCGCATTCTTCCTACAGGAACTTATTTGGTATCAATCCCTTTCATCTGTTTCACTTTTATGTGGATTCCAAAAGACCCCCGCAGTGTTTCCCTTTCTAACCACTCCTGCTTGTTCTTTCTCTCATAGTTTTGATTTTGTAGTGGAACACGTGCTTTTCGTTCCCGACGATCCGCTTTTTCTTGTTCCCCCAAGCCAACTTCGTCTTGCCCTGTTCACGCCGTTTTTGTGAGAACAAGCAGTTTTTGTCCTTGCTGAAAGGGACGTCCAAAAATAACTGTTTTGCTTTTTTTGCCTGACTCAACCTGAACTCTTTGCGTTGGTCGATTCCCTTTTTTATTTTTTTTTAATCGTGGCCTTGTTCCTATTCCCCCCCCCCAAGTTTCCCTTTGGAGAATCCGGCAGATCCGTGGCATTCTATCTGCCTGCGTTCGGTTTTTGCGCGTGAGGTTGGTTTTCGCGTCAGCCTCCGCCTGCTTGCCGCCTAGGCGGTGAACTCCAGTCGCTTGTCTTCCAAATTGACAGCGGTTGTCCGGAGCTTTTTTAAGTGGCCCACGAGAGCTTTTGGGTATTGCAATCCCTTGACCATCCAGACGCGTTGGGGGATTTTTGCCAAGGCCTGCGAACTATTTATTTCCTGTATTGATTTGTCCCATAGTCCTCGTCGCATGCGCTTTGCCTTGTATTGCCGCCTCTTATTTATTCTCGCGGGCAATTTCTGAAGCGATTTTAAGGAGGGCGTTCGAGGGCTTCAGGACGCGCTTTCTCCTTTTCTCTAGTACCCCCCCAGACGCCCTTCTCGAGAATGACTTCCCCTTGAGTTTTTTCCACGCCTCCGATTAGGGGATTTTTTTCCCACACGAATCCCGCCCCCTATTGAGCAGTGTGTTCTTCCTCGGAACGCTCAAGCCGATTCTTTAGCACAAAATTTTTTTTTTGACCCCACGGGTAAATTACGCCACGAACCCCCCCGTTCCCCCCAAGCGCTTAGACGCCTAAAAAAAATCAAGTAGAGGTCCCAGCCCTAATCCTCGCTCGGTAGACCTTTGCCCCAAACGCTCACACTTCTCACTCGATTCATTCTTTTTCTTTGCCCTTCACACCCCCGTTTTTCCCGGTTGCATTCCACATGCGTACACTTCCCTCTGCAGAAGGACCTGTATATCCCTTCCGTGCTCTGATTAAGTTCCGGTCTCCCAATCGGCTTCGTTTTTCCTTTAACCGCCATCAGTCCGACCTACGCGGTTCAAAATCGCAGGTTCGTTTTCGTTTCTTCCTCTTAAATGTATGATTCTTTGATGGCATTTCATTGCACACCCCTCCCGTTTGCCGCTGCCTGGTGTCAGTTGGTTTCGTTTCTCTTGATTCATGCTTTGCCCCCTCCAGAACAACCATTTGTGATGCTTAGTTTCTCCCGCAATAACCAGCCCAATTCTACCCTTTGGTGAGCCTCCGCTTACCCCCGCTCGCGATTTTGCCTTCTAAGTACCCCTCAATTGGAAACTTCGTTTCCCCCTCGGATCGGCAGCTCTCACACGTCCTGTTGTCGAGTTGTACCTTTTTGCAACTTTCTTAAGTTCATTAAGGGCAGGGTCAGGGTTACTCCCAAGAGGTCCCGAGTTAGAGGTAATTTCCCTCCCATCGGTGAGACTTGTCCCAAATCCACCCCATCCCCCCCCATACCCAACATCCCCCCCCCCACCCCCATACTTTCCCCAGTAGGTCCCTTGATAGCCCCTTAAACGTTGGTGTGAAATCCCGTCCACCCTACCCTGGAGGTGGGTACCTCATTTTGCCCCCTCTTTAGATCTAGAGTCTAAAGTTGGGTCGGTCATGCTTTTGCTTTTGAATCGGTACCCAGCCTACTATATCCTCCGTTCGTGTGTTTTGAGAGATCCATTTCCTTCCCTTACCCTCTTCCGGTCTGACCAGAAATCTTTTGGTCAGTCGGCCCCTGATTCGAACCTGCCCTTCCTCCCGACGATCGTCCCACCAGAATGTATTATTTGTAACGCTTTCTCGTCCACTTTGGGGTCCTGTCGGCTTCCTTCGTGAGTTTCCTTTGAATGGTGGTTGGGGTGTTTGTTTCTTGTTTGGATGTTGGACCTTTTTTTTTTTTTTTGTCAAGCTCCCCGATTCTCCCCCCGGCAAGTTTTCCCCTCTGAAATTTTCTTGAGTTCCCCTGGCACCCTGACCCCCCAATGAACCCTTGACTTGGTGTCCCTGTTTCCAACTCTCCCATTTGAGCTTTTCGCTACTTCCCTCTTCCATCTTGGTGACTCAGTTCCATTTTTCCGGTTTTTAAAAGTCGCCTGTTTTTTCCTCGCTCTGAGTTTGTATCGGGATGCACCCCGTTTGACACCCCCTAGCTTCGTTTTTCCCTTCTCTGATTCACTGATCAATCCAGGTTGGGAGTCGTGCGATCCCCAGGTTTTTAGCAGAGCCCGACCCCCCCCACATCGCCTGAGGCCGATTGTTGCCCTTGCCAATGCCTTTCTTCTCTCCATCTGCTTGTGAGCAACCCCAGCCTTTAACCCTCGTTTTTGTCGCCCCCTCCTCCCCCTTCTTTGAGGCTTTGATTTTCATGCACCACGCTTTTTGTTTTTGCCGACCGCCTCAGCCTGTCAATAGCCCGTCTTACGAGAATTACGTTTATGCAGATTTCTGTTCTACGCCGTCGAATTATTTCATTTCGTTAGTGCCGCCGTGAATTTTAATTGGTCCCAGCACCCCGAATGCCAATCGCTTGCTCCCCATTGTTATCGGTTGCTTTGAACTGATAATAGCCCGGCCCCCCCATTATCTTTCACGACTTCCATTTTTGTCTTTCCCCCGTCTAACCTTTAGGCTTTGACCAGCCCTCTTTTTTTCTGGCGGCGTTATACAATTGGTTCCCTCTTTACCTTTTTTTCCACGTAAAACACTCGGTCCCCCGGCCTTTTGAGCGCCCGCGGCTTCCCAATGCCCACATGCTTGCGGCTTCTTTCTATTTTTTTCTCCCCCCTTTTATTCTGAGGTCCCCCGCACCCCCGCAATTCGCTACTTATTTGGGTACGATGTGTTCAGAAGGACGACTACAAAATATCCTCTGCGTCCCGGCCTGTCCTCGTAACCTCCCGACCGCCCAAATCCCTCTGACTCTTGACCCAGCGATTCTGTTGGTAATAGTCTGGCCCTCCATCCAGCCGCCCTCCTGAGTACGACGCTAAACCGCCAGGCTCGGAAATCACATCCCTGCAAATTTCGTCCTTGCTTTTCTGCCGTCTCAACCTCCTTCCCTTCTTTTCCCCCCTTTCTTTTGCCCAAAAAAAGATCGGCCGGTTAACCCTCCCCAAATAGGTACCTGACGCGTTGCCAAGTCTTCATTTGTACCTCCCAATAGACGGCTTCACGCCATTTCTTTTTTCTTTGTTTTGTCTCGGCCTGCCCCCCCCCCCCCTCCGTACGCCAACACCTCCTCCCCTTGCCTCACCTGTCCAAGGTAGTGCTGGTGCGTCGAAAAAGTGTGTTTGCTTTTCGCTCCTCATGCCCCTGTCTTTCTAACGTGATCTAACCAATCGACCAATTCCTTTATTTCTGTCACATCCCGCTAACCCAACTTTTATTTTTGGCGAAGCCTTCCCCCCCCCCTGGTTGTTCAGACAGCTTGTTTAGTGCCCGGCCCTGGGATAGTTGTTCCTTTTGTCCGCCTCATTCTGGTTCTTATTCGAGTCCTTAATGCAACTTTTTTTTTTCCCTTCCAGAGAACCCCTCCCTCAGAGTACTCTCTCCCAGTTTGGGGTGGCCTTTCGGTCGCGGTTGATTTCAGCTCGGTTTTGTTTCCTTTTTTGGTCCTGTCAGACAAGCCCCTCCCCCTGTCTTGCGGGTCGGGATTGAGAAGCACACTCCATCGCATCCGCGAATGGCGAGCATAGCGGAGGATAGGTGATCTACATCGCCGGCATTTTTTAAACCCCCCCCCCCCGGGTTGGGAACATGGTAAACATACTGACGGCGGGGGGGCACTGGCCCGGCGCCCCAAGCTAGTATACCTTTCCGAAGATGAGCATTTTCTTCTCCTTCCGAACTAGGCCTCCTTCGTTTTAACCCTTCACCAAGCGAGATTGAGCCGTTAGGCAGTCAGATCTTTCCGGTGAAGATTCGGTCCGTCAATGCATTCTAAGTTTAACTTGCCCTTCAAGCGACCCCGATTACTTCAACCGCACGCCAAGGAATACAAACTTTCCCCCTCTTGCAGTACGCAGTGTCCACTTCCCTTTCTCCCACAAACCCACTGTGGCATTCGTTGAGTATTTCTGTCTTCTTGCCGTTGTCGATGGGAAAACACGACCCATGTGTTTTTTTTTTTTTTTTTTTCGCAAACAATTTTCTCCCTCACTTTGAGCAGTCGGCCAATTCGGCTTTAGATGTCGGGAATCCTCAGAAAATATTTCCCCCCCCCCCCCTGGGCTTTTCGGGGCGTGAGCCTCGAGGGCGCCCCAACGAAGACGCCCCGCGACGGAGGGGGACGCTGCGTCAGCCCCCCCGGCGGGAGGACCTCTCGGTTCTGTCGGCCCCCACCTGACCCCCCCCTGGGCACGAGGAACGGTCGCTTCCGTGTGGAGGCTCTCAGAAACTTCTGCGTTTAGTTTGAATAAAATCTCCAGGTTCAGTTTTAAAGCAAATGCGGCTTGTCGAGTCCGTTCGAAAAGCAGCGTCGATAGTTTTACCCTCTACAAAACCCCCAGCTAACTTATCGGTACCTTGGAAGCCCGAGTTTCTTTGTTGCTTAACACTTTTCACCATTTCCGGCCACTGCGCGTCTTTATTCACTCATTTGAGGAATTTCGTAGCATTTCATGCAAGACCCTGCAAGAAAAGAATCATCCCCTAGTTCCGCGTTTTCTTCCCCATTTGGTCGTCATGTCTTCTTTGACATCTTGTGCTTAGCGCGACTCTTCTTTTTTGTCTGCAAACCGCGCAGCGCTCGGAGAACCCTACCTCGCACACCCCCCCTCTTCCCACTTTTTCCTCTTTTGCTGCCCTTTTAGTTTTTGTTGAGCGAACTGCCTTCAACAACCCCAGCCTTTAGATCGTCATCCCGGATGAACCTCCAGTTTCCGTTGCGCCCGCCCAGTCTCTGTATGGCCCACCCCCTTTCTTATCTTTTTACCAAAACCATCTCCGCAACTCGCGGAGATACGTTTACTTTTCAAATCTGATTTATTTCTGCCCGCGCGGTCCACCTGTCCATTCTTTTAAAATCCCCTCGGCTTCCTTGTTTTTTACTGCGGTTTACGAATGCAAGCATCACACGTCATTTCCGAGTGATTATTCAGTTCGTCAGAAATCTTCGCACCAGTCCGTCACGCCTCACGATTCTGCCCTTTTCTAGTTTCGTCTCCCACATCTTTAGCTTTTTTTATTCCTGCTGCCTCCTCTGTTGTTTTTACACATGTCCCCATCAAGACCCTTCACCCGGTTCCTGATTCTCTTTCCGGCCCCAAAACTCGCACCTTTATGCCTGTTTTACCCTCTCCCCTTCCCCCCCCCCCCATACCACTTTCTTTGTTGCCATATCATCGGGGGGGGGGTGAATTCCTTTTTTTTCCTAACCTAGGTGAGTGATGGGAAACGTGTTCCCTTTTCCACCCCCCGGGAAAGGACCGGACCCGGGCCGGTCACCCCCCCGCCTCCCTTGCAAA
>Ga0179591_1437935_pt1 | contig 11345 bp, 10 predicted proteins | sample CZOMad2_1_08_16f_FD_182891 | JGI IMG/M metagenome (GOLD analysis project Ga0179591, IMG submission 182891) | Vadose zone soil fungal communities from Angelo Coast Range Reserve, California, USA - CZOMad2_1_08_16fungal (PacBio error correction) | ecosystem: Environmental > Terrestrial > Soil >... | reverse complement strand
CGGTCTTTCTCTTTATGGGTCATCTGAGTTCCTATGAGCATGACTTTCTTAATGTTGACTCCTGGTTTTACGTTACCCTATGAGAAATTTCTTTCCAAGACTTTCTATTCCTCTGCCTCCAGGTGCTAGGAAGCCTGAACCTGCGTTGTGCCCAAAAGTTCCCATCCCCCCCCCCCCCTTTACCCTTTTTTTTCATTTTGTTCGTCAGCTTTGGTCGCCTTTTTTCATACTGCACTTTTCAGTTGACTACTGCCTTTTTCCCCGGCCCGGCTCGAGGACACTTTTCTTGTGTGGTCCCGTCAACCTTGGTTTTGCCTGCGGCGCTCTTAGCAGAACATTTCCCTGTATCTGAGCCTGCCCCCGTTCGTCAAACCTTCCGTCAAAGCGGTTCTTCTTTTGGCGGCTCCTTTTCCGCCTTTGGCTGGCTTTTTCTTGACAGTCAACCAGGTTTAAAGCAATCCGTTTTTGACAGTCCACCCCCCCCTTCCGGTGTGACTCCTCTCTTCCCTCAGGCTAACTTTCTTTCCCCGACGACCTTTCTTCCGTCCCTCCCTATCGCGATCTCTTTCTTAGACTTTAGTCGAGGGCTACCGAGTGGTTCCCTTGAAGAAGCACCCCCCCCCTAAATTGTCCTTTCTCTCCCCTGTTCATCCTCCTTTATGGTGTTGTAGATGCTCTTGGTGAATGCTTTTGAACCCACACAGTGCCGTATGACGGCCCGGCCGCTCCCCCATTATGCCTCCATGAAGCCTAGGAAAGGACTCTTTCTTTCGCTCCGCCTCACCGAACCTTCTTCCGACAGTGCGTCATCTTCCTTCACCCCTTTTGACTAGCTGACTCCCCCAATCCGTGATTCCCTTTCCTTGGGTTGCTCCCAGTCACCCCATCCTTTGCTGACCGGCTTGAGGTACCCCCGCTTAACCTCTCCTCAGAAATTGTTCTTTCCTACACTGAATGTTCTGTCCCCCCGGCAGTCTGGTCCCCCACCGATTTCCCCTTCAAACAATTCACCCCCTTCTCCGGTGGGTCCAACTTTATCCCCCCCCCCCCCCCCAAAAAAACCCGAAATTTTGTATTCTTTATGCCCAGAGCCCCGGCCCGCCCGGTGACGTTTCCGTTTCATATCCAAACTATTAATTTTGTTCTTCTTTCCTTGCCACATAGTGAGACTCGGCTACTTTTCGACGATCGTTTCCTGCCGAGTACCACAATCTCCTATAAAAAGGACTCCCTTTCGCGAAGCTCATCTCAAATGTTTTGATCCTTCTGTTTTCCCTTTCCTACGTAGGTATCACCTTCCTCAGGGCCAGTTCCCCTCGAGTCCGTTTTGCGTAATAGTCCTCCACCAGGCATCATTTCTTTTCCCCTTCCCCAAATGTAATTTTCTTTGCATCAGCATTCCCTTTCCCTCCACAAGCCTTCCCTTTCCTGTTTTTTTTTACTAAAGTTCATGTACACCATTTTCACACCCCTGCTCCCTTAAAGAATGTCTTTCGTAATTGCAGTCCACACTCTCTCCTCCCGAAGGTAGATTCTTTGAACCGCCTTTCCCGCCTAAATCGTAGCGTAAGGCCCCTTCCACACCCCCCCTCCCCCCCCACAAACCCTGAGCCACCCCTCTTCTCTTCAGAAGTGTGTTTTTATCCTGTTTCTGTAGTGTGTTCCCCCTTCATGTCTCTGTCCTTTTTGCAGATGTTTGTTCTGTGGGTGGTCTATTTTTTCTCGATTTTTCTTTGGTGTTGAGTTTGCTGGTTTTGCTGGAACTGCTGACTTTTGTTTTTATTTGTGGGTTATTATTTTTTTTTCTGGCGAATTTGTCATTTTTATTTGTATTTTTAACTTTTGTGGCGTTTCACTGGTTTCTCTGTTTTGGGGTGTTTTTTTTTTTTTGTGCCGCCTTTTTTTGTATTTTTTGGTGGCGCGCCGTCTTGCACAAGAAAAACCATAACTCTTCAGGTGATCAACCGACCCCCCCCTCTGTCATCTGAAGACGAGTTTATTTCCTCGATGACATTCTCAATGTCAAATTTTATCGTTTTTTACTTAGCCTCATGATGAGATGTTCTCCTTTCCTTTTTTCTTTTTTTTCTTTTCTTTGGGTTCTTTTTTTTTTTTTCTCCGACGTAGCCTTTATTTGCATTTTTTTGTTTTTTTCCCAGGATTTTCTTTCCATAGCCCCCCTCCCCCCGGTGTCATCATGAGACCGTTTGAACCACCCTTTCCCTTCTTGGAGCCCCTCTTGGTCAGACTTTGGCCCTACACTAGGAGTTTCTTGCCTGACTTAAGAGACAGTGTACTTGAAGCTTTCTGGTCGTGAAAAAAAAAGCCCCCCCCGTCTGGGTGGCACAGCTTATTTTTCCAGAACCCCTAGTCGTTTGAGTTTCTGACCATTCTGCAAAAGTGCGCCTTCCCTCGTGCACAGTCGCCCTTTCTTACGAGTTCTTCCCGATGAAGTATTTTTCGTTGTTTGTTCTTTAATTGTCTCAGAAGCAATCCCCCCTATCGACTAGGTAGTATAAGCCTTATAAAATGCTACGTGTAGAGTACCCTCAGTGCTAACTCCCCTTTGGTAGTAGGAGTTTCGGTATTTTTCCCAGGGGGGGTTTTTTTTGTTGGGGTTTGGTTGTGGGATATTTTTTCTGACCACTTTTTTTAATTTTAAGACTTACTCCTATCAATACCCCCGGCCAATAAGTACTTCCCTTCCACCTCCAGTTCCCCTTACGAGGCTATGCCTGCTGAACGTTCCTTTAGAGGTGTTCCCTGGGAACTCGCCTCCCTCCCCCCCCACTCCCCTTCACTCCTTGTTCCCGAGGGAGTTGTTCCCACAGCTTTGATTAATAATTTTCTGAGCCTCGTGAGGTCCATACTGTAGCGCTTTCCCCCTATTTTCCCTCTGCGGGGTACCTGTCTATTGATGTATGATTCTTTTTCTCACCCCATGTATTCCTGCTCTTTTCCTTTCTGTCGGTCTTTGTACGTAGTTTTGGTGCTCCCTTGATGAAATGTCCTTTTGGCTCTGCTTAAAGGCTAGTTCTTTTCTTTTTTTTTACCCCCCCTTCCCCTCGTCCTTTATAGGAAGACATTGCAGTGACCCATTTTCTTTCTCTGTGTTACCTTCAAGAACCCACGCTTTTTTTGGCCTTCAATCTCCCTGCCACCGGTAGACTCCCCCTGTCAACTGTAGTCCTCCCCTTGGCTTTTTTGCACGCCCCCCAGGACACCAGTTGACTAGTTAAAGGCCCTTTTTTCCCTCGCCTGTTTTCCAAATGTTATTCCCCCATATGAGATCTAAACCTGGATGGGATCCGCTCGCCCCTGAATCTACCCCAATTAATAATCGGTTCGCTGTGAGCACCACACAGCCCTGGCGACTGATAATCTTTCGATGTTAGTGGTTTCGGCTATTATGTTCACTGGAAAATTTCAGTAAGCTTCCCAATGGAAACGTCTCCCTTTTGAACTTAATATCCTCCTACGATAGAAGAATCTATGTGAGATTTGGATTGATTGCTTCCAGAGTATGGCTATTTTTTCGTTTTCCTTCCCCTTCCTAAGTTGTTGTTGTTGTTTTTCTGCGATATTAGATTGCCCCCAATTTTTCAATAAACCTAACATCCTCTGTGAGAAGTTCTCGGATTCGATGCCCTTCGGTAGTCCCCGGGTTATCGGTGCATAATGGATACTTTCTGACGCGTAGCGCATTTCATGAAAACCAGGGCAGCCCCCGACTCCCTACCAGATCCTTCTTGATGTTATTGGCTTGTCCTGCTCCCCGAACTGGTAGTGTTTCCTCCCCTTTGACCTGAGAGGCCTTTTCTTGGTCCCCCGATTCCCCCATATGAGTGGTTTTTCCGCTTTTTTAAATATATTGACCAATTCACGGCCTAGTGGTAAGGAGGGCGTCTTTATACTATATGAAGGATTTTTTCCCCTGGTTTGTTTTTTGAATGATCCTTTTTAATTCACAGTTTTAGTGAAGCCTTTTTTTTTATTCACTTTTTTAGTTTCTTACCAAAAAAGAGCATTTTCCACCTTGACGGCCGTTTCCACTTGTTTAGTAAGTGACTTATTTTGGGTTCTCCTCTGTGAGACCAACGGTCCATGACCTCAAACATTTGGCTTTTCCCCCTAACGATCAACGACGTAACCCCCTTCCTTTATTTCCCCTCCTTGTGCTAAATCCCTAATTTCCTTTTCAGTATCAGAGATCCCCCCCCCCTCCTAAAATAGACCCACCCCCCTTTTACTACTTGCTTTAGAGTTTAAAAAACTTTTTCTATCCCTGAGACTTGCTTTCCCGCAAGGAGCCCCCATCCCCCTATAGGGTTTGAAATTTGTCCCCCCTTCTAGGACAAACACCCGGGCATCATGCGACCCGGAAACCTTCACCGTTGTAATAACCACTGCGGACTCTTAAGGTCGAGATCGTACTGCCCCGAGCACAGGAACGTTTTCTGACCGGGCTTCCCCTTCCCGCCAACCAATGCTGTTGGCCACCCCCTTTTTTCTGTCTAAGCGCTGAACTCTTTCCGTTACCACGAGCCCTTTTTCCCCTCCCTCAACTAATACCCGCCTCCTGTTTTGATTTTCCGAGATTCTCCCTTTTTCCCGTAGGATACTTTTCCCCTGTTAAATTACTTCTGGACTTTCATCGAGTTTTCCCCCAGTTTAAATTCCCTTATTCACGATGTCAGAGATTCACTGGGGGGTCCACGCTTCCTCTCAAAGCATTCTTGACTCATCTATATGCAAGTTAGATTCGCTCCCCTGGAACAGTCGTGGATTAACTAACTTTCTGGGTGTCTGAAGCTATGATTTTCTAGCCGTGCAGTCCCCCCCCTTGAAAGATGGCAATTAAGGAATCAGAAGGGACATCCCAGACACGTGGGAGGACTTTCCTGAAGACTTCTACGAGAAATAATATCCTGTGGCAAAGAGCCCCCGCGCTTTTCGATCTCCACTAGGGACCACCCTTAGCTCACATCCACACCTCCCCCGACCTGTCTGTCCAATTCCCCCTGCGGCCTCCCCCCTCCGAATATCATCTTCCCCCCCAACCTCCCTAGCGTCTGCGTCCTAACCTACTTCTTTTGACGCCACTCTTACTGATCCGCTTTGCCCTTCCCCCCTCGCAGGCCGTAGGCTCACTCCCCGAGACTGTCTTGAAAGTTTTGGGGGTCCCGGGTGCGGACAGTTTTCCCCGGGGCCCCCCCCCCCCGGCCTTCGGCGGAGGTTTTCCCACTCGGTGAGAGGCCGTGTTTTTTAGAGTTTTTTGAGCGCGTAAACCTCTTTTCCAGAGACCAGGAGAGAGCAGAATCTTTCCCCACGTGTTAAAGCTCCCCTCCCTCAGGCGGGAAATGCGGTATTTTAACCACCCCCCTTTCCCTACTCATAAGTCCCCCCCACTTCAGCAACGATTTTTCTTAGTGAGTCGATTCCGCATCGAGTTCCCCGTTTCCTCCGTGATTCAGTATCCTTCCTCTCCCCGTGCCGCATTCTCAATGCCTTGCGTTGGTTGCTCCCCCCCAAGATTCACTTTAGAGCAGCTTTTCTGGACGATTTTGGGACCCAAAGTTTTTCTGGACCCCCTTCCCGAACGGGGAGGAAACAAACGCAACAAAAACTTTATGCAGGAAATACTTCTATAAAGTGGTTTTCGGATTTCTGTTATGAAGACATCAACTAATGTATTTTACCAGAGCTTGGTGCAGGGTTTTTTTTTTCCCTATGTTTCCCACATTGATAACTGATGGCGAACTTTTGACTTGATAGCAGTGTTTTAGCGACTGACACTTTCCCCCCCGTCAGCGAAGTATGGGGTTGTTTTTTCCCCTGGAATGCGGGATTGTTTTTTCCTCTGCCCCTTTCACGCAGGTCAAAACATTTCTCCGGCCCCCCGAAAAGATTTCGCCTCCCAGTATTGCTGATTTTTAACCGACCCCCCCCTCCCGAGTCATATGATCTTTCTGCGCTCCGCCTTTGGGACAAGCGCCTGATTCGAGACCTTCTTTGCCCGTGTTTGACCTCAGCAATCGTTTCTTTCCCCCCCGGTTTTAGAGCCCGTAAGCTGCCCCCTTTTTTTTTTGCCCTTTTGTTTTAAGACTTCCCAAAAGGAGCTCGGGTGTTTTTGGACGGATTTAAATTTTCCCAGACATGTAGCCTGGGACTCCTAGTTCCCCCCCCCGGCGGAGCTTTCCCTCCTTCTGTCCGCGTACCTTTTTTTTTCCCGAGTCCCCTGGCCCCCCCTTTGCAGATCTACTTCTTCACCTAGGTACCTCTTCCTCCATGCAGGAAAGATTAGGATCGTGAAAAGCTGGGTTTTTTTCCCCCTCCACTTTTTTCCAACTCACTTAGCAAAGGCTGGTCCCTTGGTCACCCCCCTTTTTTTGAGGTTGAACCCTTGTGAGTTACCACTCGCCGTTTATTTTACAAACTTTTTTCGGTTCCCACTCCTGGAAGTCCTTTCCCCCGAAGATTCTCCTTTCCCCACTCGCGAAGCCATTTTTTCGTCGAGTTTTTTTTTTCTTTATCAGAACTTCCCCAACTCCCGTCTATATTTTAGAATCCTCCTCTTTTTTTTTTGAGCGACTTCTTTTTTTTTTTTTTTTTTTTTTTTTTTTTTTTTTTTTTTTTGTTTTTTTTTTTTTTCTTTGCTGCTCTGCTTGAGGAACCCATCGCTGAGTCCCCGGACATGGCTAGTCTTTTATAGATCTCTCTTCCCTTTTCTCGCGTATATTCTCCTTGGGACTGCGAATTTTCCTTTTCCGCTAGTCAAACTTACCTGTCGTTAAAAGCTTCTCCTCAGACTCTTTGTTCAACTCTTGTGAGTGCCGCCCCCTGGACACCTTCGGGCTGCCCATTTTTTTACCACTTGCAGTCTAACTCCCCGTCTTCTCGATACTCGAATCCACCTGTTTTGATAAGTTTTTTCTCTCCAGGCCTCCTCCTCCCAAAGCTTGATTTCCCCGCACTCCCCTGAATTCCGCCGTGTTTACTTCACCTACCTTTGTATCCCCGCGTTTTGGATATGTCTCGGATGTTTAAGTGCTTCCGTGTCAAAATCTGAGCTTTTTCCTTTTCCGAAACGATTTTTTCCCCTTATTTTGCTCAATGTCTCTGCTATTCCCGTCAGAATTTTCGAAGCAGGGACCCCAAAGGCCGCGAACACTTTTTAACAACGCGTTGCATTTGTTCGGGAGTCACTTTGTATTTCGGCTCCCCCATATCTTGTTTTTCAAGTTTCTTGCAAGATGACTTCAGTGTTGAAAAGGCGGGTTTTTGTCAAGCGTCCCCCCCTATCCCTTCGGGAATACCCTGTGCTCCCCTCCCCACCCGTCAGCCCCCTATCTGTCCCCCCTTTTGTGACGATTCTCCCCCCTTTAAGCCACCCCCCCCCATGCCTGCCACGAGTAGAGTGCTGCATCGATGTAGTTCAACTTAAAGTTCCTTCTCAAAACCCCTAACCCCTTCGAGTGGTTATGAACCATTTTATATACGTAACCCTTCGTAATCCTTTTTTTGACCTCCCCCCAAATTTTCCGTTGAATACTGGCTGAGACCCTCCTCTCCCCCTAGTCCTTCCCTTGAGAGGAGTTAAGCTTTTCTTCCTGCTTCTTATTACAGGTAGAAGCTCTGACTTGTAAGGAGACCTAGAACCTCCTTCTACGGCTTAGGTTCGGGAAGAGATGCAGAGTGACCCTGGGTTCGCCCCTCGAGCTTGTTTAGGACTTCCGAAGACTCAGGGTTGGGGAAGTGCTGCCCCACTGAGTTTTCTCCCACATTAAAATTTGTTTTTTGGTTTTTTTTACTTTTTTTTTTTTTTTTTTTTCAAAAAACCGAGTTTGGGAGGGGGGGGAATTTCGAATTTTTTCACGCTCAAGCGTTTATGTCTTTTCCCCCTCGTCAACCGACTCGAGTACTGTTCCCCGGGAGTTGAATCGGGAGAAGGATCCGATGGGTGACCTATGGCCGGGCTCCCCGGTCAGGGGGCTGAGTTCAAAAATTTTTTTGGAAACGCGGGTGTGGGCATTCTCCAGGAGAGAGGGAATCCCGTGACCCCTTGGGTATCGAGAGCAATTGCACCCAAAGACTTTCTCCATGACCCCCCATGCCCCCCTCTTCCCAACCCCCCACACCAGCCACAAACACCAATGTCGCCACCCCCCCTTCCCTCTTAATTTCCCTCCTATTCCCTTTAGTTTTTTTCCGGTAGGTCCCAAAGGCCCCCCACAAATCGGTCTATTTAGTTTTCTTCGAACCTAGCCTTCTCCTACTTTTGAGTGTAGGCGTTTCTTTAAGCGAACTCACGGCAGTTATCCAGGCTTCCTTCTCCTGGTCTAGGATTCAATTTTCCCTTGTATTTTTTTTCCCCCCCATGATAATTCAGCTCTATTCACCAGGCATTGTTTTTCGATCATTTGCGCTCCGCCAGGTCATTGAACTCCCTCCGACCCCGTCGCCACTGCCCCCTTCACTACCGGCCCAGACCTGCATCATTTCTTGACAATTCAGATTGCTTTGGTCCTGCAGCTCTTCTTAATGAGCCTCGTTCTCTTAGCGTTTTTGAAGCCCTTTTTTTTTTTTTCCCACGCCTTTGTACCAAGTCGATTTTCCCGGAATCCCCCTAACCCCCCAACTATACGTCCCCACTCACCAGGAGGAATCCGGTCCAAGTATTATTCCATTGGAGTCGGCGAGTTATCTCATGAGTTTTGGGGTGTCCTTTTAGGGGATTGTAGCCTCACCCTCCTTAATCTATTCAGGACTGGACGAATCCCCCAACTTTTTTTGGGAAACTTGCTTTATCGAGCCCCCACCGGGAAGCGACCTCGCCACGTTCCTGGGATCTGTAGCACGATGGACCACTGGAGCACCCTCTTTGACACTGCTAATGTGAAGAATATGTCTCCCCCTATTTCCCCGTCCCCTCCCTTTTTCCTCATCAGGTGTTCCCCCTACCCGCTTTGTCTCCCCCCAGGACTGCCGTTTTTGACACTGACCTAAACCTGCATGGCACCTCTAGGGGTGATTCCAGCTTCCGCTCTGTAGGCTCGATGAAGGAAGTGCTAAAGCTTCAGAGGAATCTCGAGCCTGTTGTAAATCTGGATGGGGGGTTTTGTGGCGTGGGGGGGGGGGTATCCCCTCGTGAATCTTTCTTTAGAGACACCCGGTCGTTTAGAAGAGCCTGTTTTAATTATTTGGTTGGGAGCCTTTCCCCCCCCCCCCTCCTTCCAGGAGTTCACCGAACCAGTTGACCCTGTGTCTTGAATTCATATACATAAGAACGTGACCTCTCCGCGCGATGTGATCCTGGGTATGACTGAATACCCGCTCCTGCTTTCCTTGCTATATCTTTTAGTCCCATACTCGTTGTTGGTGTGTGACCAGATCTCCATGCCGCCTCATCAATCCCTTCCCCCCCCCCCCACAGTTTTCACCCTTCTCTCTGGCGAAATTAGAGATTCTCCACATTCTGTACCGGTCCTACGTATCCCCCCTTAAATCAGGGAATTTTTCCCTTTACAGAATTGGTGGTTTGAAGGGAACTCCAATCTCGTTCCTCCCGGCGCCACGTGTTTTTCTTCCCCCATGGACTCTGAAGGCCCTTTTGCCCCATGCTCTTTTTTCCGGACTCCTCCACTTTTCCCCCATCTCTTCTTTTGGAAGGGTTCCTTGTGGTTGTTTTTCAGTGATTTTTTGTTTTTTCTATTGCGTGTGTTTTTTTTTTCTTTTTTTTTTTTTTTTTTTTTTTGGTTGTACATACTTTTTGGTGTTCGTTTGTTTTTGGTTTGGTGTCCTCGGTCACCCGATTCTTTCCCTTCCCTCCCCGACGCTCCGGTCCTTTTGACAACCCCCCCTCCGTTGGAAGCTAGACGACTACTCTTCCTGACCCCAAAGAACCCTTTTTTTTGTACAGAGGTCACAGACCCCTTCTTTTTGCCGCATTTTCCCCCCCGGAGTAAGCGTTTTGAAAGGTGCTCCGCTTTTTTTTCTCCCGCTTTTGTCAGTCACGAGGTCCTGCCAGCTCGTAATAGACTTTGTAACCACAAACTTTTTTTTTTCTATAAGCCCTTCTCTTATGACCACATCCTCGGCGAGTTCTCGTCCCCGTCGCCCTTTATCGAGACAGACGGTGATCGTTATCCCCATGGTTGCACCCCCTTTCCCCGCTCCCTGCTCCCCCTTGATGGACACCCTGTTTTATTTCCGATCCTGTAAGATGTCTGCCATGCCCCCATTTCTCTTTCGTCCAGTACGGGCCCCCAGAGTGCTATTTTTTTGTCAAAACAGCCGTCCCTTTTGCTCGTTGGTATTGAAAGCTTTCCCTTTTTTTGCTTCTACCCCCTCCGCAATTGGAGTCAAAGCTAATACAATCTATGTGCTCTTCCAATGTCCCCGTGTTTTTGACCCGAAAGCACTTTTCCTATGACTCGGAGAAGTCTTCTGTGGCCAGCTCCTCCCTGTACTCCCCCGTGGTTCCTTGGGGTTCCCCTTACGTTTCGTTAATGTCCTTTTTCGGCCAGCTCCCTCCCACCTCCTCTTGCGAGGATGCCAAGTTTTGTGACTTTTTGAGTACGAACATTTTCGTCTAATTCATTTTTTCCCCCCCTTCCCGCGGAGACCGCAATACTTTTCCACCGCCCCCCCCCCGTTGGGATGTTTTTGTCGATCCGTGTATCTCTCTGCCTGAATATCCTTGTCAGGGCCCCCCCCCCCCACGTTTTTTTCTTCCCTGAAGATGGACAGCCTTTTGAGAAGTCCCCTTTTTTTAACATTCTTTGACGCGCTGGACGTACCTCCCGTCATCCAGTTCGATTTTGCGTTTTTTTTTGAGTAAGTCCCCCTCAAGACTATTCTTCCTATCTCAATGTTGTGTCCTTAGTACTGTATTTTTTTTCCGGTATGCTCACAGCCACCTCCCCCTTTTTCCCTCTTCATTTTCGTCATGATCTCTAAGCCTGTCTTTTTTCGTACTACCCTGTCCAACAGGATAGTTTCAGTTTCCTTCTCTAGCAGGAAAAGCCCCCCCTGATCGCGCCCCTACTGCCTTTTCTTTCGATTGTCCCACGGCCATGCTGAGCTGTCTTTCCGTCCCTTGCCCTGCCCTTTTGCAGGCGCCGCCTTCTACCTGCGTCCCTTACCAGGATCCCTCGCCTTTTCCTTGCTTTTCCGGAGACCGTTTGACATCTTCTACAAACCACAGGTTTTGCACCCCCTTCCATGTTCGCGCCGTTCGCAGACTCAATGCTCGTCACCCCACCCAGACCCCCTTTGGCCCCGTACCCCTTGTCCTACGGCTCTTTTAAGAACCAGCTTCCCTCCCCTTGCAGAAGTACATACTT
>Ga0179591_1333283_pt1 | contig 11345 bp, 18 predicted proteins | sample CZOMad2_1_08_16f_FD_182891 | JGI IMG/M metagenome (GOLD analysis project Ga0179591, IMG submission 182891) | Vadose zone soil fungal communities from Angelo Coast Range Reserve, California, USA - CZOMad2_1_08_16fungal (PacBio error correction) | ecosystem: Environmental > Terrestrial > Soil >... | reverse complement strand
TCGGTGCAGCTCGAACATTTTAACAATTTCTTTTTCCCTTGTCCCGTTTGTCGTGCCATCCTAGTTCGCAAATTCCCGTTGGCGGACCCACTGGAAACCTCGCGTTTTTTTTTCCGCTATTTTCCTCCGCTGAGCCTGACTTCCATTTCCTTCCTCGGCCTCTTCCTTTTTCCCGCAATTTTTCAATTGTGAACCATTCGCCACGTTCGTGGAAACTGTCATACACGGGTTTTCCCCCTGCCTCTGCCTCTTTTCTTTTCCTCCAAACTTTTCCTGTCGAATTTGCCCTCGCGTGTTATTCCCATGCCCCCGCCGGACGGCTCTGCTTAAACCCCCTCGGTCAAAAACAACGTTCCCTTTGTCCGTTCACCCCTTTTCTTTCCCCCCCCCTCTGCCCGCCTAATGAAAGGCCTAAACATCCCATTTTTTGCCACCTTTGCCCTGATCCAGACGTTGGCTATTTTTGTCTGCCTCCTTGTTTACGTTGGCTTCCCGGGTCCTCTCGTTTTTTTTTTCCGATTTGTGGTCCTTGTTCACAGCCCACCATTCCTGGTGCACGATTCCGAAAATTTCCGTTGCTTGCGTAAAACTCTCATCTGACATTATTTTCGGGCTCCTCCCTTCTTTTGGCGTTTCTTCTTTTTCCTTTTGTATTTTTTCCTTCCACACCCTGCGACCTAAAGCTGGTCGGCACCAAGTTTCCCCCCCCTCTCCCGCGTTCCCCAGGAAGATTTCCCGCTCGCCATTCCTTCCCTCTTTTTTCCCTTTCTTTTCTTTTCCTTTTTCCTCTTCTTTCCTCTGGCTTCTGTCAACTCCCCACATCCTTTTTTACCTCTTGCCTTCAACGGGTTTCAGCGGGCATTGTCGTTTGTAAACGCGACTTTTTTACTCTATTGAGCAGTGCCTTCCTGGTTTCGTGTTCCCCCCCCCTTTTTCCTCCCCCCCTTCCCTTGGTCTTCCTGGCACTCCCTCTTCCCCGCGGTTTTGCCGCCGCGGGGCCCGCGGTTGTTTTGTGGTTGAATTCTAAAAGTGCTGTCACCTTTTTTTTGCCCCGGTCTTTTTTCCTTCCCCCTTTTTTTTTCCACCCCTTCCTTTTCGGTTTTTTCGCGTCATTTGAATCGTCCGTTGTCCCACGTCTCTGATTCTTTAGTTTCGGTTTCTTACACAGTTTCTCATGGAATGTCCCATTTCCTGCCTTTTCGCTCTCCCCCCCCCCCCCCCTTTTCTTTTTTTTTTGGCACCCCCCTTGACCCACGAGGGGCTGATAGGGCTCCCCCCCCCCCCCCCCCTCCACTGAAAAGTCAGCTATTCTCTTCCTTTGCGGGGTTCCTCCCCAGTTCTGCCGTCCTGAAACCATCGCGATTCGCACGACAATGTCGTTATTTCTGGTCCCTGGCTTTCAGTACAGGCAGAATGAAACCCTTTCGCCCCCTGTTTTCGATTTTTTCCGTTTTCCATTGTTCCCCCCTTTTACCTGAAACTTTTCTTTCCTCCTCCGAGCATCCCCCCCGTGCGCGTTAATCTCTGTCGGTTGCTGTACTGGCCCATTTTGTCTTCTGCACCCGCCTTTCCACCCCCCATTGCCTATTCCCCAAGACCTTCAGAATTTGGTCCAGACCCCCTCCCCTCCGTTTAACTTCCTCGAATCCCTTCTTCTCGGTTGTGAAGTTATGTCCCTTTTTACTCTCATGATTACAGCTTTTCACCGAACCCAAAGACCCTTTTCGGTTGTGAACCTTTCTTTTTCCGCCAGGGCCCCCCGGGGACCCCTTTTTTTAACCTTTCTGGTTTACATTTTTGTCCCCTTCCCCCCGCCCGTATCTCCTCCTTTCTTTACTGGTTGTTGGTGTTTAGAGTTTTATTTTCGGCGTTGACCCCTTTCCCCCTTCCCCTGCCCCCGTGACTTGACTTGGTCCCGTTTCTTAGCGGGGACCTGTTCCATGTATTCTGTGTCTTTTCGAAACATTCAGTTTTCGCTTTTTTTCTTATGACCCCCCCTTCTTCCCCAACCAGGCTGCAGCTGATTTTTGTATGAGGTTAGCTTCTGCGGTTTCTTTCTGCGTCCCCCCTCCCTTCCTGCAGGGTCTGTGTTCCTTTTCTGTTGTCGAGTCTTTCGCAAGCCTTTTCGTCCTCCTCCTTTTTTTTTTTTTTTTTTTTTACTGAACAGGATCCGCTGTTGCTTGCCCTTTGGCGTCGCGAGGAAGACCAATCATTTATGACCTGTTGGCCCCCCCACATTTCCGATTCTCCTCATGTTCCGACCTTTTACGTACGTGCGTTTTGCCGTACGTCGCACGCGGATACTTTTCTAGGGATTTCTTTTTTTTGTTTACGGGCTCCCTTTGGGCCCTTTTTTCTTTTCCCCCCCCCCTCCTGTTGTCTGTACCAGGCGAGCTCCGGTTTTCTTGGTAACCCCAGCGGTCCGATTTTCTCCGCCCCTCGTTCCCGTGTTGTCTGTTTTTTGGTTTTTGGACTCAGAAACCACCACATTTTTGTCCTTGCCTTTGACCTCCCCCGTGTATTCCTTCCGCTGTTGTCTCATAAACTCTGACTCGCTTTTGCAAGACTTCCCCTTTGTTTGTAGCCCTTGTGGGGAACCACGATCACCCTTTAACCCCGCACCAGTTTCCCACCCCCCCCCATGTCTCCGGTTGGTCAAACTCCCAGGTCAACCCAAAAAACCTGTGCAGTTGTGTTGGTCAGTTATTTTGGCGTTCTCCCCCCCTTCTTCTCTTAACCAGCCGGATGAGCCAGTTCGAGCCCGCCTCCCCCCTCCTTATTGGTTGCCGTTCTCCATTGCGATCATGACTTACTGCCGGATTGGTTAGTTGGAGTCCGTCCCTTCCTTTGTTCTCGTCATCTACCAAAGGAATGCCCTTCGGGAAATTTGTTCCATTGGGCGCTGACCCCCCTTATTTTCCTTTTTTTTTTTTCTTCAGCAGTCCTCTTGGATTGAACTGATGGGGACTTCGTTCTTCTTCTTGCAGGACTTGAATGGATTACTGGGGGCATTTTTTCTCGGGGGCTTTTTGCACTTTCAGTGAATTTCTAGTCGTGTTGCTGGAGTCCCCGTTTACTTCGTCGGTGCCTCCTTTCCTTTTTCCTCCCCTGCTTCTTTGTTTCCCAGGTCCTTCCCTCACCGACTTCTTCCTTTTTTTCGGGTCGAGACCATGAAGGCTGGACTCTCTCCATATTCGAGTTTAGAGAGTTTGCTCCTCCGAGCCCCCCCCCCCCTTTTTTTTTCCTCCTTCTTTTACTGCACCCTTCATTTTCGGTTTCGGGGTCCGGACCCCTGTTGTTTCCAACCCCAACCCCCATTCCCCCCCCCCCTTCGGCCTTTTTTACTTTTTCCCCATAAGCACCGGCCGGCAATTCAGCAGAAGGCGTGGTCTAAGTTTTGGGTGCAACAACGTTGTTTTTCTTTTTGATTCTTTTTTAATTGGTGTTCCGCATCGTTTTTCCCGCGGTTCGTTACAACATGGATTTTTTTCTTCTGAGTATTAGTTTCTCTCATTTTCAGTCCCCCGGCCCGTCAATGTGGGTGAGAATACCCAAGGCACCAGGTGTCGAAAGCGAACTTTTAGGGTTTTTTCTGCGGGAGTTTTCCCGAAGGTTGTGTACCCCTTTTCCCCCCCCCGTTTTTTTTTCTTTTCTTTTTCTTTCCAGACCTTCGTTTCGAACAAAGTTTTAAGACCAGACCTTGTAATTTTGGCGGTCCCCTCTTTCTGGTTTTCTCCGCCGGAAGTGGCTTGGTCTCATTCGGCTTTTCCCCATTACCCCCACTGATTTTTCCCCTCCCTGGAGTTTTTTCCTTTCCTCACATCCTTTTGCCCCTATTGCCGCCCTGAGTCCCTTGCTGGATCTACTTTTTTCCCCTTCACTCCTTTTCCCCCCTCTCCCCCCTTTTTCTTTGGACAAAGCCACTTAATGATTCCGTGGATAAAAATATTTCAGGTTTCCCCCATTTCCACCCCTTCCTTTGGTTTTTCTCTTTTCTGTTTCCCCCCCCCCGTGTTCGTTGAATGAGCCCGCATGTATTCCGGGCTTGAGCTTTTTTTTTTTTTTTTAATTGTTTTAAGTTTTCATGACACATTGAACACTCATGGTCGCTAACCTTTCTTTCTTTGGCCTGATTCTCCCTGAAGTTGCTCAACTTGTTTTCCCTTGGCCGCTTGATGATGCCGGCGTGGCCGATGTCACTTCAGTTTTGGTTTGTTTCCCCCCCCATTGTACCTTTCGACCCTCCTTCGGTCTTTCCCCACCTTGGTCCTTCTTTTCCCTGTGCCGTGTACTGCCCTTTACATTTCCAGAGGTTCTCACACCCCAGGTTTGTACCACTCGACGTCCCGGCGCCATTTACTTCTATCTCTTTCTCTGCAGGGTTGTTGTTTCTCTCGTCTTCCACTGTTTTTGTTCTTTCCCAAACCCCCTTTTTTTTTTTTCTTTTGCTCCCGGGCGTGCCTTCCTTCTTCCGGCGTCGGTGGACAGGTGAAAAGGAGTCTTCGAAGATGGTTGATTTTTTCCCCGACCTTGATATTAATGTTCCCGGCCTTTCGGCATCCGCCGTCTGCACCACCCCTTTCCGCCTTTTTTCGTCCCGTTCCTCTGTTCTCCTTTGCATTTTGCCTTTTCGAAGTGCAATTGGACTTCACAGGCGCTCGTTTCCTTCCTTGGCTTCAGTTTTCTCACCATCGTTTTTTGTCACCCCCTCCTTTCTTGGCCTGGGCCTTTTTCCTTTCGTTTCCTTTTTTTTTCGCAAAACTACTCCGTTCACTTGTTTCACTTGGGCGCATGTGCCGCAAGTGTTCCGAATCTTCCTCTCGTTTTTTTTTTACGAAGGGAGGCATTCAGCCCGGTTCGCCCCCTTTCTTCCTTGCCTGCCCCCCTTTTCAGTTCTGACGCTCTTTCCCTTTCCGACATAGAGTGTGGAGCTTACCCCTCTTTGCCCGGCTTTATTTCCCTACATTTCAACTCTTTCTGTAACCCACCCCCTTTTGTCCCCCCCCTTCTTTGACCCTCCCTTCCTTCATCCCTTTCAACCTTCCCAGTTCATTGTTATGCCCTCTACCCGTTTGGAATTGTCCTCCTCCTTTTTGGCTTCCGCCCTCCCGCTTCCTTCTGCTCTACACCCCACATCTAGGTTTTTTCGTCCATTCCGGCCGGGCACCCCGTTAGATGCCGTCCCTGACTGCCCTTCATTCCCCTAACCCCATGTTGCCCCCCCCTTTGTCCGTTGCCAGACGCCGTCGGGCAGCTTTGGCGTCGTGGCCGGTGCGTTGTTTTGTGGGCCGCTTGTTTTGCCTTCTCCCGTCCTCAAGGCGACGCTTCCCCTTAACCTTTTCCTTTCCTGCCCCCTTTGAATCTTTCTGTAGTTCTTCCCTTCCTTCGCGCGCGCCAGGCTTCTTTGTGCGTTAACTGCCCCCTGTGACAAGCAGCCGGGGGTCACGCCAAGTTCCCCCTCTTCCTTGCCCTCTCCCGAGGTCCCCCTCCTCTTTCTCTTCCTCCCTACGTCACTTCTCTACTGCGTCCCGTGCGGACCCGGCGTTCCCTGACGAAATCAACCTTTTTTTTTGTCAATAGACTTTATGGGCCCCCTTTCCTTCCCCCGTCTTCGTTCATCGTAATCCCCCCCCTTTTCAGTCTTCCCCTGCGGCGGCTTTTCTCGTGTCCCCCACTTTTTTCGACATAACTTTCCGTCGCGGTCCCCCTGCCCTGCCTTCGTCTTTTTTCCCTACCTTTTTTTTTTCAATGCCCTCCCGCAACTTCACCCTATGCAAAGTGTTGGTGTTCCGGAACATTTTTTGTGTTTTTCCTGACCTCTGTTTCTTGTGCCGCTCCAGTTTCCCCCTTTCCGTTTTGCGTTTCTTTTTTCCCTTGCCTTCATTCCCCTCTTTTTTTCGTCTTTACACCAGTTTCTCATCCTGAACAAGGTCCCCTCCAGGTTCTTTTTTCCTCCCCCTCCCCAACGTCCCACCTGATTGTCTGGTCGCGTTTTTTTGTTTCTTTTCCCAAAACCTCCCATTCTCTTGGTCTGTCCCGCGAGTTCAGACAGGCGTCGCCCCGAAGAAAACTAGCGATCGCCCCTTTTTTTTACCCCCCTGTCGTAAAATGGATTACGGCAACCCGGTTCCGCCCCCCTTCCCCTGCTTTCTTTTCTTCTTTTCCCCCTTCCTTCCCCTGTCTCCTTTTCCTATCTGCTCCGCCACTTTTTCCCCCCCCATGTCGTTGCATCAGGTCGTACGAGTAACCGCTGCGCAGTACTCGTTTTGAATCCCTTTTCCTTGACCCGAACACTTTCCCCCTTTCCCGATCGTCTGTTTTGTTTGTTGGAGGTTTGTGCCCCCCAGAAAATAACCCCCCCGCCTCGGAAATTCATTTTTTAGCGGTGTGGGCTGTTTCTCCCGCAACCCCCCTCTCACCTGTCCTTTCACTTTTTTCAAATGTTGACCAGAATAGGTTCAACTCCCTTTCCTATTCAAGGGACCAGGCAACCATGTGAGAGTCACAGGGTGATAATCCAGTATGATATCTTTTCCTCCTCCACCCTTTTGTTTTTTTTGTTTTTGTTTTGTGTTTTTGTTTGGGTTGGGGTGTTGTGGTGGTTTTGTTTTTTGGGGTTTTTTTTTTTGTTTTTTTTTGTTTTTTCTTTTGATTCTATTTGTAGTTGCCGGATCCACCACTGGCGTTGATGGTTTTTAATGAACGTTTTAGTTCCAGTAACTCGTCCCCACGATTTTCATTGACGGGTGATGGATGACCCTTCCCTTCCCCAGGTGAGCGTTCGTTTACGATCGGAAGACCTTTCGGCAAATCCTAAGGTGGGTGGCGTCTTCAGGTCGTTCTGTTCCAACAATGAGAGGAAGTTTGTTTTTCTGTGATTATATTACTTTTTCTCCCTCATTTGTACGCTCCTGACATCTTATTATCGTACGTTTTTCCGTTTTTCGTTTTTGCTTTTTGCGTGGCTAGGTTTGAAATTCATGGGTCATCCCAAAACTTTGGAGTTTCCCCGGGGTTTCCGAGGTTCTTCCGACCTTTTTTTTTCCCTTCCCCATTTTTCCTATTCCTCCCTTTTGGCATTGTTATCGGTTTGATTTTCTTCGGGGCGGCCTGTTTCTTTCTTAGAACAGCGTGTTTGTCCTTTCCTCTCCCCTTCCGTTTTCCCCCCCCTTTTCGGTTTTTCACTGTGGTGTTGGAGGGGGTGAGTGTTTTGATCCCAGTTTTTTTCCTCCTTGGCTTCCCTTTTCTGCCACCTTCCCGATGTTTTAGCCCGACCTCTCCTTTTGATTTAAGGTACGACGTCGCCTCCTTGTTCACAGTTAGTTACAAAATCCTTCCCCCGCACTTTCCTGTTCCCCACCCCCCTTTTGTCCCCCTCCCACCCCGCAGGTGCAAACCCTTAAGTGCCTGGACCGGGGGGAGTTAGCCGCTTTCCGGTTTCCCCCCAGTCGTCTTTCTTTGTGTTTCCTCGCAGACTTTATTGTTGTTGTTTCCCCTGGTTTGTGGTGACAATTTTTTCTCCCTGACTTTCTTGATGCAATCCCTTTTTTTTCTTCTCCCCTTTTTTTTCCTTGAGATCGCATTCCCCCAATTGGCCCGCATAAATACCCGTGGCCATTGTGCAAATTATTGTCATCCGTCACCGCCGGCTTTCCTTTCTTCTCCTTCTTCTGTCCTTCCTTCCCTGCCTTGTTTTTGGCTCCCTCCTTTGCCGTTATTGGACGAGATCTCGTTGGGTGTGACTAGTTTTTTGATGGTACGGGCGGTTGAAACTTGGGGTTGCCGACCCGTTTTCGCCCAAGGGTTCCCTTTTTCCCTTTTTTCCACCTTCTTTTGGGTTCTCTTTCCCTCCCAAGGGGAAGGATGTTACTCAAACAACCTGTTTTAGGGCGCTTTTTTTGTTGTAAAAACCTCAATTTTTTCCGGTTCGTCGAATTCTGTTGGTTTTTTTACGGGTCCGTCCCCCCCCCAAATCCTTGCTCCCCAAAAACCCCACCCCCAAGTGGCCGACCCGACTAAATTACGTTTAGACGGCCACTGTTTGTTTCTGCTTGTCATGTTTGCCCCCCCCCCTTTTTGGATGTTTTGGGGTTAGATGCAGTTAATTTGGCGGCATCGATGGGCGGTGGTTGCCTTCTGGCCCTGTTCCCCTGTTTTTTTTCGTCTATTTTTTTTTTTTTTCTTTTTCGCTTCCTCTCTGGACCTTTCTGGTTTTTTAGAATCCCACCCTGGCGCGGCACCCCCGCCAGGTTTTTTTTTATTCCTGTACTTTGCTCCCTTTTTTTCCCTCCCCTCTTTTCCCCCGTTCTTTGTACCTGTTCCCGTTTTGATGGCGTGCTTCGGATTCTTTGTTTTACCGTGTTTTTCCAGTCCCTTTCCTGAAACACGGTGCCTTTTCCCTCCTTTGTCCTGGCCGCCTGGACCCAGTTTGCATGGTTTGGTTTCCTTCGACCTTCGGGCACGGAGTTTCCGTGTCCGCAGGGTTCCTCCCCTTTTTTTGCGTCTTCCTTTTGATTGCCGCCCTGCGTTACCGAGAGAGTATTCGTGACCATTTCTTGCGGGGCCCATGCAGTTCCTGTTTGCCCCCCCCCACCAACTGCCCGCCGGCTTCGTTTTGTTGGTCTTATTTTAAACTTTCCCTTTTTTCTCCAGGCTCCCTTCGACTTTTCTTTCGCCACCCCCCCGATTGAATTGTCCAGCCGAGCTTTGGAAGCCTCTTTTCTGGCTGAAGAATTTATCGAAAACTTGGACCTCTTTTTCCGGATCCCGCTTTCCTTTTCCGGTTCCCCTTTTTCCTTCTTTTCACTTCCTGAGTTTATTGCTGTTCCGGCGTGGTCTGGTAGATCACTTCCTCATTTTTGCCGTGCCCACCAGGACCTTAGGACTCGAGTGCCCACTTTCGCTTTCCGTCCCTCCTCCTCCATTTCTCGGGAGCCACCCCCCCCCCCCCCTTTTTTTACCCACCCCTTCTCCTCACCACCGCGACTCTTATCTCTTTACTCCTTTTTTGTTGGAAGAGAGAGATCCCTGTTGCTCGTGGCGTAGCCTTTTTTTTTCCCCCAACCTTTTTTGTGTCGGTTTTCCCTCTTTTGACTGGTTCGTCGTTTTGACAGTTTTTGAAAATCCAGGAAGTCTTGTTGTTGTTACATTTTGACTTCCCTTGCCTTTCCAGTGATCTTTTCTTCCACCCCCTCCCCTTTGGAATTTTTACTCTCCTTGAAAACACCTTGAAAGACCCTTGCTTCCGGTCCGGGGTCCTCAGGTTATTGTTACTTCTTTCCCTGCCCTTAATGAATTGTCTTCCTTTTCTGCTTTTCTCCTCCTTCTCTCCCCCCTTCTTTGATTACAGGCTCCATCGTTTGGTTTTTTTTTCCGACCCCTTTTTTGAATGGATGGAGGACCCCTGAAAGGTAACAAATTTTTTTCTCTCCTCCACTCCCTCCCCCCTGTTTTTCCATTTGAGTTTCCCCCTGACTCCATTGCTGGAGTTTTTTTTTAAATTAGAAAATTCTTCTGGGGTTTCTGTCTTCATCAGCTCATCGTCCTTTTTGCCTTCCTTGCCTCCCCATGTAGACTATTCCCTTTTTTCCCGTTCCCGCCAGCCAGATTCCCCATGCGGCCTTTGCCCGAGGATCTTTGCCAGCACTTTTTTTTGGCCTGTTGGTTTCTGCACCACTTTTTCTTTTTCTCCCCCCCTGTACTTTTCAGCTGCCCCGTCGTTTTTTCCATTGTACAGTCTGCCTATGATTCGATTTTTTCGACTCTGTCTTCACTTTTTATGCGTCTTTTTTCTTTCAGTACACTTCCGCCGTGCCGTTTCTCGAGACGCGAACCATTCCCTTTTCAACCCCACAACCTCTGTTGACGCCCGGGCCCCCCCACCCTTTTTTTTCTTCCTCCTCTATACCCCCCCGTTTTTTTTTTTCACCCCTACCCCCACTTTGTCCACACTTGCATAGCCATCTCACTTCTTCCCTTTTCCGCCGCCTTTTAGTTTATGGATAACCGTGCGTGGCGTTGGGCGGTCGTCTTTGTTCTTTTTTTCTCAAACCTCCCACCCTGCCTGTGTTTTTCCCTCCATCCGTCGTGACCACCAAAGGTTTCTGTGCGGCTGCACAACCTTAATCGTCCCCTTTGATTGGAGTCCTCCTCCTTCCCCCCTTTTTTTTTCCGCCCCCAGTTTTCTTTAATTCTGTTTTGCTTTTTTTGGCCTGACCTGGCCAAGCAACCCCCCCAGAAAGCGTTTTCGGCAGCAGATTCCCGCGCGTACCCTTTCTTTTCCCTCCCCGGTAAATCCGTCTTTCCTCGCTCTCCCCAATAGGCAGTCCATCATCCTGGACTTCCTGCATCCTATGCTGTGACCTTTGCCATAGCGGTGTGAAGAAAATCAAAACTCCATATTGCAGACCTTCCCCCTTGTTCTTCTCTTTTTCCCTTTGACCTCTCTTGACCCCTCCCCCCCCTCTGTGGGATATTCCTGCGTTTTGTTTTAATGAATGGCTAGTGTCCCCCGGTTTTTTTTTTGCCCTCAACATAAGGGTCTTGTTTCCTTTCTCGGTTCCCGGTTGAACGACGATTTTCTAACTCCCCGAAGTCACAACCTCGCTTTTTCCGGCCGTCGGTAAAACTTTGACCCTTACTTGGGTTTTCCCTCTTTTTTACTCGCCTTCTCCCACACCTTTTCTTGATTCCTTTCATGACGCTTTTTAAGGGGCTTCGTCTTGGCCAAAGATATTTACTATTTGGAAGGCCAGGCTCTTTTCTCTTACCCAACCATAGTATTGGTGAAAAACCGTGGCCTGCTCGTCCTCTTTCTCTTACCCCCCGGAACCTCCCCCCCCTTTTTCTCACACCCTTTCTTTTTTCTGTTCCCCGATGTGAGGGAAGACACCTTGTTTTGAGTTTTTTTTCGGTAAAGCCTAGTCCTTTGTCATCGCCTCTTTCCCACTTTGATGCCCCCCTTTTTCACTTTTCTACTTCCCCCCCCGTTTCCCGTCCCTAGTCCCCTCTTACTGGCGAATTTGGACCTGCATAATTTCTATCGTGCTAAGTTTTCTCTCTTCCTTTTCGTATTTTTTTTTCGTCTTAGTATACCTCGTCAGAAGTCCTCGATGTTTGCGACGAACCCAGGTACCCGCTCTCAGGTGGACCAGGAACCCTACCCCGTTTCCCCCCTTCTTCCCCCTTTTCCGTGAAAATCATTCGGTTTTGCCGATTGTGCTCGAATTTCTTTTCCACCCTGATGCCCGCTCCCTTGACCCCAGAACATGTCCCCTTCTGTTCGTTCCCGGCCCCCCCCCCCCCGGTTCCCCTTCAATTTCTCTACGTGTGCTTCTTCTCCCCTT
>Ga0179591_1261927_pt1 | contig 11346 bp, 19 predicted proteins | sample CZOMad2_1_08_16f_FD_182891 | JGI IMG/M metagenome (GOLD analysis project Ga0179591, IMG submission 182891) | Vadose zone soil fungal communities from Angelo Coast Range Reserve, California, USA - CZOMad2_1_08_16fungal (PacBio error correction) | ecosystem: Environmental > Terrestrial > Soil >... | reverse complement strand
TTTCCCCATCTTCTTAGCATCGAACAATAACCTTACATCCTCCCTCCCCAGCCCTTCCAGAGCGATGTCACTCTTTTCCTCTTTTCTTTCTGTAGAGCCCTGATCACGCACACCCTATCCTTAGGGTCGTTCTATTAGAATCGAATTCCTCTTTTGTTCTTTGGATCCCTCGGCGGCGCGTTAGTGACTTCTTGTTTTCCCAAGAAAAAGATTGAGAGCGAGCCGTATTGTTTGTTTCTAAATCCCCCTTCCTCTAAAGAGACCGGTCCCTCGACCTCTTTTCCACCCCCGTGCTACGTGGCGGTGTTTGTAGTCTTTTTCTTTCTAAAAGAGAACTGCCCATTCCACTCTGGAATTGGTCTTCATGGCTTCTTTTTCTCTTGCCTATCTACGATGACCACCTTTAATTTTTTTTAACCTTTTCTTCTCGCCCTGTTTCATCCCGTCTGGATTCATCCCAAATCCCCTTATACAAGCGTATTGAGCTTCATTAGTTATCAAGGTGTTCTTGGTTTTTTGTGTTTTCCTCAACGACAGATGTCCATATGGTTGATGTTTGCGTGACATCCCTCTCTATTTTGTGACCATTGATTCTCTTTCCCCGTTTCTCTTTTTGTGACGCCATGCTCGATCAGGACACCCGTCCCCGGAAGCCCACCCCCCTCTCGATTCTTTGTCCCCACCGTAAACGTTGACCCCCCACATACTTTCCTCTAATAACCGGGGAGGTTTGGCCTCTTTTTTCCTCGACATGGTGGTTTTTGGTGCGTGGACATTCTTTCCTTCACTCTTCTGTGTTTGCACAACCCTGCTGACCGCTAATATTCCTTCCCTCTCGTTTTCCCGTGAAAGAACTTGATGGTTATTCTTGTTCCTCACATTCTTTAAAGTTTCGATTTCCCCTCCCTTCCTGCCTTACCCCGCTCAAATGAAGCTCATGTTGTCCCTCCCTGAAAAAGTTATTCCTCCACATTTAAAATTGATTCCCTCCATGCCCCGCCCGTTTTTCCTTCTGTAAGTTCGGGCAATCCCACTATTTCTAGTCACCGCCTTCCTTCTCTTGACACCCTTCTCTAGCCGGTCCCCTGGTTCCTCCTTTTGATTTTGATTATTTGTTTTAACAGTCGGGCGTCATAGGATTCATTTCCTAATTGCCCCCGATGAAGCGTAGCCAGTATGCCTCCCAGTCGCTTATTTTCGCAAGAGCGTGATAGGAATGCCCCCATTTTTTCCAACGATGTTCAGCTCCCCCTATTTGCGATTGATTGATGAGCTAGAAGTCTTCTCTCCCCAAGCTCTGCTGCAGCTTGTCGTCCCATTGCAGTCCCCCCCTCACTGCCGAAAGTTTTACTTTTCTTCCTTGGTACCCCTTTTACACAAACCCCCTTTCCCATTTAGAGATGACTGTCCCATACTGCGATCTTTATCTCTCCCTGCGTTCCCCAGAATAATAAAGCAGCGCTCAGGGCGCCTTTAGATACCTTCCTCATTTGTGTGTTTTCGAGTCTTTCTTTCTCTACGCCCGGCGTTTATGCCCTCCCCCCCTTGATGATGATGGTCTTATTTCTTTTTACCCCCCTCTCTTCCTCGATGTGATCAGCGGTTGAGGTAATCTTTTCCTTTTTTTTCTCTTAGGTTACTTTCCTTTACCTTGTTCTTCGTGACCAATGCCCTAATTTTTTGGTATAGATCGCTTCCGTCCTTCCTTCCCGCATCTTCTCGATCCGAGCGCATACCCTCCCTCTCCCCACTGTTGTAGGAGTTTCCCCGGTTTCACTTTTTTCCCGGTGTTCCGCTATGCGCTATGGATGTCTTCCTCTTCTCCAATGAAAGACATGTTCATTCAGGTTTTTTCCTTCCCCCCCCCAGCAATGATGAGACGACCGGGTCAAGACTCCCCGCTCTTTTTTTAAAACTCCGCCCAGTCACGGACACTGGGACCGATGTCTATGCAGGGTTCGAGACAAGTCCTTCTGCTAATTCCCTTTGAAAAGCGTTGAGGATACTTTCCGTTTCTTTCCCCCCCACGAAACTCCCCCTCGACTTCCCCGGATTCCCCATTCCCCCTCCCTCCATTGTTGAATAGATGCCCCCCGTTTGCATTCGGCAGCAGTGAGTAATTCCTGGTTCCTTTTGTTATTTTCGTACCCCGAGAATCATGCCCCCCTCCTTCTCGAATTTTTTCTTCCAACACGAAGTTGTTCTTAACTCTTTTGACTCCCCCCAAAGAGGAGTTAGTGAATCTTCATTTACCCTCGGCTTTTCAGTCGGCTAATACTCTGGGTCCCTGAAGGTAGGACAAGCCTTCCCCACTGTTACTGACCAAGCGGGCCCTACCAGGTAAGACTTTCCCCTCTTTTTTTGGTTTTTATGTGAGATATGTTTCTTGTCACAAGACCAAGACACCTCGTTAGTTTTCTCGACCCTTCTACTTCCTCTTCCCCCTTTAACACGGATTCTCCCCTTTCGAATAAGTCGGTTCCTCCCCCAAAGATCTATACTGTTATCCCCTCCCAGTTGTTGCCCATCGGATCCCTTTCTTATTTCCCTTAACCCTGGAAATGATTTTGGACCCCCACATAGCCAGCCTATGGAAGACTTTCTAGTCCGCTTTTGTCAAGCGCTCCACCATCCCCCTCTCCCTTTAAGGGCATGTCTTTTTGGTCATTCCGTCTATACGTACATTCCATAGCGCGCCCTGCCGTGCACGCCAAGCTCTGTATCCTCTTTTTTGTCCGGTGACGCCTTTTGAACTCCCAGGAGTTTTTACAGCAACCCGACAATCCCCGTTCCACAGATTCCTCTCTTACCAAAAAGCGGTGCGCCCCCGTTGCCTTAATCCCTACAAAAGACATATCTCTCTTTTCCCTTTTGGTTCCCCTATCCTTTGTCAACGGCATCTTCTACCCCTCCCCCCGTTTAACTCCTTGTCCCCCGTCGGAGTCTAAATTCCCCTGTCCCCCTTAGATGTTTGTATTGATTTGTGTTACGAAAGTCGTTTTTTATTCAACCCCGTGCTTGCAATTTGCTTTTCCTTTTCTGTAACGATTTCTGGCTGTTCTTCATAAGATAGCAAAACCTGGCTGTTTCTGCGTTTGTTTTTCCCTCTGTTTTTCCTTCATTCAGGCCCTCGGTGATGTGACGTAATATTTTCCTTCCTGTTCTCGAGACGACTGACTTCTTCCTCTTAGGTCAAGTCCCGGAAAGTGGACATTCCTTTTCCACTCCTTCTTTTTTTTCGCACCAGGTGTGCACCTGGTTGTCCAGCCCGGCGGCGACCCAGAATGCCTTCTCTTTTTTCCCCGACGGGTTTTAGTTCCTATTCTCCCTTTCTGATACCCGCATCTTAGCACTCAGGTTTTCTTCCCCCCCTCCACGTCATCGCTGCAGGTTCGTAGTTTCCTCGATTGACTCTTAAGCCAACATTTTCTTCTTATTTCTCGGTTCCTTCACCTTCCTCGCTGATGCCCCCTTCAAGATTCCTCTTTGTTTTTTCCTTATTTTGATTCCCCCACCTTTACCGTTGTAGGGCCCTCTTCCTCTCCCGGTCTTGTGCAGGGAGATATATGACTTTTCCTCTCCTTTCCCCTACTAAGCAGAAACGCGTCCACCGTTTACCCCTTCTCCCTCCCAGATCCCAATCCCTTTCACAGCCCTACCTGATGCTGGCAGTCAGACTTTTCCCACAGATATCACAATAAACGCGTTTGTGGGTCTTCTCCAAAAATGAATTAGGCTCCCCTTCCCCTTCGCACCCAATCCCCTTTTTGCTTTTCTCATCCAGGAAGATCAACTACATATATTTGGGGAACACCTTTCCCTTCATGGTTGCAGCGTTACTGATATCAATCTTTTTTCTTTCTTCATGTGAAACCCTAGTCGCGAATCCCCCGGCTTTTTGATGGTCCCTTTCCTTCTTTGGCGAGTTTTTTCTTTTTTCCCCGGCTGCTTTTTCTTAGTTCCTCCCCCCTCTCCCCCTCCTAGTTGTGGAGAAGATTTCCGCAAAGCCCCCCACCCTCATTAGAGGTCAAAGACATTCTTCTCAGGTGGGTCCCCCCCCCTTTCCTTCCTTTTCCGGGAAATTTATACAACTTTTGTCACTCCCTTGATAAATTCCCCCTTTCCCCCTTAAGAGGATGACTTGAGCTTAAAAAATCTCTGTCTGAGAGTTTCCCTGAGTAAAGTCCCTACCCTTTCCCCTTGAGGTTTTCTCCCAGTTCCATTGACTACCTTCTTCTTTTCGCCAAAGTTTAGGTCCTTGTTCTTTCTTTCTCTTGGTCCCAGGTAGGATGCAGCATAGGTTATTGGTAATTTTTTTCATTAAGATTACCTTCTCAAAGTCCTCTCTCAACCGTGTTTCTTTTTCCTCTCTAGTTCTCTAATATCAGGCTAAGTATGCCCTTCCCGTCCACCCTTCCCTTCTGATCGATCCCGTGGGTTGTCTTCTTTTCCATCCAACAGATTGGACTTCTTGAATGGGTTTTTTTTTTTGGCAGCAGGAGATCCTTTCCTTCCCCCCCGGCCTAGACCTATCAGGTTCCATGGGCGTCTCAGGCCCGTAGGATATAATCTCCCCCCACCTGTGACATAAGATAATCGGATTGTCAAACTTCCTTTTCTCCAATCGGTATTGCGTATCCATAGCTCACGTATGAGATCTTCTACTAAGTGCCTTTGTCCTTTCCTCTTCCTGCTTTTCCCCGGCTGCATTTGCCCCCCCCCCTTTTGCGACAACTTACAATAGTGGAAAACAGGACTGGACTGCACCTTTTTTCCTCCCTGGAGGGCGGTCAATTTGGTGCGGCTTCGTTTTCACCTTCCCTCCTCCCCCCCATGATGAATCCAAGTCGCTTTTCTCACGAGGGCATGTAGGTCTTTCAAAAATCGATTCTAAAATTCCTTCCATCCTTTTGTTGACCCCGATATAGCCCTGTCCCCATCCCCCCCTAATGCCCCCTTTCAATCGCCGCAGCCGGAAGATTTTCCTCCCTCTTTCTGAAGAGACATTGAAGACCCCCCATATTCTTGGTTCTGTGAATTTAGGCACTATGTCTTCTTTTTCTTGCATTTCCCCCCCTTCTGCGAGTTCGTTTTCTTCCTGAGGGAACAACTCCCCCCCCCTCTGAAGTAGCTGTTTCTGTCTTCCTTCCCCTCATCTACCGTAAACGCAACTTTGCAGACAACTTTTTTCCACCCCCCGGGGAGGTGGATTTTAGTCCGAATGAGTGCTTGCTGGATTACGGTACCCCTCTACCTGCTTCCTTTCCCGTCCGTGGGGAGATTAATTAGTGTTCCTCTCTTCTGATTCAACCGTGGACCGTCGCCGAACCCTTTATCTTCTCTCCTGGGAGAGGTTTACATACATATTGACAATTCTTCCCTCTTCCGGTCCCTTCCCTCTTTAGCACCTTACGCAGCCAAGAGGTTTTTTGGTATTTTTTCCCTTTCTTCTCTCATGGGTTTACCACTTCGTTTCACCGAGCAATCTCCTCTTTTTTGGGAAGGAAAGGATTCTTCCTTCCCAGTTTTCTATCAGGTGTGATACTGACCATGGGCTTTCCCCCCTTATTGGAAGTCTTTTATATTTTTAGTGGCGCTTTGACCCCTCCCCTCCCCACACATGCGCTAATGGGAGGGCGGGAAGATTTCCGTCAACTTTTTCTTCTTTCGTCCAGGACGACTCCCCCGTTATTTGATCCTCGACTTCCGATACTTTTTTTTCCCCTCCGCGTGGGATCGTAACACTCCTTTTCCCCTCCGTCTTCTGGCCGGGGCAACTTGTTTACGGACTTAGTTCGATGTTTTTCTCCTTCACGACCCAAGGCACAAGGACCTCCTTTCTTTTCTCTTGAACCCCCGTATTCCTCTTCCCAAACTTGGCATTGGAACCCCTTCCCCTGTTCCCTCCCGATTGGAACTGGGTCCCAGTACCGGTCCCCCCTCCTCATCGTTCACGGCTCCTCTCGACCAACTCTCCTTTTTATTCCGGATGCGTGCTTATTCCGAGTTTTCTTTCTTGTTCCTTCAAAGAGCTTGATTCCCCTCATGAACCTTTCTTCCGATTTCGTCGATTTCTTGTCCTTGTATTTTGCCACCGAGCGTGCTTAGTGCTGCACCCCTTTCCCCCCCCTCACCGCAAAGTTCCAGATGGCGACTTCTTTTGGCTTTAGCTAAATTCATCTCTACCCCTCATGATTCTTCTTCCTTCTTTTTCCTCTGAGTCCGACGCCATCATTGTCCCTCGTCCGCCCTTGTCAACGACTGCTTTTACCCGGCCCCCCTGATTGTAACCCTCCATTTCAACCAGGAGGTCTCCCCCTCTATTTTTTCCCAGCGGCCTCCTTGTGAGCCTCCTATACATGCGGTAAAAATCATCCCGGTTTCGAGAGAAGTGCTATCCTCTATTTTCCCCTTCTTTTGTGTTTTTTTTCTCAATCCGAAAGTACTTCTATTGCCTTTGAATAAATTAGTTACCATCTTCCTCCCTTTGATACCCCCTATCTATTCATTCTTTTTGTTTTTAGCGTTCAGGAAGGACTTGTTTCCCTCTTCAGTGAAGGAGGAATGATGTCTCTGAATTGATTTCTTGCTCTTCCTAACGTTAAACGCTCCTATATTAGTCCCTCTATTCCTTATCCCCATAGCGTTTACGCTGTCCCCCTTTCTCTTTTCATGGTATGGCCAGAAATCTTCGCCCCCCTGCTAATGACGTTGGCTGGATCCGGCTCCTTATAAAGTCTGTGCTTTTCTCTGAAGCTTTCTCTCGGACGGGTCGCCAGCTGTCATAAGAGAAATGATCCTCTAACTTCCATGAGCCCCTTTTTGAACTCGTTTTCCTGTATCAAATGGACTCCCTCAGCCCTCTTCCAGATTGATTTACGTCCCCTTAGGTCAATTTTTCACCCAGTTCCCCAGTTTCCTCTTCTTGTCGGCCCGTAATTTTTGATTCGTAAGTTCTCTTCCTCTACCCTGCTGAATTTACTGGATCCGTTTCTCGGTCTGTCCCTCTTGCAACCCCATCACCGAATACCCCTCTTGTCCCTTAGAGTGGTCCCTCCTACCAAAGACGCGTTTTCCCCACTTTCTTGCGGTCTCATTTAAGTTTTGATGCTCACTTCCGTTAGCTTTAACGGGCAGGTTTTTGACGAAAACGAACTTCTTCATTCCCCCCCTGATAATGTTACTTTGTTGTTTGTCTTCGAGATATTTAGTTTAAAAGACGCTCCTCCCTCTCTCGTGTTGGTTGTACTGCCCCTTAGGCCTCCTATCAGCAAGTTCCGATTCCCCCACAGGGATCGCAATGTCCATTTTCCGCCTCCCAAGTCTTTCCACCCCTGTCATCTTCCGGTCCTTCCCCCCCCTTTCACCACTCGTTCCCATCGGCTACATGCTCCGACCTACCCCCCCCTTTGACGTAAGGAAGGTTACCGCATTCCTTTGTATTTACCCCAACTTTTCCAGAATCCTCCTTGTACCACTGCTTTTTCTAATACCTCAATAGCCTCTTAAGGTGTGTTGGCATTACGTAGAAGTTTCCCCCCCCCTTTAATGCACCCCCTCCCTCCTTCCACTCCATATGGAGATGAAGTTCTCTGCTTTTTATGGTGACACATTTTACTTCCACCGCCCTTCTTATTCCCCCCCGAAATTACCACCGGTTCCCCCCTCTTTTTCTACTTTCCCTTGTTTTTTCCTAAGTTGCAGCCAACCTCCCCCCTTCTGCTTCCTATATCTACACTCCCTCATCCTACAAGAAAGCTCTGACTTCGGAACATTCTCCCCAGTTTTTCTTTCCCCCCTCTTCCCATCCTTACCCTGCACCCGAAAGCTGGTTTTTTTTTCTTCTGATGATGAGGAGATTTTTAAGGGCTCTTTAAATCCCCCACGAATTCCCTTTGCTGAATTTGTCTCCACCTTTTTTATTTTTTTTTTTAGTGGAATGTTAAATTTCTCTCTTCTATCAGCCCAAACAACGGGATGATGATACTGCTTCCCTATGGTCAGATTGATGGTGTCCCTACCCCGCAGCCTCTTTTTGCCCCTACCTTTAGACTTCGTGTTTAATGATTGTTTCTCCCCGCTCCCGAAGTGACACGATTTTTTTCCACTTTCCTGCAGAAAGGAACAAGGCCTTCCTTTTTCCCCCCTACTGCCAAGTATAGGGGGTGGACCCCTTCGATCTCTGAGTAGGCGCAAAAGTCCAATTCTTGGTCCCCCCCCAATGAAAAGGATAGTAAGATCAACCGTTCTCTTTTCTTCCAACTTTCCCCAACCCAGAACTGTCCCCCTCCGTTAAATGGAGTTCTTTTTTCCTTCTTTTTTTTCGAGGAGGTGACGGCACAGATTTTCAACTTTTCCATTGGATCTATTATCGTTCGGTGTATTCGTGATTCAAGATATTTCCCCCTTACCCCTTTCGCTGGTTGGCATGATTTGAACCCCTCCTCCTCCCCTCCCCCTGTGAAGATGATCTCTCTTACTGTTTATTGCTTCTTGTCAAATCGCGCTCCGTATTCCCTCCATGACACTTTTTTTCTTCCAGTTGAGTGTTTCCCCTCCTCCTTCCACTCTCCTCAGCTTGCTTCATTCGACTACCTGGGCTTCCAATTCGCCTTTCCTGCGCACCTCCCACTATTCATAACCTCATGTTGTCTTTTTTCAGGGACCCCCCTGTTAGTCCTCCCCGCTCCCTCCCAAAACAACCTTCCCCCCCCCCCATAAAGGGGGATTTTAGCTGTTTAATTCCCGGTCTTTTCCCCCTCTTTCTTTTGACCCGAGCTATTTTTTCTCTCCCAAGCATTGACGTTCTTTTCTTATTCCCCTCTTGGGAGAGTGCCACATGCTTTAAGTCGAGAATTCCCCTTCCCATTTCCCCTGACCCTCGAACCTCCCTTTTCTTTTTTTTCCCCAATGTCTTGGCTCGTCTTTCGGCAATTTTTTTCCACCCTTTTTTGTGTGAGCAAGTTACCCCTCTTGACCTTTCCCTTAGAAAAGAGATTTCTGGCCTAACCGCTCCTGACGGTGACTGCGAATCCCTCTCCTCATAAAATTTTCCCCCCTCTCCCCGAGGGCCCCAAAACTCTCCTTCTTGCTTCCTGCGCGCACAGCCTGCGGGAGTATCCTCTTCGCGGAATTAAGAAGAGAAATCCCCAATCTGATGGTGTCATTTCGTGCTTACCCTAGGACAGTCATCCCGGTTCGCCGACAAAAAGTTGCGCTTAATATGGTCCCTTCCCTTCTTTCCTTCTTTAACAGAGGTTCGTACGCAATTTGCAGCTTAGGCTTGAGAGAAAAATTTAATTTCTCGCCCCCTTCCTTTTTAATTTTCTTTAATATCCGGTTTACCAGTCGAGAAAAAGTCATTCCCGCACTCTATATCGTACTCTTTTTCTTTCCCTTTTTCACCAATATCCCCCCCCTCCCTTCTTCGAGGTGGTAGCTCAGAAACTTCTCCTTTTCAGTAACCGTTTAACCCCTCCACTTTCCCTAGGGTCTTCTCGAGGCAACGTAGGCCTCCTACTCAAACCATGCAGTCCATTGTAACTTTGGGTCACCCTGATTGATCGAAATTGGTCCTAAAACTCTCCCTTATTTTTTCCCCATTCTGATCTACGTGCAGGGGGCTGGGTACCATTCGGCCCCCCCCTTTCTTCTCCTTCTGAACTTTTCGTATGTGCTCCACCCATATAATTTTTTCGTTTCCCCCGTTCTGAAGCGTTTCCTTCACCTTGGGACGAATTCAACTCCTTTCCCCCCTTTTTCCCCTGGTGTTAAGAGTCAAATTCGGAGTCCCCCCAATTGATGACCTGTGAATCTCGGTGGGGTATGTATACCACCCCCCCACCTGATCGACCCTTAAGGAACCTCAAAGGTGTTTTCCTCTCTTCTCGAATTAGAATTTAACAAGGAATCCCCTGTTCCACCTCTCAAAAAGAGAACGTATCGCCTCCCTTTTTGCCCCTTCCCTCATAGCGGAAAAGACCCCCCCTCCCTTTGGGAAGGTACCACCGTCTCCCATATCTCAAGATGGTATATGATCTTCTTCTTTTTTATGGTTATGATTAGTTTTTCTTTACCAACCCTCACCCCAATGTCTAGATTCGCGCGGGCCCTTCATGCCCAGTGCTCCTCCCGGCCCGTTGTCTCTCCTTTGGTGGGACACAAACCTTTCGTGCCAGTGGCCTGGTGAGACGGCTGTCTTTCCCCCCCCCCCCCCCCCCTTCTACCATGATCTTCGTGGTTCCCCCCGGCTTTTCCGCGGAAGGTGTTTTTCTTTCCCCTATCCAAAAACCCTTCGTCCCCTTTCGAGGTATTTTTTTCGGACTTATTCGTTTTTTCCCCCCCGGGGATAAACAGGGCGTGAGGCCTTTTTCTCCCCCTTCACTGTTCAAGAAATTTTTTTCGTTTAGGAATCCCCTGGACACTCTCTTTTCTTTCCGTGTTACATATATTCTCGTTCAGTTCTTCTGTCTCTCCTTCAATGATCTGTTTGATACTGACTTCTCTTTTATGAAGGCGAAGCCTACCCTCTATCTTGTTTTTTTTTGCCCCCGAAATCGATACCCACCCCCTCTTCCCCTCATTCTACCGGGATGGCTGGCCCGCCGTGTTTAATCCTTTTGGCGGATTTGTTGCGTCCCTTAACTGTTCCCCGCCCGATTGCTCCTTGTCCCCTGACCGCTGATCCCCCGACGGCCCTTTCGTTTGTCATCGAAAAAGATCCGGCGTTTTTTTTCTTTTCTTCTTCGACTTCTATACTTATGTCTCGTGTCGTTTGACCTCCCCTGAGTATTTTTCCAGACTCAGGAAAATGCAATGTCTCCCCCCCCCTCCCCGTTCAACTCCTATCCCTTCTATTTTTTCCAAAGGAAAAGTTGAGCCGCCAAATAGATCCCCTCCCCCGTTTTGTTTTGCGTCAAGTACTTCCCTTTCTCTTTTAATAGCTAGGTCGCCCTCAAAGGCTCTGTTTTTTTTTGCTCATCGAAAACCCGCCTTCTCCTCTTTCCTTTTTTTTTTTCCTTTCAAAGTGGCTATTCTTTCGGCTTAGTTCCTACGCGCATCTGCGCCTGAGATAGACAGATGTTTTTTCTGGAGCAGGAGGCCGCGTACTATCTCCTGCGAGGGTAGTCGCAGCGGTTTACACCACGGGGCCGCGCAACGCTTTTTTATGCGATGCCAAAGAATCCTCCTCATGACTGCCTCCAAGACGGAGGCTTTTTTTTTCGCAACCCTGCAACTGGATTTCTCCTTGTTAGTTTCGGCCTTCTTTTTGACCCCGCAATCCCCACCCCTTTCACGATTCATCTTAAGCTTTCCTCTTCAGTCCTCAGAGAAGAGGGAAACCAG
>Ga0179591_1236021_pt1 | contig 11346 bp, 13 predicted proteins | sample CZOMad2_1_08_16f_FD_182891 | JGI IMG/M metagenome (GOLD analysis project Ga0179591, IMG submission 182891) | Vadose zone soil fungal communities from Angelo Coast Range Reserve, California, USA - CZOMad2_1_08_16fungal (PacBio error correction) | ecosystem: Environmental > Terrestrial > Soil >... | reverse complement strand
CTCCATCGGCCCCTTGTCTTCCTGTTCCCTGGACTTTCCGTGGTTTTCGTTTACATGTTCGTTTCCCTTAGGGATCGCCTTTTCTTTTTGATTCTGGACCGTTCCCCCCCCTTTGGGACCACATCGCGACCCCCTTACTCGCGAGTAGAACCTCCTCCCGCCCCCCCGAAGCTCTTGGGCCTCTCGTCTGAGGTCGAGCTGATTCTTCTTTTTTTCATTTTTGTTCAACATGTCTTTGCCCCCATGTCTTATCTTTTAGCTCCTTTGAGTGTCCCCATGAAACTCTCTCGGTTTTCGAAGCTTTTTAAGTTTCCGTGGAAATGAGATTGTCCCCCGCCGGCTAAGGCATTATTTCCCGCTGAGTTCCCTTTTTTTTCCTTGTTGGAGGCGCGACGATTTTTTTTTCCCCCCCCTAAGTGACCGATCCCCTTCCGGAAATGTCGGGTAGTGGCCTTCTTTCCCGGGCTCCGGTATCCCCACGTGTGCGTTGCTTTGTCCTTTTTCTGACGCACTTTGCTTGACCCTTCTCCATCCCTTTTGTTGTTCTTTTTCGCCAGTTCATGCTCACGACGTGCGGGTGCTAGTTATCGTTGCACAGTCCTTTCATTGTGGTAGGGTCATTGAAATCAATCCGTTCCCCAGGTTTTGACCGCCCCTTCCTTTTCCCCCCACTAACTGCCCGTTCTTTGCCTTGAGAGTGTGGTTCCCTCCGCGGCTTTCCAACATACGCCCCACCCTTCTTTTAGGTCCCCCTGTTCCGGTCTTGTCCCGTTTTTTTTAAGTGTTTCGGGAATTTCCCCCATGCAACTTTGTACCAACGTCAACCACCCTTTTTGGGCTAGATGTTTCGGGGACCAAATACGACTCTTCCTTGAAAGTCGTTTGTTTTGTTTTGGTTTGCTCGTCGGTTCCTTATGACAAAGGTTCTACCTTCCACCCTCGTGGGCTGCGAGAAGCGTATTAGCCTTCTGCTGGCTTTTTTTCTGCTGTTGGGGTCTTTTCTGGGGCCCAGTTTTTTCCCCTTTTGGAGTTGGTCTTTTTTTTTCCCAAAAACCGACGATCTAGCTTTTTCCTTTGTATTCATCCAGCTTTTGGCGAATGTTAACACTGATTCGTCGCTTAATCCCTTCTGTAGTAGTTGTTCAAGTTCCTCCGTTTTCTTGGGTCGCTTGTCTTGCGAGTAAGTTCGGTCCGGAGAGGTGCCCCCCCGGGTGCGTGCCTGGGCTGGCCTTTTTTGACGGTGTACCGATCTGAGCTTTTTTCGCCTTTGCTGTCTTGTTCTTTTTTTGTGACGATTTTTTTTTTTTAGATGAGGCCCCCTAGGAATTAGTAGGTGTGGAATTCCCCCTAGCACGATCGAGCGGAAACCGCGCTCTGGCGTTTAGGCAAGCACGTTTGCCCTTGCCGTCCTCCTACTCTTCCACCCTGAGTCTTTCTCTTTTCGCTGTTTCGTGTGCTTCAGTTTTTTCGCGTGATTCAAACTCTGCGATGTCGCGTCCTGGTTTTTGAAGCCAGTGCTTGGCCTAGACTAGGTCGGGGTTTCTTGGACGGTCTCCCTTTTTTGTTTTTTTACCTTGCTTTTTTTGAATTTTTTTTCTTCTTTTTGGGGCGCAGCCGGTTATTCTTCCCCTGAGTGAGTGGACATCGCCTCCCTAGAAGTTGCTCCCTGTGCGCCGGGCTGAGGAAGTTTTTTAACTGTTACTATATCCTTTTCCTGTGTCCCTGCACACGTTATTTTTTTCCCCACGGTAGCAATTTTTGTCAGGCCGTGCGGCAGTTCATTCTGACCCAGCGATGCGACCCCGCCGATTCTCTTCGCTTCTTGTTTTTATATACTTTTTTTTTTTGGGGTTTTTCCCCGCTCCACATTACCCACCAGAGTTCTCCACGGAACACTTCTGTTGTTCGGCATAGGTGTCCTTACTTTTCCCGCAAACCCCTGATCATAGTTTTTCCTTTCTATTTTTTTTCTTCTGCGACTGCCATGTTTGGCCCGTCAAAGTGAGAATAATCTCGCCTTGTTTTCGACGTTTGGAGTTCGGGAATACCTTTCCTTCCTGTTCCTTCTTTCCTGGGGAAACTTGCGTGGCAAGGCACTTACTGATCCTTCCTTCTCTCTCTTCTAAAAAAGAGGCCCTTCTGTCTTCAGAAAGCCCCCCTCTTCGGCTTTTTGTTTTGGGGGAACTTCCCCTCAGGTTGGTCCCTAAATTGTTCTTTCTCTCGTCTTTTTTTTTGACCAAGATATGATCGAGGGTCCCCCTTTTTTTTCTTGATCACGGGGTCTTGGAGTTTTTCCTCTGGAACGTTCGTATCTCATTCTCTGCATGTTCCTGGCCCTTTTCGGTCTCCTTTTTGCCCACGCTTCGGTTCATGCTGACCTGTTTGGTATCCTGCGCTGTGCCAAGTCCCTGTTCGACTCGTTGCAGTAAACCCTTTCTCGTCCAGTGGCGCCCCTGTGGTGTTTTTGTTGCTCTCGTCTTGGAACCTCATACCATTCTTTTTTCTTTTCCCTTCTTACATTTCGGACGCCCATGTCACTTATTCTTCTTCTCTCTGTTGTATAGTCTTTCTTTCCCCGGTCATTTAGAGCTTTATTATTCCTCCTGCGCGAGGGGGAGAACGTTTTCCTAACCGCTGTTTTTCTTCGTCTCGTTTTTGGTCTCCTTTTCGGTTTGCACCCTCTCTAGCCTTTGGCGGGGTTCTCTTCTGATTACCGTTTTTAGGGGAGTATTCCACCTGTCGGTGCCGTTTGTTAGATGTTTTCTGTCTTATTTCCCCCACTCTTCACAGTAGAGCAGGTCCCTGTCGCCAAGGTTTTTTTTTTTTTTTTTTCGTTCTGTGCCGCATCCACTGTTTCGCACAAGGGGCTTCTTGTTTTCGGCCCTTCTTCGGTTCGCTCTTCTCCCCCACCTTTATCACAGCCAATCGTCCTTTTCTGTTTTTTTCCCCCGTCTTTTGGCTTGTATGATTTCTGCATAGTCTTCCCGTTCCCCCTTCCTTTCCCATAGTTTGCTCGGACCACGCTCTTTATTTCCTTGGTCCCCTCCTCTCCCCCCTCCCCCTCTATTTCTCGTTGGCCCTCTAAATGATTATCACCCCGCTCATGGATGGTGAGTGTTTGCTCTCTCCCCACCGTTTTGGCTGGTTCCGGCTTTGACGGACCGTTTTTTCACCAGACCCATTTGTTGTGGGGCGGCTCCCTGTGCTTATTTTGACCCTGACTTGGAATTTCCCCTCATTAGACATTGTGACCACCGGCACAAAAAACCCACTCCTTTCCTGGAACCACTTCCATCCCCTTTGTTTGAAGGACAGTCCCCGGAGACAAGCTCGGTCCTATTGTTTCGTTGTCCGGGCTTCTTCCCCAGGGGCGCCCCCCCCCCCCTAGTGACAGTTTGCGAATCCTGTTTCAGGCCCAGTATCGTTTTTTTTTTTTTTTTTTCTTTTTTTTAGGGTCCCCTTTTTTTCTATCGCCCAAACCGTCCTCAGGTCTTCATAATGAGAACCTCCAGTTTTTTGGTTTTGTTTGTGAGAATTTCTTTTCAATTCCTTCCTTCCCTTGTTGGTGTTTTTTCTCTAGATGACACCAAACAAGATTCTTTTTTTCTCCTGAAGAAGTCCCCCCTTGAACTACGGTTTTTTTACTAGAGAGCCCTTTTCGACCATAGCATTCGTGGGGGTCCTTTTTTCTTTGGGTAAATTTTTTTACTACTTTTTTACTGTTGTTGTCAATGTTTGGGCAGCCCTGTCCTAGTTACTTTTCCCCGTCAAGACATTTACCCCCGGTTTTTTTTCTCATTTTACACTCTTCCGGTCTTTCTTGATTTCTTGTATTTCCCATTCCCCGCCTTTTTTTCGGTTTTTTTTATCCGGTTTCCCCAAGACCGAAGGACAAGTTTGCCCCGCCGGGTGCGAAGTCCCCCCACCTATGAGGTTTTCGGTTGTTTCTGTTGATGAATAACCCGCTTCCCCGTGCTGTGTCCGATCTCCCCCCCCCGACCCCCTTTTGACGTTTCCTCTTTGCTTATTTCTTCCTTGACAGTAAGCTGTCAGAGCAGGGCTTTTGCCTGCGATTTTTTTTTCCCCCCCCTTGCTTTCCTATCTTTTTTGGCCTTGACGATAACTGGCCCTCACTTCAGCGATTTTCGCGCTTATGTTTCATTCCGGGGAAGTACGGTCCACCCCCTTTTTTCTTTTTTTTTTTTTTTGGCTGGCGTTCGTTTGTCTTCTCTGTTTCTTCTTACTTTCCCCCTTTTTACTTGAGTCTGACCTGACTGATTGGCTTTTTTGGTTCTCCCCCAAAAGCTTTTCTTTGTTCCCGCGCCCCCCCCGTTCTCCCCATGCCGCTCTACCGATGGAAGGTTGTTGATGTCCCTCCGATCCACTAGTTGGAACAAGTTTTATGGTTTTGTCGCCAACGTGGTCTTCTTCCTTCATCGAAGTCCGCCATCCCTCCCTCCCCCTTTCACCCACAAAGTCGGTTGTTTGCCGCTCTCCAGGTGCGTGAGGCCCCCCCTGAGCCGATTCCCACTTTTTTTCAAAACCCCTGCTCGCCTCTTCTCTCCGCTAGGGCCCCGATCCTTGATTCTGAGCACAACCTTTGCCGTGGTCGTGAACCCCCAGTGTATTCTCTATTGGTTTTCAGATTGCATGGAACTGTCCCCCCCTTCGGTGATGTCTGACTGATGTTTATCTTGAAGTTTGTTTTTTTTTTCTTTTTTTTTTTTTTAGTTCCGAACGTCGATGCCCGAGGGGAGTTTTCCTTGCTAAATGTCAAGTACGGGCGCATCTTTATTGTTTGTTTTGCTCAGGGCAGGGACCTGAGTCATTGAACTGCCTTTTTCCGTTAGGTTTTCCCACCCGAATTCTACACTGGCACGGCCACCTCGGGCACTCGCTTGGCAGACCTCAGGACTATGTCAATTCCTTTTCTACCAAACTCCCCCCTCCCTTAACTGCTCTTTCGTTCCCCCCACCTTTTGCCCTCCGATCGCCACTTAAAAAAACTCTTGAGGGGACCGTTTTTTCCAAATGTAGTCGGTCCCCCCCCCCCTTCCTTCAACCTTGTCGCCCCCAGTGCACCCTGCCCCCCCCCTCTTTCCTCCCCCCTTTTTGTAAGTCACTCCTCTGAACAGCGTGGATTTCTTTATGTTTGCAATGCTTCCCCGGGTAAGATAGTTCTACCTGGTGTCAGTCCTTGACTTTTGAACTCTTCCAGGCCCAGGTAGTTTTTTCCTTGTCGTGAGTCCCCCAAGGGTTTTTTCTACATTTCTTTGAATAACCTGGCATTGGCAACCCCCCACAAGTCTTTTCATTCAGATATCCCTTCCCATTTTTTGGTTTTTTCTTGTCCCTCCCCCCCAAGGACAACGCCCACCGTCTTTTTTTCCCCCGCGACTTTTCCCGACGTCCAGTTTTCCCTGACTTGGGAACTTTTTCCTTTTATGCTGACCCGTCGATTCCCCTCTGAGGCATGCCAATGATTCCCACGAGAGTTTGTTCTGCGCGTCTTTTTCTTACGGCGTCGTGGTCGATCCGTTTACCTTTGGCCGCGCGTCCTTCAGCTGACCTTTTTTACCTTTGCCCTTTGCCAGTTTCGCGATGGTCTCTGTCCGGCCCCCCCTTCAGCCACTTGGGGCTTGTTGGTTCTCAACGCCCCTTAGAGGAGCGGGCTTCACGTTTCTGTATGTCTTTTCGCACCACCCCTCAATTCTCACGCACATGGTCAACTCTGGGGCCGCCCACGTCTTGAACACCTTGTCAGAACCGTCCAAACACCCCCGTTCTTTCGAGTAGGGCCGCTCCGTCTTTAATTCTTTCCTCCTTCGCCCCAAGATCCCGTCCCTGTTCCCCTTCGGGGGACAAGCTCCTGCAGCGAAGATTATTATCATTTTTTCACGTTTGTTTTTTGCTTTTTCTGATGTCTGCTAATCCCCCTTCCCCTCCCGCTTCTTCTGCGAGACCGGCTTTTCCCCCACCCCCGCCGCCAAGTTCCGTTCCTTTTTCCCCCAATTCCCGGACGCCCGCAAGTCTGTCCCCCCCTCCCGCGTTCCCAGTACGCAACGCGCAAACCCTTTTCCCTTTTTGTTTAAATTTCTTAAGCAAAGTCGCCCGCCTTCCCGACCCCTCCCCGAAACCCCTTTCTCGACACCTCTTGACCCGGTTCGAAGCCTTCCCACGTTTTTTGGTCCACTCCTTCCCCTACACTCTTAGCTTTCCCGTACTGGACTCGTTTTTTTTTCCCCTCCGAGACCTCCTGTCTTTCGAATCTACCAGACTCTCTCTGTTTCCCCCCGACGACCGCTCGATGTTCGGAGGGCCCAGATACAGCTTTTACCGCCCGACCGAGCCAATTTCCATTCCGGGTCACTTTTTCCCCCCTTGCTCTGCCTCCTTTTCTCTTTGATTGGTGCCCCACGAGCGGTTTCTTTCCCTTGTCCCGAAGATTTATCACTCTTGGGCCGTTCCCCCTCGCGGTTCGGCGGCTTTTTCTCCCATTCTACAATTTCTTTTTTGCCAATTTTTTCAAACTGCCTGTCCAGTTTCATTCTTCCCTCCCCCCCCATTGTTACAATTAGTGTTTTCGTCGTTTTTCCCAGTTCGTGACTAGGTTGAGGGTTTCCTCTAGGAAGATGCGTACCCCCACTATCCCTCTCCCCTTAAGGGAGTTAGTGCCTTTGGTCTTACCAGTTTTATTCCCCCCTCTTCCCCTTCCGGTCCACCAAGCCTACTTCCGTTTTGCGCGAGACTGCACCCTTTCCTTGATTTTTCGTCCTCTCTTCCTCTAGGCGATATCTCCGATTTGAACCGGAAGCCCCCTCGGCGTCTCACGTCCCCCTTCAATAACCTGTGTGGCGGGTGTCTGCGCGGACCTAGACCCTGGACACGAATTTTTCCTCGCAGGGCTCTTTCGCTTTCGTTTTTTTCCCCCCCTTTCTGAAACATGTAGCCCGGCTGTTTTTCACTCTCCTTCCCCCCCTGACCAAGTGTTTTTCAAGTTACTTCGCTTCCTTTGACGTGAATATAGGTATTTTACGCATCTCTCTCACAGCATTTTGCGTTCCCATAGATTGCCTTGACACCTCACGTTGGCTTCCCCTATACCGGCTAGAAACTCTTCTTTTTGTTTCATCCTCGTGGTCAGGCTTTTTTCGTCAGAGTTCCTCTTCGACGTCCCCTGTTTGTTCGCCGGTGAAGGGGACGAGGTTACCTTCGTTTGAGATTTTGAACTATCTTCTTCTCGGGTATCTCTCGGCCACTGTTCTCGGCGGAACGTTCCCTTTCCCCGGAACCTCGGTCCGATGATCTTCTCCTTCTCGTCCCTTGTTGTTTTCCATCTTTTCGTGTTGACCGGTCGTTCACGTCTTTTTTTTTTTGTTGTTCGGGCTCTACACTGGCGTCTCTTCTTTCCCGCACCGGTTGTGGTCTTAGTATCCCCGGACGTTGACCCCCTTTCTTTTGTACCAGGTGAATTCGTCTCATTTTTTGCTAAATCGGGACGCAGACAGTTCAACTCTGCTGATCGTGCTTCTCCAAAGGTTATGTTCCAACTGACATAGTCGGTTTGTCAGTTGTTCGAAGGCACGCTCTTTTTATCTCTTTTCTGTTTTTTGAAACTGGCTTCGAGAGCCCCCCCCCAATGCCCTCCGGTTTCCGGACTCCCCTTTTTTAGGGGAATCCCACGTTCCTTCTACCCGATTCCGCGTATTTTAAGTTTCCGGAGTTTTTGCGAGATAATCCTGAATGTTCCCCGTTACCGAATGGTCCGGGGATGTTGGCTCCTCTTTCCGGCTGTTGACCTTCCCCCCCCCCCACAGGTTCTTTGTTCGTCTCTTTCAAGGTTTTTCGTTTATTCTTTTAACATTCCGTTGTTAGATGCAAGGAGTCGCGCCAGATTAAATTTTTTTCGTTATTGACATTCACTTCCTTTGCCGGGGTCGTTTTGAGGTTCAGCATTTGTTCCAAGACGTTCGGTGTTAAGTTTTTTTTTTTCTCCGGCGGAGTGGTTTGCCTTCCGCGATAAGCAACCTCACTTAGGCGGATAGTGTGTTTCCCCCTCTTGCCCTCGTGGGCAGTGTTTGTCCTGGGTTACCTTCCCTTGTTTTTGCCCCTTACCAAACTGTGGGTCTGTTTTTCGGGTTGCAAGAGGGTCATTCTCTGGTGTTCCTTCCTTTTTGATCAGGACCTTTGATTGTTTTGCCGACAGGTGAGCCCCCTCATTTGGTCTTTGACTTGCGAGCGCAGTTCCTTTTAGCAGGTTGGCTGGTACTTTTTCTTTGTGTCGTGGCGTAGCCTTCTGGGGTGTGCTAAACTTTTTTCTTTTACTGGTTTTGGCACCACGACGATCCTCTCGTTTCTAGGGCTCTGCATCTTCTTCGTGCTTGTCAACGTTGCGTTTCTTCCTTCCGTTTTTTTGTTGTGTTTTCCGTGTACGAGGTTCGACGTCGTCCTGGTGTCTTTCCCGAAGGTTCGTCGTTTTGCTTTGAGTTTCATTTTGTTTGTTTTGGTGCTGTTTAGACTGCGTTTGGTTTTTTTATTTTTTGAGTTGGCGCGTGACTGGAGGCTTTCCTATTCGTTTGCGTAGGTCTAGGTTTTTCCACGTATTAGTGCTTTTTGTGTTGACTACGTTTTTGCCTGCGCATTTTTACGACTTTGGTCCCCTCCCTTTTTGATTTCTGTTCTCATTCTCGTTGCATTTGCACTTATGTTTTGAACGATCGCTTGATTACTCCTGGCTTGATCGTAGGTTCTGTGATTTTTAGGTGAGCAGGGTCTGGACCTTCCTCTCTGTACCGCAATTGGTCCCTTTTCCGAGATTTTGGCCTTGACCGTTTGGTGCGCGTTTGTTTTGTCCTTTTCTCATGTGTTCCGTTTTTTTTTTTTTTTTGCGCCTTCCAGATTTTCGTCGTGAATTTTTTGACTCTTTTTTTTTTGGAGACTTTTAGATTGCAGTTGAGCTTCCAAGGGACGGTACCCCGTTCCCGATCTGTTTTACCGCCCTGGCGGAGAGGCTTTTTCCTTTCCTTATGGGGAACCCCGTTCGTCCTGCAATGATCCCCGAGTAACTTTTCCCTTGGCCCCCTATGTCTTCCGCTTCCGTTGGCTTTTTCCAATTTTAGACGCGACCGCGCTTTCTTCTGCCCCTTTTTGCTCCCCTTCTCTTCCTCCCGTCGGCCGAACAAAGTTTTCCCGTGCGGAAACGTTTTTTCACTGTTCCTTCGCTGCTTGACTTGTTCTTTGACTTTCATAAACCCCTCGAATTCTCTGATGTCTGTGCAAATCAAGCACCCGTTGGGCCGGTTTTGTCTAGCTCGATCGGGACGTTGTTTTTTTTTCTTTTTTGGTTTTGTACAGGTACAGGTCTGTTCCCTCTCTATTATGTTGTTCGGACCTTCGTCACCACTTTCCTTTTCTCTACTTCCCCTTTCGAGATCATTAACCTTTGCGTTAATTGCTTAGACTGCGGGAACCTGTTTGACCTGGTGTTTGCTGGTAATGGCCTTCCCGTGTTTTTTAGTACGATCCCCTGTCTTTTTCTCCTGAATGTTTCAAGTCGCTTTTTCCTGTAATCGTCGTTGCAATTTTTTGCCTCCTTCCCCTTCCTTCTTTTGGATTGAGTTTTTTTCTCCTTTCCTGACAATTTTATTCTCCGGCTTCCTTGGTGTCAATGCTTCCTTCGGATTACGTTTCCCTCGGAAAATGTGGAAATTGACCTTTTTCCCCACGGCGGATTTACGCTCACCAGCTCCATCGACCTGCAGCTTCTGTCTCCCAAGGCCAAATTACCCCGTTCTCTTGATCTTTTTTCGTTCTTAATAGTCAGAGTGACCTTCTTTTTCCCTACCAGGCGTTTCCAGGGGTTTCCTAACGACGCCTTCAATTAGTCCCCATTCTTTTTTCGCTGTCTTGTTTCGTCTTCTCAATCATTTCTCGGGCAGGATGATACGTTTCGGCTCGGCGAAGTGGACTCCCTTTTTTCCGGTTTCTCTGGCAGTCTATGTTCCTGAGCGGCAACCTTCCGCGTTCTGGTTAGGTACCTCCTTCCTCGTTCTTCTTACTATCCTCCCTCCCGTTCTTTCTCTCTTAAACCTTCGGGCCCTGTTGTCTCCTTTTTTACGTAGTCTTGCATCAAACCTTTTTTTTTTTCCGTTCGTGTAGGCAGTTCTTGCTCCCCCCCGGTTTGTGGCCGTTTTGGAGGGCCCTCCCCCCCAAATTTTCCCCCCCATGTCCTCCCTCTTTTTTCGCTGTTTGATCTGGTTTCCCCCCTTTGTCGCAAAGGATAAGAAATTTTTTTCTCTTTTTCCCCCTCTAACAGTTGTTTGTTTGCGGGTTTCGCGATGGAGTTGGCGCTCCCCTCGTTTCGTGGGGAACACCCTTGCTGGCCCGCTAGTCTCTTACAATCAGCCGCATCTGTCTTCCTGCAGATCACCTTTTTTCCTCTTTCAAAATAGCTCACTTCCTTCCGTGCTCGGCCCCCCTTTTTTGTTTTTTTTGGAACGTCCACCACCCCCATCTTTGGGTCCCTCCCCCTGCGGGCAACTTTTTTCCTTCTCTTCGCCTTTTGGAACTGTCTCCCCCCCCCTAACCCCCTCTTTGCCCCTCCCTCAACTCCCCGCCCGCTTTGGGATTGTGAGGTCAGACCGAATTTTTGTTTTCTGGCTTTCTTTTGAATAATCTGCCCCCCGTTTCCGCCCATCGCATGCCCCTGCTTTCCTTTCCATGTTCAGTGCCCTTCTGTCGTTGCGCGTATTCTTTTTTTGCGAGTGCGCCGACAAAACGTTTACTAGGGCGTTTCCCCTCCTAGACCACGTTTTTTGTCGTTTCGTCCCTACAGGTTTTTGTGCTTTGTTGTTTTTTTGAATATTCTCCCCAAACACCGCCTTGTTCTTTTTGGTCAGCCTTCTTGATAATGTTTTTGGCGTTTTGATTCTTCAGCGCCCACTGACATAGCTTTCCATCGGTCTCCCCTCCTTTTTTTTTTCATGTTTTGATATGGGGCGCGTTATTCTCCACCCAGCCCCTCATCAGGCTTTTGTTCCCCCAATCATTTTAGACTGTTCCTTCTCGTGGTACAGCGGCAAGGGTCCTTTCCCGTTTCCGAACATGGGTCGTGTTTCCCGGTTTTTTTTCTCCGATTAAAGTCCGGAAATTTGACAACGGTCCCATAAGGTTTTCTCCCACAAGAAGCACCGGCGGCAGCCCCCCCCCCCCCAGATGTTTTGTTTTTCTTCTTTGGGTGAACTTGTTCTGAGTCCCATGGAAATCCAACGAGACCTCTGGGGTGCGTGGACACCGGCAAGTCAAATTTAAGTGCTGTCAGCTTTTCATTGTTTTTTTTGATTCGAC
>Ga0179591_1212572_pt1 | contig 11346 bp, 14 predicted proteins | sample CZOMad2_1_08_16f_FD_182891 | JGI IMG/M metagenome (GOLD analysis project Ga0179591, IMG submission 182891) | Vadose zone soil fungal communities from Angelo Coast Range Reserve, California, USA - CZOMad2_1_08_16fungal (PacBio error correction) | ecosystem: Environmental > Terrestrial > Soil >... | reverse complement strand
CATCAAGATGAGGTCCTTCTCTTCGGGGGTTCCCCTCACCAACTTCACGCTTTTTACCCATGACACTTTCTTTTTTCCTGCGAACCTAGAGTAAGTCCTTCTTGGCCCTTTGGAAAGTTGTACGTTCCCGGTTGCTCGTTGGATGCGTCCAGTTCTTTTCTTCCCGGAACTGATCAGCGAAAGAGCTCCTTCAGAGGTTTTTTTTGTCTACCTTCCTTTTTCTCCCTATTTTCTTCCTCCCCCCCTTCCCTGATCCCCTAGGAGTCTATTTTTTTAACCCGCCTCGTGTGCTGTATCCGATTCGGTTTTTGTTTGATAGAGTTCGTGCGTTTTCATTCTAGTCTACCCCTGGTTGGCCTTCTGCGTGATTCCTTATCCGTTGGTTGGGGGCTCCTTCTCTCCCCCCTAAGCCACGCCCCCGCACACTCATCTCCCCTGTACTCTTGGGGGCAGCCGTGTATGCGTTCCCCCCGGTAGTGAATTCTGCTCTGGACTGTTCTTTTTCCGCCCCTTTTTGTCATGAAACACTTTCCTCTGAGGAGGGGTGATTCCCTCTGTATTGGATACCTTCTTCTCAAACAAGCATAGTGGTCCTTTCTCGTTTTTTTTTTCGTTTTTTTTTTTTCTTTATCTAAGGCAGTTAGATTTGTTCGGTCGTTCTGTCTGGCTTCTCTCGCATTCCTTTTGGTGATTTTCTCTAGCTTCTTTGGTTTGCCTTTGCTTTCGTTCTTTTTCCTCTGAGGGAGTCTTCTTTCTTGTCCCGAAGGCGAGAAGTGTGCTTCCCCTTTACTCAGTTTGCATTTTTTCGTCTTGTCTTTTCTTTTTCTCGAAAAACGATGTCCATACGAGTTGATCTTCGTAGTTTCACCGCATTTCCCCTCTGCTCCCCCCACACTCGAGGCTCTTCTTAAGGATTACACTTTTCATTCATCACTCCCCTACACCAACACCTCCATTTTTTCTCCCTCCCCCTCTCCCTCTAACCAACCCCTCATTCCCCTTGAAAAGGAAAATACAAACGGACCTCCTCCCTAGAACACTTTTCCCTCTCTCATTGCGTTCATCTTCTCTCCCCCCAGGCCTCCTTCCGTAAAAGAATTTAAAGGGCCAAGTCTTGCTAGTTTTCTTTTTCTCCTCTACCCTGTCCAATTGCTTATTTTCCCCCCTTCTTCCTCCACTCCTACGATTGCAATCCATGCTGTTTTCCTCGACCCATTCCTATTTTTCAGAAGTCTCTTCTTGCCCTCCTGTTACTCAGCAAATTCCCTCTTCTCACCTTTTTTCTTTCTCTCTCCAAGGTGTACCCAGGAAAGATGTATCTTTCGCGGATAATTCTTAACCCGTTTTTCCTTTCTAAGCCATTCTTCCTCTTTCCAGTATTCCTTAGTGTGTTTCCCTACCACTCCTCCTCAGCCGGGCCTCCTTTTATCTCAGATCTTTCTTTTCTTTCTCCTTTTGAATACTTTTGCCTAGTTGCTATTTACTAGTTTTTTTTTCTGAATTAGTTTATTTTTCCTCTTTTTGCTCTTCTCTTTCTCCCCCCCGGTGAATCCCCTCCTCCTGATCAAGGCGAGTTGACCCCCCCACCAGTCCCACATCCTCACATTTTTTCTTCCTTTTTGTACTATTCCTTGCTTTCCCTGAATTCTTTCCTTATTAGTCCTCCTATTTTTCATTGTCTTCTTTACCCCTTCCTGAGGTATATGGCCGACTCTCTTGCTTTATTATGTGACTCTCTCTCCTTCTTCTCCTCCTTTCCTTCCGGAAATATTGTGTGGTCCTCCCCTAGATTTATCTTCGCCTGTATTTCCCTCTAAATTTTTTTCCCCTCCCCTCTATATATCCTCCTCCTCGAGGATTTTACCTGATTACTCTTACATTTCTCCTTTCATAAAATGATGTCGCCCCCCTCTTTAACCTAGCTTCACTTTCTCTCTCACTTTATTCCGGATGATCCCCTGTATTTCCTCTCTTTTAGTCCAAGACTCATGGGAATCCTGTTGTTCCACCCACTTTGCCTTCTCATTCACACTAAAGGCTCCCTCTCCCCTTTCCTTTTCTTCTCACCAGCTTACTAACCATCATCGGAATTTCTGTGGGTTTCACCGCCTTTCCTGGGTTCACCCGCCCCCCTGAGTTCCTGTGCGCCCCCCGTGCATGGGAAAATTTTCGTTCCCTCTCCACATGCGAGTTAAAAGACACGATTTTCGCTTTTCCTCTCGTCTCCCTTGCGCGTCTCTTTTTCCCCCCCCCTCTTCTCCTTAGTCGATGACGCTGCTAGAGGTGTCCCTTTGAATATTGCTTATCACACCCTCCGGGAATAAACCTATTCCTCGTCTCTCTGGGCGTCTCGACAAACACTTTTTTGTATCCTGTGATGCTTCCTCCGTTCCCTGGTTCCCCCCGGGATATCCCTCTCTCTCCCCTGGTATCGCTTAATCTCTGGGATGGCCCTGAGAAGTTTCCCCGTTCCGGATATTTCTTCGCAACAGACGTGTTTCTGAATACCCCCTCCCCCTCTTTCTGTTTCTTTCCCTTTTTTTACTTGTAAGTAGTCTTTAGTCTGGATCCCATTCTTTTTCCAATCTTTTCCTTGTCCGTTTTCTTTAAGGCGGAAATATTTTCCGTCCTCCTTTTTTCATGTTCCTCTTTCCCTTTCTCCTAGAGGATTTGGTCGGTGATTAGGATTTTGGCGTCCGTTTTATTCGGGGCCAACTTTTTGGCCTGATTTTGGCCGTTTTTCGTTATGCTGGGCTTGATGAAAGAGGGCGGGACTTTTTTTATAGAACGTTTTATCCTTTAACTCTAATCCCTCCCTTTTTTTTTTCTTAAAAGGTTTTTACACTGACCGTCAGTAAACCCTCCTGCATCTGTTTGTCAGCATTAATCCAACGAATACCCCCGGAACTTAAATTCCCCCCTAGTGCTTTCCTAAACATGTCCCTCTGGTCATGGAGCTCATGTCACTACCTTCCTTCCCTTTCACACAAGACCTTAATTCCCACCCATTCTTCGACTCTCCCCCCTCTTCTCAGAAAGACTCGACAAGAAGAGATGCCTGACCCCCCCTCCCATCTCATGCACACCAAATCCCCCACCCCCCTCCGTAACTGATTTATTTTGCTTTGTAATAGGGAATCCCGAAGAGCTCGTTCGCCCCTCATCGCAGTCAAATTGGTTCCTCTCGGTCTTCAAAAGTCCCTTCCGAGCTCCCCTTAGAAGTTTAAGTTTGATTCCCCCGAGTCGGAGTTTCCGTGATCCTTCGGCTGTGGATGGGTTGTCGTGCTCCGCATCTAAGGCTCACCCCACCCCCTTGGAAGAAAACATAAAAGTTCTTGCACCCCTGGTGCGGGGTATCTCTTCCCCCCTCCAGTAAGTGATTTACCTCACCCCACACAAGTAAGTCATCTCGTCCCACGGTTGCCCCTACTGATTATATCTATACTTCATAACAGGGGGATTTTTGACAAAGAGTGCTCATTCCTGTCTACATCCTACAACTCTTACTTCCTCTTGTACTGCTATTCTTTCAGATCAGAGAGAACAATCCCTTCGCGTCCCTTTTTGTCCATATACGCTATGTGATCCTTTCCACTGACGTCATGATTCCTACTTCTTTCTCATCAGTGACAAATCTTTTCTTTCGTTTTATCCGGGGCCGGTATAGCCCCAACCCGACTCCGACCCAACTCCTGCGTGAGGATGATGAGGAGTCTTTCCCCTCACACTCCGGGTTGAGCGAGCGTCAGATCTGCGTGCGGCTCTGAGGGGGGCAATTCATATCTCCCGCAGTGGTCCATTCTCGAGAACTGCTTTTTCACACTTTGCTGACAGTCGATTCTAGCTGCTCTCGCGCTTCTGGATGGAAGACCGGCCTTCCTAAGAGGTAGGGCCTGACGACTCCCCTTTGAAAAGGGACACACTTTCTCCGATAACGCCGCGTCCGGCCGAGAACCGTTGTGGATTAGTCCTTTCTGCTGGAGACCCGTCCCTCCCCATGCGTCCCCTCAGAGTTTTACTCCTTTATTTTCCCCCAGAATTTCTGAATGCTGATGATTTTTTTTTGCTTACCAACTCTACGTTTAGGGTCATCAGATACCTTGCCCCATTTGGCCTTCGTTTTTCTGTGGTCACGTTGGTTTTCGTCTCTTCACTAACCTCCACTCCAAATCCTCCTTATCTTACTGAGAAGTGGGTGCCTCGGTATCTTTCCATCTGACGTATGCCGCTTTTGAGACCCTCTTATTCCCAACTCGCGATGCGGTTTGCGTCCACCTAGGGTCTTTGACTTCCCTCCAGACCGCGAAGCTCTAAAGCTTTGTGTTTCCTTTTTTTGGCATCTTCTTGACTTTTGTACGCGTACAGGGAAAGGGGAGATTATCTCTCGGTCTTGAGCTCGAGATCCTTTTGTGATTGCTTCTACTCTGGTTTTCTTTGCATTGTTCTTTTGAGATGACTTGGAGTCTGACATTGCTGCTCCCGTCTCCCATTTCTGCGTCCGTTGTTCTTGCCCCTTTCATCATTTCTCCGTTTTGAGTTGCTTACTAACCACCCACAACGCTTGGCCTCCTGGCGGTTGATATAGGAGTTTCACCGAAACCCCCTTCTGTCGCCACAAACCTTTCGATGTCTCCTCGTTCCAACTTTTCAACCCCCTTTACCTCCTGCCAAGCAACACCTCCCCCTTGACCCCGAAATAATTCTCACCATTCATGCTGTCCCATGGCACCATCCAACTTTTCTTAAATTCTCGTTCCCACTCTCTAATTCAGTCCTTTCATTACTTCTCCACCTTCTTACTGAGATTAATAAGTATAAAGGATTGGACGAATCCCTATCAATGTACCTGGCTAGTTCCTTCCCAATTATTGGCCGTATCATCAATCTTGATGGGTTCTGAGAGCACATGTTTTTCATTTCCGACCCCCTGCGAAGTGACGCCTTCTCGTTCTGGGATCCATCCCTCGCAGGACAGCGCGACCTGTGGCCGATAGAGAGACCCCAAGGGGGCCCCGTGGCAAGAGACTCCCGAGTCCTCCTTTCCCCCCGTTCGAACCGGGGTGTCTCTCCTCGTCCCTTCTCTAATAACCACCCCCCCCCCCCCCCCCTCACCTCTTCCTAGTATGAAGTAGGGGGTTGCATACCCCTTGTCCTATCCGACCTCCCCCTGATTCTCTCCTTCTCCTTTTACTCTATTAGCAAGAGACTCAGAGTAAATCTTTCAATTCTCCGTGTGTAGATCTACCTCTATTCGCCAAAGGTTACCGCTACCCTATCGTTCTCTTTCTTTACCCCGAAAAATGTAGTCACCATTTTTCTATTTTTTACCTTTTTTGTTCTCTTTTCGACTTCTCCATTGCTTTCTTACCTTTCTCGTTTTTCAATGTCCTAATTTCCCTTTTTTCCCGTCCCCTCCCCTTCTTTACACATAGACTTAGTTCTACCGAAGCGCTTCTTCTTTCTTCGCAATTCCTCCCTCCTCCCTTCCTTAGCGAGAAGTACCCCCCTCATGTTTCAAGATGTTTTCCTCCTCTTTTTATCGGCCGGCTTTCGACTTCACGATAAGCACGTGGGTTCCACAATATATAGCTTTACTCCTCCCCCGTTGTTGTTTCTAGAATGTCTGTTTGCACCCCCTTTCCTCTTTCCTTATTACCTTTCTCCCTCTTAACCTCAGGGTAGCCCCCCTTTTTTCACCTTTTTATTCTCTCGCGCCAATTATCCAGCGTCGCTATTCATCATACCGCTTAAATCCCTCCTAGTTTCCCTTCTCCTCCTCGCGCCTTTGGCCATTAATGCCACTTGAACTATCGTGTCACCGCCCTAGCCAGGTCCTGGTCTCACCCGGCTTCCCCAACCCGTCCGACCAGTTCGGCCATTTTCTTTGTGCCCCCTCCGTGGCTGGGGTCCCCCCCCCCTTCCAGATGGCGCGGGATTGGTCAACCGTTGGGTAAAGAGGTAGCATTCTACCACTTTATTCAGTTGGTATTTTTAACATTTCCCCCTATTTCCGTCCTTACCTTCATTTTTCTCTTCTCTATCACTAGTCACCCCCTCTTCTCATGATAAAGACATATGAGTTCTTCTAGTTATTTCCCCTAGATATTCTATGTCTTCCCCCCCCCCCCCTTATAACTATTCTTATTCTACTATAGTAGAGAACAAACTTTTTATCTCCGGGAATGATCTCGCTATCACCTTGCCTTCCACTTTATATAGATATTCTTCCCCCCTGTATTCTTTTCCCACTTTAGCTTTTTCTTATTCCCTCTTCTTCATCAACCTTACTTTCTTAGGGGATACACTGCCTCTCATACCCCCTCACTTTCTGATTTCTTCCCCCTGGGAAAGACTCCCTTTTTTTCCCCTTTTTTCTTAGAGATCCAATTAGGTACCCCCTCCTTAGTTTTCCTTTTGTTCCGGGAAGAAGGGTCATGTGTTAGTCCTGCTTTCCTGTCTGACTTTAGCTTTTTTTTTCACCTTGATTGTTCCTATTTGATCAGTTTATTTGCCTTTTTCCCCCCCCCCTCTTTTTCTAGGTACAGAGTGCTGGAGTTTTCCACCAAACATAGATTTTTTTGTCGAGTTTTCTGACTTACGTTACTCCTTGGCCGCTAATCTACATCGCACCCCTTTTTTTCTCTCTATTTTTATCCAAGATAGTCCCCCCCTTTTCTTTTACTCAATCCCCCTCAAAAAAGAAATTGGAATCCCTTCCCCCCACTTTATTTCTTAACTTTCCTCCCCCACCCATTAATCCTTTCTTCCTCTACCTCCATGTAAGAACCTCCCCTTCCCCCTCTACTCCCCTCCTTCTAACCACAGAGTGAGTCTTCTTCCTCTTCCCCATTCCTTGATCGAGAGCAGACGACCTCCAACTAAAGAGATCTCCCTTCTCCCATTAAGTAGCTTCACAAAATCCCCATAGTCCACCAAAATGCCCCCCCCCCCACCCCTCTTCCCTATATTTTCTTCTTAATCTAGAAATACTCAAAAATCTCTCTATTTACCTGGTTTAATTCAGCGGCTCAAACTTTCCCGTCTTAGACATCCTCATTTTATCTTCCGGCTCAAACATCTTCTTCATTTAATGAATTCTGATGTGGATGTTGTTTAGATATCGCCCCCCAACCAACTTGGATAGCCCACCTTCCCTTCTATAACCCTTTTCCGCTATGCTGGAACACCCGAAATTAACTTTGTAAATCCCAAACCCCCCTCGCTTCAGAGGCGGTTTCCCACCGGCTTCCTTATTTCATTCCTTCCCTGGGGATTAGTAGCCATCTTTCTTTTAAGCTAAATCATAACAAAAGTTCTCCTCTCGCTTTATTATCTTTGTCATTTTTTTCATATCTTTGAGTAGTTCCCCCCTTTTTTTTTAAATAGGATCCTTTCTTCCATCTAGAGCGTCCCCTTCCCACTTCCTTATTTCGATATGACTCCCTTTTTATCTTTCCATCTTTGTGCTTTTTCCTGTGGCCCCCCCCTCTTCTCTCGCCCTTGGAGGAGGATGATTCCTCTCCCCTCCTTTGTTTTTGGAGAGTCGATCCCCTTCCGCCTACGGACCTTATTTTTGCCCCCTATCCCTCGAATTTTTCCCCTTGATAGAGACTTTCTTTTAGCATTCTTCCCTCGCCTTTTCCTTCTTGCTCTCTCATTTCGAGGTTCTCCTTTGCAAGAAAGGAAGCCCGCTTGCTAGATAATAAAGTCTCTTCCCCTGCAAACTTCAGTATACAGCGTTCCTTCCTCCCGGGTGGATTCTTCCCTTGAATTCTCAATATTTTTTTACAATTACAATTCCACTTCGAGGCATAAGCTTCTTTCATCAGTTGACCCCCTCTCGTGACTTGAGGAATATGAAGGTTTACTAGTTAATGTATGTTTCAATCATCGGCCTTTTTGGTCATTTCTCTGTTTGTGGTTATCCCCAGGTTTGGTTGGGTTGTCCTTCTCTAAGTCTTCGCCCTCACTTTCACTCCCCCCCCAGCTCAGTAATCTTCCCCTGCCTCGAGGGGTCTAGTAATTGTCCTCGGCTATCGTTGTCATTTTACTACACCTCGTGAAGTAAACCCACCTTCCCCGGAGATGAGGTTGCCCCGGTATTGACTTACATCATACTCCCCTCGCCCCGTACCGTTCTTTTTTTGTTGAGTTGTGCTATTTCTGTTTTTTGAAGAGCCTTTCCACTGGGTGGCTGTTTCGGTTCTTTTCCTTTCTGATTCTCTCGCGAACCTTTTGTTGTCTTTCTTTCTACCTCTCCTCTGTTTATGACTCTTTTTTTTCCTTGCCGTTGGAGTTTTCGGAATGCCTCTTTTCCTCCCCCTCTTCCGTCATTTTGGCGGCCCTTTAATTTCCCCCATCTCAGTTTTTCGGTCGTCCTTCACCTTCCGCAGTGGTCCTCTTTCAATCCTACCCCCGTTTTCCTCTCCACCAAGGGCGTATCTTCCTCGTCCTTGCATTCCCCCGGTTTCCTCCCCCTCCCCACCCTCCCCTATTTCTTACCCTGTCCCCCGTACCTTCTGCCCACCCTCCTTCTTTTGCACATTCCCCTCCCAATCACCTCCACTCTCCCAGCTTGCTTCTCTTTCAGAAGAAAGGACTTCCGTGAAAGAGACACTGTCCTGACCGCTTCTTTCCTTTTTCTTCACCAATGGAAGACAAGGCGTTCGCTTTTTGTTTCTCTTTTTTCTCCCAGGTACTAACGGGCGAGTGATTCACGTCTTTGACGCAACATATTGATAGGTGTATTTCTAGAAAGGTTGCTTCATTCCCTCCACTCCATTTTCCTATGGTGCGGGACTTTGCTTGCATTTCTTTGGCTCCCCTTCAAAGAGAACTTCCTCGGATGCAGGTGGAATGAGGCTCTCCCCCTTTGAACTTCATCTGATCTTAGATTCCCGCCTCAAAGGAGCAAATGGGAGTCTACTAGCCAGTGATCCCGGCCGAGGTTATGCCGTTTTTTTGTACCCTCAGTGGCCGATCTCCGGTGGCATCACTCTCTCAGCGCGCTTTCCTTACTCCCTTCCTTTATCTTGCTAGAAAGAGATGTGGCTTGGAGGAATTGAGGTTTCCCCTCGCATTATGTTGCTCGTTCTGAACGCTAGTGCTCCACCCGTTGAGCGCTCATTACGTTCTTTTTCCCCCGCCCCCTGAGTGTTCCCCCCCCCATCACCTAAATTCCCTTGAGGTCTTCGTTGATACGACTTCTTCCCGTTACTTGACAGCTGGCTTTTTTCCCTTTCCCCCCTTCCCCCCCTTCCTGAGTATATTGAACTTCCGCGTTATTCTGATTTCTTCAGTCTCTCTTATATTCCCTAGATCAGTTCATTAAAGATTGTCCCCTCTAGTATGGTTACCTTGCGAATGTACACCCTATAAAGCAGTGTTTGACACTTCAGATAGATATGAATTTTTCTCCTTTGTTGGTGGTGATATAGATTAGCACCCCTGTGCTGTAATGGACAAGGAGCGGTTCCGCCTGATAACCTGAGGTTCGCCACCATGTGACGACCTTGCAACAGGACGCGCGATCTGCTCCTTTCACAAGTACATACATCCAGTTTCTTGCCTATACTGAATTTCATGGTCCTCCCAACTCGTTTCACCTTTTCCCCTTCTGATTTATTTTATACATAGACGGGGAGACTTCCGTTAGCCCCTCTCCTTAGCCCCTACAACATTTTTCTTGAATTTGTCCACTCAGGTGGCTTTTTTTCCACCTACCTTTTCGATTGCGGTCGCTGTCACCTTTGGATAGCGTTCTCAATTACCCCCCCCCCCTTTGCCTGAGGGGTAAACATCCCAGATTACTCGTTCACCTCTCTTTTTTGTGTCTTTCTAGCATCGTGAAACCATATTCGCCGTTGATCTCTACAATCAATATCCTAGGTGATCGTCGATCTTGCCTATGTTATCCCCCCACAAAGTCACTTATAGGATTCGTCCTGTCGTCTCCACTGTTTGAGATGATACTTACTCTCTTATCAGCGGTCGTTCCCCGGGGCGCGTCCTTCTTCTGACATGTATCGGTTCTCTTTCTGGGTGTCCCCCCTGCCCTCCTTAGTTCTTAAAAAGTTGTCCTTTATTTGAGGTGTCTGACCATCCTTTCTTAGTCATTTCCCCCAATTTTTTCTGGTGTAATCACCTAGTTCCGGAATCACCTTTTCCTTTGATATCCTCTTTTCCCAACCTTGACCTTAAAGTCTTTTCGGTTACTGGCAAGAGCTCGCGCTTTTCTAATTCCCTGTCTTCTCTAGTGGCAAAGATTTTATTGAGGGTCGGCATGTTTTCTGCGCAGGCACCTTCTGATTTTCCTGTCCGGGTCGCATTTTGCTTGGCTTTTCCATTAGATGTCTTTTTTTTTTTTTTTTTTTTTTTCTTTCTTTTTCCGTTCCCCCCGGGAATACTGCTAGTCCTTCCCTTTGTGTGCTGATCACTCGTCTTTTCCCCTACTCTACCCCCCTTTTTAGGACCATCTTTCTATAACTCCAAAGATCAAGACTTAAACCTTTCCCCCACTTATGTAGTCCCGCCCACTGAAGCTCCTTCTGCCCCCGGGAGAAGTCTGCATCCCCCCTCCAATATCTAAACCTCAAAATTCCACACCTCTCGTCTATGACTTTCCCCCCCCCCCATTATGTACGATCTCATCCAGACGCACTCCCGAGCGCCAATCTCCCCCCCTTCCCTTCGCTCACCTTCCCGATAAGGCCAAAACTCCCCCACAAACCCAATCCTTTCCCCCCTCGCTTTTTCCTTCATCTTAGTCAATACGCTTCCTCTTCCCTCATCGCCGCTCCCTTTGGAATTCTCGGTCCTTTTCCCATAAAACTTTTTTAGCCCCCTTCCCAGTCCCTAAGTTTCCCTCGAATGACGGACCCTCGTTTCGTCTCTTCTGCTGTGGCCTTAGGGTGCCTCCTCATTAGAGCCCCCACCCCTTTGCTATCAAAGACTCTCATGCCCCCACCCCTTGGCCTGATATGTCAGGTGCAACCTCCCCCCACCGAGTTTGCAAGCCCCCACACCTTGCCTCTCGTCCTTTTTTCCCATGCCGAAGTTTTTTGGAAAATTAGGTACTAGTTGGGAGAACCTGTTCTTCATGGAAACATCTTGATACCCCCCCCACACCAAAACCCTTCCGGTTCTCAACTCCACAGTTTCCGTCCTCTCGTATATAGATCGGTCCTTACTTTAATTTCGCAGCCTCAATTCAATTCGCCGTTCCTTGCTGAACAAGATGCCGGTGGGCGCCCCGACAGACTCACTTTTTCTTTATGAACCCTTTTTCTCTCCTTTGTCCACCAGCGTGGAGGGTATCTTTTCTGAGATGTATCCTCCGTTTGAGGC
>Ga0179591_1456640_pt1 | contig 11347 bp, 20 predicted proteins | sample CZOMad2_1_08_16f_FD_182891 | JGI IMG/M metagenome (GOLD analysis project Ga0179591, IMG submission 182891) | Vadose zone soil fungal communities from Angelo Coast Range Reserve, California, USA - CZOMad2_1_08_16fungal (PacBio error correction) | ecosystem: Environmental > Terrestrial > Soil >... | reverse complement strand
GCAGGGGCGCCCACCGACCTCGACTGCCCCAAAATCCGAGGAGGGACACGACGGGGGCAGGACCCGGGCGAGGGGTCCCACCCCCAAGGTTCGGAGCGCGAATGTGGCTCACAGCTGGGAGCGGCATCATTCCGCACGACATCAACCAGATTTTCGGTTTCGGCATCGGCCCGTGGCGCACCAGGGGCATCCCACTCGCCCATCGTGCTCAAGGTGCTGGACACCGGAAGGGGGACGGGTCGACACCACGTGGGGGGGAGGCCGGTATAAACGTCTGGACACTGAGATTATGAGTGGCAGGTATTCACATCTATATTTATTTTAATCATTAATAAGTTGTTTTTTTGTGTTGTTTTTTTTTGTTTTGTTTCTGTTGTTGGTGAGAGGGGAGATGGAATACTGCCACTCATATCGCGTGGCCAGACGTATAAACGGACGCACCCACCAGTGGTGTCGACCCGCTCCTGGTGTCCAGCACTTGAGCACGATGCGAGTGGGAGGCCCTGGGGCCACGGCCGATGCGAAACGACTCCTGGTGATGTCGGGCCGCGAATGATTGCCGCTCTTCGACGTGAGCAATTCGCCGCGTTGGAAACCGTCGCCGGGTACGGCCCGGCGGTCTCCTCCGGCGATTTGGCCGTCGAGTTCGGTGGCGGCCCCGCCGAAGCTGTCGCCGTGGCGCCGTTGCAGAATTCCGGACCGGCGGGAGGTGGCAACACGCCGGCCAGCGCGAACGCTCCGGCTGCGCCACGCTCAGCGTGAGCAGCCGTCGCCGGCTGAGCAGAGTTCGTGCAGGTATGGGGATAGATCCGCGGATGGATCGTGGTCGTACCGTGTGTTCGTGTGCTCATGAGGGCGACCTTCCGTCGTGTTGGTGGCTGTCGCGCAGCTACGCACGAACTTCTTTGGACAGGCTACCCGCAAGCTGTGAATGATGATCTGTATGCCGGCTTGTGAGGGCCGTGGTGGCGCATCCGCTGGTAGGAATGGATGGGCACAGGCACGCGCAAACGAAGGAGGGACGTGCTGCACGATCCCAAAGACCCGGAAGTCGGCCAGGTCACAGGAGGCGGGTCGCAACTGGCTGCAGTTCACCCAGATCGGGCGCCAGTTCCGCCAGCAACACTACGAGGCGGGTGTCCGCGGCCGATATTTCCCAGCACGGACAAGGGCGAGGGTTACGTGCGCGTGCGGTGACGGTGGGGGGCAAAAGCGATTCGAGGGACACCGCGCGGACCATTGACTCGTCCGTACGTGATCCAAAGGGTGCGCGAAGACACCGGGGGCAGGCCGGCCTCGGCGCTGTTTGGCGCGCGGTGGGTGCGACGCTCGCGGCCACCCCCTCTCCCCCTAAAATCGGCGTTTTAGCGCTGCAGCGGAGGGCGGACCCGGGCAAGAAGGGCCAAGTCTGAGACCGCGTCCGACGCCGAGGAGCCGGCTGAAACAGGAGGATCGACCTCCGCGTGATCGGCCGCTACACCCGCAAGGCAGTCTCAGGCGGCGGGCCTGAGTCGGGGCTGAAGTTCGGGGCCCGGTCCGACGACGGACACCCCGGCCGCCGGCAAGCAGGTTCATGACTCGAAGTTCGAGGAGGGTTCGGCGGATGGGCTTCGGGTGCCTCCACGCTGGTGGCCCCGAAGGGTATAACCGCGGCGGGGCATGAACCTCGTAGCCGACGCGGCCACAGCGCCACGTGCTGATCGGACGGTTGGCCCTGCCCCGCCGCCGTCGTTCGTAGGCGGCTGAAACGTGACTCATTGATGTCGATGCGAACAGTGTTGAAACCCGCCCGGCTGCGGATTGCCAGCCCAGTTGTTGGCCCGACTTAGGTTGGCCCCCCGTAGCGCTACTGCCGTCGGATGGTCAGTCTCGGCCTGGGCGGTTTCACCCGCAGATTGAAACTCACCCTTCGCCGGCCCCCCAGTCACGGTTCCGTGGATCACACTGTGTACAGAGAACGCGGGCGGATTCGGCGAGCAGGTCGGCGGCCTTCCTCGACTGCCAACTCATGGACAACCCAGAGGTCCCCGTTCCATGAGAAGAGGTTCAAACAGGGCCTGAGCCCGGCGGAAGGCCTCGCGACGGACTGGTCACCACGAGCAACACTCCGGGCGAGCCGCAACAGCCGGCGCCTTCCCCAAACTCGGCCAGGCCGCGGCGGCTGTGCTCCACTTCGGACACCGCATGACGCCTCCTTCGTAACGCGGCGGCGCCGACCGCGGGGGGGCCCTGGAGAAAATCGGCGTGGGGTTGGCCCTCGCGTACCAGAGCATGAGCGATGGACTTTACGACGTGCACCGGATCAGGGCCGGCGAGTGGCCACAGTACCGGGAACTGCGACTGAGGCGCTGTGCAGGACTTCCACCGCTTGCCCTTTTCTCGAAGCAGTACAAGGAAGAACCCTTGGCGCAGCCGGGACCGATTTTGCCAGGACCGGGTCGGACCGTCAGTGCCACCGGTGCGACGTCGGGCAGTTCGTTGCCCCGTACACGGAATCAGGTTCGTCGGAAGGCGTCCTGTTTCGTGGAGCAGGACATCACAGAGTAGTTTCCGTTTCACGTCGTCGGTGTGGTTGTGAACGCCACGGTATCGGGGTTCACGGGAGTCGCCGAGGGGGTGGGTCAACCGCGGCGATCCGATTTTCGGCACCAGGACGAGGCCCGGCGCGGATCGCGTCCGCCTCTTCGTAGACCGAGAACAACGAGGCGTGCGGAGGGTTCTACCGACGCCTTCGGCCTCTTCGCGCCAACCGGCGTCCACAATGCCCTATCCGCCGGACCAGACCCCTACGCTGGCACGAGCTGGTCTTACAAGACTGACCGCGTCAATCTGGCTGGACCGTTGTTCGAAGAGGTCTTACGGTGAACAGGTGGTTAGGGACGCGGTCACCTCGTCGTGGTCGGCGCGGACCCGGGAGGTTCGAGAAAGAAGAGTTAGGCTGCGGGAGGGGAACCGAGACGCCAGTCGGATCGCCCGGACGGCGACAACCCTTTGTCCAAGCCGGTTTCGCGGCCGCGGCACCGTGGCGAGCCACGGGCCGGGGGTCCAGGTGCTCACAGGCCTCCGTCCCGGGAACCCCTGTGCGGCGAGGCTTTGAACACCTCGAAGAAGAGACGTCGAAGGGCCGGAGCTCCGGACTGGCGGGGGGGGGGACCCTGGTCCACACAGGCCGATCATGAGATTTCCCGCGGAGTACGGCCTGCTCGGGTCGATGTCATCAGCAATTGCGCTGCTGGGCATCGACCAAGCCGACTATGGCGACGACATGAGGGTCCTTCCCGCGCAGCCGGAAAGTGGTTACAGCAGCATGCATGTGGCTTGGTACCCACGCCGGTGGCGAGTTTTTCGGCAAGCTATTGCCGGGAGCGATGAACTCGTCAGCGGCGAACGCGACGACTGACTCTCGTGCGGCGAGGAGCTCCCGGGGCCCGGTCCGGTCGTCAAACCATGCTACCAGAGGGTACATTGCTCGGATATGCGATGGGGGAGATGCACCACTCATTTGATCGCCGCACCGGCTGTTGACCGACGGTTGTGCAGATGGCTCCGGACGATCGACATCACGAAACGGCCTCGTTCACACGGACCATTGCAAGGGGTGGAGCGCCTCGATCAGGGGCCGGTGCGGGGTCGGCAGTACGGCGCGGATTCAAGCAAACCCGGCCAGATGGCGGCTGTATGGACCCGTCACCCGACTCGAACAGGGTCGGGAAGTTAACGTGGCAGACTAGGCGGATGGGTTACAACGTTGGAAAGGGATCGCTTAAAATGTGACAGGTGTCAGGGGAACGGGTGGCCCGCAAGAAACCGTGTTAGAAGACGTCAGAGAGACATCTTCTCGGGGAGAAGCGAAGCAGGAGAAACACATTCCTCCTCCGTTTGTTTTCCGTTTTTTGGGAGAATGTCCGCTGACGTCGATCGACAAGGTTTTATTGAGGCCCACCGTTTTTTTTCCCGACAAATGGACACTTTATGCGATCCGGTAGTTCTGTGGTCTCCTTTCAAACGGCACGGGTATACACATCAGCCTCTGCTGGTCTGCCCATTGAACTTCCCGACCCGTGTTTCGTTGTTTTCGAGTAGGGTGGACGGTGATCCAATACAGCCGGCATCTGGCCGGGGCTTGTTTGTGCTTTAACGGGTGTTTTGCTTGATCCGCGCAGTACTTGCCGACCCGCACCCGCCCTGATCGAGGCGCTCCACCCGGTGCATGGTCGCGTTTGTGGAACGACGCCAGAGTGGGCCCGAGGTGACGGTGGGGTCCGCATTTCTAGCGTCGGGCCTCGTCTCCTTCGGCTTGCCCATTTTTTCCTTCCTGAGCTTCATGGTGTTCTGTCGATCTTACGCGTGCTGTCCTCTGCTGTCCTGTGTATTTTTTATTTATCTTTTTGATTTTTTTTGTCGATCGTCAGCCGGACCCACACCTCGTCAGCCGTGTGGTGCGGCCGATTCAAAAGGGGTGTGGGCTCTCCATCGCATACGACGCAATTGGGGTAACAATAGGGTACCAATTGGGGGGACGGAACAAGGAAGCCAGGGGGGCGCCCGCATTCCTCGCTGGAGAAAAGAAGGCCGCCAAACCCACCATTTTCGCGTGGACCGCCGGACGAGGGGCATCGCCAGGCAAGAGCAAGAGACTGAGCGAAATCGAAACCGGCATTGGGTACCAGCAACCGACTGCTGCTGACCAATTCGGCTTTTTTTAGAGGGCGGGAAAGGACTCATGTCGGGCCATTAGTCGGCGTTGTCGAGGCCCAGCAGCGGCAAGCGATGACCAATCCATCGATAACCGAGGGGCAGGGAGGCACAGTAACTCAGATGGGGGAGAGGGGGATATCATGATTCGGACTGTGGGACCAGGTCGCCAGTCAGGAGCAAGGGGCTCCGGCCAATTAGTACTTAAGTCTCGTCTTCGAGCGGAGGTGGCGTTTTTGTGCGGGGTTTTAAGTTTGTCTTTTTTTTCTTTTTTTTTTTTGGTTGTTTTTCAGGCCTCGCCTGAACAAGCCGGTGTTCCCCGGGGTAACGACGGCCCATTGCTGGAGAAACCTGACACGGCCGTGGGGCTCGCGGGACACGGTGGCACGCGGCCGCAGAAAAGGCCCTTTGGAACAAGAGGTCGACCGTCGGGGCGAAAGATCGATTATGGAGCGTCGCGAGATTCTTCTCCCGCGGCATAATTCTCGAAACCTCCTGGGGCCGGCGCCGCAACACGACGGAGGTGACGCGATATTACAAATGTTCCGTAGGGACCCCTATCGTCAGAACACGGTCCACCAAGATTGGCGGGGTCAGATCTTGTAGACCAGGCTCGTGCCGGCGCCCCGTAGGCAGTAGGTCGGGTCCGGAGGGCGGAATAGGGCATGGTGACGCCGGTTTTGGCCGAGAAAGGCCGAGGCGCGGTAGGAAGAACGGCCGGCCGCCACGGCTCGGTGTTTATCTTTCTTTTTCGTTGTTTCTTCTCTTTCGTTTTGTCTTGTTCTTTTCTCGGTCCACGAAGAGGCCGCGACGCGGATCCCGCCGCCGGCACATCCTCGCTCCTGTGCGAATTCGGATCGCGCGGTGACCAACGCCCTCGGCGACTCCAGTACCACGATACCGTGGAACCGTCAAATACACAAACCCGACACGCGACCCGGTTCTGTGAATTGATGGAATAAATCAATGAAGGGGTGGAACATGGAAAAAACGTGGGAATGAATTGATGTGGGTGAACTGAACTTTCTTTTGGTGAAATTGAACGAATGGGAATGTTGTGACAGTGTGAATGAAAGGGGGTGTGAAATGGAGAATGTTGAAGAGGTGAATTGTGAAACGGGAAACGAACTCTGTGATTTTTTGTTGTTGTTCCCTGCTCCACCGCCGAAAACAGGAACCGCCTTGGCCGAACGAACGTGTGACGTGATTTCCGTTGTACGCGACAACGCACATGCCCGGAAGTCGCCGTTCGGCAACGGTTGGCACTGCGGTTTCCGACCCGGTTCCTGCCAGGAAATCGGTCCGGCTGCGGCCAGGGTTCTCCTTTGTTTTACACGGCTCGACGAACGGGCAAAAACAAGCGGGGAGGTCCTGCACCAGCGCCTAGAGTTTCGCAGTTCCCGGTACTTGTGGCCACTCGCCTGGGCCCCATGATGCCCCCCCCCGGGTGCACGTCGTAGTTCCATCGGCTCATGCTCTGGGTTTGTAAAACTAGAGGCCAACCCGACACCGATTTTCTCCCAGGGCCCCCGGCGCGGCGCCAGCCAGCGTTACGAAGGGAGGCGTTTTTCATGCGGTGGTTCCGAACGACAAGTGCGAGAACAGAAAGAAGAGACTGGCCGGAATTGGGGAAGAAAAGGAGAGAGGAAGGAGCCGGATGTTTCTGTTGGAGCCGCGAAGTGGTGCTAGTGGTGACCCATCTCGTTCTCGCGGACGGCTCCGCTTTGGCTCAGCCCGGTTGTTGGTGATTTGAATGAACCCTTCCTCATGGACGGGGACGCTGGTTTGTCCATGGATGTGGCCAGTAGAGGGAAGGGGCCGCCGACCCTGATCCGCGATCACGCCGCCGTTACTCGTAAACAGGGTGGGATCACGAACCGTGACGGCGGGCATCGGGGGTGAGTGGTTCACAGCTTGCGGGGAACCAGGGACCGCCCGCCGAGACTTGACCAGCCGACGGCAGGAGCGGCTACGCCCAACCGAAGTTCGGCCAACAAATGGGCTGGCAAATCCGCAGCCCGGGCGGTTTACACCTGTTTCCTGCTCATCGACATCATAGAGGTTCAAGTTAATTCCGCTTTTTTTTTTTTTACTTTTTCGACGACGACGCCACAAGGAGAACGGAAACTCAGCACGTGGCGCTGTGGAGCCATCCCCGGCGGCAGAGAGTTCAATCCGCCCGCGGGTTCCTCGGCACCAGCACTCGGAGCACCCGAGCCATCCGCGACCTCCTCGAAACGTGGGTTCAGGAAACCTGCGGCCGGCGGGCTTGGGCTTTGGTTCTTCGTCCGGGTCCGGTCCGGCAGTGGGTAATTTGCTTGTCGTTTTGCTGGTTTCTTTGTTTTGTCGGTTGTTCTTTGTGTCGGCGTCGACCAGGCCCCGAACTCAGGGCCCGACCTCAGGGCGCCGCATGGAGACGGCGGCGTGTAGGGCGGGCCGGATAGCGGAGTCGATCTCCTTGGGTTTTAGCCGGCTCAGGCGACGGGAGGAGCCGGCCGGGGGCGTCGGAAGCGCGTCATCAGAACTTGGCCTTTCTTGCCCGGGTCCGCCCTGTCCCGCTTGCAGCGCTAAGCCGAGTTCCGCGAAGCGTTCGCACCCCACCGCGCGGCAACCAGCGCCGAGCCGGCCTGCCCGGTTTGTCTTCGCGCCACCTTGGGATCACGTACGGGACGAAGTCAAATGGTCCGGGCGCGGTGTCCTCGATCGCTTTGCCACCACTCCGTCACCGACGCTCTTACGGAAACCCTGCGCCGTGTCCGTGCTGGGCTGGAGTTGGCCCGTAGGGACACACGCCTCGTAGTGATTTGGTTGTTGGCGGGAAAAACTGGCGCCCCGATCATGGGTGAACTGAAATGGTCAGCCACGTATTGTTGCGGGGTGAGACCACGAATCATGTGACAACACATGGCCGACTCCGGGTCTATATTGGGGGCGGGTTATTAATTTTGAGGGTTATTTGGGGGGTGCCTGCTGGGGTAGGGTGGGGGGGGGAAGGGGAGGGCGGGGAAGAGGAGGGAAGGGCAGAAGGTCTCTTTGGGTATTTGGGGTCCTTTTTTGGGATGGTCATCACGTCCTCCATTCGTTTTTTTTTTTTTTTTGCCGTGCCCTTGCACATCATTCCTACCAGCAGTGCGCCAACCACCGGCCTCCCTCACAGCCGGGCCATAAACAGATCATTCACAGCTTGCGGGGTAGGCCTGCTGCCAAAGTAGTCGTGGCGTAGCGGGCGCGACAGCCACAACACGGGACCGGAAGGTCGCTTCCATGAGCCACCCACGAACACTGGGACGACCCGATCCGAGGGTCTATCCATGACCTGCCTGAACTCTGCTCAGCCGGCGGAACGGATGCTCACGCTGAAGGGTGGCTCCGGGAGCGGTCGCGCTGGCCGGCTTTGTGCCACCTCCCGCCGCAGCGCCGGTTCCGGAAAAAAAAGCGGCAACGCCGCCACGGGCGACAGCTTCGGCGGGGCGCCCAACCGACCTCCGACGGCCCCCCCCCCCCAAACAAAATCCCGGAGGAAACGCCGGGGGCAGTTACCCGGGCCGACGGTTTCTCCAACGGCGCGAATTGTGCTCACCCGGGAGGGGGAGCGGCGAGCGGCAATCATCATTCGCGGCCGACTCAACCAGGCAGTTTCGGTTCGGCATGCGGCCACGGCCGGGGCCCAGGGGCATCCCACCGCATCGTGCGCAAGGTGATGGAAAACCCAGGGAGCGGTCGACACACATGGTGGGTGGAAGGCCGGTATACAGGCTTGGAGCAACTGCGGATATGAGTGGCAGGTATTCCAGCTCTCTCTGGGACAAGGAAGCCAGGAACAAACAACAAAAAGAAGCAAAAAAAAGAAGAAGATCAAAAAACGGACAATGAAGAATAAAAAGAACGAAGAAAAAAAAACGGCGACATAAGAAGATAATGAAAAAAATAAATAACAGTTGTGGTTGGTGTTGTTTGTATGTTGTTTGGTGAAGAAGATGGGAATACCGCCACTCATATCGCCGGCCAGACGTATACGGGCCGCACACACCAGTTGGTGTCGACCCGCTCCTGGTGTCCAGCACCTTGAGCACAGATGGCGAGTGGGATGCCTGGGCCACGGGACGATGCCGAAAGAAACTTCCTGGTGATGTCGGCGCGAATGATTGGCCGCTTCGGTTTTTTCTTTTTTTTGAAGCACATTCGCGCCGTTGGAAAACCGTTCGCCCGGGTTATCGGCCCGGCGGTCTCATCCGCGGAATTTTGGCCTCGAGTCGGTGGCTGCCCGCCGAAGCTGTCGCCGGGGGCGGCCGTTGCCGGCTTCGGACCGGCGGAGGTGGCACAGCCGGCCTAGCGCCGACACCAGCTCCGGCGCACCGTCAGGTGCGTTGGAGCAGCCGTCGCCGGGCTGAAGCAGAGTCGGCAGGTCATGGGATAGCCCGCGATCGTGGTCGTCCAGTGTGTCCGTGGTGCTCATGAGCGACTTTCGTCCGTGGTTGGTGGCTGCGCGCAGCTACGCACGGACTATCTTTGGCAGGCCTACCCGCAAGCTGTGAAGGGATCTGTATGCCGGCGTGAGGCGTGGGTTGGCGCACCGCTGTAGGGAATGGATTTGGCACAGGGCACGGCAAACGAAGGAGGGACGTGATGAAACGATCCCCAAAAGAAACCCGGAGTCGGCCAGGTCACAGGAGGCGTGGGTCGCAAACTGGTGACCAGTTCACCCAGATCGCGGCGCCAGTTCCGCCAGCACTACGAGGGCGGGTGTCCGGCGGCCAATCAGCCAGCACGGCACAAGGCGCAGGGTTCCGTGAGCGTTGGGTGACGGTGGGGGCAAAGCCGGATCGGGACAACCCGCGGCGGACCATTGACTCGTTCCGTACGTGATTCCCAAGGTGCGCGAAGACACCGGGCAGGCCGGTCCGGCGCTGTGCGCGCGGTGGGTGCAGCTTCGCGGCACTCGGGCTTAGGCTGCAGCAGGGGAGGGCGGACCCCGGGCAAGAAGCCAAGTCTGAGACCGCGTCCGACGCCGCGGAGCAGGCTGAACCCAAGGAGGATCGACTCCGGCGGATCCGGCCGTCTACACGCGCCGTCTCAGGAGCGCGCCCGGAGTCGGGGCCTGAGTCGTGGGGGCCTGGTCCGAGCCGACACCCACGGCCGCCGGCCGCCAGGTTCTGACCTCGACGTTCGAGGAGAGGTCGCGGATGGGCTCGGTGCTCGACGCTTGGTGGCCGAGGTTACCGCGGCGGATGAACTCGTCCGCCGCGCGGCCACCCACGCCACGTGGCTGCTCCGCCGGTGGCGTCGTCGTAGCGGATGAACGTGGACCCTCCATGGATGTCGATGCGGAACAGGTGAAGAAACCGCCGGGCTGCGGGGATGCAGCCCAGTTGTTGGCCGCCTTCAGTGGCAGGACGTAGGGCTCCTGCGTTCGGCTGGTCGTCTCTGCCTGGGCGTTCCCCGCGCTGAAAACTCACCCTCGCCGCCGTCACGGTTCGTGATCACACTGTGTAACGAAGACGCGCGGATCGCCGGAGCAGGTCGCGGCCTTCCGACTGCCACATCATGGACAACCAGAGGTCCCGTCCATGTAGTGAAGGGTTCAACCGGGGAGCTGAGCGAGCGAAGCCGTCGACGGATGGTCACCACGAGCACCACGGGCGCCAACAGCCGGCGCCTTCCCAAACTCGCGGCCAGGCGCGGCTGGTGTGATTCCACTTCGGACCACCGCATGGGACGCCTCCTTCGTAACGCTGGCGGCGCCGCGCCGGGGCACCTGGAGAAAGCGGGTGCGGGTTGGCATCTGGTACCAGAGCATGAGCCGATGGACTACGACGTTGGCACCGGATCAGGGCACGGGCGAGTGGCACAGTAAACGGAAGCTGCGATCGAGGCGCTGCAGGATCCCCGCTTGCCTTCGGCTAGCAGTAACAGGAGACCCTGGCCAGCCGGAACCGATTCGGAGGACCGGGTCGACCGCCAGTGCCACCCGGTGCGACGTTCGGGCATCGTTTCGTTGGCCGTACACGGGGAATCACGTTCGTCGCCAAGGCGTCCTGTTTCGTGGAGCAGGACTCCACAGAGTTCGTTTCGTTCACGTTCGTTCGGTGTGTATGTGAACGCCACGGTATGGGGTACGGGAGTCGCCGAGGGCGGTGGTCACCCCCCCCCCGCGGCGACCATTCGAAAGGACTGAGCCGGCGCGGATCGCGTCCGCCTCTTCGTGACCGAGAACAACGGAGCGTGCGGCGGCGTTCTACCCGAGCCTCGGCTTCGCGGCCAACAGAGTCACCATGGCCCTATCCGCAGGACCCGACCTACGCCCGAGCACGAGTGGTCTACAAGAGCTGACCCGCGTCAATCTTGGTGACCGTTGTTCGAAGAGGTCTACGAACAAGGTGGGAGGACGCGGTCACCTGTCGTGGTCGGCTGGCCGGGGGGGGGGACCAGGAGGGCGAGAGAGAGAAGTAGGCCCGCTGGAGACCGCGACGGCCCAGTTCGGAGTCGCCCGGACGCGCACCTCTTGTCCAAGCCGGTTCGGGCGGCCGCGGCACCGTCGGGCTGAGCCAACGGGCCGGTCCGTTCTCCAGCATGCCTCCGTCCCGGGGAACACCCTGTGCGGCGAGTTGAAAACCTCGCCAGACAGAGAACGGTACGAGGGCCGGAGCTCGGA
>Ga0179591_1288058_pt1 | contig 11347 bp, 6 predicted proteins | sample CZOMad2_1_08_16f_FD_182891 | JGI IMG/M metagenome (GOLD analysis project Ga0179591, IMG submission 182891) | Vadose zone soil fungal communities from Angelo Coast Range Reserve, California, USA - CZOMad2_1_08_16fungal (PacBio error correction) | ecosystem: Environmental > Terrestrial > Soil >... | reverse complement strand
GTCTCTTTTTTTCGAATATACTTTCCCGAGCCTATCGAGTGTTTGTTTAGTGTCTTCGGCCTGGCAGCAGGTGTCCCCCCCAGAATGGCCGACAACGCACCTCCACACCTACGCCCATACCCCCCACACAACATTTCGCGCTCACCCCTCTCTTGCAGCACACGACCCACCCCCCTGCCTTAAGAATGCACTTTTCCAGAGGATTTTTTTCTATCTGGATTAGGAGAGCGTCCCCCAGGGTTTCCCTCCGAGCGAGGACCTTCTCATCAAAGACGCGGGAACACTGCCTTGAACCAGGCCCCTCCCGCACAGATCGATCCTGTTGACCCGCGAAGATGACATTATACTTCGAAAGCCAGGTATTTTAAGACTCGGCTATATCTTTTCATCGTATATATTTCTTTCCCCTAAACTTTTTGTGTTAATCTGACTCTGCCTCTCCGCTGCCCTGTGCGCTGTCACGCCGCCTGATGCGGATCCTTTCATAGGGAAGCAATAGCTTTGCTCCTTTTCTCGATTCTCGGCTTGTGCTAGAGACGTTTTGCTTCCGCGCGACCGCCTGTCATGCGAGTCGCTCTCTGCCCCGGGTGACCTTTGCCCTCCTCCGACTCCGGGAGAGCCTGATAGCGCTGGGTTTCCTGAAGTTGGCCGTGAGTGGCTTGTCTATAGGGTCTTTCTGGCGAAGTAACTCTCATGCCTATTCCTTTGTGGCCCTCGTCCGTCCTTTCGTCGACGCCCCCCCCCTTATGCCTTCCCCCCCTTATAGAACCCAAGATATAGTTCGAGATTCGCCCATAGTACTCCTCCCCTAGGTTCAATAGACTCCTAGAGACGGTTGATAACTTTTTTTAACCAACCCTTCCATGGAAGAATTGACCATTAATAGTTCGCTCCCTTTCTAACATAATTCCGCCTTTCCTTCCCAGGTGTAGTACTGAATCACGGCGTTATGGGGATTCCTGGAAGCTCCTGCGTGGTACAGGAGATGATATAGCTGTTTCGTTAGTCCTACTTCTCATAGACCCGGGCATTTTCTGCAGGTTTATAAGTAGTATCTCCCCCCCCCCCCACCACACCCCCCCTCCCCAGAGTCACCCGTGCGATGCAAAGACCCCTCTATGAGTCCTTTACCGGCATGGTTAGTTTGGGTTCGAACTGCGGCAGACCTCCCTCAGAATCGGTTCCCTTTGAGCGACCCCTCTTGGACATTAACCGTCCTAGACTATTCGATTTTCCCCATTACTTCACCCCTTTGATCCCACGCTACCCCCTTTATTGAGTTTGAGACTCAACCGATTGCATGTAATTGAGCAGGTACGTCTTGACAGAGTGAATAATCCCTAGTTATATTTCTTTACTCTAGAATGATGAAGATCCCCCATACCTTTGTAAATCTTAGGGACGCCGACCCCAGCGGTCCCTATTAGCGCCCAATTCTCTTATCGTCACAATGATCTCGAGCTGAGCGTACTCAGTTGGACGTGCAAAACTTTTTCTTCAGGGCTGATCAAACCCTTTTCTGAGCTTCTCCGTCCCGTCCGTCAAGAATTCTGCATCAACACCTGGACACACCAGCCCAATTGTTAACGTTTTGAAGTACTCGTCGTGCAGTCCCCCACACGTTCAAAGCGACCCCACAGTTTCTGAAGAAAACGTCGTCTGTAGAGATTACAACCACGTGCGTTTATCTGTGTCAGTCCATTTTTCTTAAAACGGCTGCTCCAGCCTCTTCCCGATTCTCTTTTTTCCCCCGCTTTAGAGTCCCCCGAACACTACATTTTTCTACCCCGCCCTCACTTTTCATTTTGGAGTTTTACGTCTCTTCAGAAGTAGCCCAGCGATTGTAGGTTTCGTGTGCGTATGCCGCGCGTCCCCCTTCAGAGTAAACATCGTTTCTAAAGTTTCCTTTCGAATACCAATGTAGCCGGGCACCAACCCTGGATCCTTTCGTCCCCCCAAATGCTCAGCTCAGTTTAAGATAGGACTTCCCGCTTATACCCAATAGATCAAAACAAACCCTTGATAAGGTACCATAAAAGAGTAGCCCTGTAGAGCTACCACAGCCCCCCCCACTAAAAGAATACCATGCTCAGACCGAGTTAGTCCCTAAGAAGACCTGTCACCCCACTCGTAGGTCCCGGCGTTCCTTCCAGAGGTTGCGATAAAGGGAGGACGGATCATTCCGACCAGAGTCCCCTTTTCAGCCTCTGTACTCCGGGTAGACGCCGTGAGACGACTCTTCTTATGCGGGCGACTTCTTTTACCCTACGGGGAGTGAGAGGCGCCTTTTAAAGGACGAATCGAGGACCGCAGTCGCCTCCCCCCCTTTTCCTGTTCAGTTTTCTTTCGCTTGGAGTAAACCCCTCACAAGACACGCGACGTCCGAAGTACTGCGTGATCGCCCATCCCACCTATCTCCGTTTTGGTGGTCCGTCGCGGAGCACGGTTTCTCCCATCTGGCGCCTCAACGGCTCGCATGAGGTCCTTTTCCCGCGCATTTCGATAAACATCCGAGGTGGCAGTCGTTTTTTTTGAGACTTATGTTGCCTTCCCGCCGTAGGGACTGCACCGACGCTTTCACGCTTCTCATTTTAGTTTGGGCTTCTCATTTAACTATTCCCTTTCGAAAACGCTCTCTCCCTTTTCTCTGTTGGTAGATTCTATTCTGCTTTCCGACAATCTTCGAGTGATTCCTTCGCCCCCAGTCCATGGACGACTCCCCCTGAACTTATCCTGCCAGGCCAAGACGCAGCACAGGCCTACGTCTGTTCCCCAGCGTCTTTTTTTTCAAATGCTTTCCTTTTTTTAACGGCGCGAGGAGACGTTTCCACTCCAATCCCCCCCTCGGGTGACGGAACCTCTCGTGAGCCCCGGACTCACGATCTCACGTCCACGAACACTTCCTACCCCTCCCTCGAGGCGGGTACGGTCTTGATCCCTGACTTAAGTTTTTTCTAATCGCACTCTCCCCTTCGTGTTTACTCTCGAGTTGCATTTTCTCTTACCTGGGGTAGATAATTCGGTTAAATCATCCCCCTCACTTCATTTCCCCCTCTGTTCAACTCCCCCTACTGCGGCTTATCACCATTGTATAAGAGGATTCACCTCCCCCGAAATGTGGGCTACACAGGACCGAAGAAGTTCGTCAATGACGTTAGTCCCGCAAGGGCTCAGTTACCTTGTGATCGTCACCGTCTGGTTCCCTCGGTTGAAATAGTCCCCCCCCTGCGGTCGGCATGACCCCTTGTGGCTGGGGATTTCATTCTTCTTATAGTTTCATTTTCCCTGACAAGATGGAGCGGCTGTTTCTTGGGAAATCGTGTTTTTTTTATCTTCCTTGGGTCCCCCCCACGTAAGTCTATCGTCCGGCAGCGTCGGCATGGTTTCCGTCCACTTAGATGCAGTGGTTTCCCGGATACCGGTCCTTCACAGACTGCAAAGTGTCAGGTCTCTCTCCATTTGACCTATTCCTGAGCAGGCTGATTAAAAAGAGTGAACCCGGTATGGCTGTATTCATCACACCGGAATGATTCTCCCCGACTGTTTTCAGTGTAATCATTGCGTTCCCCCCAACCTTCTCCACTCGTTACCTATTTCCTGAGGAAGCAAGTCTTCCCAGTAGTTTCTTTCTTTGACTTTTTTGCAGCAGGATTTCCTCCACTAGATCGAGGATCTCTCCGGCCCGGTTCTTTTTTTCCCCTTTAACCCTTCCCTCCCGGTGTTTTTCCGTAAAGAGTGTGTTTCCAGCGGTCCTTTAAGACCCCCTCTTAGTGCTGCAACAGTTTGGAACCCCCCCTTTCTTTGAGCGTTCGCGGAGTCTATGACGTACTTCCGGGGCCACGCCCCATAGTTTCCCCACCGCCCCAAAGGTACCTTACGGAGCCAACGTTGGAAAGACGGGAAACGGATTCCGCCAGCCCGTCCTCGCTCTCAGAGATGCTGGAAGAGACCCCTTTGTCGTTTCCCATGACCCTTGACCCCGACGATTCTTGGTCCCGGAGTCTCTTTGAGGAAAAAAGGTTTGTTTCTCCTGGATGAATTTCCCCCTTGACTAAGTCGCTAGGCCAGAACAGACTTTTTTCCCCCCCCATTCGAGGAGGAGATTTACCCATTTGGGCAGCTAGCAAGGATCGCTAGCTTTTTACCCATCCCTTACGATCGACCGCCGTCCGCGAATTTCGATAGTATTGACTGTTTTTATCCCCAACCCATGAACTTGCGAGATAGTTTGCGGTACCTGCCTGCTACCCCCCCTCCTTTCATGTTAGCTTCCCTTCGAAACCACATCCCAACAATAGCCTTGTCCTAACTGATCTCCCTTTGTCCCCCCCCTTCCCGTGCGCGGTCTTGCCTTGAATGCAGGCCTTCGTAGAACCGCCCACTCCCAGCCATGACCTCGACTTCCACTAAAGCGCCCTCCCCCCCCCTTAGACTTTAGCTTCCCCCACGAGAGAGGAGTACATTACATTAACAACCATGTTTCCCCCCCCTTATCCCCGAGGACTCGACCTCTCCTCTTCCGATGTGTTTGACTAAAGACCGACGGCTTGACGAGTTGAAACTGCGCACTCCCCTTGGTGGTTGGTCTGTAACTCGCCTCCCCATTCAGTCTAGAAAGTGTTTATAGTCGTCATCCCGATTCGATTCTCTTTAGAAAGATTCTTTTGTTCCGCTTTCTTGAGGACTACGAAGGTTCGACTGGCCCTTTTAGCCAACTTCCCCCCTAGAAATAATCTTCCCCTTCTAATACCATACCAGAAGAACGACCCCGAGGAAGGAGAAACCCGCGAGGCCATCCTACTTGCCTCCAGAGACTTTCACGGCATTCCGCGAGCCGTCCCGTCTCAGCTTTGAACGACCCCCTTGGTCTTCTCTCTTCCCGCAGCGTCTCTGTAGGTCACAAGACGTCGTCCTGTCGTATCTAAGGTGCTTTGAAGACGCTGCTCCGCGCAGGTATTTGGGCCCTATGGAGACGATGAGTGTTCCTCTTTTTTTCACTTCATTACAGTTTTGTTTGTTTTCTTTAGACTCTGATCTTTCTCTAATCCATAGAGATTTCCAGCAGTCAGCTGTGAAAGGACTTTCCGCTTCTCAGGGCGCTATCGCGCTCTTTTTTGTATTTACTCGCTTTCTGAGATAGGCTTTTTATTTTTTTCTCGCGATTGCCCGTTGGCCTCGACTTAAGATAGGGATAGCTTGAGTCTAATCTATGAGCTTGGGTGTAGATTGATCTGAGCGATGCTTTAGATTTATGTATGAGCTCAGTGAACTTGATGGATTCTGGTTATTTTTTCTTCCTCAATAAGTAGCATCCCTGATGGCAGGCACCCATAACAAGATGATAGTTTGTCTCTCAGATTAGGAGAGTAGCTGACATCAACTCGTCACCCTGCTATGATGATGGATTCAATCTTTTACCTCTGCGGCTTCCGTCTACGTACTGTCCGCTTGGAATTACGTACCTCGCCGGCCTCGGCGATTCGATGCCGCGGACGCAGCTTTGATGGGGGTCCTTTCCGCCGCGCTGCGTTGTTTAGATTACTTAAGGACTGGATGTTTCTTCCCCGTTTCTCCCCGACTCTTTTATCCTTCATTTTTTTTTTTCGGCTGTAATTTTTCGCCGCCGACACGGCTTCGCAACAGTCTTATGTTGCGTTCTTATGTTATCGTTGATGGTTCCTCGATGTAGATGGCGTGAATATTCCTCTTGTCTCTCTTCAAGTAACCTAACTTTTCTTCCCCCATTGCGGTGAATCATTACCAATTTACTCCCCGAAATTGATGTCTCTCCCTTTCATGCACGAGATGGTGAGGCGTCGAGTTCACCCAATCCTAATTAGAGACTTCAAGTCTCAGAGAGTCAGCGACCTTTTTCGGTTGATGATGGAGTCTATTCCGACCTAGGCAGCATGTCTCCCAGAGTGTTCACCGACAGACCGCTGGAAGATCCCTAATGGCTCCCTCAGTTTTGTTGGCACCGTGCATCTCTAAGAATTGATCGCTTCCGAGGCTGGTAATTCCTTTTTTTCAGGCTAAACCAATCGCTCCTTTCCACCCTTTTTTCTTCCCCTAGTTTACTTCTTCATATGAAGTCATTCTTCCCCCAAACCAAGCCCTCCTCTGTCTCCTGTCCCTCTCGTTTTCGGACGACGGAGTCTCCCCAGATTGTCTTCTAAAAATGGAGTACTGTGTAAGATTTCCCAAGTGCCGCCGCTGATCCCTCAGGAATACTTCTGTATTTCCACGGATGATCCTCCCTTGTGCCCCGTCCTCTATTTTAAGATGTTTAGAACACTCCCTTCCTAGTCTCCCGTTGAGGGGTTTTAGGATTTTTCGCCGGAAGCCCAAAGCCGTTTTCCTTCCCCTTCTTTTTAAGCGATCCCGACCCTCATTTCAGATTTAGATTCCACCCGCTGTTTGAAGGTTATTCGGACCATTAGTACCCACAAGGCGAAGTGTGACCCCCCTTCCCCTCCCTCCTCCGTTCATCTAGATCCTGGGGCGATCCCCCCGTATACAACCCCCAGGGATACCACCCCATCCTTCCATGTCTTCGAGCCCCCCCCGTACCAACTTCACGACCCCTCTAAAGAATCCCCACTAGTGGACACCGAGCAGCCGACGGTAGTCACCGTCTTCTTAACACCACTTTGCCGATTCAAGGGGAGTCTCGGTATATCTGGGGCCTAGACGCCGTTTCTGTTTCGCTCTTGTTTATACCTTTGTAGCCGACGAGACTCTGTGTGATTTCCCTTACTAAGCATAGTTATGTTCCGCCCCACTCCCGTCTGATACAATACTAGGGCCCACTCGTCTCGACCAAGCCCGAATACCTGTGCGCGAACAAAGAAGTTTATCGAATTGCAGTAGTCGACCATAGACGACATTACTCTCTCAGTGCGGAATGTTCCTTCGCGTAAGGTAGGTTCGTTTATCTTGAGCACTTCTTCCCCTTGACGTCCCTTTCTGGTAAAGTAGACTCCCCCATACCCTCGTTTTCGTTAGAAGTGGCGACCTGAGCCTTTTCTTCCTTTTAGTGCCTTTACAAATTGTTAGTTCTCTCCGGGCTTTGTCATTAAATCCTTCTGCCTGGTCGGCCTTGTTTCTATATCTCTCCCCCTTATAATTGTTGTTGTTGGAGATTCGTTGCATTTGATCCAGCTCAAATTACTCACCGTACCCGACGACCCTCCTCCCCCCCGGCCTAACGTTCCGGTCGGGGCCAGGCCGACTTGCAAGAGCACACGAGTCCGCCCGCGGATGTTTCCTTTTTTAGTGATTACGACGTATCCCCCCTATATGATTTCCCCACTTCGATGGCGGCTCGGGATTCTTACTTCCCGCACCGGAGTTACCTCAGAATTTCCGCGTCTTCTTCTCTTCGATAGTTACATTTAGTCGATTATATTTTCAGAAATTGAGCCTTTACAGGCTGGTCTACTGCGCGTCCTGCGTCCAGTAATCTATTCTTCCCGTCACCCTCGCCCTGCTGAAAGAAACTATAGTAGAGCTGCTACCATTAAGAATTCGTTTTTTTGAGACTGACAAGTGGGCCCCCCAGGATGAAATAGTAGAGCAGTAACCGTCGTAGAAGCGCCTTGACCGTATCCGAGAAAAAACTTGATGGCCAGTAATGGCCTAGCCGGTTCCAAGACGGCCGTATTCGCTGAAAGCCGTTTTCCGTTGCTTTTGATGAGTGGGGAGGATGTTTCTGTTTACCCGCTCGGACAAGGGGTGATGAGTCCTCCGATCTTTCGACTACGGATTGCATGGGAGACCTTAATCCGGGTTTCCTCCCCACCGTCGTATTGCATACCTCGAGTGTTCCCGATAGAATCCCCAGTGCTCGTCCTCTGGTCAAGAGCAGGCTGGTCGGCCGGCCGCTGCTAAGAAGGGCAGACTAAACGCCGTGAATTCCGCCGCGCTGGAGGGGAACAGGTAGTTAAGGGCCGGCTTATCTAATACCTGCAATCTCTTATGTCCACCTTGGACAAAGAGTTGTCTCGGAGGGGCGAAGAACTCTGTAGCTGGGTTGAACGGCGACCGGAATAGCCTCGTAGACAATTCAATTGTGTTTTGACCCTGCGCCCCCACAGACGTGTGTAGCCCGCCCGTCCAGCGCCGACAAAAGAACTTGAGTCGCATTTCTTTTCCCTGCTGTGGTCCCCAACCGTTAAAGCGCAAAAAACTATGCAGCGGCATCCCCTAGTCTCAGTTCAAAGCACCCGCCCCTCCCAATAGCGGCTCTCTGAGACCCCTTTGGGGACCGTTCCACCGGTCCGAAAGGGTTTCGGCCTTCCAACGCTGTTGCGAGGTAATCCAGACCAAAGTCGTCCAATACAAGGGACCTTTTTCTGAGGGCATGATTCTATTCTCTTTGTTGACACGACTTAACGTCTCTTAGCGCAACCTCCCACTGTCCATTTCCGCCCTTTAAATTGGTGGAACTGGGCCAACGCCTGACGAAGAAGCTAGATAGATCGCTGAGGGAATTCTCTTATGCTTTAGTGCAAGGTTCCAAACGATTCTAAGAAAGCCTCTGCGGTCAACTGCCCCCCCCCCCGCGCGGAAAAGGTTTGCTCCCGTATTGATGCGGGCCCCCTATTCAGAAAGCACAACCCTCGCCCTGATCTTCGCTGCGGATTTTACAGGGGAACAGCTGAGTAACCCTATGCTGATTTTTGAGGGATACAAGCGACTCTCCTCGGTTTTCTCCCGAGATACTTCGAGGAAGTCTTTTTTTATTTTTTCCCCCTTGAGGTCCCCATCAATCTCGTCTGTGATAGATATTTTACGGTTTTTTTTCCTTTCCCGCTTCGATCTGTCCCCCCTCAGTTTCTACTCTACCCAGATCCCCAATGAAGACCCTTTCGCATCCCTCTCGCCGTGAGACAGGCGCTTTTCCGGATGCACTGGTAACTTCACGACGCTTAGCTTTCTTTTTTTTAACTTCCCTGATGCCAATAAAGGAGCCTCCTCGATCACTACTTGACCCCGCCGCATCAGCCTAGCTTATTCCCCCCCCCGCATAAAGAGTACTCGTTCTCGCCCTTTTTTTGTTTAGGAATGCACTCATTTTTAGCTTGACTCTTATACAAGAGCACGGCCGCTTTTGTGGGCTTACATTTTCTCCAATAGAGACTTCTCCCCTCTTAGGGATCTCTTTGTATCCGCTCAGCGATTTTTTCTCCCTTATAGGTTTCTTCTCCCGCGATGCGCAGGTGGCGGGAGAATCGAAGGCAAGAAACCCACGTCACTTCCTTAAGGCTCCTTTTTTTCTCCAGTTCGGGACCCCCCATCCAAAGAGCTGCCTCACCTCTCCGGCCGAGCACGGTGACCAAACCAACCTGAGAGACAGTTGACTCCTGCGCTACACTCTTCTTCGCGGAAGTAGACCATTCCTTTATCCCGCCCGCGGAAATTCCTTCCCGGATATAGTTGAAGAGTACGTCTCGCTAATCCTGCGATCCCTCGACCTTCCCCATCGCGAAGGGTTCCCCTCCGCCTCCTCCCGCCATAGACATGGTAGATTGTCCCTGGAGAGCTGACCCTCTCTCTTTTACTCCTATTTGTTGTTTAGAGTTCTGTCTCCTCCTCGCATAGTGAAGGAGCTGGCCTTTCTTTTCTTAGTCGTTTCGCCCGTGCTCCGGGCGCTCGTGTAGTCTGCCCTTGATCCCTCTCTCCCGCCTCTTTTACTTAGCAGAACTGGATTCTTTCTTCCTCCCCTCTGCTTACTCCCGTAATTTAAGCCCGATCGATTCGCGACTCCTCTTCCTTTTCTCTGCTTTTTTTTCCGAAGTCATAAAAGGCGCTTTTGCTGGGATCTGTCTGGTTAGAATTCTGATTTGATGGCGAGGGGACGTTGGGAGGAAGTCATATTCCGCTTCCCGTGTCGGCCTCCCCCCCTCTAGAGGAAACCAACCACATTCTCTCGTGCTTCGCATTTAGGAGACTCTCTCCCCCCGCGCGAATAGAGATTGATGCCCTCCCGGCTCGAATTTACCCGCCCCCTCCTTGGTCTGCCTTTGTAAGTAATAAGGCTTCGTCCTTCCGACTTTACTTCTTGACAGTACGCGTTAGGCTTTTGCGATTGGAGTGTTCTATTTTCGGCCGAGAGAGTGGTCCCCCCCCAATTATCTGGCCGGACTAAGTTTTTTGGTAGTAGAGTTAGAAATAAGGACGAGCCCCTCTTTTGTCTAGGTGTTACGGACCCGCGCCGATTCACGGATTCAAAGCCTATCTTTTTTGTAGTTTCTTTTGATGGGTATTTCATTATCTCATTCTAGTGGTTTTTTTTTCGTTCCCGTAACCGAATTCTTACCTAATAGCCTTTTTAAAGATTTCGGTTTACGGCCCAATTTAACAATTCCACAAGGATCGTATTAATAGCCCTTTTTATCCTTGAGAGGTTCCCCCAGAAGCAGATCTCGCGAGCGGCCCGTATCTCCCCCTCCGCCCGATCGCTCCCCTGATGTGATACTTTTTCCCTTAAGAATTGCTCCGTTCTTCCAGCCTCCGTGGAAGACCTCCCCTATCGGCTCACTAGTTTCCGAGACCTTCAACATTCTCCTAGAGCGCTTTCTTTCATTTCCCTCCGTTTACGGCTGACAACACTTTGGCGCCGTGGAAAAACAGTGGTCTTCTGAGAACGTTGCCTTTCTCCCTTCATGCCTTCCCAATCCCTCGAGACACTCTCCGCGATGGAACAGAGTTGTTGGCAATGGCCAGCGACCCAACTTTCACCCACCTCTTTCCTCCATGTGTTTTTCAGCGCACCCCAGTCGCCGCCCTCCAGATATGGTACTCGAGTCTGCACCTTTTTCCCGGAGCCTCTGATGCCCGCTATCACTAGTTTTTCGTAGCGTTTTAATCAACCTAAATTGCATCAAGATAAGGTGCGGTTCGGTAGGCGCTCTTTCTTCGTCCCGCGATTTGACGGTAAAAGATGGTAGAAGCCCAGCGCGTCTCTCTAGCCCGACCGTGTTGAATCCTGGTCGGTCCCTTTTACCGTTAGCTACCACATCCTCGCCTGCCACATGCGTTGCCGCCGGTCCATACCTGGTAGCATCCCATCCTTACAAAACAACGCGACACCCCCCTCACCAAGATTAGTGCGCCCCAGTACCCCCCCCATTTCATACCACGCCCCCAGGAGTGTAATGTCCTCAGCCCTAAGATAGGGATACGGCGAGCAGACCGGTGTCCGATCCCCTTAGGATAGCGTGTGCGTATACGGACCCTTGTGACGTTAGGCTGGACTTAGGCGCCCCTTTTTTCGCCGGCGATGCCGAGATTGACTTAGGCGGTGATGCGTCGTAGTCATGACTTTTAGTGCAGCGCCCGAATG
>Ga0179591_1305086_pt1 | contig 11349 bp, 6 predicted proteins | sample CZOMad2_1_08_16f_FD_182891 | JGI IMG/M metagenome (GOLD analysis project Ga0179591, IMG submission 182891) | Vadose zone soil fungal communities from Angelo Coast Range Reserve, California, USA - CZOMad2_1_08_16fungal (PacBio error correction) | ecosystem: Environmental > Terrestrial > Soil >... | reverse complement strand
GCCTGGTAATAAGACTTTCCCGGACGGTCTGCAGCATGCTTCTGACCCCCCCTGGTCTACCTTTCGTCTCCGAAGATGTTTCTAGTTGTTCTCGACTGCCGCGAACAAGACACCCCCTGTAAAGCCTCTTTTTCCCCTCTCCACACACCCACGGCAGAAGGCCTCTTTTTCCTTTCCATAGCCCTTGGCCTGACGCCTATCCTCTAGCCTAATTGAGATCCCCTGGCCTCTGGAAAAAGCTGGACCGGTATAAGCGACTCCTCGTGCAGAGGACGCTCGCGCCGCCTCATAAATTTTGGAGAAGCCGGCAAGAGAGGCAGTTCCTTTTCGCACAAGAACCCCAGTTCTGCGCTGCCCTTGCCACCTGACCGCCTCTTGGTAAGTTCCCAGGGGATACGTGACCTTCTCCTGAACACGTGTTGTCTAACCTTTTCCAACTTTTAACTTCCCACCTGAACCATCCTTGATTGACAAAAGTTTTCTTCGACGAGTTCACTAGGTCGGAGATCCCTCGTTTTTCGATCCCTATCCCAGTGGCAGCTCACCTCCTTTGGGAAGATCCTTGTGCGTATCGCTTCTCCCGCCGAGAACAGCGAGCTTTCCCCCCCATCCCCCTCCCCCCCCTCGAAGAAGCCCGCGATAGGAGACTCTCTAACTAGACTGTCCTCTGGGTTTCTTACAAAAGACGGTCTACTACCCCTATCCGAGCTCGAACCCCCCCCAGCGCATATTCTTTGTCTTACGTTACTGCCTCACCCCATGGCAGTTGATTGAAGCTTCAAAATGAGCCGTGTCCGTGTTTCTTCCGTATGGACCCTTCTAACCTCCCCTTTAAAGGGAGCCGTCCAGCCTTCTATCAGATCCCTAAAAATAAACGAATCCTTCGGACGCTGGTCACTTTTTTCGGTTCTCTCCTCCCTTCGACGAAGACTCATCGGGTCAGTTGTCGACCCCCCCCCCATCGATACGATATCCCCTTAGGAAAAACTCGCGTCAGAAACCGACGAGGAATCGAATTAGAAAATGTTGATAGGTGATGATGACCCACTTCTTTCCCTCGCCGCCATCCCCAACCATCAACCAAAAACTTACAGCTACGCCCCCTTCTCCCAGAGTTAAAAGGTGAAGATAATCCTCGGTCGGGAGGTCTCCCCTTGGAGGATTGATCCTCATCCTGGAGCTGTTCCTACTCAGGGCCCCATGCCTAGACCTTAGGATTTCCAGACAAAGGGAAGATAACCCCGACGAGTCTTTCCCTCCTCTAGAAGCCCAAGAAAAGGACGGAGGTTCGGACAAACCTCTGAGATCTGATTCCCGTAGAGAACCCCGGGTCTTCCCCCCCCCAAATCGAGAAACTCTCTCCGAGTATCCAACTTCTCCGAGTGTCTATTAGACCTCTTTGAAAAAAGTCCGTACACAGGGGTTTCTTCTTTTCAGCCGGAAACCTTTTCATTATTGTCCCTCCCTTGCGTTTTCAGAGAGCTTTTAGAGAACCGGGAAGAATTCCCCATGTTTCCCCTCGAGAAGGTAGTCATACCTACTGCTCCAGGCCAAAAACAGATTCTTCTCTCGATGAAGAAGAACCGGGACCGGAAGGTTAATGGTCCCCGGGCGTCCCCCCTTCCGTTCCCTAACAATCGTCCCCTTCGCACGTTTACCCTTTTTCTCCCGACGATTAGCGAGGAGCTCTTGTTTGCTCACCTAGTGAGTTTTCCAGACTCCTCCGCGGTTTCGTCCAAAAACTTTGCGGAGGCCCGTAGGCCGGAGAGCTTTCTCCTGCCTTGATTTAAGGTTTCCTTGCCTCCTGATAAAGATAGAGGCGTCCTTTTTTGCTAAGATAGCGGCCCTTTTCCTTTTTCTCAGTACGTTCCAAGAACTTAGTCTAGAAAGCGTCCCCGCCTTCGATCCCTCTGCTGACGGCACTCGGGGAAAAGATCTTCTTTTTTTCCTCTTTTTCCCCAACTGCTGCCGACCCCTAGTGGGAAGACTCTTCATCTTACTGTTTTTGTACCCCCTTCGTTGCCTGTAACAGACGGCCCTTTTCTTTCCCCTCGCATGGATTACTGCATATTTTCGTCAGACTCTTTTTCCTTTCTCTCACGGCGGCGCCCGAACGACAGTTCCCGGTACTTCACCTTCGAGCGAGTTAGTCGGGGCTGACACGCGCCTTGAACGGGGCTTCGCCCGGTGTCGCGACTTTCCCTCCCAAATGTCTCTCTTTTTCCCCCCCCCCCAGGTCAACCCCCCACGAAGGAAAGCGCATAGTTCCGTGATGGAGAGACCCTTTCCTCTGGGCGACAGACAAATGCCAAGTTATATTCTCTCCTTCTCCTCGTGTTTTTTATTTGAGGTCGCCCTAGCCGTCGAGCGCTCTTTCCACCCTTCCAAATAGAGTGGATCGTAGTGATAGAAGATGACCTAACAATGGGCCCCTCTTACCCCTCCTCGAACAGGGAGAAGAACCCCCCCCCGTTATAATTCTTTTCTCCCTCTAAGGCCCCACGAATTAAGGTGAAGACAGCGTTTCCCCGTGCTTAGGTAAATCCCCCCTCCTCGGAGTCTGACTCTTCCCACATTCGTATAGATTTCTTCCCCTCTTTTATCTCACGTAGGAGCGGACGTCGTACAGTAACACCGCGAACCAGCCGGTGACCACGGGAACAAGGCTCTTTGATCTTTATCGTAGAGGGGTCCCCCCCTCAGGTGGTAAAGAGGTCCTCCTCGCTTGGCCCTGATAACCATTCCCGGAGCTAGATCCTATGAGGTCAAGAGTGTCTTCCCTTCTTTATGTGACGGTCCCTATTGGACAACGGGCGGCCGGTTAATCTCAAAAACCTTTCCTCGATGAAATTCTCCCCCCCTCGTAGAGAGAAAGACCCCCTCCCCTCTCCTTCCTGAGGACCTTTATCCCGTGGAAGCAGACGTCCTGATACCTAGTCTTCCCCTCTCCCGAACCCGAACTTCCCCCCCCCCGGAGGCGCTATGAGATTGAACGCTTCGAAGGCTCTATCTTGAGGTGAGTATAAGGCGCCCCTCATGCAGAAGCTCGAGACCCTCTTCCCCTTGTTATATGCTTCCTCGAGTTTTTTCAAGGGAGAGAGGGACCCCCACCCTAATAGACCCATAAAGGTTTTTCTCCCCCGGGATCTATCCTGCTCTCAAACTCCCCTCAAGCTTTCCTTCAAATGAAATGAACGTTCGGAGGTCCCTTTCTTAGCGAGGAGGAGTTAGGAGCCTCCCTACTCTTGAGAGATTGTTTGCGAAAAGTCTTCCTTTTCCCCCTCCCATAGATCTCCTGGGTGAAAGAGGGCCCTGCGGGGCCGTATCCTCCCAAAACTCCTTCCCCTAGTGGTGGCCCATCGGGGATCAGTCAGGAAGAAGACCCTCAGAGCCCCCCCAGTCCTTTCCCCCCAAGTCTCGTTCAAAATCCCAGGATTACCCCGAAAGACCCCGCACCCTCCAGAGGGCTTCTCGGCAGCAGTTTAAGAGAGGCGCAGCTTTTTACGGTCTTTTTTTGGTGCTGTTACGACTTTCTTTAAGTCGAGTGCCCCTTTTTCTCACCCGACCCAGTCCAGTTGCATTCTGCGCAGGGACGAGCTTTTCTTTTCGGCCCTGACGCTCCTTTTTAACGCCGTCCCCGGCTCGTATTCGTTGGGTTCCCCTCCCCTGAGGGACAGGCTTCGTCTCGTCCGAGTCTCCCCACTCCCCCTCCGATTGAAACTTCCCAGAAAGCTCGAGCGCGTTTACTTGCGGCTGACTCCTACGGTTCCCCCTTTCTCCCCTTTTCGACGCGGCTTCGACAGTTCCCTCAGCCAGACGAACCCCTTGGCCCTTGATCAGGGTGCAGAGAAGATCCGTCCACGTCGTGAGATTCTTCCTTCTTCGTAGTGTTTGCGGTTCGAGCGATCGTGTTCTTTTAGACGAGTTTGTTCATCGCACCTCCCTTCTCGCTTACCCCTCGTCCCCTTCGTGATCCTATCGTCTTCGAGTCTGTCTTATTCGCTTTTCATAAGGAGGTCACTTCCCCCGAAGTAATCTTGAATAAAGCCCCATCGCTGCCCCCCGAGAGAAGGTCCAGAGTTTCGACAGAGCCCACCGTTGAAATCTTACGAGCCCCCTTCCGTGTGTATCAGGAGGGTATGCTCCAGGTTGGCATCCCTGAGTGTCAAACCTGTTGATAAAGTGGTCCCCACACGGTGAAGTCTCCAGTGGGATCGGAGTATACCTTGCGACTCAAAAATATCTGGAATTCTAGATGAAGATGGACTTCAACTGGTGCTTGCAGAAAGAGTAGGAACGTACTATTCCCCCAAACGAGGACGTTACCCAGACTACTGAGTCTCAGCCTTTCCCCCTATTTCCCCTCGTCATGATACCCCTGTTGAAATTCCAGAGATCTCTCACTGATGAGCAGACCTTCCTAGAAGAACATTCGTAGTGAACCGTGTAGTGGTGGTAAGACCTTCCCCAAGCTTCTCTTGTATCTGGGGTTCTCTCTCTTTCGAGAAACAAACCCCCAGATCGTTTTTTCTAGAACGCTCATCTTCCACGAAGGCTCCCCCCCTTCTTCACGTGTTCCGACGATAGTCGTAGATACTCTCCGAGGCCTCGTAAACTCCCTTTCAGGCCTTCTTCTTCTCAGATAGATCAGCCCGATCTGCGTAAAGCCTAACATCGGTGACGGAACCGCCCTGCCGATAAGGCCGCCTTCCAAAGATCCCCCCTTTCGCCTGCTCTTTCGCCCGCAGAGATTTCTCCTTGACAGCGGCGTTCGTAGCCTTTCTTTCCCCCCCTTTAACTTTTTTCTGGCGCTTTCGATCGCCTCGGTTCAGATCCCCCCCTTTTTACCTTTCTAGAAGATTCGTGAATCCAGCGGCCCGACCCTAGATTGGAGTATGCGGCTTTAGCCGAGTGATTAAAGTTCCCAGCCCAAGAGAGGGAACTCTGCTCGATTTTGAATATACCCCCGTTGAAAAGACCTTGTAACGATTTACCGTATATACGCGTTTCCTCCCCCCCAGATTGTTTCTAGGGATTCCCGGATATCTCCCATGAGGATTGATGATACGGTGAGAACTTTCCCTTTACTCCCCCAAGCTCACAGTCCCTTTTTCTGAGTAGACTTCCACTCAAGGACAGAGATGCCCCAGATACTGAAAGGCCGTTCGTGACTCAGTCCCACCATTTTTTTTAATCCTTCTCCGTTGTTGTGCCCTTTTATGGCGTAGTTTGATAAAACCTTGTAGTTCAAACTCCTAAGAATGAGTCGGTCTTCCCCTTTTTAGTCGAAGCATCGATAAAGGAAAGTCATTTTCCGGTGGTTTGTCCTTCTTATATGATGCTCTAGTATCACTAATAAGAGGTGATATATTTCCGCGATGAAGAACTCCTCGGAGCAGCCAATATTGGGTTCCCGCAAAGATCCACGCTTACAAGTTCCGGCGGACCTGGTCTGAACTGCTGTCTTAGAATTTTGGAGAGACTCGCAAACGATGTTCGTCCCGGTCTGCGGTCCCCTTGGAAGACAAAGCTCTTGCTCAGGTCGGAGATGAACTTTCCTATAAAAGACCTTCGAGCTTGAGTCCCCAGACTCCATAGATTACCATTGCAAGTCCTCTTGGTGTCTATAAGAAGCATAGGGTCGTTTTCTCGATGAATAGTGCTACCAGGAGAAGAGAGCCCTCCGGACAGGAGGCTTTTCTTTTCTAGCTCGTGACCCCGGTCCCCCCAGGACAAGATTTTACATGGGGCATCCGAAGCTTATGTTCCCTCCAGGATTCTTCCGTCTTGATCCTTCCCCTCTATCTTTCGATGAACCTCTGTTTCCCCGAGCGGGGAGGATTCTCTTTCCTTTTTGTCGCGGCGTGGAACTCGCCTTTCCGATAGGCAGCATCTCTGGTGGGAGAGAGTTTTTTATCTCGAGAAACCGACAAGAGTTTACCCGAACGCGTTTTGGAATTTGTCCCATTTTAAACACCTCCACCAGATTTGTAGTCGAGATTCTCCGAAATGGCGTCATCGACTTCAGAGCGGGCTTTAAAAAGTAAGAAGGACAATGCTTTTTAGAAGAGCTGGGATAGCCCGACTTTGAGCTCTTTGTTGGTTCTTTTTTTTTTTTTTTTGGTGTTTTTTTTTTTTTTCTTTTTTTCTTCTTTTTTCTCTTTTTTTTTTTTTTCTTTTTTTTTTCTTTTTTTTTTTTTTTTTTTCCTTGTTTTTTTTTTTTTTTTTTCTTTTTTTTTCTTTTTTTCTTTTTATCTCTCTCTTCTTTTTTTTGGTTTGTCCTCGCCGCCTCACTCTGGAGCTCCGCGTAGGAATTTCCCTTTTCCCTCCCAGACTCACTGAAATGACGACAGCCTTCGAGTTTATGGCGTAGTTCAATTAAATTTCCCCCGTCGACAAAGGTCGACGTCCTGTGGACAAGCTATACTTGGGTGACGCCGATATTCTCCCCAAATGGGTCCACCCCGAAGCCGGTGAAAGTTTAGTGAGAAGTAAGCCTAAAGCCTGCGGGCAGGGAAGTAGACTTCCTGCATCCAGGGAGGCGTTCCATCTAGGGGAAGATTTCTCCTTCGGGTTGTTTTGTTATAGTTCGACCGAAGGTCTCCCCAGCGAGATCCTAAATTCACAACATCCTAAAGATCTCTCGGCAATCCTTTAGGACTTCGAGTAAGATTGGTAGGGACGGGGGAGAAAAAAAGAGGTCCTCCCAGAAACCCTCCGGAGAGAGCCCTAAGAATCCCCCCAGCGTCTAGCCCCCTCTGACTCCGGAAAACCCGTTTGAAGAGGTCCCACTTGCGGAGCGGCCCCAGGGGCCCCTGAGGCGGTGGCTGTTCAAACCGAACTAAAGCGTCTCTTACGGTCCAACGGGCTGCCTTACGCTTCAACCCCTCCCGCGGGCGTCTGTTGAAGCGGGGCAATTGGCGAAGAGGGCATTTCTCTCTTGGGAAGAGGGGCCACGAAGAAGATCCAGCCTCCTCAGAGGGCTCTCTCTCCGAAAACAAAAAGAGCATAGGGAGAAGACTGAAGGAGGGCAACCGGAGAGTGGGAAGAAAGACCCCCCAACTTAGCGACCCTCTCCTCGAAAATGTCTTAGACCCTTTACTTTCCCCCCTAGGAAAACTAAAGCCTACCCAGTGTAAAAATACCTCCCGAATACATACACCTAGATGCGTTCTTCCGCAGATTAATCCCCCCTGCGGGCTGAGGTGTCGGCTTCTTTTGAAGGCATTCTTCTCATGCCAGGTGGCCCATTAGATGTCGCTGGGAAGATTCTATGAGTGCTGAATAAGATACCTCTTTCTATGATCCCCCCATTCCTCTTTTAGAAATCAATGAGAAGCCCGCAAACCTGGGCCCCCCCAGACGATTTCGTTTCTCGGTAGCGCAAACCCCGGTCTCCCCCAAACCCCCTGGTCTCTTGGACTCAATTGGAACGAAGGCCGCTCTAGACCTTTAAACCCCCCGAAACGGGGTGAAGGTTTTCTCAGCCGACGTGCAGACCTGTGCTGGGACGCTTGATTCTTCCCTGAGAAGCCTTCACGAGAATTTGGTATCAATAAAAATCGTCTTTACCCAGAGACTAGGGATACCGATACAAATCTTCCCAACCCTCCTACTATTCGATGCCCCCCCCCTCCCCACCCTGGAAAGTTCCGGGTAATGGTACGGGCATCCCTTGAAGTCCTCCGATCACGATCTCCCCGACGGACAGTCTGAAGTAACACACTTTCTCTGTTCTCTCCGAACGCGTCGTCACAGGGATAAAATCCCTTTCCCGATGACCCCTTTATCAAGATTTCCTAGGCAACGTTCCCGGAGATCCTTTTTCTAGATCGGAGTTCTCGAGAGCTGGAGCCTTTTGCGTCCCCGGTTTCTCCCCCTCCCCTACTGAGGTTTTTGCGCTAACTCTGGCCCCCGTGCGAACAAAATTCCCTCTCCCAGCCAAGTAGTCAAAAGCTGTCCCTTCCCTCCCTTCTAGGCTCCGGTGAATGATCTTTTCGGCACCCGCTAAAATGCTTTTCCCCTCTAAGCGGAAGCGGACTAAGATAATGTTATCTTCCCTCTTTTTCGGTCAAAATGATTATCCCTGATTCTCTTCTCCTAGTTGTTACTCATGGCCCTCCCCTCCTCACTCCTTTGGTACAGACTTCTCTCTCTCTGGTATGGAGTACCGAACTCCCCTTCCAAAAGAGTCGGTAGTCACCGTCGAGCGTCCCTCTTGTCATCTGGATGCCAGCTGATCACCGGGTTTCCTTAGACCTCCTCCCTAAGAATTGATCTTCTACAGGGTCCTTTAATCGGCGATAAATCCTTCCCCCCCCCCTCGCAAGCTGATGGTACGGCTGGGACCAGCGCTCGACGGCGATCGAGGCCCCACCTGAAAACGTACTTACTCAGTTTTCTTTCTCTGTGGCAGGTCGCCTCGACGCCTCCTTCGATCGTGAGCGTTAGCCCTTTTCCCCCTTCCAGCGTGCGATTGGACTCTTTGATGCAGATGACTCTGAGAATATCAACCCCTTTTTAGTCCTCTCCACTTTCCCCCACAAGGTGACTCCTCGTCAGACGGATGACCTTATCGAACGGTGACGCCTTTTGTTCCTGTTGGCAAGAGTGTAGTTCGGTTCCCGCCATACAAGACTCTTCTCTTTCCCAAGTAGTATTAGTTGGAACCATGAGCGCCCTCTTTTTCCTTCCGCGGCAGGCGTAAAGGCTAACACGCTCTCCTGTGAAAAAACTTCCAGAGAACCCTTCTCGGAGTACACTCGGTGAGCCTTACTAGTAATGAAGAGCCTCAACAGTAATTCAGGGACCCTGTCTCCCTAGCAGGAGGGACTCTCCCGAAGGGATGGAACTGTCCCCTCTTTTTCACGGGGGAGGGAGATTCCCCCCCGGAGATAGATGGACCCCGCAGATGAAAGACGACGCCCCGTCGTACTCTTCCTTCCCCTTACCCTTCCGCTATCTCCCTTTCCTCTAAGAAGGAAGAAGTTACTCCGACGTGATTAATCTTTTCCCTTGACGCACGATTTCTATACAAGCTTAACTTTCTGGGATAGAGCCTCCTCTGAGTTTACGTAAGAGGGGATATTTAGTTGAGTAATAATCCCTTCACCTAATGAAGAAGAACATCCCCTAGCCCTTTCGTCTGTACTTTCCCCATCCCTCTTCTTCCCTTGAGAGGGATCGGACTCCTTTTCTCCCTCACCCTGGGGATGGGTTAAATGCTAGTTCTATTATCACCCTCCTCCCGAACTCGTAAAGCTTTGAGCCTTACCTTTTTGTAGGAAGGGGTGACCACCCTCTCTCGAGGACGCTTTCTCAGGAGATTCAAGTAAGAGAACCGGTTATTCTTTCCCCCGTGTGAGAGAAAAGCTATTCTTAGAGTCTTTCCACAGACTGCTGAGGGACACCTGCCCCAAAACTCTCTTCTTCCTCCGGTGCGCCAAAGATCGGTATCGATTACCTGGCATCCATAGACCAGCTCCCAGAAAGATCCTCAAAGGAAGTATCTCTCTCCCTCCAAAGTCCTCCCAAGAAGGGATTGATCTTCAGGCCGGCCCCCTCTGCGTTGCTCCTGTCTCGTGTCTCCTTCCGGTGATGTTTATCTTCTGGAGTCGATTCCCCCTGTCATAATACGACCAAAAGTCATTTTCGATTTCGAGCTCGTTAGAGTGTGTGGGTCCCAGGACCCTACCCAGATCCCCCGCAGTATAGAGCGCCCCTTTCAGATCTTTCGTTTTCTCCTCCCCTTGAGGGAACCGTCTTCGTTCTCTAGACAGTAGAAAGGAACTCTATTACACTTTTTCTAACAGATAGGAAGAGGCGTGCCCTTCTCCCTTCCCCTAGTAGTCTCCGAATATTCCCCAGTCGTCCTTAGAAAGGGAAATCTCTTTCTCCGCGTTCGACAGGTTTCTCTAAAACCCTTTCCCGAAGCTGCAGTCTCCTTCCTTGCCATCTTTTTCTCCCCTGAAGTAGTTGGATTCAAAAGTGAGGATCCGTGTGACTGAGGTTAGCCCCGGTAGTATCCCCTTTTGTAAGCGCACAACTGTTCTCTTAATAGAGGGCCTTTCTGTCGAGCCTCTAGGGTCGAGAGTTGTTTCCTTGTGCTCAGTCTCTTTTCCAGGTATACCTATACAGAAAAAGTTCCCTCTTAGGTATTAAAGAGATCGGTCTTCATTAACTGTTGATAAGAAAGAAGGCCTCCCTATACGTAGCCCCCCACTATTCCTCTCCTCCCCTTTTCATCTTCAGGGTAAAAGGTTTGAAGTGAGGGCCTTCATGGGCTAGGATCCCCCCCCCGGGGACGGCCTACTTTTATAAGTACTCTTTTCTCCCCTCACATTAACACCCTGGATTCCCTTAGAGACAGGAAGCCTCCTGCCCAGCAGAAGTTCGCTGGCGAAGCTTCCCTAGATGGAAGGATCTCCCCCCCCCACCCAAACAGTCTTATGAGGAAGTAGCGATAAACCTCCCTCGTAGAGACTTTTTCGCTCGTAGAAAAAGCCCGCGTTCCCCCTAATCTTTTTTCCCCCCTCAGACGTCAAACTAGAAGAAGTCGATATGTCTTTCCCCTCCTCCAAGTCTTCGTAGAAGACCCCTTCACGTAGTGAACTCCCCTGTGGTCAGCAATTTCCCTATGTTTCTTGGCTCTTGTAGTTGTCTGGCCTGAGAGAAACCCCTAGATCTCTTCAGACTCTTAGACCTCTGTCAACGACCCCCCCGGCGTACGGTAAAGTCACTCCCTGTAGTATCCAGAGGAAAGAGGGAAAAAGAGAGAGTCCATACCACCTCGGGAAGAAGCTTTATAGTACAGAGATAGGATCGACCCCCCCCCAGAGAAAACCCTTTCCGGAAACTTCTCCTCCGATATTTCAGACGTAGCCCCCCCGCTGCTCTTTGTCGTAGCACGAGCGCGTTGTCTCTCTCAGATGTGAAAGAGCCTTCTTCTCCCTCTCTCGTAAAAAGACCCATATTGAGGTAGTAGAGCTTTTCCTCTCTCTCTGGTAGGTCATTAGCGCGTCCTCCTCTAGTCTAGCGGACACCCGAGTGTTAGATAAGGAAGCTCTCTCTTGCTCCAGATCCCGACGAAGGACCCACCGGTCCCCATAGGCTCCTGGGCCTGATGAGAGTAAGGACCATCTTCAGAAGACCTCTCCTCTCCTCCTAGGTGGCAAAGATTGTCTCCTCCCTTCTTTCTCGGGGAGGGCTTTCTACTCGACCCCTGATTTGCTGCCCCTATAAGCCCCGAGCCCCCGTAAAAGTCCCGAGCCCTCTTTAGCACGGCTGCCCTTTCTTCCTGGCGTAAGAACGGCCCTACGGATATATCGTTCCGGAAGCCGAAAGAAGCCC
>Ga0179591_1358057_pt1 | contig 11351 bp, 9 predicted proteins | sample CZOMad2_1_08_16f_FD_182891 | JGI IMG/M metagenome (GOLD analysis project Ga0179591, IMG submission 182891) | Vadose zone soil fungal communities from Angelo Coast Range Reserve, California, USA - CZOMad2_1_08_16fungal (PacBio error correction) | ecosystem: Environmental > Terrestrial > Soil >... | reverse complement strand
GCTTGATGCCGTTGATTCCTCCTTTCTTCCCTCCTAATAGGCAGCAGGTTGTAGTTCCCCTCCCCCACGGCACTTAGCAGGAGGAGGGCTCCTCCCCTCCCCCACCCAGTCCCCTCTTTCTATGACGATTTTCCTTCCCCCTGAAAGAGCGCTCTCCCACCGGACCTCCCCCCCCCGGTGCACCCTCTCACGATGCCGCCCCCATGACTTTTCTCTTTATGACCAATGATTCTTCCTTCCCCCTCGGTATGCTACGTTCATCAATGTCTTCTCCCCATCTCCTAACTTGTTGCCCCGCGTTTCTATGTAGACTTCCCCCCCCCTCTCTCCACGGTGTCCCTTTGCTCCTTTGCTCCGGTGTCGTCTCGCCTTGACGAAATACCTTTTTCTTTGGTAGGCGGGTTCCCGTAGTTTTTGTGATGATCATTTTCAGGTGCCGTTAGGTTTTTAGGTAAAGCTCCTTTCTAATTCGGGGTTTTTTCCCCGCTAACCGCGGCCGGTAGAAGGAGATGTTGGGTGTACTCGTTTTGAAGCACGTGTCCTAGTCTTTTGTCGAGTTCTCCCGGAAGAAGCGTTCTGTGTTTTCGTTGGCGTAGTAGTTCGGGCGTTGGTCTGCGCTTTGCTATATTAGTCCATCTAGAAGTCTCAGCGCGTCAAATAGTTTCCTCTGACGTCGGCCAGGGAGGTAAAGCGCTTCACGTAGAGCTTGAAACAGCTTTTACCGGATTCCGTCTCAGGTCCCCTTGATGTTTCAACAAGTGGTCCCAATAAGACTTAGTTTGCGGGAAGACGGGCATGTGGTCAGCGTCGTCAGTTGGCTCTTTGTAGCGATGAGCCGTTTTTTACGGTTTTATGCCCCTCTTGCTATTCTTGACTCCCCTCCCTTTTCTGTCCTCTCTTCTGCTTTAGTAGGCATCCGTGTTCCCGTCGACCTGCTGACCATATTTTTCGCGGGCCGGCTGAGGTTCATCTGCTTATTTAGTACTGATTTTATTTGTGTCAAACCTTCGTTTCACCAGTGAGGTTATCGCTTCACGGACGCAGATACGCGGTGTGGAAGACTGCCTTTTCTAAGTAGAGCAGGACCTTTCTTTGTCTTTTCGCAGACTGTAGTTTCGTCCTCATCTTTAGTAGAGTTTTTTAGAAGTTCTTCCCCTCCTTCCCTATTAACCCACGTTGGAGGAGTACTGCCTGCCTTTACTTGACGAGGGACGTAGAAGCTGTGTAATTCCCCCTGTGCAGGGCCCTAAGGGGGGTCAATCGCGATGAGTTTAGGAAGAATGCGGGCCACCTGTCACTATCTCCCTTCATATTTCCTTAGCCATCCTTAATTGGTCGCGCGCTTGGGTCGACCTCCCGAAGCGGATGACGTCCTGCACATTTACGGCGGCTCCCCAGCTGGAGTGAAGAGATGAGATACGCCTCCGTTGGATGCATCTTTGTTCAATTACGGCATCCCTTGTAAGCTCACGCACAGCGCCGCTATTAAACCCGACCCCGAGGCCCACCTTTCTCCGTCCCCTCGGGTTTAGGTCCTTCTTTTTTCCTCCCCCTCGTCTTTCGATTCTGATAGCGCCAGAGTTGTTCTCTTGATGTTTAGTCTTTTGCCGGCGGCCCCCTTTTCCAAAAGTCTTTATTGTGTTTGTGGCTCATAAGGACGTTGGTTCCCCTCGGAATTTCGACGGACGCTCGTCTTCTGTCCATCTCCCGACAGGCCCCATTATTGCCCCTTGACCGGGAGTCCCTCGATACTCCTGATGCGCAACAAAGCGATTCACGCCTCAGTTAAAACATCCGTCTTTTTTTTCTCTCGTGAAATCGAACTGGTAGGAGCCTCATGGTTTGCAAGCCCGTCCTCTAGTTCTTCTCCCGGTGTGACCCGGCCTTAGTGTGCTATCTTTCGCTACATCGCGTCAGACCGACTCCAGCGACCCAATCTCACCCTGGTGCTGGATAGTGCCCCCCCCCTTTTCCCGTTGCGGCCTTTTACGTAGGAACTCTTGATTTGGAAGAGGGTCTCTTTTTTCTTCCCTTGCTGCAAGTTTTTTTCGCATCCCCCGCTCGGCTTTATTCGGTCTTTTTCAGTTTCCGGGTGCGTCATTCTGCCTCCGGATTCGCGCTTCCAAACCCCCCTTTGCTCACTTTCGGAATGAGAATTCGTGGAATGCCCGATTTTGCTTGTAGCCTCCTTCCGGCGATTCTTGTCTAGTTTTTCCCAGCCCCCTTTTTTGTTCCCTCCCCCTCCCCAGCTGGTGGCCTTTTGAGCATTTCGTTGCTCCTCTCCCCGGCCCCCGAAAAACAACGATCGGCACTCATTTTCCAAGAATCGTTCGGCCCCTTCTGGTCTTTTTTCTTCGGGATCTTCATTATTCTTATGCTTCATACTTGTACTTGTTCATGAAGAAGATGTCTTCGTCTTTTTTCGCTTTGCTTTCTTCTTTGAACCACTTCCTCGATCTTGAACCTGCATGCCGATTCGTTGTTGCCCTGGGCGTGAGTTGAGAAGACCTCTTTTTGGGGTGTTAGTTTAATTGATCCGGCGGCGTTGATTTTCGTTTCCGTACCCGGTATTTCTTGTTTTCTCATCGTCGGCCCGAGACCTTCCATGACCAGGCTTTGGTTCTTTGAAGGACGCTGTTTTGTCGTAGAAGTGTAGGTTTTTTGGGAAACTGCCTGCGTTTTCCGTAAACCTCTGAATCCCTTCTTAGAGACGACCACTATCGCCAACAAGAACCATCCATTGTTCCGCCTTCCGTGTTCCTTCCAGCATCCCTCAACCTCTTATCCGTGACCCTTTAAGACACGTACCTGTTTCCAAATATGAAAGATGACCAAGTCGGTACGGTTTTTCCCTCCAAACCTTTCCTTCCTGTTGGGTCGGGTTGAGGCTGGGTATTTCAGGTCTAGGCCACTTCCCGGTCTGCGACCTCCCGCCTGATGTCCCTTTCAGTTCTCGAGCCTTTTGATAAGGTACCGGGCACCCAGAGTTATTTGGTTTTGATGGAAGAGTCTCCACTTCGCCCGGCGTCTACCCGGCCCACTTTGAGGCCGTGCTCCATTAGGTCCAGAATCCTCTTTAGGCACTGCTTTCCTGCATTATGGGTGAGATAGCGATGTGTTGCCCCTTCCCCGACGAGCACCTCAGGATGGTGAAGGCGGAGCTTTTTCGTTTTGACTGAAAGATAGCCCCTCCAATCTGTCCGCCCGTCGCTCTTGCGGTGTAGTTTACACCACCGCGACTGCCCGGAAGAAGTTGCCATCTCTATATTTTCCCTACTAAGGGTTTTTGTGGACTCTGCTCTGCATTCTTCGATTGGGACGTTCCAAGTTCGCGGGGTTTAATTCCTTCCCGCTGCTCGGTCGACCTGAAACCTTGACCGACGGGTTCAACGCACGCTGTCCTTGCTTGCACCATCCGCGCAGTGCTTTTAGTTCCCTACTTTTTCCCCCAGCGCCCGATGCATCATCCTCTCCTTGTCCCGCTTATCTTTTAAGGCCTCCTTGTATCACGTCCTCCACGTGGAGTCTCCCGCGGTTAAATGACTGATTCCGTTCATAACCCTCCTCCTCTGGGAGTGTGAAACAGACTACCTTTCAATAAACTAGCTGCGGTCTATTGCTCTTCGCATACCGTGCAGTCCAATAGGACGTGGTAATCCCACCGCATAAACCGAACCACCGGCTTCTGATTGTGGCGTCCCCGTAAAGTAGTATGTCAATATATTTGTGTTTAACAAGGTATGTTTTTCGACCTATAGTTTCCGGATCCGCGTTTTTTCGAACGTTCAACCCCCTTGTTTTCTCAGAAGTGGCTGGGTGCTTGGTTTCTCTCTTGGTCGTCGGAGATGAGGTATTCTCGTCCGGATGAACTTTCTCGGTCCCCTCCCTTCCCCTTTTCCACCCCCCATCGTGCGCCTCAAAACATCGTCCTTCAACCCCCCCCCCCCCCAAAGCACGTGGTACTTTGGTAGTTCCTCCCGGCCCCTGTAACCCAATGTGAAGGCACCGACCTTCCCCCTTGCGCCCCTCTCCGTCCCTCTGTGCCTCTACACCCCCCCCACCAAAACCGCCCGTTCTCGTCCCCTTCTCCCCTCCCCATGGACAATCGATTCCGTCTGCGAATAGATCCCGATTCGTTTGTCAAGCCGCGAACGATCGACCAAATGAACGAATACTTTTCAGGAAATTTCCCTTATTCACTATTCCACCAGTTGAACTCCCCTCCCTCCGACCGGGTTTCTCCCCTCCCCGATCGTTTGCGTGCAGCTCTTTTGTGCTGTTGTGGCAGTTCTCGGCTCAACAAGTGCTCGTGCACCCTTTTTCGGTTTTGCGCACCCTTTTGCTTCGGGCTCTCCGACTCTCCTTCCTCATTCTTCCCAGTGATCGGCCAGTTTTCCCCACGAATTCGCTAAGAAAGTGAATGTTGGGGTGCTGTCAGGCTCCCTCTTCGGACTGGGAAAAACCTTACTACTCCCCCGACCTCATCAAGCTGATCGTTCTTCAACCCCCCTCCTTCGCGCGTGGCCTGAATGACCTCTCACAAGCGAGTTCTAGCTAGATATTTTTTCTTCTCCCCTTTCAGGGTCCTCGGCAACCCGGTTTATTTTGTCGTTCTTCGGGCGACGTGCTGCGCGAATCTCCCGGACGCCGGAAAAACCTTCATACCCCTCGTTCTTTCCCCTCCTAAGTCCCCTTCGGTGTTGGCAACGAGTCACCAACAAATGCCTCTTTTGCCCAGGTGTCCGCCCTCAGGGGGATTTTACCATACTTTCTCATCCGTGTTATAAGATGTCCTCCTCCCCCGGTTAGTCTTCGTCATTCCAGCGTCCAAGCAAACCTCCCTCGATTCGAACGGTCTCTGACCCAAAAATTACTAAAGTTTTTTGTGGCACTCCCCCTCCTTTCCTGCGGGGGGACGATATCAGGGGAATCTCGCGGACTCGGTGAGTGACGACCTTCACTCCCCTCTCCAACATTAAGGAAGGCGTCGCCGTTTTCGGTTTGAGGTTTGCCCTTCTCTCCTCTGGTTCGATTGTTCCCACCCCTTGTGATCCCAAAGCCCGGCGAAAGCCCCGCTTTCGTTTTAGTCGTTCTTCACCTCACTCTCTTCGCTCCCCCTTTGCTGTCACGCCGCTCCTTATCGGTAGCCTCTCGGTCTTTTCGACCCATCCTCGACCCCCCGAAGTACGGCTGGAGCAGGAGAGTTCACTTTGAGATTCCCTTTTTCCCTGTCCCTTTTTCAAGTTTCTCTCACCATCGATTGCCCATCTTGACTTTTGGCACGCCCATTTTCCCCAAGACCATTACGTCTCGCTTCAGAGGCCCCCCCCATCATACCACTTTGTTATGCGGTTTGGTCGACCATTACCCCCTTCCCGAGATGAATCACCGCCTTTATTGATGATCCTCCGCCCCAAGTCTGCGCAATCCCTTTTCTCTTGCTCGCAAGAGTCGCCAAGGCCTCCCCCCCCAGAGGACCCAGGTTTGCCGGGACTCACCATGGAATTGGGCACGCCCTTTGGGAACTCCTCCCGTTTCCCCCCCAAAAGATGAAGTGCCCAAGCGCCTTTCGCAGTTTTCCCTATCCTCCCCCCACCTGCACTTTTCGAGGAAACGCCCGACCTGCTCCTTGCCGGTGAGCTATCCCCCCAACTGTTATCTCCGTCTGCCCCCTTATCGCTGATTGCCTTCCCCCATGCGCACCTGAAGAGCTGTTTCCCCGGCGACCTTTCCCCCCCCTGATAAGGACTGGCTCTCCAATTTAGTCCAACCCCCGCGGGTTTGACTTCCTTCTCTTTCCTCACCCCTTTATGACCACCTTTCCAGACGTTCGCTTTTCCGATCCCGTGCTGCTCCTTCGAAGAATATCGCTTTCTCTTACCAACCTGCCTATTGACTGGCATTTCGGTCGTTTCCTCTCTTCCGCCCGGCTCGCGCTTATTCCTTCCTATCGCCATCCCCACGCAGCACAACGTCCTTTGATTTGACGAACCGCCCCCCCCTTCTGCATGATGACCCGACCGCTGGCCCTGGATCACTCGTCCCACAGTTTCCCTCCCTCTTTCGAGTCTAAATAAAAACTCCTTTCGTCAGGTCGTAGTTCCTCATCCTTCCTGCGCGTTCTGAATCTTTGTTTCCCCCCCTCTCCCCCGACTGTAGACGCTAGTATTATCAACAACGCTCTCCCCCTGCTACCAAGAAAGTTCTTTCGAAACGCCGAGACTACACGCTTCGCTGATTCATGAGGTCCCCCCTAGTGTTGCCGGATGAGCTCATCGTCCGCGCCACCGCGTCACCCCGGTCAACTCATTGAGATTTTCGTATTCGTGATCTCGTCTCACCTAGCGTGCCCCTGCCCTCATCTCTTCTTAATACCGCGATCTTTTCATTTCCGGGCTCTATTTTGAACCGTTTCTGGAGTTGAATCTCCTCCCTTCATGTTGCTCTTTCCGCGATAGAGCGTGTACTGTGGGGTGTTGCTCTTTCCCTCCTTGATCTTCTTTTGTTCTTCTACAACAGGCTGCTGAGTCCGTTTTCTTCCCTTTGAGATTAAATAGCTCAACCCGGAAGCATCCCGATATGGAACATTGGTTGACTGTCTTTCACTTCCCATTTGTTCCGCCACACTTTTGATCTTCATCGTCCCTGACTTGTTGCTCGTTTCATAGAACGACAGATCCGCGCTCGCTTTTCCACTCTTCTCCTTGTCTGTTCATTCTTCCTCTCTTCTTTTCGGTTTGGTTGGCCGACCAAAAGTTGCGCCCTCCAGTACCTCTCGTTCTGCTCAGAGACCTCCATTCTCCGCTGATGAAGTAAGAGTTCCCCTTTCCCCTCTTCGCTCCTTGGTTTGCCCTCTCGTTGAACTAACTCCCCCTCCCGTACTCATTGCCGGCGACCCCTCCTTGCTCCCGGGACTACTCGAGATGGTCAGTCTTTGTCGTTTTTCCGGTTCGTTTCGGCCGGGTGTTGATTTCGTCTCGCAACCACGGCCGGCACTTTGGTCCAGGTGGGGTGGGGGGGTGGGGGGGGGCGTGGGAATTGGGGGGGGGTTGGGGGTAGGGGTGGGGAGTGGGGGTGGGGGGTGAGGGTGTGTTGGGGCTTTGGTTGTGGTGGGGTTGGGCTGTAGTTGTTCTCCCGTTTTGAGGTCTTTTCTTTCTTTCCTTTCGTAACTGTTCCCTGCGCTTTTCTCCCCCCCCCTATCGCCCGAAGATTTCTTTTTTAAGAAGACTTTGCGGCATTTCCCCTTCGTTTTTCAGCGATCCTCATGACAACCCCCTGCTGAGCCGGTCGTGTACCCCGCCGGCCCAATTCCTTCCCCCTCTCTGAAGTAGTAGGGTGAGCTGTCGTTTTAGCCTTAGTTATGGTGGATGTAGTAGTGCCTCCGGTTCCTTTGGGACTGTAGTTCTTACGTTTTCTGTGCGGACGAGCTTTTCTCATCCTTGTTGTTTTTAGAGAGCCCGCCCCACCCTCCCACCGTCCCCAAAAAAGCACGTCGGAGTTCCCCCTACGACTTAACGTTCGACGACAGCGACGTCCTTCACCTTTTCAACCGTTATTTAGCGGTTGCCCTTTCCGCTTTTCCCTAAAAGGAGCATGGGTTTGTCGGTCATTCGGTTTCTGCTCCTCGTTCGACTCCGCGGCCTTCATACCCTCGCCTTTCTCTGTTTCGTGTGAAAGAACGTCCCAGTTACTCATATTCTTGATCAAGCTTGACTCGCACAACTTTTTTCCAACGTCTGATGGTACTTTGTGCTTCTCCTCCCTTCCCCGCGACGGCGCGCCCGATACCAGTTTTGCACGTGCTGACCATCTCTCGACGAGGATTTTTCCCTTCCCTTCCGGCTTGGAGGACTTTTGGAGAGATAGGTGCTTCCGTCTCAGATTCCCCTTTGGATTATGGACATTGTCCCTTCCCTATCTTTGGGTGTCCTCGTCGAATTGGTCACTTTGCCTTTTCTCACCTTTTAGGCACCAGAAACCCAAACTCCCATCACGCCGATCTTTGACTTTTTTCTCCTAGTCTAAAAGGTGTCGAAGCAAGCTGATGAGATAGCTTAAGATATGTTTTCACCAGTCCCCTCTGACCCGACTCCCCTTGTGCCGCGACCCACCAGGCCTTTTCGTTCCTCAGAGCACCTTCCTTCCTGATCGGATGAGCGTTTTTCTTTCATGGCATGGACCTATTCCTCTTTCGACCAGCCTCAGGTGTAGTAGAAACCACGCACGAGTCCAGTATTTATCCAAACCTTCAACTCTTTTCTTCTTTCTCCTCCGTCTTGGCCACACAGTACTGCCCGGATTTTAGCTTCCCCACGTCCCTTTCAAGGATTTTTTTTCAAGATCCCTTCTCTGACGCTTCGCATGAACATTCTTTCCCCTCAGGCTGCTTGGTCTTGGATGCGAGCTCCCCTCTGTCACCTACGATCTTTTTGACGAGTGCATCCTCTTCTATCTTCGTATCCTGAAGTATGATTTCCTCATCTGACGAGTTTTCGTAGCCCTCGCTTTTTCTAACTACTGAGGGGTGTTTTTCCCCCGATTTCTTTTTTGTGCTTGAATTACGTCTTCTTTCCTTTTGGCGCGTAACCCCGCTCTCCCTTTCGATAATTCGTGTTGTGAACGACTCTGGCGTAGGTTTTAAGGAGTAATCCGGTTTGGTTTTACTGCTCGACACGCAGTAGTAGTTCCTTTAGGTTTTGGTCATCGCTCTTCCTGCCCTTGGTTTAGTATTCGTTCTTCCGTTCTCGGTTGTCTGCTGCTTTGGCGATCTGGGTCGGCATACTCTGTTCCTTTTTCTGCAGCTCGAAACTGCCCCGAGAAGTTGCCCTTTTTTTTACTTTTTCTGCCGTGATGTCTCCCCTCACCTCGATTTCGAATCCGCAGACCGGCTGGTCGAAACACAGTGTGGTTTCCCCCCCCGAGAGTGCGCTCTTAATTTCCTTCTTTGTCGAAGTTGGATCCTTGTCGCTGTTCTGAGCCGTTTCCGTTCTGGAACTGCCCCCTCCTTTATGTGCCTGTGACTTCACTGGGTTACCGGTGCTGCAAGCTCCCCCTTTTAGTCCTCGATCAATTTTCTTATCACGTCTCTGCGACCTTTTCGGAATGGTCTGTACTGCGGTTGTTGTCATTAGACTCGCTTTTTTCTTTTAATGATTTGAACGGGATTTATTTACCCAAACGGCGGTGCCCCCTGCGTGCAGCGTTCCTGAACCCGCCGATGCCGTCATTTTTTCAGACTGCCCCTTGAGAAGAGTTCGAGGCTCCATTTTTTTTTTCTCAGATTTTGGTTCCATTCAGACCTTTCTTTGTCTCCTGTGCGCAAGTGTCTTTCCTCGTGCCGCAGAACAGTTGAGGGGTGCAATGTCCGTCCAGGTACGGCTGAGCTCGTAGATGTTATTTTCCCCTCGGCCGAGAGCCATTTTGGTGGACGAATTTCTTAGACCCCCGTCATCTCGCCTAAGATACTCGCCCGCTACTGGTGGCGCCTTTTTTCGACACCTTTCCGCAGCCTGCTGTGGGATGCCGTCACTTTTTTCTCCGAGGTTTGCAGTTCCAAGTTGTCCCGACGCCCTCCTTTTGGCTGCTTTTTGCCCTGCTTCTTTGTCAAGTACGGTTTCCCCCTCCGTTAATTCATAGCCTTCACAACGTCGAAACTCAACACAAGCCCTATTTCGATGTCCGTCCCCCGCTTTCACATTTTGTAGTAGGCGGTCTTCCTGTCATAGCAAGATTACTGATCTCATTTTATATGCTTTATTTGAGTACCCCCCATCGTTCGGGGTTTTATCTCCTTTACTACGTGCGGTTTGCGTTCGCGATGCAGGCTACCCCTAGCGTTCGCGTACCATCCTCTCGTGAGCACCTGATTTGATTTTTTAATTTGAAGTTTCTATATCTATGAGTGAAACCTCACGGACTTACTCGCCTTTCAACCCTCGTCAGGTTGCCCCCCCTGTCCCTGTCGTCCCCGATGGGGTTCGCCGCGACTGTAGGTAGGGATGACTGTTGTTGTTCAGTTGGCGATGAGGTCTTCACCCGCGTCCCTCACCTTCAGTAACAACGCCTCAACCATTTCGAGCTTTCAAACTGAAAACGTAGGCTGCAACTTCGGAACTCTGCTCGAAAGCCGGTTTGATTTTTTGAAATTTTCTTCCTTTCCGTCTGCATTTCTTTTTAAGACTCCGATCCTTTGGCTGTGTCTTGTACCGTTGGAGTTTCCTCCGGAGGGTGCGCCATCACGTCTCACTTCCGCTTCGTTCACAAATTTCGCCGATGCTCTTAATGCAGGCAGTGACTGGCGCGTCGTTAGAGTCACCCGCCACTTTTTGAGCTTCCACGAAACCCATCTTTTTCAGAGACCGTTCTGATTCCTCCACCCCCGTCAACACGATGGCCCCTCCATCTACCTCACTCTTTTGCGGGGGTTGGGGGTGGTCAAAAGGTGTCTTTCTTTATATGGTGAGTATCTGTTTCCCCTGAATTGTCACTGCCTCCCTTCTTTTCATTTTCGCTGATTTTTTTCTGACCCGTCATCGATCCCGGTCAGCCCGTTAGTTGCTGTTCGAATGTGCTAGCGTTTCCTGAATACCGAGGTTGGGTGGTTTGTTTTTATTAACCTGCGTTTAAAGTCGTCGGATTTCGTTGCGTTTGGGCCCGCTTTTCAAGGTCTTTTATGGTTCTTTCACACTTTTCCGGGCGGCCCTACTGCCTCCTAACTACACGTCTTGGTTTTTATACCCGGTGTTGTCTTCGCCCTTTTTTGGAGATCGTTTTTTCCCCTGAATATTTTGTGCAGCCTTTTTACCCCAGACTCCCTGCTCGAGACGACCCACTGAGCCCCCTCACCCCTACATTTCTCTTCTTCTTCCCTTTCGAAAAAGCATCCCCTTTCAGTAGGGTCGACACGCTGTGGCCGGTCACCCATATTCACAACAGTTTATGAATAAGGTTACGGTGACCGGACCTCCACCCAAACGGCAAGCATGGGTTGTCTCGGGTTGCAGGATGTTTTACCCCTTGGTACAGTCCTTCACCTTCTTCCGACCGACTAGTCCTTGCATGATCTAAGGTAGAAGGCTGAAATTCTTTCTTCCCTTTTCTTTCTTTGCGCGTCCCCCCCCCTTTCTCCTTGCGACCACGGTGAGGTCGTTGCTCCCTTTTTAGGCCTTTCCGCTTAATCGCACCCTTTTTTCTGGCGTTTCGTATAGGAGATGTGGAACTTCCCGACCTCTTTTGATGGTTCCTTTATTGTTACGCGCTTCCCTTTTCTGACCGCCTCTGAACCCATTTAAGGCCGTCTCCGCTGCTTTTCCTTTTCGGCGCACAACCGCTCTTGGTACATCGAATGAATG
>Ga0179591_1236260_pt1 | contig 11351 bp, 12 predicted proteins | sample CZOMad2_1_08_16f_FD_182891 | JGI IMG/M metagenome (GOLD analysis project Ga0179591, IMG submission 182891) | Vadose zone soil fungal communities from Angelo Coast Range Reserve, California, USA - CZOMad2_1_08_16fungal (PacBio error correction) | ecosystem: Environmental > Terrestrial > Soil >... | reverse complement strand
GTTTCCGGGCAGTTTTTTCCCCCGTTTGTTGGTTCTTGCGACTTTCGCATAGGACCGCCACAGGTCTTTTGTGAGTGATGAGTTTTCCCCCTGCCTGATTTCCCACAAATCTATCCGTCTTCCCCTATTTCCCAAACTCCCCCCCTCCCTTTTTTCAACAAAATGGAACCTTGGTCTTCTTCACAGGTTCAATAAATCTTGACTTCCCACCTCCCAGGAAAAAAGGTTGCCAATGTATTTTTGTCTTCTTGATCCCGGCGGCCACTCCATGACCTTCCCCCGGGTACTTACATTTAGCATGGCTTCAAGGTCCCACCTAGAAAGGACTCCGCGCCACGTTATCGGCGTGTTGTCCGAATCACTCGAACATTTTTTTTACCTCCCTCTAAATACGCTTCGTTTGAACGACCCCTCCTCCGCAGGGTCATTGGCCACACATTCCAGATTTTTCGAAGGTCCCCCCATCCCTTTTTTCCTTTCCCAATAAACCAACCTCAACACTTTTTTTTTCGCGAGGCCTTATGGCACTGCCTTCTTCAAACACTCCCTGAGATTGCGTATACCCATCTTTCACGGGCTCCTTTCTGATAACATAGTTGTGCGTCCCCTCTTCCACCCTACCAAAATACGCCCCTAACTTCTTCTTCTCAAATGTCAGTATGCGTTCAGAGATCGGTTCGTTTTTTTTTTTCGAAAAACGCCCCCCCCCAGATGCCCCATCATCTTTGTTGCAAGTCGGTGTTGGTTAAGTTTTTAGGTTTTTCCCCCCCCAACACTTTGCATCAGTCCTCAGTACGTCGCCCTTCTTTCAAAGAAAGGTTCTGCTTTTTTTCCTTTTTTCGTAGTCATAAACCATTCCGTCTTTTTACTTTCCCTAACCGATTGTCTTCTGGTAACGGCTCGACCCTCCGTCAGAGCCCGCAAAGCTTCTGCCGCACAAGAGCGGAGAAATCCCTTTTTCGCCAACCCTTCTCCCTCTGAGCCTTGCTTTCTCTCTCCCTTTCTCAGAATATTGGTTTTTTGCTTTTCTCTTGGTGTTCCAGAAATGTTTTCCATTTTCCTATTCTTCAATCCCATTGGTAGCGCGCGGAGTCAACTTCTCCCTCGAGATGTAGAAACGCGTGTTGACTCCGCGTAGGGAAGTTTTCGCTTTTTTTTTGCTTCCATTCTAGATCTGTTCTTCTCCGTGCGTATTTTCCCCCGTTTCTGCGACCCCCTTTCAGCGCTCGCCGGTTAATCGAGGACCGAGACGTTGGATGTATTTTCACCCCCATTCATTTCAAACCCCTACACCCCTTCCCCCAGGCCCTTGTTGCACCATTACTCCCCTGAGCTGAATCTGGTTGTGCGCTGTTTGCGAACCCCCGACCCTTCTCTCCGAAGATATGTTCTACGACGACTGTTTTTTGACTTGGTCCTTTTACGCAATGTTTCAACGTTGATGTCCCCCGGCCTGAAGGATTTTTTTTCATAGTATGGACTTGCCAGGATGCCTTTTGGACCCCCCCTTCTTGACCACATGAATTATGGACGCCCCCCCGTTTTTTGAGTTTTTACTTGTATGCGAAATCCTGTTCCTATGGAAGACAGACCGGGCGCCCCAACCCCCCCGTGTAATTCCCATTTTCCGTGCTCGCCGTGCCAACATCGGCGTATGTGTTTTCTGACTGCTGCCGCCCGTGTTTGCTACTAAAACTCCCTTTTATTTTGTTTATATTAGACGGTCGTCTTGCCCCATTATGCCGCACGTCGCCCCCTTTCCATTACCGAGTTCATGCCATGGAGATAAGACTTTTTTACCCCCCCTCTGCAGCGCCTTCGAAATGTTTTTTCCCCCCCTGCGTGCATGTAAGATTGATGTAACCTCCGCCGGCATACCCCCGTTGAGCAGTGTTTTTCACTGCTTTTTTAAATAGGCTTGCTCTTGCTTTTTGTAAACGCTGCTGTGGTGAAACCCTTCACCCTCTCACCCACGACCTGTTTTGCTCCCGCGTCTGCCGGAGGCATAAACTCTTTTTTCCCCCACACACTGGTTAACATCTGCGCAATCCCCCTCCCTCTACCTTTGCTGTCCACCGGTTGTCCTACGACACCTGCTATTCGACATCCCAAGCCCCCGAAAAGGCAACTTCCCCCGGAATGCTTTAGACTAATCCGCAGGCGCCTGTCTCATAATCCGCCCCCAATTTCACACAAGACCTAAGGGGCGGCCTGTTGGGGAGTTTAGATTGCCCCCTTTCGAACACCCAAGTGTGCAGACCCGTGTGGCCGCTTCCCGATGGTTTTTTGACCTCCCTTCATTTTTTTGAGTTTGTAATATTCGTGGACAGAATTCTTGAATCTGTCCTTTTTTTCTGTCCTTTCCCTCCTTCCATTACACTGCTCATGGCGAAATGGGTCAGTTCGTTTCCCTTTTTGCCTGGAATCCATCTGGCCGAGCTCCCACCTTTGGTGGAAATTGCCCCCTGGAAATTGTCTTCTTTTTTTTCGTTCATCCTTAACAAGTGCGATCCATTATGTCTTGAAGCCGGGACGTCACTCCCCCCCTCCTTGTCCAACTCTGGCGGTCACAACCTCCCACGATCGAACCATGTGAAAATACTCCCCTGCGGTCCCTCTTTGGGGAACCCCCCCTCGGCGCAGGACGCATACCCCTGAGGTCACTGTTCCATCAGCTCCAAGCGGCCGGCCTCAAATAGATGGCATCTACCTCCGGCCCTCGCCAGTGTTCTTGCCCACGTCGACAACCCCTGCTCTTTCGTATTTCCATTCTTAATCTTCTTTTCCCCCCCCTTCCAAAGGACTTCACTTTTTTTGCTGTCTTGAATTGGTTATTTTTATTTCTCCCTGTAGTGGTCTGCTGGTTGCCTCTCGTTTGTGGTCGGGAACCCTTGGTCTCTGGATTTTCCTTTAACCTTGTCTTTTTCTTCTTTCACGTCGGGATTGTTGAGCCTCCTGCAACCCTGGCTCACAACTCCGCGCCGGCCTGTTTCTCTTCCTGTGCTTAGAGTTTCTTGCTCTCTTTTTGTGTGCTAGCATTCCGCACCAATCCCCCCTTGCTCCCGGGTGCGTCTGTCTTTCTCCCGCCCCCTCCGGTGCTTCTTCCCCACGCACTTTCATTTCGCCCGGAGCCTATGGTTAATGGCCTGCCCCTCAAAGGGAGGTTTCCCCACATCCCAGATCGCGCCCCTTTTTCAAACTTCCGTAAGTTCTTAAAGTCTTCCTCTGTTTTCCACCCTCTGCATTTTTCTTGACCAGTCTGCCCTGTGGCTGTTGTTCATATGATTTCTTTTTGCAAGGGCATCATGAGATTCCACATACCCTTTTCCGTCATTGGCTGGAGGTTATTTGCTCTTTTTTAGTTTCCATTACCGGACTGACACTTCGATTTTTGTTTTCTTCGTCTTGGCCGTAAGCCTTTTGGACGTTGTTGGGGTTTTTGGTTTGGCTTTGTTAGCAAACTTCCAAGAAATCTTGCCGCCCTGAGTTGCTGAGTGGTCGTTTTTTCTTCTTTTCCGTACCTGGAGCATACGTTTTGAGCCAAAGTTGGCCCCCTTTGCCCAATAATAAGTTGGTTTTTTCTGAGATTCTACCCCCCCCAGTTTTTTTGAAAACCCGTTCGCGGAGCCAAGTAAAGGCCCGTTCCCCCTCCCTCCCCCCAACCGCCCCCTGGCACCTGCAGCTCAGATGATGGTGCTTAACCACCGAAGATTCCCCTATCCTACCCCACCCCCATTCTTTACCCGTGATGAAAAGGACCCCTGAGTCCCCCAGCAGACTTTGAGAACCAATTTTTTGAGGTTTTGTAATGATATGAAAGACCCACAACCAAAGGTCCCGACCCCCCCTCCCCAGTGCCCCCGGAACCTGGCATCACCGACGTGCCAACCAGATGTAATCCAATTCGTTTTTGGTTTCGCCCTGTCTCCAATGCCTCACCCGGAATGAAGTTTCCCAGAAAAGGCGTCCGATTTGACTTTTTTTGCCATTTCCGCGTTTTTGGGCAATTTCAATGCCCATTCTCTCTCGTTTTTTAGTCCAAGAAGAAGGGCGGTCTCATTCCCACTTTTTTCGCGTCTCCCATTTAAAAAAGAGCTTTTGTCCCTGCATTTTTGTTGCAGGTCTTTATACGCGCGCCGCCCAGATCAATCCAAGCATGCGTCGAAGAAACGTTCTTTTTTTCCCTCCGGAAGGCGTTAGGATTTTTCCCATTACCTGATTCTGGTGCATATATCCCCACCTCCGGTGCCCCCGTAGAAACCCAATCCCCAATCTTGCCCCCCCCAATCCAAAAAGGAGAGAGTCCTTCTTGTAATTTTTCCCCCCCTACATAGTCTCCCCCCCCCAACCTGCCACGCCGCGCCCCCGCACCACATAAATTTTTTGCCACTTCCCCTTTTTAAATACATGTGTTCCCAATCTTATTTTATTTTCAATTTTGTCCCCCCCCTCATAACTGCCTTTTTTTTTTCGGACTTTCCGCACCTTTCTCCTAGGCGTATTAAGCGAGTTCGGTTTGGAATGATTTTGAACATGTTTACGAAGCCTGCTTAATGGCGGTCATGATTGGTTTCCCGTCCCCAATAGTGCCCTTGGATAGAGGGTCATGTTTTTTCTGATCGTGGTTTCAGGTTCTTGAATCAATTATTTTTTGGCCCCCGCGGTGGTAACCTTTTTCCCGATGAGCACGCCATTACCCCCTTTCTTTAAATTGCTGACCGATTCAGAAAGTTCTTTCAGCATTGACCCCAGTTACCAGTTTTCCAAGTATAAACACAACCGTCTCTTCCCTATATCTCCCCCTTTTCGTCCGTCCGTTCGCAAGTGCGCCTCCTTTTTGCCCCCCCTCTTCCTTATGAGGGACATTCTCTGTAATCCCTTCATCAAACCCTTCTTTTTTTTTCCCCATTAGTGGACCCAACTCCATGCTCCTTCCTTGAACCAACCCTTTCCTAATTGATACTCCTGGTCGCCATCCCTTTGAACGTCCCGGCTCCACTCCGGTTCACCATAGCGGAGATGTCAGTTCTTCGAAACAAGTCCGTGTTCCGCATTATTTTGTCTTTTTGTCGAGCCCCCTGTGCTCCTATTACAGGCTCCTGCGTATCTCAAGCTTTCCCCCCCCTGAAATGAATCGTCGTTCCGTTCACGCTCGTCGGATTTTCTTCAGTTTATAGCCAGGAATTTTTTTGCCCCCTCAGCGCATCATGGTGCTGACTTTAGGAGAACCTTTCTCATTGTTTTCCTGGTTATTCCCCCTCCTAGGCGCCTAAGCACACAATTTTGAGATGTGGGTCCCAAGCACCCCCCCCCCCCACAGCGAGACAACAAACTTTCCCCTTCTTTCCAACCACAGGACTCCAAACCCCCTGAAACCTTGGCTGCCGTCTTTCAGCTTTGTGTGTTTTTTGGTTTACATTCAGTGATCCCTGCGAACCGGGAGAGTAGGCTTTTTCCCCCCCACCCGTCCTATTGATTGCCGGCCTTCCTTTTTCCCCCTTTTCTCACTTCCGTGCTGCCTTATGGGAAAGAAGAACGCCTTTTCCCCCCTAGATAAGGAATAGTTTCGGTGTCGTGTTTTTTTTACCTACCTTCGTGAGGACAATAAATTTCCCATACTCTCATCCGTCTTTTTTCAGTCGAGATCCCCCCCCTGATTTTCCAGTTTGCTCGTGAAAAGCTTTCGTCTTTCCCTTTTTTTTTTCCTCAGAAAATTAACCCCTTCCCCCACTGTTAGAGATCGAATGTCCGGACAACTTTCACGTTTACCCCCCGGCCTCGCTTGGATCATACCCTCTGACCATTAAGGACCGATAACCTACATCGACCCTTTTTTTCCAAAGCCCACATCCCAGCGCTAGCTTCAACATTGACGCTGCCGGATCGACGTTCTTGGTCCCAATACCAAGTCCACCATCTGGCATACTCTGGAGGTAAGAAGAGGGGTCCCCTTTGTGCAGTGTTGAGTTTTGCATTAACTGACTTCATCCCCCGTCCGCTTAAGCATATTCACCCCGAACGGCTTTTTAATTCTATGGTGAGACTTAACCCCCAATTCCATTGACGATCCATAAAACTCTGCGGAATAATGCCCTGAAACCCCCCTCTTCCCCTGGCACCCACCCGTGTCTTGCAGAAAAAGGCCGAGTCCCGTCGCTCCCCAAAGGCTGCCATACTATTCTTCCCCTTTCTTTCTACTTCGCTTGTTTGTTTGATGTCTAGATGGGTTCAAGCCGATTTTCCTTCGTCACCGGGCGTTCTGGTTTTTTCTCCCATTTTTTTCCCTTTTTAATGATTCTCCCTGGCTACGCTCTCTTTTGTCTTCTCTTGGATTAAGAAGCATCGTTCTGTTTTCTGGCTAATTTTTCCTTGAGCTGACACCTTCAATGCTTGAGTTTATTCCCGCGATTCAAGGGGTTTTTAAATCCAAATTCTTTACAACCCTCCCCCCCCCCCCTTCACCCGGAATTATGAGACCCCCCTCTCCACGAGTATTGCTGGGTGCTCGCTGGTTCGACAACCCCCCCGTAGCGCCGAATTTGATCAGCTCCAGGTGGGGTTGATTCTTTGCCCTGTTTAACATTTTTATCCCCTTCTTGCTTGAGCTTGAATCCTTTCGATTGTCTTGTATGCGCTGCATTGTGGAAAACTTTGCTGCGTTTCACCTGACTTATACCGGCGTTCGTTTTTTAATTTTCGGCGAAACAAACGATGTTCCGCTTTGCCGAAACAGTTTGGAGTGTGCCGGCCCGAATAATCACATTGTCGTGTCCTCCGTCACAAAATTTTTGTCTTCCTAATTTATTGAAAATGTGCCGGATGACTTGACCCCCAAGCACAGTTGCCCCCCGATCCTGGCTTCCCCCTTGAACTAGGTCGTGTGCCCTTTCGTCCCCCCCTCCCCCCCCCCTGCACTGTTTCCCCAGGACGTCTGTTTTTTTGTACTGTTCCGCCTTTTTTTTTTCGTTTGAATCATAAGAAGTCCTTTAGACCTTTTTACTAGTGTGTACGTCTGATTTTTTTTTTTCCTGAAAGGCTTCCCCCTTTGCGGGTTTTTAGGGTTTCAGTAGGGCCATCTTTTGTTCGCTTTTATTTGTGGTTTTACATCGACTGCTGGGCCCCACGTCACCCATGCCACAAAAGCAACTTCTCCTCTTCTTGCGCCTCTTCGCATCAAACCCCTTTGGACCCTTTTTTTCCCCCCCCCTCGCAAGCGCCGCCTCCAGTCCATCTGCATCTTTTCTTTGCTGCTGTTTTTTTTTCCCCGTCTTTTACGCTGACCCACCTCGGAATTTCCCCTGCGGGAAAAGGCCCCCGCCTCCTTCCTAAGTTGTGGTCTTTGCTTCCCCGTCAAATAAGAATGGAACTCCGCCCGCCCTTCCTCGAACTGAAAGCATGAAGGGCTGCACACGGCCTGTACCTGTGGAGTTCTAGGCAGCATCCCCGCTCATGTTTTCAGATTGTTTTCCCCTCGGTCGTACTTTCGAACCCGGCCAGCCCTTGTAGAACCGTTTTCTGTTAACCCCTTTTATTTTTCCTCGGTGAACAACTTCTTTCTCAAATAGATTTTTATGAGGCGATCATTTCCTTCCTTTTCTATGGGGTCATGCGTCCTGGCATGTTTAACTGCCGCGGCATGGCTCGTCTTTTTTGGGGACCTCCCTGTGCTGTTGTCGACGTGTTCGTATAGGTAATTCAGTTCCTCTTCTCCATGGCGATACGGCTCTCCCCCCACATCCTTTTGCCCACCTTCACTGCTCAAGCGCTCCCACGCCCTCCCCTCGAACAGTTGACCCCTCTAAGTCTGAAACTCCTTGGGAGGGGAAATAATCCGGTTTCCTTTTCACCGTCATTCCTGCTTTTCCAAATCCCTGGAACAGAGAATCCTCCGCTGATTTTCCTCTTACGACGTAATAAAGAGGGGGTTATTTCCCCCCCCCCCGTCGAAACAAAGGCGTTTCCGATTCAATCTAAATGGTTATTCCACCTAAAGGTAAGGACTGCCCCTTGTTTTTTACTTTGATCTCTCCTCTCAGCGTGTGCGTTGTGTTCCCCCCTTTATTGTGGCAGTTAAAACTTATATTTGCTACTTTCTACTTCCCCTTTGTGTTTATTGGGGTTAGGTTACGCCTGGTTTTTTTGAGCTATCCCTTCACAAAGGCAATCCTCACTAACAACTAAGAGACTTCCTTCCTTATCTCCTGCTGGTGATTTTAGATTTGTCACTTTACAGGAGAATGTAGCTCCCCGCAAATTCCCCACCGGGTCCTCCGTTTTTTCTATTGTTGCAATGGCTCGCTCAAGAAATGGGTTGATCCCCACCTTCCAGTCCGCCTTTCACGACCCTGCGGCCTTTCATGGTGTCACCTCTGCTTCCCCCAACCCTATACCGCCCTTTTCTTTTCTATATTCCGTCCCGGATCTCATACACCTCTTTAAAAGACATGGGTGCCTTGACCGTTTCAGTGAGTGTCTTTTTAAGACCGGATGATTCTGTTTCTGTCGGGTCCTCATCGCCATACCAATCCACTCTGGCGGGTTGCGCTTGATTACAGGCCTACCCACCCCTTATTTTTGTCTCCCCCCCCTCCCGTCTTCCCTTTTCGGGATCCAGGCCTTTTAAGCCTTGTCTTTGATGCAGTGAGGTTGTTCTCCCATGCTTGACGTACCGCGCCGACAGAAGTTTGCGACCCTTTGTGACCCTTTTTCCTCCCTAAGGTTGGTTCCCTACACCACCCCCTTTGTTTCCCGTTCGTTTTTTTTTGCGTAAGTCACGGCCTCCCGAAAGGCCCACGATTTTTTTTCCAAAACGCCACGCCCAGCCTTGAGATTGCTGCTGGTCCCCTTTTTTCCCAAGGAGGATTTCCACCTGTCCTTTTTCCACACCCCTCTTTTTATGCCGTGAGACACGACCCGTTTTTTTTTTTTGGGTTGAACACCCGCCCAGTTTTTTTTCCTCGTGGTTGAATTTTTCCTTCCCGATGCTTTGACGCCTGCCCAACCTGAACTAAAGCATTCACCCCCCCCCTGTCGTTGCCCCCTCCCCATTCCATTTTTCTCCCCCCCGGTCTGACACCCCAGAGATTCACTTTTTTAGCCAATAAGTTTGTATATGCTACCCGGTATGACTTCTTTCAAACAGTGTTACGTAATGGTCTTTTTCTACCAGCACCTCGTAGGCCACCCATGCAAATTACGTTCTCTTCTCTTTCATATCCGAAACCTTTGGGATCAGACTCGTTCTCAAAAATTCAACCTTGAGCGCCCCAGGATCCTTTGTGTTAATTCGGAGGCTCCCTTTTTTTCGCTGCACCTCCGATCCCCCCCTTTTCCCCCCTTGGAATAAAAGATTCAGCCTTTTTTTTTTTTTTTTTCGCCCCCCTGGACCTGGAGACTTCTTGTTATAATGTCAAATGATCTTCTGTGCAGTCTATTGCTTTTCCCCCCCTCAGTTGTCCCCGAAACATACCCCCAGAGGTTACTGGACATTTCCCTTCCGATCCTGTTTTAACTTCCCCCCGAACTTGAACCAACCTGCCCCGCTCCCTCTAAACTAAAGACCACCCCCCCACAGGACTAACGAGTCCCAATTTGAATGCGTTGTCTTGACCTCCCCCCCTAAGTCATTCAACTCTTTCCAATCTTCCTCCTTTTTTTCCGACCCCGAATGTATCGGCCTTCGTATTGAAATCGATTCCCCCCCGCGCGACCGTCTCTGATGAAGTTGCCCCACAGATATTCTTCCTCTTTTCTCCTTTCACGACACACTCATCGTGGCGCGGTGATGTCTTTCCACCTTTTATTCCTTCTCTTTTCTCTGGTTTCTTGCCGAGCCGGATTGGACCCGCGGTTTGATTCGCGCCTGAGTTCCTTACCAATTTGTATTCCCCTCTTTTTACCGTTTCTCCGCCCGACCCCCGGTTGCCAGTTTCCCCCCAATAAAACAACACCTGCGTTCCTCTTTCATTTTCTCGCCGGATTACTTCCCCCCCTGCCGGCCGCGCTTCGCCCATTGTACTTTTGTTTTGAATGAGCGGATCTCCAGAACCCTGCTAGTGAGAAAGGGTGCACGTTTTTCCCGACAGGGGCTTCCCCCCAAACTTCCTCCGCTAATTGCTCCTCGGTCTCATCCCTCACTTTCCCCTAGTTTTTTTCCCTTGGTGTTGCTCCTTTTTCCGAAACTTCCCTGGTGTGCTCCTAGATTGTCGAGGTCGTTGTCTTTGAGAGTCAATCTCTTTTCTTCATTCCCTCAACAGCAGAACAAGACCTGTACTCGAGGAGCGCGTTTGCTGCTTTCATTTCCGTCTGTTTGTTCCCTTTTTCGTTCTACGTTAATAAGGGAAACCTCCTCGAATAAACCAGGTTTTTCGTCATTTCCAGGAGTCCTCCTTGACGTTTTGTTTTTTGAGTCCCCCTCCTGTTTAGCAGCAGATTAGTTGCTCTTCACCAAGGTTTGTGACTGCCTTTTTCCCCAATGACCTCTGACCCCCCCCCCCCCCCAAGCCTGGACCAAAGTCCTCTTAAAAGAGCACCCTGCCTTCCCAACCACCTTCTCAACTTGCTGCCGTTTTCATTTTTGCCCATGCGTCAGACTCAGCAGGCCCCCCTTGATACCCTTTTTTCGTCTTCGGATGACTCACCCCCCTTAGGATCTGGTATTTTTCAGTCGTCCTAGCTCTGCCCGGGCCACGAAACTTCGTCCCTTCGCCTCATCACCTGGCCTTGTGTTTTTTGTAGCAGATCCCCCCCTCTTCCTCCCTAAACTCGCCCTTCATCCCCCCCGTTGACGCGCAAAGACAATGCTTGACCCTTTTTCGGGTGGGCAACGAGGCCGCTTTCGGCCTCGTTAACCCTTCTGTTTCCCCCTTTGAAAATTCCCCAACAACCCTTTCGCCGATATCGTGGCCCTTCCCTTCAAAGTTTTTACCCCGCAGTTAGGCAGACCAGCCCCCCCGTCTTCAGGTCCAGACCCATCCCTTGGAAATTGCGCAAAGACCTTCAAGCCCCCCCTCCCTGAGTTTTTTCCCACCTATCTGAGAGAGCCCGGTTCGTGTTCCACCCTGTCCCTCACCCGACCCCAAGACTTTGGAGGGTGCGGGCTGGTGTTTTTTTGTGCCAGTTTTTTGAGTTTTGGTTCCTTTGAAAATTCTCCCGTCCGTTTCCGAATATTAAAAAGCCTGGCGTTTTTTTTTTCCCCTTGTTTCGTCAGCAAAATTCCGGGCCTAGTATAACTTTGTTTTTTTTGAACCCATTTCTCTCAAACCTGTCTAGCCCCCTAGTTCCGTCATCAATTTTCCCCCCTGGTTCTCATTTATAAGATTATTCCCGGCTGCCTGGTCGACTTCCCCAAA
>Ga0179591_1296309_pt1 | contig 11352 bp, 13 predicted proteins | sample CZOMad2_1_08_16f_FD_182891 | JGI IMG/M metagenome (GOLD analysis project Ga0179591, IMG submission 182891) | Vadose zone soil fungal communities from Angelo Coast Range Reserve, California, USA - CZOMad2_1_08_16fungal (PacBio error correction) | ecosystem: Environmental > Terrestrial > Soil >... | reverse complement strand
CCGTCCGGCGGGCTGAAATTTACCCTTTGTCTTTCCTTTTCGACTCTCATCCGTCCCGAGAGCCCCTTGTCCCCCTTTGCGCGTGACCACGTCTGGTCTTTTTGTACGCCTTTTTTCATTGGATTCCCCTTCCTTCGGACTCTTTCCTAACCTTCCCAACTGTAGGGAACTGGAGCTTTTAGTGCATGTTTTTCATCGAGGGACTCTCTCTCTTTGTTTTTTTTTCTTTCTCTTCCTCAGTCCAAACATCCCCCCATTCCGGCTCACCGTTTGGGAGCCCTTTGTAACCTCGTTTTTCACTCAATGCCGGTTTTCAAACAAAGAAAAAGACTCGTTTTCTTTCCGCATCGGCAAGATTTTCTTGGCTATGGCCTTTCATTTTAGGCGAAGCAAGTTTTTTCATCCACGGTCTGCCCGAAGCCCCCGTAGGGCCCCGTAAGCGTCGAAGAAGTGTTGTTCTCCTGTCATTTGTTTCGTAGGGAGGGGCGGAAGCGCGGGTGAGGAGCTGCCTTGAGAAGAATGTTTCTGCGGGAAAAACCCCTTTCGTCGAAGGCCCAACCCCGCCTCCCGTCTTCGAGGCTATGTAGTTTGTTCAGAGGGCTAGCCTCAATCTTTCCCCGACCCCCCAGGCGTGCCTTTTCAAATGGTGTCGCAAGCGCCGACAGGGAAATCTAGGTGCTTCCATGATGTGCGTTCTTGACTCGTCAGCCTCCTTTTAGGTAATAGACCCGAGACACTTTTCAGGCGAATCTCCTTTACCCCTCTCCCGGGATTTCGGATTTCCATGAGGGAAGGTTTAATTGAATTTGCCTTTAAAGCCTTTTCCATGCACTCTCCCTCCCTGCAAATCCACGGAAAAGGAAGAGGTAAAAGAAACCAGTCTGGGAATGAAGATCGTGTGCTTCACCGGTTCGGAAAAGCGGCTGTTGGATCAGCTGCCAGGGCTGGCTCCGAACGCTTTCAGGTAATCCTCCTCCTCCTAGGTCGATGCGGACATCTCATGTCAGCCATCGATAGAGGGCCGCTGTATGTTGCACGTTACATACGTGAGGAGTTTCCCTGGCTTGCGTAGCAGCTCTGGCTCCGTTTGAGATTGCCCCTTCCGGCCTAGTGCGGTCTAAATGAACCCCCGTCCTGTGTGTTCTCCTTTTCTTTTCCTCATCACATACTTGTTTCTTTTGTTATGGGGACTTCAGGAGGGAAGTATCTCTTCCTTCACCACCCCCTTCAGACGTTTGTGCGTTTCCCTATAATCCGACGGGTAACACCAGGATAGGAGCCTCTTTCGGTATGGAATCACTCTGAGTAGCTGCATTCTTTTTTTCTGAGTTTCAGCTCCCTCCTTTAGGGGCGGCCCGGAGGAGTACAGGGGTTGATTGTTTCCGCCTGGGCCCTTTCTCCTTTTTTCCAGTTTCCCACTCAGGCTGTAGGATACGAGTGGTGGCAGATCGGGTTAGAAGCGCGCCGACTTTTCCTCATGGCGTTTTTTTTAACGGCTCTTTCTTTCGGTCCATCCCTTTTTTTATACGGTGCCTGGCTGTCAACCCTCCGCCCACTGATGCCTCCAGGGGCCCCTTGGGTTCATTACCCGCTCGCCCCCCCACGATATGTAGTAACGTTCGGGAAGATCCTTTCCCCCGCTGCTCCCCTCTTTCCCGGCTTTCGATCCCCCGAAGATGTCAAGTTCACCCTCCCTGGATCTCCCTCCTTCGTTCGGCGACATAGGTGTATACCGCGACGGTTTGGGGCGTCTCGCTTTTTTACGATTTCCTCAGACCCCTCTTCTGGGGTCCTTTTGGACACGCCGACGAAGACTCCATTTGACGCCCGGCGAGAGTTCGAAGCTTCACAATCACCTTTGTCTCTTCCTTTTTTACGGAATATCCCTGTCTTCTGAATCGACAGCTCGTGCTCTTCCAATCAGGCCCTGTCGACTCAAATTTTTTTTTTGCCTTACCAGTTCTCCCCCCTTCTGAATTTGTCGTACGTTGGACCAATCGTCAGATAGCCGTCGTCCCGTCTGTTGACTTACTTATCTTGGGGATGCTGACTGTTTTTGGCGGCCGTTCCCTGTGACGTCCGCGCATATAAGTTCAATGGCTCGATCACTGCCCCCCCTTCTATAGTGTGGGCCTCGGGATCGGAGCTGTTTCTTGCCCCCCCCCCAGAACAGTCTTACGAAGAGCATGCATCGCCGTATTCCGCTGCTCCCCCGTCTTCCGCTCCGGCACTCGGTGACGCGGTTTCTTCGAAGACAGTAGTTGTATATTGATAGCTTTTTGTCTCTCCCTAACCCTTTCCGAGATCTGGGACGACCACCTTGGTGGCCTATTTTTCTTTCTTGGCGAACGGGCTGACGGTAGGAAATACTCCCGAAAGAAGCCCCCCTCCACTTGCAAGTTCTCACTTCCTCACGAGCAGGGAGATCGGCTTTCCCCTTTAACTGCCCTCCATCTTCCCCCTCCCACCCCTTCCTTTCTCTCCCCTCTCCTCCCTTTCTCTGACCCCTGCCCCCCCCTCCCCACCCTTTCTTATCTCCCATTACCCTCCTTCTTCACCACCTCCCCCCACCACCCCGCCCCTCTATCACTCCAGCGCCTTTCCACCCCGCATCCCCGTTTCTTTTCACTTGTCTCTTTTCTTTCCTCTTTCCCCCTTATTTTCTTCCCCCCCCTTTCCACTACCCCCCCCTCTCATCCCTCCGTTTCTCCCCCCCTTTTCGTAATCCCTCTTTCACCTCTTCTTCACCCTCTTCTGTCCCCCAGACAGGACGGCCTCCCAGAACTCTTCTTCGGGGTGTCAGTCCAGACTGTGGTTCAGAAGAAGCAGCTGCTGTCGCCATGAACCGTGTGTAACGACGCTGATGTGGTTTGCGTCATTACAGGCCGGCAGGTCTCCCCCCTTGGACCCCTGTAGTAGGACCAGAAACTTTTAGAAACTGGGACGTTTCCTTGTGGTCTTTTGGATCCTTGCCCTCTTTCCATTTCCTCGCGCACTGATGCAGCGGCAGGAAAACTTCCCCCAATGCACCGGTTTTTAGATCCGGCCGTTTTCTCGCTCTGACTTACTTTTGAGGGTGAGTGTGTTGAGGCGAGCTCTGCCGAGCCACCTTGGCCGCTGCTCTCTTGCCCCCTGCCTTGAATTTCAATTTTGTTTAAAATTTTGTTTCCGGAAAACCGGATTTTTCATCTCCTGAATGGTTTGAGTCACACCCTCTCCCACATTGGGAGAGGGACACTCCTGTAAACAGTGATAGCGCCGCCGGATCGAAATTGGTCCATTGTGAACCTCTCTTTTTAACGGCCGGTTTTCTCCCCCGATCCTCGACCTCCATCACCCCGATCACCTGTAAACGGGGCTTTTGTCCGGTCGGTTAAACTTGTCCCTCCCCCCTTCCGGGCTCCCACATCCGAACCGGACGAGATTTTTAGATGGAGACCCCTACTGGGCTCTATTCTAATTTTAGTGACGGCGACTCCTTCCGCACCCTCTAAGTCTCTGGGTGATTTTCGCATTTTTTTTTTATCACTGTGTATGACGAGGATGTTTTAGATGGAGTCCTTCTTCGGCGATGATTTGCCTCCCGAAGTGGATCTCGCCTATTACGTGGAAGAAGGTAAGGATGGACGGCCCCCTCGCTTTTTTTGGGATTGTTGGCCCCTGTCTCCTGGGGCCGCGGTGGGGATTCTGCCCACAGCCCTCAGTCTGCGGAAGGGTTCAGCGTTGGCTGAAATGGCGTCCAGTGGTTTGATAATAGTCCCTCGCACGGCGGCCCGGGGATAAATGGCCATCGAGCGGGAGTTGATTTGCTTCTGGGTTCTTTTCCTTGGTGCCTTATCGCTCGGCGGAGTAGGTCGACCTCGGCTTGAATTCAGGGGAGGTGATGGTGATTTCCCCTTTCGCGAGGGCGCCTTTCCTTTTTCTTTGGCGATTTTTTTTCGGAGTCCCCCCGTTCTTTTTCGAGAGCGAAGTCGTCTTACACCAGCGCGGCCCCAAGACCCGCTCTCCAGGGCTCCCGTTTTACACAACGTTTCGCCTTCTCGTTCTGTTTTTCTGCCCTTCGGTGCTCCCTTTCCAGCTGAAGGTGGACTACCTGTCGACGACTTAGAACTAGCCCGTCCTCTTCCGCCTTATGGATCGCGGTTCGTTCCCTGATCGCCGTTCTCCCAGTTTCCGCTACTGTTGTTGGTGTTTCGAGACTCTATCCATCCAGGTGACTGCACGCTTCAGACGAGGAGATCGGTTCAGAAACAGGCTCTTGTGCCGCGCGATCGCTGTTTTTTCTACTTCGTCGTTGTTCTACCCCCTTCCTCTTTAAGCTCAATGTTCTCCATCCCTGAGCATAATGATGCTTGACCCTTTTCGTTGACGAGTCGATCGTCATTTTATTTTTTGTGGTCGTAGCCCGGGCGAGCGTTATTTATTTGGGGTCGACGGACTCGGGTTCTTCGTTCATCTAGCTCCCCTCGCCCCAGCCGACAATTACTGCTCCTCGAAAAGGCTGGAAATCCAACCTTTTACCTCAAGCGTTCCCTTTAGCCTTTTCGTCGGAGTCGCTCGCCCTCGCCAGCCACCTACTTCCGCTGACTCGCGAACAGGGAAATAAATATCTCTTTCCATGTACGTCCCCTTTCTTCCCGCGGATGCGAGGTTTCCCCCAGATTAGGCGCCCTTTGTTCATTCAGCAGGGCTTCGCTGTTTTAGGGACTCCCCCATTCGGCCCTTTTCTGTCTCCTTTCTCCTCCGCCCGAGCGCCCCCGATCCTGACCCTTTTTCTGCCGGAACTATCGGCGATGATAGCCCAGGGCTTGTCGTGAGACCTCGATTCCGACTCTCTAACGACATCTTCATCCTGCCCCATTCCTTCCCTGGGGATAGACCCTCGCCCTGCGCCCCCCCCTTTTACCAGGCTGGCCCCTCTGAGTTGGTTTTTCCTTCCCCCTATTTTTTTCATCGTCCAGTCGGATTTTCTCCAGCGAGCCCCGATCTTTCCCTTGCTTTTGGCGCTCCCCTTCTGTCTCTTTGAACCTTTCCGGACTCCCTTTGCGTCACGCCTTCCGGCTGACGTGTTGATCCACTTCTCTCGAACCCCCCTCGGTGCGTCCTTATGTCACCCTTTAACAATGTCTTTCATAAGTTCTGATACTTTTACAATTTAGCAGCCCGCCCCCCTTAGCGCGCTTGCCAAATGGTGCCCGCCACCCACCACCCCTGGTTCCAGGACATCGTACCTTTAACATTTTTTCCGTCTCTCACACAAAGCCTCCCACCGCGTATCCCCCCGCCCGCTGCTCGCCCGGAGATAGCCCCACGCTCGCGCAGGCGAGAGCGGACTTTCGCAGCTGCAGTCTGACCCTTGCATTTCGAAAGTTTTCCACTGTTTTTTTCTATTTCATCCCTTCTTCTCACTTTTTGAAGTTTCACGCTGACCCCGTCCCCTTTTTGCCGCGCAGGTCTGTCGGCGACCTCCTATGAACCCGCCTGTTTCTTTTTCGTTTTTTGACTTGCCGTCATCCCCATTCGATCGTTTCACGTTTCCGCGGCGCCGCTCCCACGCTTTGCTTCCTTCCCCTGTCTTCCCCTTTTTTCCGCTCTTGCCGCCCGAGGGGTCGCCGCCCTTTCGACGCCAATCCCCGGAGGACCTTCTTTATTTTTTGGCGCCCCCGCTTCTTCCATCCCCGCGTAGCCCCAAGGGTCCTGTGGACATGCCAAAATGCGCTCTCTGGGGTCGCCGAGCACAGAATGCCTACGATCCCTATACCTTTTCCGTTCAGGTCCCCCTTGGGGCCTTGCTCATCCTGATGGAGTCAAGTCTGTCTAGCGAAGGAAGTCATTCTGAGCTTGCAGGATCTTTCCTGCCGAATCCCTGTTTTTTTCACACTTACTCGGGGCAGGCGTGAGTGCTGACGGTTATTTCTCGCTGGAGCCGGGGCCGTCGGCGTCTTGCCCCAAAGTAACCCTAAGGTCCATCCCCCCTCCGTACGGCAACCTTCTCCGGCTATCTTCCTTCTTCTCTTCTCTCAATAGTCCTCCTATTCGTTTTGATGCGAAACTGGATCCCACAGCAATACCAATTTTTCAGTAGGACTTCACTTTTTCCTCCTCAAGCACGATCGCTCATCCATCTTCGAGAAAGCAACGGAGAAAACGTTCTGGTGTGTTTCGAAGTTTAATACCTCCCGAAGCGGCTTATTCCTTTCAGTCGTCCGTTCACCCGGCAAATTCCAAAGTTCCCCTCCTCGGCGGCAATTCTTCAAACGTCCGCCACAAGTTTCGTTAGTCCCCGTCGCCGCCCTTATCTGCCCATACATCCGGGCGTTTTTTCTCATTCCTTCTATTTTTCCGGCGTTGGGTTCCTTCCTAGCACCCGTAACTACCAGAGTTGGTGGCGAGGTCGTCTTCCCTCCGTCCTCGATTTTCCCCTTTTTGTTTTTGTTTTTATCGTCCACCGGGAAACATTATTGCCCCTTCCAAAGCCATCAATGCCGCATCACACGACCCTCTCTATTGGCGTCCTCCCTGATTTAAAGACTCCTGTATCCTCGCCTTTTTCTTCCGGCTCGATTGGCGCTCATGATTCCCGCTTCCGGCCGGCATTTGCAAACCTCAACCCTGTTACGGCGTCTTCTCCAGCCCTGCGTCACCACGCCCCGAGCAGAATCAGTACTCATCGCGGCCATTTTTTCCTTTCCGTCTCGCCCTTCTTCGTGTCCACCTTTTCTTGAATACATTGGGCCCTTCGCCCAACTTTTTCAATCTGGTCTTGATGAACTCCGTGCCTCGGCCTTCTGGACCCCCAGCAAATCTGCTGTCCCTTAGACAAGTGGGCGAACCAGGGTATTTTTTCCTCAGATCAGAACAGGATTTCACTTGGACTGCACCTTTTCCCCCTCCCGGGTTAGAAGCCCTTTTTTTTTCCCGATAAGAACGTCTGGAAACTAAAACTAAAGTCGGGCTCCTATAGATGGTTAGAATGGAGCTCTCTTTTTCTGTTTTTTCGTATTTTCCCCCTCTTCTTCCTCCTTCACGCCTCGTGCATGATAGGCCGGCCTCGTCGCGTGGCTTCCAAAGCCTTCGGGGGTCCGTCCGCCGTCCAGTTGTCCCTTACTCCGCTCCTTGCCAACTGCTGGGTTCCCTGAGTACTTGGCGGCGGGACTGGACCGCATGGGTTGCTTGCGGGGCCGGTCCCCAAATTCCACCAACCCTCCTTGCCTTGGGTACCCGCGTCCGCCGGCCGGAGCAGAGATCCTCGGACGTTTCCTGACCGCCCTTTTTTGCGATTTTCTCTTTACGGCGTCTTCCTCATGCTCCCCACGGTAGGGAGCTTTTGCAGACCGATGGTCCTGTTAACGTCTCGTCGTCGACCTCGGCGGCTCGGAGAACCCCCCTCCCTCTCGAACTTCCCTTGAAGCTCGCGGGGTTGTGGAGGAACCTTCTGCCGCACTTCATGCTGCGGGATTCGTCCCCCCACACTTTCTGGGCCACGCCTAATCCCTCCTTCCCCCAACGGGCTGTTGGAAGGTTTTCTTTTACGTCGCGGAGGGCTTTTTTGCGACCCTTCTTTTGCTTCCTTCCTTTAGCTCCTGAGAGCCTTGCCCGCGCTTGACAAGCGGATTTCTTTTGAAACCTTTTGCATTGGTCTTTTTCCCTGCTTTTTCCCCCTACACCCTTTGCCCCCACTTTCGGAATTGGAGATTAGGAGTGCTCATTCTGAGGACGCTTCTCTCTCTTTCCTCCGTGTTGTTTTCTATTTTTCTGCCACCTCTTAAACTCCAATTCCTGCTCCAGGTTGGGAGCCAGGTTATAACAATAGTATGGCAATGGGTTCACCTCGAATTCCTTCCAGAACACTTGTTTCCCTCCTAGCGCCTCTTCTTCGGGTGGATTCCGCACTGTCGCCGCCAGGCTTGAATTAACCAGTGTCGCAACGACGTTTTCCAGGCAGAGAAGATGAGCCTTTGTCCGCTGGGTTGTGGCGTGGCCCGGCCGAGTTAGGAGCTGCAGGGCTACCAGCATGTCGTTAGGAAAGCTAAGAATCCCGAAACCATGACCCTTTCCTTCCCTCCGATTCTTTGTAGGCCTATCCTAGACGTAGGTTTAGACTCCTTTTTTCCCCTTTACCCGTCCCCAATCGGTCTAGAGGCCCCCCTATGTCCGGGGAGTGAATTTTCCAATAGTCGTTTCGCATGAGGTGCACTTAGATTGCCTCAACCTCGAGACTTAGTTCTCTCCCCTTTTTTCCCCGCCTAGAGGCGCGACCGGAGGGGTTCCTCGGTCGCCACCTGCAGGCGAGATCAATGAGGGAATTTTTGAAGTGGGAATTTGTTCCCACTTTCTCCGGCACCGACAGGAAAAGCCGCCGTTAACAAGAATGGCCCCCATCCATGGGATGCCCGAGGGTTTTCGAATCAGACCTGTTGCTTGGACCACTTTGGATCTGCAGTCCCAGCACTATGGAGGGGGCGGGGCGAAAGTGGCGGCCGTGGCCGTCAAGCATCTCTACTGAAACCTTTGAGCTGCCATTTAGCCTCTCCTCTTTTTTTCGCTTTTGTGGCGACGTTCTCTCTGCATCTTTCCTTTCCCGCCATTGTAGTCGACTGGCGCCTGCGGGTGGCTCGATGCAAACTTTTTCTACTTTCTATAGTATTCAAACTCCCTCCCCTGTCTGCCCCCGTGTATTCTACTGTTATTGTGCTATTTTTTATAGGGTTTTTTGGTCCTGGGGAAGTACTTCTCTCTGAAGGAGTTTTGACGACGTTGGTGCTCAGTTGGCCGTCGGCTGTAGTTTAAGAGTTGGCCCCCGAAGGTACCCGCCCGTGCGACTCTTTTTTGAACTTTATTGGCTTGCGGAGGATTGACGGCCGCCGCATGGTATGTGCGAACGGAGGCTTCCTTTTTTTTTTGATTTTTGCCGGCCGGCCCTCATGTTCAGGTCCGCGCAGAACGCAAAAGGAGGAGGATACGAGTGACGATTTAGTCCTTTTCCATCCCTTCCTCCGAACTTGCATCTTTTCTGTGTCTCCGTCTTTGATTTTTTTGGGTTCTTTCAAATGTTCCCTTGGACGCTCCCCCACAGTAAGCCCCTGTGCAGGCTTAGGTTACGGTTTGTATTCTTCCACCGCTCCCACATGCCGCTTGTTCCTAGTCAGCTTCTTTAAGATCGCTTTTCTACTCTCCTGATAAAATCTCGGGCACGAGCGGACCCTAAGATTTTTCCCGGGAAAACCGGACTCGCCATTAGTTAGGCTTCCATGAATCACGGTTGGGCCGTGGAGGTGATCAGATGCCTCCACGACAGCCTTGGTTCATTCGGGGTGGACTTGATTTCCCCTGACCGCGGTATCTTTTTGACAAATCACCCCCGCTTGTCTCCGGAGCTGGTTGCCCGAATTGATACCCTGTATTGCAATGCCTCTTCAATTTCCCTTTTTTCATCCTTAAGTACGACTAGCGGAGGGGTTTCCCGTTCCCTTCACCGAACCGATTGCCTTACAGATGTAGTACTTGTGACCGTCTTCATAGCCTCTTTCTGTTCTTTCCAGATTTGTTTCTTTCTAGTTTCGGCGAGCCAAGGTTTTACCATGGCACGTCCAGTCTTTCTAGAACTTTCCCAGGGCCGAAGATACGCCGCGACCCCCTTTCTCTTAGATCGTTTTCCCTTCCTGATTCCCTTTTTCTTTTTTCAGGCCCTTTTTTTTCCCCGACGTCGCTCAGTATCTTCTACGTCGAACAGGCCTCCTCCAGGGATCGTTTTTACCTCCCATCGGTTTCCTCTGGTTTTTCCGCTTCTATCGGCTGATGGGATAGTTAGGCCGCTTGTCTTTTTCGAACCCCTCTCCGACTCTTTATTTTTTTTCATTTCCCGTCTTGTTTTACGGATGGCGTTGCTAACCGGCTGAAGCCTACATTGCTCGCGCCCGACTTCTTTTTCCCCGAGAGGGTCGGCCTTCTTCTCCCCCCTCGTTGTCGGAGAGGTTGTGACCAGTTTAATCCCCTTTCTTACTCTGGCGGCTCTGATTTGCCCAAAAGATAATGGGTCTGCTCCAAGTCAGTCCTGGAAATCGCCCCCCCTCTCGTTTGGCGAATGCGCTGCGAAACTTCCGGGTAAGCCTTGTGGTCCTTCCTTGATCGGGCCTGTGTCGGTTTCCTTCTTTTTTAGCATCGGCAGGCCCTTCGAAAGGCACCCGGTTTCGACCGTCTCTGAACGTCTAGCGAGCGGTTGAGTAGCGGCCTTAGAGACCAAGGCCGGTTTCGGCGGCTACTTTTCAAAAATGCCCGGTTTCTTATTTATTCCTTCTTCCAAAAACAGGTTGTAACGGTCATCGCCTTGGTTTTGGAGGTCACAAACATTTCTCCCGTTCCTTTACCTGGGCGTCTCCCCTTTTACATTCTCGCCCTTGCCATTTAGGTCACAACCCTTTGTTGAACATCCTCGACTAAGAAGGGTTTTTTTTCTAGAGAGATCCTTTTTCGAAAAAACCACCGTTTTCTCCCTGAGCCTCCCCCTTATTTCCTTCTTGCCTTCAAACGTGGATCTCCCCGTTCACCTTTCACGCAATCTCCCGGGAAGAGATTGAGAGATGAGACACCCCCCAATTTTTTTCCGTGTAAGCTGCAAGGACGCGACGGAGACCCAACCCCCCAGGCCTCTTCGACTTTTTCTCGCGGAGCTCAGTTGCGTCCGCGTCGCTCCAAGGGAAAAGCTTTTAGGATGGCCGAGTTCTGCGGGCGGTATCTCGTCCTACGCCTCTTTTGGTTTTTTGTCTACCTGCCCCCCTTAGTGCGATAATTTCCGGCCCGGGAAGACTCGAGGACGGACGCTCTTGGTGACCTTCTTGGGACAAGTTCTTCCTTTCTCCGCGGGGCCCCGATTGGGAGTTTCCCTCCTCCTTCTGGCGCCCTGAAATGGCTTACCCTGTTGTTCCCGCATCGACTACGTGTTACGAGCCTTTTCCTTGCATGATTTTTCTCCCGGGTATTTCTCCCTTTTCGCCCCCCGCGTAGAGGGGGCGGCGATGCGTCCGGTCTCCCTCCCTCGGACGCGCATTTCTTTACCTTGCTGATTTTGATTGCCTTTTCAGCTTGGGCGCGATTTCCCTCGGCTGTGGCGAGAGTCTGCCCTCCGCTCGTTTCACCCGACGAGATAGAAGTTTAGTAGAACACCTGGACATCCCCCTTCTCAAGCTCCCCCCCCCTGATCGACCTTCGGCTCCGCGGCCACGGTTTGCTGGAGACCTTCTCGCCGTAAAGAGGAAGGTTTTCGCCCTTCCCGGTCGAAGAAGTATAACTCTTGCCGTCGCCGTTCGCGCTTATCGACGGTGCTCCCTCCCCGATTTTCTCCCCTCTTTTCCT
>Ga0179591_1343177_pt1 | contig 11353 bp, 8 predicted proteins | sample CZOMad2_1_08_16f_FD_182891 | JGI IMG/M metagenome (GOLD analysis project Ga0179591, IMG submission 182891) | Vadose zone soil fungal communities from Angelo Coast Range Reserve, California, USA - CZOMad2_1_08_16fungal (PacBio error correction) | ecosystem: Environmental > Terrestrial > Soil >... | reverse complement strand
TTTTCCCTTCTTTAATTGGGGAATGGTTGTCATAATAGGGAGACAATGAACTCTTTTGTCCCTTGAGACTCGTTCTTTTTCGACCTCCTCCCCATCAGCAAGCCCACTCCATTTTTTCCCGCAGCCTGACCCCCTCCTCCCTTCACCGATTTTCTTCGGGAGTCTTCTCCTTTCCCATTTTAATGCGAGAGTGGACGAGCTACTGATTTTATGCGGCAAGTAAAGGGCCGCCCGTTTCTCTTTCCCACTTTTTTGATATTGACAATTCCCTTTCCTGCTGATATGTGCTGTCTGGTCAAGAAGAGGCCTTTTCCCTCTCCACCCCGGCGGCGGAAACTTACCGGCAATTATCCATCATTCAGCGCGTCTGGTGTTGTCAGTCGCGGCGTCGTGCTGCTTGACTTCACACAGCCTCTGTCAGCTTCTCCGCTCACGGGCTCCCCCCGAAATGATATGATCCCAACCCCCATCCGACTCAGCCGGAGGACGCGCCCGGTTCATTTTCTCCTCATCGGGTCGGTGTGACTGCAATATACCCGCCCTTTTGCGTTTTCTTTTGTTGAAAAGGGGAGGAACCTGGCCTTACCCTACTAGAGCTGCCTTTACGTCTCTTTCCCAGGCTCCTTCCTATTATGTGGCACTAGGGGCTCTGCGATTTAGGGAATGTTATGGCGCGGGGCGTGTCGCGGCAAGACCCCTTGCGTCTTCCCGGGTTTGCTCGCGTCTCGCGGACTGTCCAGACCGGGGAGGCTTCTCAAGCCGCTTCCCTCTTTAGGGCGCTCACTTTGCAACCTGCGCTCTTTCCCTAGCCACTAGGGTTTCTTTTCCACGTTGGCAAGTGGTGAAATACGTCTACTTCCTGCAAGCCTCTTGGAGGAAGTTGGTTATAGTCGGTGTGCCTTACACTCCTTTCACGACTCGCTTTTGACCTTTTCTTTCAGTTCTTTTGCCGCCCCCCCCACATTTGCGCGGTGCAGTCCCCTCGAGCGCGGGCTTTCTTCTCCTCCTTCTCTCGAGATTTCCCTCTTGGCGTCCCACCCAGGTCACTTCCCTCCCATGGAAAAGCTTAGACAGTTTTTTATCGCCGCCCCCTCCTCGACTACACACCCCTCTTCGGTCTTCTTTCAGGAGGGTTCCATGACTTCCCTAAATTCCGTTTCTTTTTTTCCCCCATCGAGCAAAGTATGTTCTAAAACTTCGACCGCCACAGCGACCTTGAGTCCCATCATTTTCTAAGAGTCCCTTGCCCTTTCCCTCCACTATAACAGGCCCATACTCCCCCAACTGAATTCCCTGACCCCCCCGAGACTTCCTCCCCCTTGCGTGTTCCTTTGAAGACGGGACTTTGTCCATGAAATATGCGCGACGGTTCCTACGATCGATGACATCCCCCCTACCGATGTTTCCCTCAGGATAGGATTCTTTTCTTTTTTCACGCTTGTGTCGAATGCGACTCCTTCCTTCTCTTTCTTGGCTACGTTCGCCCGACAGGTACTCCCCTATCTCCGCCCCTTTACGATATCGGGTTAATGACCCCGACTTCTTGCTTTGAGGGCCCCCTCTCCGCTTCCGAGGCTGGATGGCGGCTTTCTCTCTGCGCGCAACTAAGAGTCTCGCCAATCCCCCTGCGTTGCCGGCGTTTGGTGCCATGTTTTTTTTTCCTTGCAGTAGAGAGTTCAGCGGACTTCTGTTCCCGCATTGCTAGGGCCAGGTGTGTCCTCCTTTCACTGATGAATAGAACACTAAGTTAGAGATATTCTGCAGTCTTATTTTATTTATTGCTTAGGAACGATGCTACCCCGCTACTTTAGAGCCTCCTCCGACGCCTTTTAGAAAGTCTCTTCCCCGTACAGAGCTGAGTTACACGATACGTTGCGAGTTTTTTGGGTCTCCGCGCTAGGAGCGCTCTCGGCTATCTTTTCACCCATCGTGCAGATTTTGATCTCCTTTCCGCGGCCCCGAGACCCTCTCTTCGCGGGATTTTCCCAAACGTGCTTCCCCTAGGTGGAAGTGTTCTCTTTCTCCCCCGGTTCTGGACGAGGCAGATTCTCTTCTGATTCGACGTTCGCGTGCGAATCGGGGTCGTAGGTTTCCCCACCCCCTTTTGGAAATTTCCCTTTTTTACGTGGTCTTTTGTTACTTCAAGCCTTTCCTCTTGTTTGTTTCGCAAATAGTAGTTCACAGTTGAACCCCACGACTGGGAACCCCCCTCACTGTTCCCTGTACTTCCTCCTTTGCCTTCAACTCTCCCCCCCCCCGTCCCGCTCTTGTCCACTAGCGAGCTAGAGCTTCGTGCAGTTGCTCTCTGGGCCCCTAGTCCCGCGCCCTTTCCATCCCTCTTTTTCTGAAGATTCGTTGCCCCCAAATTTGCTCCTGTCCCACCCACGAGGTTTAGCTCTGAGCGAGGCAGTTCTCCGAGCATAACGTGCTTGTCCAGACGCCTTAGTCCCCCTCCGAGAAGCTGGGTTTTTTCTCGTTGTTCTGCTAGTTCCTGACCTTCTCTTGATCAACCTGCCATACCTGGGGTTTCCTGTTTGTTTTTCTCTTGAACCACCCCCCCCACTCTCCTTACTCTCCAAGGGGTTGTTGTTGCTCTAGTCTTTGGTCAGTGAATACAAACCCAACCCCCACACCACATTTAGTTTAAGTTGCTCTGAAGCCTTCCTTTTTTTCAAAAGTCTTTAGTGGTTCCCACAACCTGAAGCAACCCCCCTCCCTCCTATGAGCCGGATCCCCCCCCCGTATTCTTTCAAATCCCGGTCTATGCGAGGCTCGACCGGACTTGTAGAGACGCCTCCCCTTTTTTCCGAAGATCCCTGTTGAAACGCTTGATAGTACTTCCCATCTGACTCGGCTGGCCCCGCTATTCCCCCCTGCGCTGGGCCCCTGACTACTGAATGGCCCCCTTCCCGAAGGGCAGCGAGGTAGATGACGACGCTTGGGTATGGCCCTCTTTCCGAGGCGTCTCCTATTTTTCAGAGTAACTTTCCCGTTTTTCACAGTGACGGGTTCATATTGACACATTGGACGTGCAAGACCGCGGCCTTGTTTGAGGTTGCCCCGGCACTGATGTTCCCGGTCCCCCCCTCGTTTTGAACAAGTGCCCGACTTTCGACCGCCGCAGCGATACATTCCTCTCCCCCCCGTCCCCACCCTTGACCCGTCCCCACGTCGCCTCCAAGTGGTGCAGCATTTGAAATCATCGATCTGGGGTCGCCGTTTTTTCTCCGGGGGATCTCTAGCGCCCCAAACTCGGTTGATCTCTTCCTTCCTTTCCCTACGCGTGATACAACACACAACACGCTCGCCACCCTCTCTCGGGACGCCCTGGCGCGATTTGTTTACTTGCCCCCCTCTCCTTGTAGGCGATTTTAGCCCCTTTTTCGCCGCGCTGTCGGGGGCTTCTGAATTTCTTCCCTCCCACAGAATCCTCCGCACGCATTCCCGACACTCATTCCCCTGAGGGTTCTATCGAGGTCCATGGAGCAAAAAGGCTCAACCCCTTTCTCCCCCTTCTTCTACGCCCCCTCCTTGCCCTGCCGACCAAGGAGGACCTCCCCCTTCTAAGCCCAGAAAAGACGCACGCTTGTGGAGGGACCGTAGAGTTGGTTTCTCCGACATGCTCCCCATCCCCGCCCCCCAGCCCTTTATACGGCGGACGATGCACCCTCCTCCTCCGCAGTGCGCGTGTAAGGCACGACCGTTCTCGAAAATTTTTGACTGAAGGCGGGTGTTCTCCTCAGAGTAGAGCCCGACCGACTCACATAATTTCCCCCTCCCCTTCCTTCCATCTATCACTTCCCCTGACCAGGTCGGCAATAGGGCGATGTCATCGATTTTTCGTTCTGACCGTTCTAAGGCGTTCAGCCTTTGTCCCCTCGCGGAGAGCTGAGTCCATGCCCCCCTCTCCCCCCGACACCGGTTTGTCGTCCTGTCGTTGGTACCCTTTTTATGGAAGAATTAGCATGTGCATCGTCTTCAGGAGGTCCTCCTCGGCCAGGCTTGTGGCTTTTTCGAAGTGGAGGTCCAAGATTTTCCTTGCGCGTGCCATGCCAACAGATGTCGATAGACACTCTTAGATCGCAGAAGATTTAGACGGTTCCTCCGCTCCTTTGGCATTTTTCTTCTCTCGTCTTGGCGACTCCCAGACTTTTCCTATTTCGTTGTATGCCTAAGTGACCCAACCTCTTCGGTCACTCCGTGTTTATACTCCCCCTCCCCGTAAGATCTGCTGAGCGACGAGATGCGTAAGCGCCTCGGCCACCCTTCGCGGAAGATCTTAGTAATGCCAGTGAGCTTGGCCCCCCCTCCCTATCTTTTCGCCTGTGGAGAATTTCCTCTGGGCATTTGTCCACCGTCTCAACAGATTTGCACCAGCAACAGCTCCTTGCTGATGGTATATAGTCAGGGAAAGATCGCGTCCGCTGGAGACTTCCTCCCGAGTTTCCTTCTTCTTTGCTCCCAACCGCTACCTACAAGGACCGTACAGTTCCCTCTTCAACATAGCCCCTTTGCAGAGCATTTTCCCTCCGGATCTCCTCGACAGTCCCCATGTGCCTAACTGACCTTCCCAAGTGCCGGTCTCCTAGCCTTTTTCTATTCTTTCCCTTCCGCGCCGGGATGGCAGGTATCCCCCCCTCTTTTTCCCCTTTCCAACATTCCAACCTCCACCGTCCCGGCCTTTTCGCCGGGGATTCAACCCCTGTGAAACCGCTTCCGTTGCTCACGCCCTTACCCGTTTTCTTCTCAAGAGTCCCTCCTTATGGATGGGGTGCCCTAAGTAGAGTTCGCAATGGAGATGCGATCTCTCCTCAGCCGCCCGGCGGATGTGTTTTTTTCTTGACTTTTTTTAAGCCTGCAGCTAACCTCTCCTGGCACAATTCATTTTCTTTGTAATTGGGGCCTGGAAGGCAAGAGGGTGTGCGAATATCCCCGGGGGTTTGGGTTTTTCCCAAGACCCCTCTGCTTTCCTTGATCGAACCTATCCACCCCCTGGGAATGAGCCCGAATCTTTCTAACCGTGTTTTTAAAAAGGTAGTCCTATCACTTGCTCCCGTAACGCCGAAGCGCTGCCGGCCCCCCCTTCCCGCCCCCCTCGACAGGCTTTGAATCCCTACCGCGCCCTATAACGGTTGTCTTGGGATGACCCCTTTTTCTTCCCTTCCTCTGTAAAGGAACTGTTTTCGGGGCCTTTCTTTTTTCTTGATTGGCATTGCTTCCCGCCGGCAGCCCCTACTCGTCTAACGTTTCTCTTCCATTGGCAACCCTTTCCCCTCTTTGAACCCCCTCCCCTTCTTCTGCAGCCGGGACAATATCTCTTGTTCCCCCTCCTTCTTTTTTTTTTTTGGGGAGATGGCGGATCATTGTTGTCCTTTTGGTAGTGAAAGGGGTTGCCACTGTTCTCTTTTGTCCTTAGAAGAGAAGTGGCGCGGCCGCCCCCTCTCCTCCTCCGCGCCCCCCGCCCGACCAGTTCCGTTGCCTCCCTCTCTGCTGTCGGTATCCCCCGTGGATATGGCGCGTCTTTTCCTCCGTCGTATGAAGGAGTCGCAGGTGGCGTGCGGCGTGAACGCGGCCAAAGTGCTGAAAACTGGGTTTTTTTTGACTTTTCCTCTACCTTGCCATGATTTTTTCCCTCATTCGTTATTCCGGGCAGTTTTACGTGCATCTTCCCTTGAATAGCGGGGTCTTTTGTATATACAATCCGTCCATTCTCCCCTTCCCTGACAATCCTGGGGGCCCCCCCCCCCCCACAGTCCTGCAGCGCGCTTGTGGCTTGGCCTCTATCGGAGCGCCGTCCCCCTACAACCTTCGGACCCCTAGATCAGATAGGCCCCTTTTTTCCCTTCCTATGTCGATCCCACCTCCTCTGACGGGTACGCGCGACCAGTCCCGGATGACGAGTTGACCTTGGGTGTTTTTTACTCCCTCAGTTCCTTGTTTGTACGGTGGAGGTTGACTCATTGGATGAGGCCCTGGCCTCTCCAGTCCCCAACGCTGCGGTCACTCTGCACTGGGCGCTTTACTTCCCTGGCACTATGGCGTTGCTCGTTTTGAGGGTTACCTTTGGCCCCAGATCGAGGGGTTCTTCCGCTTTCCCCCCTACCTGAGAGCCTTGCTTGGGCCTCTAGGAGGATGTTGAATTTTCTTATTTCCGGATATTAGCGGCGTCAAACCCCCTTCCGCTACGCGGTTGCCTCCCGACAGAGTCCTCTCCCTTTTCAATGGAATCCTTTTTCTCCCCTGATCGGTTCTTGGTCAAACAGGTACCTTCGGAGGTATCCCCTTTTAGTTTTCCCACGCCCAGAGGGACTGGGATTGCTTTGTTTTGCTTTGAAGATTGACCCCTCTTCCCCAGCTGATTTTTTGCCGAGGCATGCGGCTTCTGAAGTCTGGCTCGGGGGCTTCCCAATTTTAGGTTGTGTCCTGGATCCATCATAGATAGTACCCGTTGCTGCGGCTCCTTTTCCCTTACTCCCCTCCCCCTTGGAAAATAGTTCGATCTCTCCTCCTCTCTTAAATCAACAAAGGGATAGGTTCCTCTTGTCGTCCTCGAGCTGGAATAACCCCAGGACGCTCGGCTCTAGAATCCGTGGAAGGTCAAGAAGTAGACTTCCAGTTAGCTATACTCCTCCTTTCCATCTCCCCCGAGAGACCCTCCTCCACGAGCGGATGAACGGTTCCTCCATGGCCACCCCCTCGTCCAAAAGTTCCCAAACTGGATCTCGGCCTCGGGTCTGGTGCTCGAAGATTTCTTTCGCACTTTGTCGCTGAAAGACGGTAAAACGCAAATAGTAAAGCCCCCTACCTTACTGATTTCGCTTTTTTTTTTTTCAATGGATGATTCGAATGCTGATGTTCCGTTCGACTTCCGACTCTCTCTCACTACTTATCTCCCGGCGGAAGCAGGCATGGCTTTCCCCCACGACGGCGTTTGCTGCGCACGCTAGAAGGCTGGCCTTTTCTGGGTAGTGGGTTGCTCCAACCATCAGTCCCGACCCCTCTTTCTCTTCTGCGGTGAATTTTATTTTGCTGCGATGCTTCTTAATCTGACGTCTTCCGCAGGTAATGGTTATCCGGGGCTTTTATCAGGGCCGACATGCATAACCCGAAGTTTTTTAATTAAGGATAAGGCGGATCTGCTTGCTTTTTAGACGCTCCCCCGTAGGTTGGGAAACAGAAGTTAGATTCGGACCCACCACTAGAGAATTTCTCTTACACACGCGATACCTGGCGGAACGGTAATGGTCTCTCTGTGATGTTAGCATGCACTTTGAGAGTTTCGCGTATCCTTTTTGGCTGGATAGCACAAAGGTCCCGACTCAGAGAAAATAGCGGATTTCAAATGGCTTACCTTTTACCGTGGTCGTTTTCCCCCGGATGGAGTCCGTACCAGTTATATCTTCCGTGAAGTTTTGGTCATTTGGTATTGAATGTTTGCACTCCGTTTTCTTGAAAGCATTCTCTAGTGAGGAGGCCCTTCCCCCGGCCTCTTCCGACTTCAAAGGCTCGTTTCCAGGTTGCAGAATTTTCCAATTATACAACTCCCTTTCCGAATTCACGATCTATGCATGCCCCCTCGCCTACACGCAGCGTCGCTCAAAGAGAAGATCCTCGCCTTTCGACATTGGCCTCATTTCTGCGTTTCAAACTATCGCTCTTTCCCCAAGACAATAAACACTTACGAACAGCCCCGAAAACCTTAATGAAGGAACGGGAACACTTGTTTTTTGGCTTTTTAGACTTCATGATCCGGTTCTTTCAGAGCACCCACGTTCTTCAACGCTAGAGACACTCCCATCCTTTTTTTTGGGAGTGTTATCCCATTGCCTTTGTTTAATGACCATTTGCCTTCAGTGATTTTTTACAATCTCAATGTGGTGTTTGTTCTTTGATAGATGACACCAAAACTAGCTTTTTCCCCTCCGTTTTTGGTGAGTAGTTTGTTCTGTCCCGAACACACAGTAAAAAGTTAGTTCCGTGTTCTCTGATCAGGGAGGGAAAAGTCTCATTTGGGAAACAAACTCCCCCCGCCCAGAACCCGACCTTCCGAAGGGCCGCTCTTCTGGAACAACGGTATGATCGGAGGACGGATAAAGATTATCAAGCGAGAAATAGTCTAGGACGATCTCCCTTGAAACCAGATTCTTTCCACCCTTGTCTTGGTTTTCAAGCTCGTTTTTTCACCCTCTCATTCACCCCTTCTGACGAATGAGCTGCTCGGCGCGTGTTAGACCGCCCGCGACGGGGTCTCTCTGAGGGATCTCCTTAGTGCCATTTTGTTCGTTTTTTTTTCACAGTTAAGGTTTACTCCACGAATTCCATTCTTGCCCCAAGACCTCAGACGGGAGGTCGACCGCCTCAGTTATCCTCTGGGCCCCCAAGACTTATTCCCAACGTCGCACCCGCGGCCCACAGGATACCGTTTTCTCGACTTCCTGTACCGAAAAACGGACCTCCAACGTTCTTGTTGGCAAGAGTTCACGGCCCGTCTTCTTTTAGGTGCTCAAGCGTCAAGTACCTTTTGAGGGGATATTACCCTCTACCTCAACCCCCCGTTTGCTAATCTCTTCCGCCGCAAGATGCCATGAGAATGAAAAATACCAGATACTGAATTGCCCACGTAAGGAGTTGCACTCCCCCCTGGCGCCCTCCTGCCCCCCCCCTTTAGCGATTCTAAGGTGTGTCACCTCAGAGCTCGACCCGCGGCGCTCCTTAAGCAGACCTAGACGGGTGACGAGTCGTCCTAAAGTCTTCCCTCTAATCTCCACTAGTCTCAGTATAATTTGACGGTTCGATTCGTAGTTACCTTCACCATTTTCACCCTCTCACTGCCCGGTCCAGTCAAGCCCTGCCCGCCTCTCCATTGGCCTAAAATCCCTCACCACGACCGTCTTTGCAACGCCATTTCTGTGTCGGAGACGTCTCGTGTGGATCGTTTCAAAAATGCCAAGTCAAGCCTAAGCTTGATCTTCGAATACCTCAACTGAGGTCTTCTCAGCCCTTCTTTTCAGGAGTCAAGCGCCGGTTCGCATAGGGTTTTGGAAGACGAGATTGTAGAACGGCCCTCGTTCGCATTCCTCTAAAGTACCAATCACAGATAGTAAAGCTCAGGGAGGAGTGGCCGGGTCGAGTCACAGACTGTCGCCCCCCGTGGCCGCTTTCGAACCCGTACACCGGAATTAGACCTTTTTGTGCTCCTTCCCGGTTTTTTCGACCGTTTTTGGATCTTGTGGGCCATGGGAGAAGCTTTCCGTGCACCGCTAGTCTATTAGACGATGTCGAGTTAGATGCAAAGCCATTACTTTTTTCATCCGTGGGGGGACATGCAAGGATGGGATATCCCCTCTTTTCGAGTAGAAGAGAGGAAGAAGGAATTGCTCTTCTCCGCCTGTCGCATTTTTCTCTCCCCCGTTCCATTTCTCTCAGTTAAGATTCGGGGCATCGCCCCCACCCTGCTGAATAGCCTGCTCTCGAGTCTTTTTGTTTTCCCCCCCTGTATATTTGAGATCCCCCCCTATAACCAGGGTCGAGAAGGGCCCCCCCGCGAGTAACAGAGCTAGTTCTTCCCGGAGTAGACGCACTATTCCCCTTCCCCTTCCCCTGAGACACGGCTTCCTCCAGGGATTGGTTTTTTGAACCGCGAGGTAAAGTGCCCATCCTATGCCTTCGTCAGGGAAGTGTCTGCTTGTCCTTCTCTACCCGAGCTGTGCTCCCTCTGATCTTCCCATTAGCACCGTCCCAGTCCCCGGAGCGACTCGCCCATGTTCCGCGAAGGTCTTTCAGGGAAACTCCCTCTCCCGAAATGACCTAAGCTACACATAGTGCAAATATAGAACGCCCCTTAACCTCCAGTTTCACGGAAGACCCGGGTCCCTATTCCTACCCTCTTCTCCCCCCCAACGCCCCACACGGACGGTTTTGACCGATGTGGTCAAAAACTCCCGCTTCGTACCTCCCTCATCACTCTTCTCTTCTTCTTGAGTGTGGTGATCAGTTTAGGACCTTGCGCGACTTCGATAGACTCTCGCGCGTCCTGGGGTAGGTGGCTTTTTAGAGAGCTCCGTAAAAACGCGCTGCCCTTCTGAGGGACAAGGCTTGTTACATCCCCGATTCTTTTTCTGGAGTTCTCTCTCGCCCGTTTTTGCTATGCCACCGTTATGCCATGACTTTTCTAAACGTTTTGGCAGATTTAGCACGGGCGGACCGTTTCTATCCTGTTCCCACGCGTTCTCCGGGACCCTGATCAGCGACCTTCTCACCATCGCATCCCCGTGGTGGAAGGGCCAGACTCTAGCTTCCTCCTCCCGAACGGTCGGGCGGGGCGTCGGATAGGAGCGTCCGCCCCACGCTCGTTAAATTTAGCAAAAGACCTTTAAACAACGTTCCCTCTGACTGACCCCATACCAAATATTAAGAAAGTCCCTCTCTCTCTCGTTGTGCTCTTAAGGATTGGATGGGAACCCTGTGATGGGTTGCCATGCTCGTTTTGAGAAAGTTAGAAGAGGATTTTTGGGTTGGCCCTTTCTTCCAGCGTCTCAGAACCTAAAGCCTTTAGTAGCAGCAGCCTCGCGGTTATGACCGCCCCCACCCCATAACTTCCCTGTGGAGAGGTATGTCGAGAATGCTGATGTAGACTTTGGCGCCCCCTCCCTATGAGGAGTGAAGTTTGCGGATTAAAATGGTTAACTCAGTTATATTCTGCCCTTTTTTCTCCCTGATAGCTCTTTCTTGAGGTGCTTTTTCAATGATACCCTGCTTCAAGATTTCTTTCTTTATTTTTTCTTTCTCACTCCGCGGAGCGTGAAAACCTACCCTTCTTTCCTTCATTTCCGCTGTGGCATACCCAGCGCGTCAGGCTCGCCGTTCCCGAACAGGGAGGATGCGTGAGCATGACCCCCGCGCTTTCCCCTTCTCCCTCATAGAGACCAAAAATAAGATCATCCGGGATTCTAGAGGGGTAACTTTTCGCGTGCGGGGTTGCCCCTGTTAAAAGTAACCGTGTATGTGGGATTGTTTACATCAGGGGAGTCAATTGTATTACCCTCCCATCCCCTCTGCATTTTTTACCAGAGGACGTTCTGGCTGACCGGGTGAACTATTTTTTGATCGGCGAGGTGGGGTTGCAAGGGCTTGGGCATCTTTTCTGGTACCAGGGAAGAATTCGAACTGGGCCGATTCGCGCTTTGTCGTTCGGGGTCCTTTTCCTTATATATTGAACATACACTCTTTCTTTATCAGCCATCTTCCGACCTTTACTGACACCCTTCTCACCTAGATGTGGGCTTCAACAGCTTTAACTTCGACCCGGTTGCCAACCATTTTGACCTTCCCCGCCTACGTCAAGTTTTCTTTT
>Ga0179591_1268077_pt1 | contig 11353 bp, 10 predicted proteins | sample CZOMad2_1_08_16f_FD_182891 | JGI IMG/M metagenome (GOLD analysis project Ga0179591, IMG submission 182891) | Vadose zone soil fungal communities from Angelo Coast Range Reserve, California, USA - CZOMad2_1_08_16fungal (PacBio error correction) | ecosystem: Environmental > Terrestrial > Soil >... | reverse complement strand
GGTGAGTTGCGCAATGTTTTTGTCTCGTCATTGTCCAGGAGCTGCTCTTGCGATGGTACGAAGCATCATTCCCCCCAGCATTTTTTCGCGCCGCAAAGCCCCGTTTGGCCTACGTGTGGAGGCTGGAGGGTGACTGGCCCCCCTGTAGGTTCCTTCGGTTATTTTTGTATGTACGATTCTTGTCTTTCGGGATTTGATTTGCTTCGTTTTCAAGCCTTATTGACGAGGATAAGTTTGTTTTCCACCCAGGACATCCGACCCCTTTTATTCGTTAAACGGAATTTGACACTTCTCAATTTTTGCATGCTCCGAGCGGTGCCTAGGTACTGACGATTATGCCCCCTTTCCCCTCTCCATTTCCCGCCCCCTCCGGCGCTATACCCCCCTCGATGACAAGCCGCCTTTTTACGTGTGTTCTTGGCACCCCCCCCCCCTTTCCCGCCCGCTATTTTTCCTCGGTAGTTTCCCCCCGACGTTCCCGCGAAGTCCGCTGGTTCTGTCAGAGCCTGAACGCCGCCCCTGCCTCTTCGGAATTTCCCAGAAATTTGGCGATCAGCGATGACGGCTTCGCACTTTTTGCGCTTTGTGGAGTGCCCACTAGCCCTTCGGATTTCCGATGAAGATCGTCCTGTAGTGTTTTACTCAGCTCCTCTTTTTTGTTTGTTCGTCTGGTAGCGGCGGCCACCTCTCACTTCAAATGATCGCCCGGTGGCAGGTGTTAGGTCTTATTTGCTCTCGCATTCGCTCTCTGAGTTTTTTTTCAACCTTGTCACTCAAATCCATGCCTCGTAAGAGGAGGAACGATTTCGCCGAACGTGCTCCGTTCAACCGCCCGTTACATTTTCCCCCCCGTCTTTTCCCTTTCTTTACATCCGATGACACGCAAAAAATGCTCTCCCTGACCCCCTTTTTTGAGGCAAGCGCGCTTTAGAGGATGAAGCTGTCGATCTTTTCCCTGGGCGGTGCTTTCCTATCGGGTGGGGCATCGTGTAGTCCCTTTTACAAGACGCCTTCTGCGCAAACCCGCGACCCTCTTAGTAATGTTGTCGAGAGTTGGCCCCGCTTGGCTTCCCCCGTGCCGACGGGACCTCTTGGGACGGTGGGAAGGGAAACGGTCGTCTTTTTTGACCTGCCGTCTGATGCATTTAGGCTTGCGGTTCAAGACTCTAACGCTCTTCCACCCCCCGTTGCCGCACTGTTCGACAGTATTTCCATGGATACATCTAAAATTAAGGCGTGATGGTTGTGGGACCAAGACTTTGTTCGTGTGCCGTCCGTCTTCCGCCTCTTTTTGCCGGGACACGTCCCCGTTTCTTCAGGAGCTCCCGACTCGCGAGTAATCGTCCTCCCCTCTTGAATTCTGTTCCGTTTAATGACAAAAAATATACACTATGCTAACTCCTCCTCATGCTTTCCGCCGCGGCGCTTGACCTCTGACCCTTAGTTGCGAGTACGTCTCCTGAGCACATCGTGGAGGATGTGCTTTCGCCAATCGAGGCAAAAATCATAACCCATTTCTAGCTCCCCTCCCGATTTATCCTCCAGAAAAGCAGGCGAAGAGGACCAGATCGAGACCTCTTGTTGAAGACCAGTGCGTGATTCCTGCCCTACCATGATTGCCAGAATTTCGAACATCGAGCGTCGTCTACGGCATCTCTTCTATTCCTAATAATAAGTGTTGTTGTTTCTCATGAAGTCGATAGAGATAGCTTTCTCTGACTATATCGGCGAGACCTTCGGTGCCTTGCGCATGTCGTCAACGAGGTTCTATACCTGATTCCTTTTAGCTGATTCTCTATATAGGGTTTTTAGTCGCCTTTTCTATGTTCTTTTTTTTTTCCTCCTTGGTGTAATCCAATAAAAGGGTTAGAGTTCCCTCCTATCCCGGTCTCTCTCGGGCATTTCTTCCTCTTTTGGGTAAAGAATGTCAAATTGCTGACCATGTCTTTATTCTTTCACAAATCTCCCTTTTGTTCTACTCTCTACGTGCGCGCGCTCTGAGTTAATTTTCCCCCCCCTCCACTCCCTTTCCGGAATGTACATCATGATGTGCAGACGGCTGTCCTGTTATACCATCCTCCGGTGTTTTTCCTCCCCCACTCCTACTATGGATCGCAGCAAGGGTTGAGCCCCTTGCGTCCTTGCGGTGGATAGCGTGGAGCCCACCTGCGTCTTTGATTTTCCACGCCCCCTTCCCCCGCATCTACGCAGGTCAACCAAGAAACCCCTCCGTTCCGAAGGTTTCCCCCGTCACCCTCGTTGCAGTGGGTAAATTTGTCCTCCCCTTCTGCCACTCCCTTCCTCTTCGGGTTTTACTCTCTCTTGCTTTTTTCTTTGCATATACGATTAAAAAGTCTTTCAAACTGCCCCCTTATGAGAAGTGTGCTCCCCACGCTTATTCCCATGGCCGCTCGGTCTTTTTTTGTCATTGGCTTTTTCCCTCACTGCCAAATGGGTGAGAAAACAAGGAACCCTTGTGCTTTTTCCTACGCGGGCGGTTCGTGGATTCTTTTTTCCTGTGACCTGATCCCGGAAACATCATTTCTCTTTCTACAGTCAGTCGAGTTGGACCTAAGCTCCCCACCCACCTTTCAAAAACGGAGTATTGCGTGCCCCCATCCGACAACCGGAGAGAAGCTTTGCTTCTTTCTTCTTCCCCCCGAAGACCAGGTGAGGAAAATCCCTTCCTGTGCCTCGGTTTTGCAGACCACAACTGTATCCCGTGGATCATGCTTCCCATTGCGGCCCAGTTCCGTTAGTGCGAGACACCAGCGTCGGCTTTCCCCGTAGCCCCGATACCCAGCTCGTAGCTCTTACCCTCCCCTCCTTCCCTCTGGTGAGGAGCCAGAGGACAAACACCTTCTGGGTGATAGAGGGCAGTCGCTCGGTCCTCGCGTTGATTTGCTTTTCATCATCGAAAACCTCGACGCGATTTTCCCCCTCCTGCGCATCAAAATGAGCTTCTCAACCTGCCGCGGTTTTCGCCAAAGGGTTCAATGGCAGCCTGGACCCCTTTCCATCCTCTCGAATGCCTTATTTGAACTTCCCCCCTACAAATAAGATCCGAGTAATATACCATCCTGGTCCTGGCCGGCCGGGCTTCCCTTCGTTTGCCCGCGTCTTTCCAGGAGGTCAAACAAGTCTTTTCCGCTAAAGCTGACTGCTTTCGCCTTCCTACGCTGGATTAGACCAATTACAAGTATCCCATTTCGCAAGCCTCCAAAACCACCCCAAAAATGTGGCACAAATTCTCCTCTTGTCCTCATTACTCGTGTGCATGAGATTGTGTGTTTCGGCCCCATCATTTTTGTCCCTGTTGGAGGCTCCATATAATTAGTTCTCCTGTCTTCCGGCCCTGATTCGAAGAAGAGAGGTCTGCGCTCCCTTGGACGCCTTTGTGTCCTTTGAAACCTCCCTTTCTTGCATGGAAGAAAATGGCCCTTTCGTCTTCGTCTCTTGAGCGGATGACAGATCTGTAGAGAGGTCGGATGATCTGATGCTTGCTGCCGACTCATTTATCTCGGTCTTGCCTGGTTTTCCATCCTCGTCCCTTTTCTTGTTTTATTTTTAGAAATTGAATGCGTCCAGCGCGGTTCAGTTTGGCGAACCTGCACTTCGTAATATGCCGACCGTTTTTCTATATTGCCCAAGCGGGAGGTGCCTGCACAATCTCTGAGATCCACAGCTCCCGCCGGCCGTTTTAAGTGGTCCCGAATGGCCCGACGAGTCGTTTTCTTTCTTCGCGACCAGGACGATGGTATCCTTTCCTCGCCGTTTCACTAGGTATTTTTAGAACGACAGATGGACTGATGATTCCTTTTTCCCGCAAGCGAGCCCCTACTGACGAGCGTTCCTCTTCATTGCCGGGCAGCCGGATTTGTTTGATCCCCCCTCGTGCTTTTACGCTCATTTCCTTTTTCGTAGATGACGTAGTTACAATTCTTTGGCTTTGGTTTTTGTTTTCTCGCGCGGTTTCGAGGAACCGAGTTTTGGTGATCGATTCCTACCCGGTTTGTCGATTATTCCGCTCTCTCTCCGCCCGCGTGGGATTCTTCACCCCTTCGGCTTCAAATCTAAGTATAGCGCAGGGAACGATTTAATTAACGCTTGCTCCCGTACTTTTTCTGTTTTTCCCCGCATTGTTATGCTTAATAAGTGCTAAAAAAAGTGCCTGAAGAAATGACCCCGGCAAGCGAGACTGCGTGACGATGATGATGTCGTCTTTCTTTTCATACTTTTTGGGTTCTTTACAGTTCCTTGTGTTTGATCTCGTTAACGGTTTTTGATCGAGGATTCCATCCTTTCTTTTTCCGCGCGTGTGCCCCTCCTCGAACAAGGTTGAACTTTTAAACTGTGTGACGGTGTGTTTTTGGAAAAGGCGAGGCATTTGATTTTTTTGTTCAAGCAGTCGAGCGCGGTATAGCGATAGGGCCACTATCCCCCTTTATTGAAAGAATTGTCAATAAACCCCTGTCTTGGTCTCTAAAGTCGGCCGGTTCACCAAGCCCTGCTACGACTAGGTTTAAAAAGCACGGCTGACACCTCTATTTCCTTTCCGGGCAAGGTTCACAGATCATGAGAAGGAAGGAGTCCTTCATCGTTTCTCCCCCCCCCCTTCCTCGGCCTGCGTTTGTAGAAAACCCACCCCCCCACGATCCCTATCGTCCGCGGTAGAATTTGTCCCCGAAGACGACGCCGATGCCTTTTTTTAGAGCGGCCCCCATCTTTCTTTTACCTCGCCACATAGAGACCCCCCCCAACACAGACCCAATCATTTCCAAAAATCAATACCCCGCAGATAGACGCCAGCCATGGGACGGCAAGTCCCCCGGGCGTTTAGATCGAGCCCGGTGTAGACCATTCGCGCCCCATGCACAACGCTCTCCCCATAGGCCCGCGCCTTTTGCGCGGCGAAGATGAATAAGACGCCCCTTCTCCCCCTTTGACTCCCTTGTCTTATTCTTCCTCGAATCGAGGAATAGAGGTGAGAGAATGTCTTTCCCGGGTTCGTTCTTACTCCGTCTTTTTGGTCTGTTCGCGCTAAAGCTTGAGGGGATTGACCTTGTTTGTGGTATGAGTCGTCATCCCTCCCCTTTGCGCTCCTCTCTATTCACTTCCCTGACGAGGATTCCTCCTTAGAGGAAGATGCACAATTCTGAACGGCGGCGCTACGATAGTGGACGGAGTTTTTTTTTATAGCCACGGAAGAATTTCTTTTTTCCCTCCTATTCTCCTTCCGCCGGAGCGTTCTCCATTAGCCTTTCTCGTTTACCTTGCCCTGGCTTTCTCCAATTGCGTTTGAAGAAGGCTTTTTAAACGCTTCCCCGTCCTGTCTCCCAATTAAATTATTTTCTCTGTATCAAAAGCAAGACGTGGTCCGCCCCAATGCCTTTCATTCACTGGATATCTTTGGAGCCCTAGGATTGATGCTTAACGCCGTCGACGGTCAGAAAAACAGAATCCCCTTTCCCGCCTTTACGCCCAAACGAGTTTTCCTCGTTAAAACGCTTTTTTCTACACCGCTTGCCACCGCGAGACACTTTCTTCCTCCCCTCCCCCCTAAGCGGAAGAAGGCTGCCTCGGCCCTCCGCATCACCGATCTACACGAGTCATGATGCGTAGGTCTCGCCATCTTTTTTCTTCTGCACGGCGCGCAGCTTCTCTCGATTTCGGTCGTTTCCCTTCCTTTTGAGTTCATCCCTCCATCCAAATGGTGAACACCCGAAACGGCACGGAGGGCGGAAGACCGCGGGATAGCACTCGTCTCCTTTTTTCCTGCCCCGGTGAAACAATCATTTCGCGGGCGAAGCCGAGAGAGAGGCCCCCCACTAGACCCCGAACACCTTTCCAACCCCCACTTGGCGATCATACAGTGAGCGAGGTCTCGCCGCGATTATTCAGTCTTCTACCCCCGCCGCCCATTCCCCTGCTCTTCCATCGACAAGCCCGCTTGTTCTCTCCCTTCAATTGCCGCGGCACTTCCACAATGAGCATGATATAATTGAGGCCAAAGGCTCTTGGTCGGCGCCCGTTCCTCCGCCTCGTCACCGGTATCGACAAGCGTTACCTGGAATTGCTCGTAGAGTCGAACTCACGCGCCCCATGGGGCTTGCGGCGCAATTCGTACCCAGGAAACCCGAGTCTTCTCTCGCTCGTTCGTTTCCTCTCCGCTTTGAGGCATCGGACAAAACGTCCCCAAGACTTTTCCCCCGCCCCTCCTCAAAATGATTTTGCGATCAAACGGACTAGCTCTTTCTCTCTTAAAATACCTTTATTCAAGCTGGAAACCACTCAACATCATCTCGTGACTAGCACTCATCCACCTCCGCGTAAATATCTACAAGAGAGCTCCTTCTTCGAACTACGAAGGGCTTCCCTTCTTATCCAGATCAAAAGGAGGTCACCCGTGTTTTGGCGGCGCTACCGCAGGCTTGAAATGCATACAGCGATTCTCACATTCAAGAGATACCCTGAAATATCGAACAATTGGTCAAACCCTGCGACGCCCACCCACTTCATCCCTCGTTGATCTCTTTTTTTAGGGATTTCAGCCGTTTTTGCCTGTTTTGGAGTCTCGAATTGAAGGAGCCTTTCTTGGCCTTCTGGTCGAAGCCGAGCTGAGTTCGGAAAAGCATGCCGCTTGCTCCAGGACAAGGTCCCTCAGGACTCTTGAATCCTCCGTTTAAGGGTTACCCTTTTCCCTCCCCCCCCTGAGCCCGGCTTGACGATCTTGTTCGAGATGTTTATTGATGAGTTTCTGTTTTTCCCCAAAGCGGCATTTGGCCCTGGTTTCATCGTCGGCCCCCTTGAAAGATTTTACATGTACCTTCACCCTCGCGGCGTCTTTTGAGTAAGACTTTGCTGCGGTCACAGACAGGTTTGTCGATCTGATGATAAAGCGTCGGGGACGCACCAGACGACGAGTAGAACTTTGATTTTACTTGGTGTCCTCGACTGGCGAGAACTTGGTCCTCTTTTCTCGTTCTTTCGAAGAGAGAGGCGCTGGTAAAGTGGAGAGAAGCGTGTTTCGCAGGGAAGATTTTTTTTCTCTATGATTAACCCTTTACGAAATGGATAATCTGAAATGGAGCGTGCCCGTTTTCATCTCCGGGCGAGGGATGCACCATCTAAAGAGGGCTTGTTCCCGGTAATTCACGCCTCCCCCGGAATCTGGCATGGGTGTCTTCGCGAGCGCGGCAAGTCGGTAAGTGATACACGGTTCTTGTAGGGGGTTCAGCTCCCGATCGACTTCTCGATTCTCTCAAACCTGTCGCTCCCGAGGAGGAGGAAACGATTCAATCCCGCGTCTCACCGCGCCGTTACGTTTCGGTACAAAGTTTTTGCATTATTTAAATCAATGACACGCCCCCCAAAAACCCTCCAGACCCGTCGCCCACGCCGATCGCGTTAAAGATGCTTTCGGATCCCGCTCCTCCTATTTCTCCTGGCCCTGTATTCGGTTTGAACGCGTTTTTTCTTGCTTTATTCCCGGGCCTTTTTTAGAGAGTAAACACCCCCCCGCGCGATCGAGTAATGATGATGTGCGGGTCTCTTTGACACGTTAAAAGACTAAGTTTGTTCCGGTGGAAAACGTTCCCGTCAGGTGCTGTTGACCCCTTCTCTCCGGCTGAGCGGAGGTGGATAATTCCGACCAAGCTATTTTCTGGTATCCCTCTTTCTCCCACAGTATGCTGAACTTTGCGGGCATCAGTCATTTGATCCATCTTAAACTTACGTTTGGATGATTCCGGGTCACAGCCCATCAAGGGTATCACTCCCGGGAAGGAGTCCGTAAGTTCCTTTCACCCGATGCTGAGCATCAACGCGAAGATCGAGGAGCCACGTCGCCACCACCGGCATGGCGCTGCTAAAAAATCCCCTCTCACGTCTCATCGCGTTTTGAATTTGATTAGTTCCCAGGAAGACGTTCCACGAATTCATGAACCTCCTTTCCTAGCCCTCGAGCTCTGTCACCCCATCTTTGCGATTAAGAAAATCGCTTCCAACCAACCCCCAACAGAAATTTCCATACACCCCCGAAGCAATGATAAGCCCCCAATCACTGAGTCGAGACTCCTGTGTCCCCCTCCACTGTCTCCCTTCCTCAACGCGCTCCGGACAATAGGCAGCCGAATTGAGGATAAGATGAATCACGTAATTTCTGGTGTCCGGTCTTTCATCCGTCGCCTCTCATCTGTCGCTTAGGAATGGAGCGTCGAGCCCCCAACGCCGGTCTCGATCTACTCCGCTTTCCTGTCGCTCTAATTGTTAGATATCCTTTTTATTGGGTTGATCCTATGGGTCGTTCATCCCTCAATTCTTCGTGGAACTTTCCTACCTGCGGGAATGGCGTTCTTTCCAGTTCGCTCACGATGCAAATTGCTGACTTGAGGCGCGATTGTCGTGAGAGTGAGTTGCTTAACTGGTCACGACGATACCCCAGTCAGATAAGCATTCTCCTCGGCGCGTCTCATTGTGTCAGTGCATCTTACCTTGCACTGACTTAAATCGCGTCTAGAGTTTGAAAACGTTAAAAAACCCGCTCGTCTGCCGTTGATCCCGGCAATCCCCACATCTCGGTGCCCCCCGTCCCAATATGCCCTTGGATATCGTGGCTGTACGGCGTCTGCCCACCTCCCCCCGCGCCCCCCTCGAGGAAGTTCACATAATCTTTCATTTTTTTCCCGTTACCACGAGTTCCTTATTCACCCTTGGTGAGAACACGAGGTCCATTCCCCCAGTACGCTTCTCGATCGCGGGTGTTTAGAATCGAAGGCCAACAGAAAGCGGTACGCCCGCTCCCTCACGGCCTCGCCGATTGAATCCTTGGCTCGCCATCAGTTTCTTCCGAGACGCCGAGGCTACGGTCTTCTTTTTGCGGGTCATCGGATTACCAGATGCGGGTGGAACCAAGACAAGTCAACCTGCGTGGTGACGAGCTGGGCCTCGGAGAAATTTTTCATCTTATATAACTCGCGATTTGAGCGGACCAAGTTTGAAGTTCCCCTCTCGAGTTCCTCTGCTGAGCGGACGATGACTCCCCCCCTGACCCGGTTTCCCCAAAACAGCCCGTTAATCTCTCGTTTCCCTGCACTGCTCCGCGACACCCACAGGCTATATTAGCCTTTCGTAGTCTCATGAACCCACCATCACCGCTCTGGTCTGAATCCCCCTCCTTCCCCCCTCAGCGGGCACGCTTCAAGTCTCTTATCGAAATTGAGGGAAAGTCTATGCATTGCGTCAAAAGGGCCTGGCATCTTTGCTGCTCGCAGGATACCAGCGGTATCGCTGAAGACCGACCAGCGCCCATGCTGGCTGCGGCTAACTGGGTTTTTTTTACACTCAACCGGCGCGATTTACTCGCTTTCTTTCGGGCGTGCCCTCGCCGGGGAATAATCCCCCTCAAACCGGGGTCCTCTACCGCCTAGAGTCATCAAAATTTACGTGAGCTCCCCTCCGCAGAGCGTTCCATTACAATTTTCGGACATTTTACAAGGAAGGATGGAAAACTGCAATACCTGCAATGAGTCTGAAATGAAGACTCCCTCCTCGTACATCTCACAATATAGGTCGCTCCTTTCCTCCTAGAATACTGCAAGGCTTCCAGTTTTAGTACGACGGACAAACTTTTTTTTTTGGCTTGGCGGCTAAAAGAGCCCTATTTGCAAGCCTACATCTCGGTTGCCATAAAGGAAAGAGAGAGCTGACCCCGACACATTGGCCAAAACTGGCCCTAACATATATATCTTTCCCTCCGTTTTTTGTTTGTTTAGAGTATTTGATGGTAGAAAGATTAATTTTTGAGATCTCGCCTTGCATGAGCTCTTGCAGGAGCCTCCCAGTCGGTATTTCGTGCAACCCCTGACTCCTGCGCCCCCTATCCTTTGCTCCGTGCTGGCTGCGAATGGCAAACTTTCTGTCTCGTAGCCCCGAGAGGATGAACCCATATTATGGTTGTACTCGCGTTCGGCCGGTTTTTTCAGCAGGCTTCTTTTCGGATTGCCCGGGTTTACAGGTCCTTTAAGTATTTTCTCTTTTAAGTTAAGCGCGTCGTTCATTCTCACGCCTTTATGCCAGCGGTCACTAGTCGACCCGCTTTTCGATGATGCCCTAAACAGGCACGCCCCGTGGTCCGCCTGATAACTAGATACTTTCCGGCGATAAGCACGGCAGGCCCTCTGGGCGAGTTGAACGCTGCCTGCCTCTATCATTGTCGAGTGCAACGCTTCCATTCTTTTTTCGCCCGATGCCGTTGATGAGGGAATAGAAGTACCATGGCATTCGATCTTGCCCGCGGCATTTCCTGTCGAGGGAGACCAACGGACCATCTTGATGTCGGGTATGCCCTCCCAGGTATCTCTTTCAAACGACGCAAACTCTCGGCACTTGGGGGTAGCTGCTCCTCAAGCCGGTATAAGATTCCCGCCGTTTGACCAGGTTTCTCTTTTCATGTCAGCTCATTGACTTCCCTCGAGAATTGATCTTTCCACCCTGGTCCTGCTCAAATAGATCGTGTCCGAGAGAGAACATACTGGCCGACCTCCCGCGTCTGTCCCGAACAGTCCTTCGGTTCCACCCCGCATTTGCTTCTTTACTCCGATAAAAAACAAGACCCTCACCCTGGCCCCGGAGCAAGGCGCCAGCCTGACTACCGAAGAATCCCTGACTCCCCGGATCATGGTCGCGGTCTTTCTTACCCTTTGGTGTTGTACTACCGCTTGATTCCTCTCCTCGAGCGTAAAACGCATAGAGAGGCGTATGTACGCGGGTGGTCCCTATTTGTCTCGAACCGTGGGAAACTCGTGGGAAGGTGTTTCCCTTTTCCGGACAACTGAGTTTTTTGTTTTTGAGTCGAGATCAAGCTTTCATTTTTATCTCAAGAATCGTAGGGCTCCAGATATTCCACCGTCAGCCCGGCACGTTGCGGGGCCAGTCTGCGCTGATCATACAAAGTAAGTTGTATGGCAGTTCCACTCCCGTCCATGACTGTGGGTTTCACTCTTTCTGTGCCGCGTAATTCCGTCGCAAGTAACGATGCTTCCCCGAACGACCTCCTGCAGGGCTCATCGTCTCACCAAGGCATAGGGACGTTGATGACAAACAGATACGCCAGAATTTTGCCGCGTTCCTCCGATCGAGGTAGACAATGAGGAAGTGATAGTCGGCCGGAGCACAATCGTTGAGGATGAAGACGCCCAAGCGGACCCACCCCCACGACGTTCCCCATCAATAACGCCCTCAACTCTGAGCGCGGCACAGAACAATCCCCGGAAGTAGATTCCTCCCCCCTCGGTTAACAAAATGCCAGCGCCATGCCGAAAAGAGCGCCGAGAAGCTCCTTCCTTAGCGCAGC
>Ga0179591_1383395_pt1 | contig 11355 bp, 15 predicted proteins | sample CZOMad2_1_08_16f_FD_182891 | JGI IMG/M metagenome (GOLD analysis project Ga0179591, IMG submission 182891) | Vadose zone soil fungal communities from Angelo Coast Range Reserve, California, USA - CZOMad2_1_08_16fungal (PacBio error correction) | ecosystem: Environmental > Terrestrial > Soil >... | reverse complement strand
TACTCAGTCACATGCAATTACTTTTTCTTTCCCTTCAGGTCCTGTTTCTCCCAGGACAGCTGTGAACCACCATTACCCCCAAAGCAAAACGCCCCCCCAGATTATTTGACCCTTCCCCAGAGCCATACAATTTCTTTCCCCTCAGAGCTCTTCCCCCCAAACACCTTCTTCGCAGCCTGTAGGTTTTTCTGAATGGGCGGTAAATGAATTGCAGCCCCCAGGAGACCCTCCGATACCTTCCTTTCTTTTCAAAAGGCTTCTTTTCCATGAGATGGGTCCTTTCCTCCTGAAAAGCTCCTTCTGGTGGGCCAAAATACCTCCACTCCCTGAGACATCTGACCCTTGGCCAAAAGTGTCTCTTTTCTGCCGACCTCCTTCATGATTTTTCCAGAGGCCCCTCCTAAAAAAGGATTTAAGTCTACCCCCCTTTGCAACCCTTCCCTTGTTCGGCTGCTTCGTGAAGATTCCTAGACCTCTCCCTTTCCTCCGGACCTTTCGTGGAACTCTCTTTCCCCTTCTTTCTGCCCCACTACAAAGGAGGCCTACATATACGCAAAGTATACGGTTGCGTGATAGTACCGTCTCCACTGTTAGTCCCGCAATTAAAGTTTATTTTAAACACGCCCTCGCCCCCCCCCCTTTCTCAACCTCTTCACACGCATCTTGTAACAAGGAAGAGAAGACCACACCAAAGAAAGACCGACTCCTCCCCGAATTTTTCCCCTTTTCCAGGAGCCCCACCAAAATAGTCACCCCCCGGAACCTCCCCCCCCCCCTTCCCTTCGGTAGTTTTTTTTCCTTCCGTCCTGTTGGTTAGCCCTGAACACTAAGTTTTTACCAAAACCCTTTCCCCCCAGTGCTCCCCCATAAAGGCTTTTCCTCTAATAAGCCCTTTTACCGCACAAAGCTCATCTCAGTTGTTTTTTTTTTTTCTTTTCTTCTGATTGTGCAGGTGGAAAGAGGGTTCCCTCCCCCTAGTATTTTTGCTTCTTCCCTTTTCCTCCCCTTCTCTTGATTGTCTTTCTTTTGGGAACCTTCTTGGCGCTCCTTGAACCCTGGAACCCCCCTTTTTCCTCCAAAACTGTATTCCTTCAAATGTTGGAGTTCAAAATAGTTGAGTGGTTCCCCCGGTGGTTAGTGCTTTTTGGTGTTTCCTTGTTCGTGAATCTCTTTTCCCCCCCTCTTTTTGAGAGGGACCTTTCTTTCGTGGTGGGCCTTTTAATGTAATGGTATTGCGCGATGTCTCAAAGAGTGAAGGAGACCCCTAGGATAGTTACTAGACCTTTTTTTTTCTCCCGTGAAGTGTCTCTCCCCATAGCCTTGCTTTTTTGTATTCTAAGTAGGCTTCCCTTCCCCTTACCTGCGAGGTAGGCCCCTTCTCCCCCTGGCGTTTCGCGATGATTTCCGACAAGAAGCCCCGTTGTCTTCTTCTCCAGCCCCGACGCTTTTTTCACCCCGCCAGGATTCCCTTGTAGGTTCGTCAGGTTAGTGATGGAATACCAAGTTTATTTCCCCTTTTTAGGTCCAGCCCTTTCCTTCGGAGCTTTTCGTTCTAATTTGGCTTGTGTTATAGGTTAACTTTTACATTGGGGTTTACCCCCTTTTGGAAGTGCATGGACCTCCAGGTTAGGATTCGTCTTACGGACTTCCTTTTGGCCCTTCTCCTGTCGAGGGCCGTTTTCTCTTTTGCGGAATTTTTTCTCCCAAGAATGTGCGCTTGTCTTGGTGGGTTGATGTAATCTTTCCTTAAGAAATGCCTTTAGATCCCTTCCTTTTTTCGAAGAACAAAGGTTTCACTGTAGTGCATTCTTTATACAAACTTTCTTCCTTTTTGTGCCTTCTAAAGGTTTTTCCTTAGGGTGGTCGCTCCGTTAAAATTGAGGAATGTGTTTTTTAGTTTTTTTCTTTTGCCTATTCAGGTGTAGGTAGGCTCCTTTCTGTGTCCCGGTTGACTTTTTTTGGTGGTTTCTTTTTTTCTTCCCTTGGGTTTTTTCCATCTCCTAAGGTGTCGCTTTTCTTTTCTGTTTTTAAATAGGCCCAGGTTTCCAGGGGTGGTATACCTGAGGGGTGGATTATTTTGGAAGAGGGTGGGCGCCTCCCCAAACCTTCCCCTTCTATAGGCCTTGTTGTTCTTTATTTCCTAGGTAGATCTCTCCTTTTTCTTCTTGGGAACTATTTTGTATCTCCATAGGAGCGTAGCTTTACCGGCCTGTTTTATTGCGTCTCTACTCGGCCTCCTCTTCCTTTATTATCGTCTCTCAGATGGAATTCCACTTAGATTCGGAAGAACTTCGGGAGATATCCCTCTTAAGAAAGGTTTCTAACGCACTTGCTGATCCCCTGGAATTTTAGTTTTCTCGGTTTTTCCCTCTTTTAAAATCTCACTTGTGTTAAGGTTGTCACCTTTTATTTTCCCCGATGTTCCTTCCATCTGTCTGTTTATCGTCTTTTTATACTGTTTTCCCTTTAGATGTCTTCGAGTTTGGAGAATTTCTAGAGAGGGGCCCTCTCGGGGTTCTCCCCCAGACCTTCTCTTTTTATCCCCCCTATCTGTTGGATTCCAAAACTTCGTGGGAGACCGCCCCCGAATCAACGACCTTCTGCATAACCCTTTCCTTTTTCTTCTACCCAATGTTTCCAGCCCTCTCCAAAAAGCCCCCTTACTCCCTAGTAATGATAACCAATGAGCAACCCGAACACTCCTCAGTTTTCTCCCCATGTCCACCTTGCTTTCCCCGGATAAATCCCCCCTCAGACTGGATCTTGGGGTTTTTGGGGTTTTTGGGGCTTTTTTTCTTTTTCTTGGGTTTCTGGTGGAAACTACCCCCCCTTTTTCCAGGGAGGCGCCCTTTCTCTCCCCAATCCTTCCCCCCTTTTTCTTTTGAGCCCCTTGTAGTCCTGAAATATCCTCCCAGCGAGACCTTCCCTACACCTCTGTCTCCGAGTCGAATTAGACAAGAATTGGCTTCGACGTTTTCCTAACGATTCTCGCAGATCCCACATTTTTTTTCCCCAAGACTCCCCTATCGTCTTGACGGTTGATAGCTTTTCTCCGCGTAGATCCCAGTCCCTTAAAGGCTCCTTTGGTCCAACCCTCCCAATCTCCCCCCAAAACTCCTTTCCCCCCCCCGCTAACGTGTCCCCTGCAAGGGCCACCACTTCATGGGGAAAAAGATTTCCTTTAGGAGTTGTTCCCCTCACCAAAAGTCCTCCATAAGACTCGCCCCCGGACCTACATATCTGCATTTGTTGACACCCCCCTGGCCTCCTAACAAAGGAAGACCTTCCCCAGCCTCTTTTTCGGTTAACTCACTTTCAACCACTTTTCACCCCGTCTTCCCCCAACCTCGCCGGTTTTTTATAAGCTTCCTCCGAACTCCCCTCCTGGCGCTAACTTCTTTTCCGACTCAGGCGCCCCTCCTTTTTCTCACCCCCCAGACCTTCTTATGTGAACTTCCATCCCAAAAAACCTCCAAAAAGAGACTTACCAAGTCTCCCTAGCCTTCCCCCGCGGACCCTCCCTCCCAGAGATCCAACAAAACCCCCAGTCTCTACCCCCTTCCTTGGAGTTCCCGGAATTAAACCCAATTCCCCAAAACCTGACTCCCTTTTCCCCGAGATTTGTCGGCCGTCCCTTTTCCGCGATGTTTCCGTGAGAGGACGGACTTCCCAGCTTGTGTGGGACCACCCCCTCTTGCAGTCAATACCTCCCTCAGACCATCTTGTAATGTCCTCCGGATTTTCCGGACGTCATTGAATTCCTTTTTTCCCTTCCGACTTCTTCTGCTCCATCCTACCTTTCCCGAAATGCTTCCCGTCCGGGGAAGTCCTACAGCGGTGAGAGAAGTACACGGTATTTTTCTTCGACGGACTTTCAATTCTGTGGAAAGCCTCCCGAGTGTCCCCCCTATGTTTCAAACACCCCCTTCCTCCTTCCTCAAGCCTCCCCCCTTTTTTGTGCTCATTCCACTTCCGCGTTGAAGTTTTCTCGTTCTCGACAATAGCCCCTTTTCCCTTATAGCTCCTTCAAAAAGATCTTCTGAAAGGCCCCTTCCCCGCTATGACTCTTTCCCCCCAAACCAACACCCCTTCCCCAGACGAAAAAACTACCCGGTCGACTTGACACCACCGTAATTCTAAAAACACCAATAGTTACCCCCCCCTCCCCCCCCACGTCTCAGTAAGTATTGTTGGTGCACTTGGTCTTAAAGACCCCGGGTCAATGGGGTAGCCCCAAAACATTCGCGCGCCTTCTGATCGACGGTTTTTACATAAGATTCAGATAAACACCACCACCGTCATTATTATCCCTCCGTTGTGTTGTGTCTCTTTTTATGTGTTGCACCCTCAGAATTTTCTGCCCTTTAGAACTCTCTTCTTTTCAGTATTCTCTGAGGGTTGTTTGTCCTCCCTGTTAGTTTTCTTCGGATGAAAAAACGCCCCCCCTTCCCTGAGGCCTTAATACCCCCTTTCTGGAGTTTGCCAATGTATTTTTAATTTTTGTTGACTCCGTTGGTCGTAGCGAGCGTCCCTTCTGCTGGTTTTCCTTTTACTGTTTTTTGGATGGTTTTTTAGTCCTTCTGAGGTTTTGTGGATCCGGGCAATAGTTTTTAGTCTTTTTGGTATGTCTCTTTTTCCTGGGACATTTCCTTTTTTCCTTCTCTCCTGAACCTGTCTTTGAGCCTCCCCCCCTTTGGAGCGCAGAAAAGTTCTACTTTTCCTTTTGTGATCGTTAAAATGGGGCACAGCTTGAAATCGTTTGGTCATGAGTTTTTTCCTTCCCAGTACTGCTTATCCCTCCTTTAGCTTTTCTTTTGTTAAGGCTTCCCCAGCAGTACGTTGGCGTCGGTCTCTTGCAACTTTTCAATTGGAAGGAAGGCCCCCTTCCCTTCCAAGCCCCTACAGTCCCAGACATCTAAACTTTCCAAACTTTTCTCTGTGAGGAAGGTCCCCCCCCCGAGGTACCCCAATCTTCGTAATGCGCTGCTCCTGGCCCTGGTGCCCCTTTTCTTTACATGGGTTTTCCTTTCTTGACGGCATAAATCGGTTTCGTGGCCTTATTTGGGCCAAAGCTCTGAGGAATCTGCCGATGAGGTCTTATTTTTTTTTTGTGTTTATGGCTCCGGATGTGAAAAGTAGGACCCTTTGAGGGAGTCCCTTCCCCCCTTCGAATCTTCTCCAGGGAGTCTTTTTTTTTAGATGCATCCTTCCGCGGGATCATTTTGGGGGGTGGGTGAGAAAGGGTTGGTGCTCCCTTCATGCTTTCTTTTTGAGTTGCCCCGAGTCTTTTAACGGTTCTTTCTGATGGCGCTTAGTTAGTCAGTAGGTGCCTCCCCCCTTGGTTTGCACGTTATATTCTTTTAGGATTCCCCTCTTTCTTTAATAGGGTTTTCTTCAATTGTTGTGTGGGTCTGGGATACTTTCCCCAAAAGCTCGTTTCTCGCCAAGGTGAAGCCCGTGTTAGGTTTTAGGCGAATTTTTCCCTATACGTCTTCTTTTCTTGAACGTTCATCTGAGCTCTTTCCCCAAGAGTCAGGCGAGTGTCTTTTTCTTTTTCTGAAGTTTACTCTAGTACGAGGGAGTTGAGAATAGTTTCCTTATTTTTTTTTTCCTGATTTTTTTTCTTTCCTTCCTCGTATTCCCGTCTTTTTTTCCCGTGGACATTCTCCATTTACGTTTGTCTATGAAGTCCCCCCCCCCCAGGGAACCATTAGTATTTATTTCAGACTATCTTTGTGAAGTTTTTCACTCTAGCCCTTCTTCAGGGTTAAGGTAGGTAGTTTTGAGCTTCCCATAGTTTTGATCATGGTTCATGGCCCCTGAGTTTCTCCCCTCCAGGATAGGGAGTCATCTCTTAGGTTTTCCTTCTCTGGAGGCGCGCAACGAAATGGGTGGAAATCATAACCCTTTGTTTCCCCCCATTTCCAAATCCCATCTTTACTCCCTGCCCTTTCCCCCTTGTAGAGCCGGAGAACCGATTCATGTCCGCTCACCCCAGTCTTCCCCCCTCTCATAACCCCCCCTACCCTTACCTTCCCTGAGGCTTTTTACAACTGCAGCACTTTATCGAACAATTGTTTTTATAGAATAAACCGCTCAAAGGGGGTACCCTTTCAGAAATTGACCCAGGCTTACCTTGCTCATCTTTCTGTACAACAATAGAGACTCTGACCTAAACCCCCCTTCCTTTTTACAAGCCTCCCAGCCCTCCGCCGTCCCTTTCCTACGAGTACTCTATGCTAGTCTTGTAGAACCGTTATAACCGCACGCTGGAACGGATCTCTCCGCTTTTCCAATTTTTTCCTGCCCTTTTTTCTCGATCTCCCCCCCCAAAGATCGCACATGGACACTCCTTTTGGTTTGAGTTCTTCGGTTTCAAAACGATAAGAACCCCTCCTCCCAAAATAAATCCCCCCCCATTTTTTCCAAAGACTTCTTTTCAAGCCTCACAGTGTCTCCTCCTCCCCCGATGCCAAGAAATCCCAACTGCAATCCTTCTCCGTTCATATGTTTTTGCAAGAATTTAAAAGAAAACCCCTATACACATCTTCTGGGCTTACAGCCCCCCAAACCTTTCCCCCCCCAGCGCCTCCCTATTTCACTGTTACGGAAAGCCCGACCCCCCTTCCCGGAACGGGAGATCTGTCAAATGTTGGAATTTCCCCCCCGAACTTGTCCCAATACTTCAACCCCACCACCCCCCCCCCTTCGACCTCCCGTGCGGTGAACAGTCCGCGGAAAAATAGAAACAGTCCTGCGGACCTTTGAGGCCCCTCAAAAACATCGTTTCCCCCGCCTGCAAGCTGGGCTGCACCTTCATAGGGATTTTCAGTCCCCCTCTTTTGGCGCCTTCTCCCACGTGCCCCTTCCTCTGGCCGACCTCTCCCCTGCAAAAATTTTTGGAGGAACGACAAAGTGTTTTTATCCCGTCGACATTCCCCTTTGTTAATGGTTCTTCAGGCCTTCCCTCTAATTGACCCCGGGCCCGATCTCTGTAGTCTGGTTTCCCCTCCTCGACGAAGGCCCCACCAGACAAGTTTCGCTTTCTGAACGACGACGATCTCCCCTTCGTTTCCCCCCAGCGTGTCATTTCCTTGACTGTGAACAAGACTCTGTAGGCATTCTTACAGAAAATATCACGTTGCTTGCCAAACACTTTTGCGCCCCTTCCATTACAGCTTCTTTTTTTTCCTGAGTACATCCCCTTGAAAGGCGCCCCCTATATCACCGCTGGATTGAACAACCTTTGACCCGAGAAGAAACCCCACACCCCCGTCTTCTTTCCACGATGAACTCCCCCAGAATTCTTCCCACCCCAAATTACTCCTTCCACCTTCCCCTTTTGATGAGACTCCTTAGTGGTTTTCTTTCCCTTCTGTTGGTTAGCCTTCCAGCGAGGTAAGTGATTCCCCAATCTCGCTCGCCTTCACCCCTTTTCCCTTCCCCCCGGACCCCTCTTTTTTTTTTAACTTCACAGCAGCATTATCCTCCTTTTGTTGTTGTAGAGATGCTTCTTGTTTGCAGGTGGATTTTAAGGAAAAATTTAGGACTTCTGTGCTCCTAACTTGATGAGTTTTTTTTTCTTTCCCTCCCGTTCTTCCCCCCTCGACCCCCATCAGGACTTCCCCCCCCCCTACCCCCCCGAAGTCTTTTGTATGGGGCCTTCAATGTGTTGTGTGGTAAATAGTGTTGGGTTGAGGCTATGGTGTTGTTCCTTTTTTTTCTTTTTAGTTTTTTCTTTGTGGTTTTTCCCCTTTTTTGTGGCTCCTTTGTTTTGGTCTTTCCTCATCTTCGTAAGGGCAAGTGTGCGAGGGCAGCGAAAATCGTGCAAGGTTTCTCTTTCATTTGAAGCATTCGAGGGATTTTTCTTGTCGTTCTCTTTCCCCAAGCGTTTTTCCCAGTGGTACCCCCCCGTCTTTTTTTCTTTCCTTGAACTCTTCCCGACAGCGTCTACCTTTTTTTTGTCCTCGTCGAGCGATTTCGGCCAAGACCCCCCGGTTCCCCCCAACAGTACCTTCAACGACCTCCCCTCCCCGGGTTTTACGTTCTTATTTTCTCCGTTAGTTTAGGAATACCGTTGTATTGGAAAAACCGATTTCTTGGACCATATCCTCGGATCCTAGAGGTTCTCCTGGACTTTTCCGGTTGTTCCTACATTTGTTCGGACTCCTGCATGGACCCTCCCGGTATTCAAGGATTTCCCTTGTGTTTTTCCTTTTTTTTTTCCTCTTTCCTTTTTTAAACGACTTGATTTACTTCGTTTGTTGTTTGTGAGGTGAACGGCTGAAACTTTCTTGTGCATTTTCCTCCGGTCTCTAAAGGGTCTCTTTCTTAGTTTCCCTTTCGTCCCGATATCCTCCTGCTTTTTGGGTGTGGACGGAGACCGGGGTGGGAGCGGCTGGTATTGGCCCCTTCTCTAGTAACCTCCCTGGATTTTTTTTTTCGCATTTTGTTACAATTCTATGTCTTCCTTAGTCGTCGGGTGCGTCGGAGTGCGGACTCTCTAAACTTGATTTTTTTCTCCCGCCGACCTTCAATTTTCCTTTTGAGGCCTTCTATAGTTTTTCATGGAATCTCTTAGGTGTACGTATCTTCCATTGTCATTACGTGTGTTTCCTTCTTGAGCAGTTTTGACTGCTAGCTCCTCCCTTTTCGGGGTTTTCGTCTTTTGGTGAGAGCTTTTAGAGCCCTCAAGGCAGGCTCCTTTCTGGTCGAAGTCTTATTAATAGTTTCCTTCTCTTGTCAGAAGACTTATTCAGTCCCCCCTCCCCGAAGTTCTTCGCCCCCTTCCAGTTCCCCTCTTTACCTTAGATGTACACCCCTTCCCCGTCTGCTGAGTTTTTTGTCGCGGTGTAGGCTTCAATTGCCTAAAGTTTTGGCACCCCCCCCCAACCCCCCCAAACAAACAAAAAAACAAAAACCCACAACCCCCCCCCCAAACCCCCCAACAACCACCAAGTTCTCATATGAGGGCCGTCAGGTTCTTGTGGAGAAGGGTGTCTCCTGACTTCGTCTTGGTGTTTTCTCTTCGATACTTTTTTTTTTTCTCTCCTTTCTTTTCCTTTCTACATTTTTTCTTTTTGAGGTCCTCCGGGTTTCTCTTCCATCATACAAATTGTGGTGTTTCTAGAGTTTCAACCCATTTTTCCCTCAAGAACCCCCCCTTCACCGTTTTTCACCCCTTCCATTCCCCCGGAGACCTCCTAATAGTCATAACCCAGGAGACCCCCCCATGATTACGAGCTCCCCACAACTTTACTTCCCAGCACCTGTCCCCCCTTCAGCACCCCCCTTGTGATTACTTCCACCCTAAGACCGGTTTACGGTGGGGACCCCCTCCCCCTTCCATAACAGGCTTCCATTATGATGAACACTCTTAACGAAGTCCTTCCCTGAAGAGTAATCTTCTTCCCCTATAGGCTTCTCCTCGGCGAGAATTTCCCTCCGCAATCTTTACTGTTAACGACTTAGACCACTAAGATAGAACTTTTTTCTCCTCAAGATTTTTTGTGATGGAGGCTTCTCTCAAAATCCCTCTTCCCGTACCCTGAGAAGCCTCTTCTCCTACCCCCCCCCCCCAACTCAAAAGGTAAGGGAAAAAATTTCCAGATATGGGTGACAGATCGTTGGTTTCTTCTGACCCCCCTAGTCTTTTCACCCCTAGATTCCCCCATTAATGGGAACTTAGGATCCCTCAGCCCCCCACGCAAAAATCATCCCCCCCAGACGTTACCTCTCCAGACTAAGACTTTTTTAAATACCTCATTTTGGAACCCACCTTTCTCCCAGACCCCCCCCCCGACAAGATCAAAGCCTTTGTATTCCTTTTTGATAAAGTATTCCGGCCCCCCCCCCCCCCCTTTTCCTTATTCCTCCCCTCCTGATAGACCCCTTCAGAGTTCCTCCTTTTCCCTGTAAGAATTTCTTTTTTTCAAGGTTTCGGGATTTTTTCTAAAGACCCTACCTCTTATGTGCCCCTTTTCCCTTTCCCAAATCCAAAAACGCTCCTTGAAATAATTTACCCACGTCTCTCACCCTCGAATAAAAAGACCGGCCGTCCACCCCATTTCAAGTCCTCCTGGGTTTCCCCCTTCAGAAACCAGTTCCTCAACTTTAAACCCTACCCCTCCATGTGCATACACTCTATTCACCATCCCTCTCAGATGGCCTGGACACTTGAAAATCCTCCCTTCTTCTGTGTGGCCCCACCTTTTCCCCTTTACGAAATTGAAACGTTTCTTTCTTGACAGCTCACTTTCTTTTCCTCAGTTCTTTTTTTTCCGAAACGAGGTTTACCTTAGCTCTTGGTCGTTCCTAACTTTTCCCCTTTAAGAGCTCCTCTCCTCTGGATCTCCGGCTCTTCCGCGCTGTTCTCATTTTTCAAAACCTACACTTTCTGCAAATCGCTTTTTTTTAGTCAACCCCTCTTTTCGCCCTTCCCATTTGCCATTACAGCAAGAGAATCTTTCTTTTTTCAAAACCCGTCACCCCCTTTACCCGAGATTCCCCTCTGCTTTCTGGCCTTCACCTACCCCCCCCTCCTTCCACGGAATGCGCACTTCCCGAAGGCAACCACCCACAAAAGAGTACAACCCGCAAAAGTGGCCTGTCCCCTTTTGAGGAGTGCCCCCCCTTTTTTTCGCCGAATTTTCCCCCTTTTTCGGATTTCCCACCACGCATTTCTCTCTTCACTCCTTAACCTTTCCCTCCATCACCTGACAAAGCAGACCTTTATACCTGTCATTTTCTCGCCAATCCTCACCTTCTCTTCTTGAGGCTGTGGTGCAGCTCCCCCCTCGTAGGCTTTTTTGGATTTTAATTTTCCTTTGAAGTACGTCCTCTTTTGTTGGAAATAAAAGTCCCCTTTCTGGACCTAGGAAAAACTTTTCACGCCCCCCCGGTTTTTTTATGATTTTTTGACTCTTTTTTTTTTTTACGCCCCTTATGTCCTCGGAAGTTTTCTTGTGCAGGTAGTAGGTGTGGTGTTTATATAGCCCTTCCGGTGTCCTCCGTTTTTGCTTTTTTTGGTGCGCCTTTTTACGATATGTTCCCTTTTCCCGAGGGTCTCCTTTGAGCCGCTGCGCTCCCGCAACGATTTTTTTTCTGGATATCTGATTGTTTAACAGCCCTTCCAGATTTTTTTGGTTTCCTGAATTCCCCGTAGTTTCCTTTTCTCTCGGAAATTTTCCTTCTCTCACAGCTTTGACACAGGTCTTTGGGGGTTAGAGATGATTCCAAATACGATTTCCTTCTCTTTGACGCCCCAGGCCTCTCAGACCAAAGTTGAACCTTGGAGGATTCTCCGTTATATGCCCCCCCCCTTTGTATTGCAAAAACTTTCTTTTAGACTTCCCT
>Ga0179591_1552765_pt1 | contig 11356 bp, 13 predicted proteins | sample CZOMad2_1_08_16f_FD_182891 | JGI IMG/M metagenome (GOLD analysis project Ga0179591, IMG submission 182891) | Vadose zone soil fungal communities from Angelo Coast Range Reserve, California, USA - CZOMad2_1_08_16fungal (PacBio error correction) | ecosystem: Environmental > Terrestrial > Soil >... | reverse complement strand
AGATGTGATTGGCGGACTTATCCGTTTCAAACGGAGCTGACAGGGGGTAATAATAGACGGTTAGCAATGGAACAACGAAATAAATATTTTACGTTCAGAAATACAAATAGTTGGGCACAACAGGAACTGTTTTACTTTGATAAACGGCGCCACAAACAATACAATTAAAGACTGCATTGTTGAATCTTACAGAAACGCAACAACGGGGTGATCTTCAGTCATCGCATGCCGTCTTGGTAACAGCAATAAATCACGCATCAGCAAATTGCAATATAAAATGCCACAGTAAACACAATACGGGTAATATTAGTATTTATGCGGCAGGACACATGTTGGCAAGGAAAATGTCAAAAAATACAATTTCAAATAAAATATTTACAATTATCGCGATTAGGCTTTAGACATTACTGCTACGGGTATAACTGGCTGGGCGATTTCGGGAAACATCTTTATCACGGAGAGATATAGCAGGTTCTAAATTATGCATCGGGGCCTCCGCATACACGGGACAGAATCTTAGGGGGGGCTGGCTAACTGGTCCAAAGAAGTACATTGAGGAAATACAGTTTCAGCGGGGGCACAAGCGCTGCCTACACTCCACATTAGGTAACGTTCATCCAGGAATTTTGCTGACAACATTGGTGCTTCGCCCTGCTTCAAATATAAAAGGGAATACGATCGCAAATCTTACAGTGTAATTGCTCCAACGTAATAGCAGGATCAATACTTTAGCGGGATAGAAACAACTGGCTAAGGACAAATAAGGATCGGTACTTTAGCAGCAGAAGGTAGAGGATTGGGTCACTTATGCGAAACAGCTCAATCAAGATTACCACTACTACGGCAACCTCTGTTCCTATACACTAACGACAACGATAAGGGGTAAATCAGTTGCGGCAGCACAGGAGGTATTGTTATCGGCAACCAGGTAGGCGGAGTTTGATTTAAGAATATCGGAACTGCTCCGCACCTTCCACGTTCTTTGTTGGAATAAATATCAGCGAGTGTTGCAAGACAGCCATCATCACAGGTAAATAATATCGTATTGGAGCACAGGCGCCAGTGCAGCTTCCAATAGCATCGCGTTCTCTCTACATCAAATATAACAAAAAACAGCTATACCGAATGGCTAGTGCTTCAACGGTGGATTCGGTGTGCAAGTGGATGAAATATCACTAAGTAATCTCAGTCCAACCTGAGCACGGTTACTCAATAACGGCAGGTGGCCGGATAGGTATTAGCAAGCTCACTGGGCTTCTGTGATATCCACATACAAACAACACCAATGCCTCACTGCGTTCTCTATACAACGGGGGTATTTTACGGAATAGCTAATTCGGGAGCTGCTCTTCATTTCCATAACACCATAAATACCATCATTAGGCAATACGACTGCATCTGCATCTGGTGTTTGTTACTATGATATTTATAATGCCGGAGGATTGTAAATGCAAAAATATCATTCACAAATATAGAAATTTCAAACAACGGGGGCGTTTACATTTACTGAGCTAATTCGGGAGCACAGCTTCTTTATTAATAATGCCGTCGGGACTGCAACAACGCTTTATCGATCAGTAACAATAACTTTCAGGGTGGTATGGGTTTATTAGTTGCCGGGAGTGGCTCGAATACTATATTTCAAATACGATGTGCAACGCTTTCAAGGAGATTCAATAGAACACATTACAGCACTGGCTATCAATACGACGGAAAGTAATCACATTCTTTCACTCGTGTTGTTGTTGCGTCAACAGAACCAAAATGTGAACAGCAATTAATCGTTACTTTTTTAGCAAAACAGGGAGTGGGCGGAACGGTCAGTATTTACAAAATGCAGCAGTTCTACCAGTGGCAGTACAATTAAATAATAACGGAAACAAACTTCAAATATTATATGTTACCGGTACAACATATTGACGGTGGGTTAATGCGATGCAGGAGTTCTACAAAACATTCAGGGTAATAATTTCAGTAATTGGGTTGCAGGAACCGGGCCAAGTCAACGGCTGAAGTAAACATACCGGCACTAACAATGCTACACTGGAAACTCGTAAATACTTTTCCGGGGAGGTGAATATACTAGGAATTAATCTGCAGTGGAAATAATTAATATCTACTCAAATCCTATATACGCTTTTAAAAAGGGAGCCCTGGCTGTAACGGCTATTTGATAACTTCAGGCACCAACTTGAGAATATTTACAAAAATAAGATCTATGACCTCATGGCAAACAAGCCGGGGGAACAGCGTATGGCATTTAAATTTCAGGGCGTTATAATGCGAATATTTATAACAACATGATTGGAGGGATCCTGCCCGTAATTCTATCGCCAATAATACAAAACGATGTTTAAGAGGGCATTAGTTTAACCACAGCGGGATGTTAATTCTACTTAAACGTTTATTATAATCGAGTCTAGTTGAATGCCAGCTCAACCGAGAACATTAGTACCACAGGTATATATCATATCCCAGCCACGACCGAACAACGGAACACTTAATTTAAGGAAGGAATAACAGACACCAAACTTCTCTCCAAAGGATCGGGAACTTCCAGTAGCTACGCATCTCAAGTACAGATCGGCGACGCAGAGCGCGCGCGACCTCGTCGGGCGCCTCCGTGAGCACCTGCTTGCCCTTGCGCGTCGTACCGAGGACCTCGTCCACGGATACGATGAAGCCTTCCTTTGCCTTCGCGGCTTGCGATCAGGAATTTGCGGCCGCCCTGGACCGGGAACATCGTGACGATGTCCGCTTCCTGCCTCCAGATCGATTGAACAAGCGCCACCGGCTCGCCAGCCCGCGCCCGCACGGCAGATTGGAGGCCTCGACAGTGTAGAAGCGCAATTGGTGCCGGAACATCAGGAAACTTCGAGGTCGCTCGGCGAAGAACGAGAGCTTGCGCTTGGTGTCCTGCTTGAAACGCTGTTGGAAGGGCCTCGGACATGGCCCAGCGACAGCCGAGCACCAGCCTTGTCGGAGGAGCACGGACCTGATAGAGCTCGAGCACCCCTGGCTTCATCGTCGCCGGCTCGTCGTGCTCGGGCGCTTCGGCGAAGTTGATGCGGCTGCTGGAGAGGGGTCTTCTTGCGCAATTTCTACTTCAGCTCGCGATATCCGGAGGATCTTGTCCCACTGGCTTCTTCTAGAGGCCGACGAGCTCCTCAGCCCCCTTATTCTCGGAGCGCAGCGCCTGGTACTCTTGCGGCTCTCCATCTCTTCCCGCGTGCGCAAGTGCGCAGCGCATGTTGAGAATGGCTTCCGCCTGCACCTCGGTGGAGCTTGAACGTCTGACCGAGGGCTTGGGCTCGTCGTCGGTGCGGATGATCGGATCACCTTCTCGATGTTCCTGAGTAGGCGATCAGGTAGGCCGTGGCACCTCGAAGGCGATGCGCGATAGTTGAGGCGATGTTTCGAGCGCGCAGCAAACACGTCGCGAGGTGGTCGAGCCATTCGCGCAACCACTCGGCGAGGCCGACGACCTTCGGATCTTGCCTGTCAGAAAGGTCATGTTGCGCGGGAATGCGGCCTCTCAAGCTCGGTGAGCTCGACAGGCCTTCCATCATGGATCGGGGGGTCGACGTGCGAGCGCGCGCTCGATCACAGGCGGAGATCCTCGGCGGATCATCGCGCACTTCGCGAGGGACCAGCGGCAGCTTCTTCTCGTTGATCAATTCCGCGATGCGCTTCGACCAGGCGCCGACTTTGCACCAGCCAGGGGATCTCGGTAATCACCGCGATCCAGGTGCGCGATTGCCTCCTCCTGGGTCCAGGCGCGCGCACGCGGCGGAACGAGCCGCGCCCGGTGGCGTAGGCCTCGGCGATCTCGGAGAGCGGATCGACGATCACGCCGCCGGTCGGAAAGTCCGGAACCGCACGTATTTGAGCAAGCGACCGGCTTTTAGCGTCCGGCTTCTCGACTTTCAGATGCAGCGCCGCATCGCCACAGCTCGCGCGACATTGTCGGCGGATAGGACGTCGCCTGCGACCGCAATGCTTGTGCGCCGTTCGCCAGCAGGTTGGGGAATGCCGCCGGCAGCACCACGGCTCTTCCGGACTTGGCCCGTAGTAGTTGGGCGGAAAGTCGAACGCGTCTAGTCGATGGCCATCGAGCCGGAGCCGCGAGACCTCGGTCATGCGCGCTTCGGTTGTAGCGATAGGCGGCCGGGTTATCGCAGTCGATATTGCCGAAATTCCCAGGACCGTCGATCAGCGGATAGCGCGAGGAGGAAAATCATGCGCAGGGCGCACCAGCGACGTCGTAGACGCTGGTCGCCGTGCGGATGGAAGGAAATTACCCATCACGTAGCCGACGATTCTGGCCGACTTCTTGAACGCCGTGCCGGGGATCGAGCCGCCAACAGCCGATGCCCAGATGATGCGGCGGTGCACCGGCTTGAGCCCGTCGCGCGCGTCCGGGAGCGCGCGGATGCATGATGTTCGGACAGCGCATAGGAGAGGTACCTCTTCGAGAGCCTTCGCGCAGCGCGATTTCTGAAGTCACCCGCTCGGGGGGAATCAATGCGTCCCATGACAAACTTCGTACTGCGCTGCAAGCGCGTGAACAAGCGAGGAAAAACGACTCGCAATGTTCCCTACGTAATTTCGGTCTATATCTGTATCGGAGGCGAACAATTACGGTGGACTTCCGCCGGCGAATACATCTGGAGCCGCCAACAAATTCGTCGTGTAGGGTTGATAGAGGGCGCTGACGAAGACGATGAATCCGGCTTTCGCCGTAAGGCGAGCGGAACGAACCTTGCGGGACACGCCGTGAGTTCGGTGGGACGTGGAAAAAAACAAAGAGAGGAGAGGAGTCTCGAAAATGCGTGGGAATCTGTTGGGCGTCTGGTCGTGCGGCATCGGTCTTGCCGGTCGCGGCCGTTTCCGTGCGCCCGTAATTCAATGGCTCGGCCCTCGACAAGCAGCGGACTGAGACCAGCCCGAACACCACCGTCCAGCATGCGGGGGGTTCGGGCGTGGTGGCGGTACTGGCGTTGGGGCAGCGCGTGGCGGTCAACTGGCGCTATGGAAGCCCGTGGCGGTCATTTGAGAGGGGTAGCGGCGTGAGCCATGATGTGTTAAGCAAGCCTTCTAGACTTTAAGTTGCTGGGCCGGGCCGCGCACGCGGCCGGCCCTTCATTTGCGATGATCGCGATTCCGCGCCATCTTGAACCATGCGGGTTGGCGCGAGTTGAAACGAAGGTGGCGCGCGGTCGAATGCTCAACGCCGCCCGCAAACATTGGAGCATGGATATGCGAAAGCTGATACTGACGGCCGCGGCAGTGGCGCTAACGGCGAGCTCCCTGCTCGTCGACAAGGAGTGATGCGTGTCGCTCGGCCGCAAGCACCGGCGTGGCGCAGCGCCGCGGACAGCCTCGCATCGTTCGAAGTCGCGTTTTTATACGGCGGTAGAAACTACTGCTGGTTACCCCGACGCTGGCACGGCCAGGGCTCTACTGGTGCGGTTACGCGTTCGGCCCGGGCTTTGGCGGGCGGCAGGCCAAGGGCTGGAGAGGCTGGCATCATGGGGTGGTACGCGCTTTGGTGACAGATGAGTGGGCGGTCCGCGCTTTGGTGGCCCAGCGAGTGGGAGGTAGCGCATGGGACGGCAAAAGGATTCATAGGGGCGGAGGTTCACTCCTCCTTCTTAATCGCATGATGGGTTCCGCGCGTCGAGGTCCGGCGGACCGTCCAGGCGGGGTTGGCGGCGGCCGGAGCACTAAACCGGTCGCAATGTTGGACTAAAAACGCGAGGACCGCCGCCCATTGCGGGTACCGCCCATGCGCGGACCGCCCACGCGCGGGCCACCAAAGCGCGGACCGCTCAACGCGCGGGCCACCAAAGCGCGGGACCACCCCATGAGCCAGCCGCGCCAAGCCCATGGCACGCCCCAGCCCCAAAGCAGGCTGAAAGGAAGTAACCCGCACCAGTAGAAAGCCCGGGCCGGAAAGACGTCGGGGGGTACCAGCAGTAATTGGCGACACGCCGTAGAAAAACTGGCGACTTCTCGACGATATGCCGGGCTGTCCGCGGCGTGCGCACGCGGGTGCTTGCGCCTGCGACATCGCATCAGCCTTGGCGACGAGCAGGGAGCTCGCCTTAGCGCACTGCAGCGGCCGTCAGTATCAGCTTTCGCATACCATCCTCCAGACGTGCGCGGCGTTGAGCATTAGACTCCGAGCGCCAAATTCGTTTCAACTCGCGCCCACCCCGCATGGTTAAGATGGCGGCGGAATCGCGATCATCGCCAAATAAGGGACGGCGCTTGAGCGGACGGCCCAGCAACTTCTTAAAAGCCTAAAGGATGCTTACCAAGCGGCCGCGGATACCCCAGCGCCAAGGACCGCCACGGCTGCCATAGCGCCAGTGACCGCACGGCGCCCCAACGCAGTGACCGACACCCACCGCCCGATAACCCCAGCGCCAATGCTGTACGGTGGTGATCGGGCTGGTCTCATGTCGCGGCATTGTCGAGGCGAGCCATTGATGAACGTGCGCAGCTGAAACGGCCGCCCGGAGGCAAGACCGATGCCCGCCAGGACCAGGATCGCCCACAGGGTCAAGAATTTGAGATCCATCTTGTGGTTTCCACGTCCAACGAAATCACGGCGTGTCCCGCAAGGTCGTTCCGCTTCGCATTACACGCGAAAGCGGATTCAGCGTCTTCGTCGCGCCCGCTATCAACTCAGGGACACGACGATATTTCGGATCAAGAATGTATTTCGACCGGCAGGAAGTCAACCGTAATTGTCGCCTAGATACAGAGATTAGAACAAGAATTACGTAGGGCAATGGCGAAGTCGTCATCGCTTGTTCATCGCGCTGCCGCGCAGTACGAAGTTGGTCAGGCAAGCAAGTGATTCCCCACGAGCGGTTTTGGTTGACATTCAGCAATTCGCGTGCGCGAGCGACTCGAAGAGCGGTACCTCGCCTAGCCTGTCGACCATCATGCATCGCGCGCTCCCGGACGAGCGCGACGGCTCAAGCCGGTGCACAGCCGCATCCTTCTATGGCATTGCGGGTTGCGGCTCGATCCGGCAGGCGTTCAAGAAGTCGGCCAAGAGTAGTCGGCGGACGTGCGGGGTAATTTCCATTCCGCACGGCGACCAGGCGAAAACACGGACGCGTGGTGAGCCTCGCGCAGGATTTCTCCTCGCGCTATTCCGCTGATCGACGGCCTGGGAATTTCGGCAATATCGAGGCGATAACCCCGGCGCCTATCGCACACCGAAGCGGCGCTGACCGAGGGTGCGCGGATCCTGCTCGATGGCATCGGCCGAGGACGCGGTCGGGACTTCCCCCCAACTACGGCGGCCAGTAGGAGAGCCGGTGGTGTGCCGGCGGCATTCCCCAACATGCTGGCGAACGGGCAAAGGCATTGCGGTCGGCATGGCGTACGTCTATCCCGCCGCACCATTCGCCGAGCTGTGCGATTGGGGCGCTGCATCTGATCGAGAAGCGGACGCGAAAAGCGGTCGTGATCAAATAAGTGCCGGGCCGGACTTTCCGACCAGCGGCGTGATCGTTCGATCCGCGCTCGAGATCGCGAGGCTACGCCACCGGCGCGGCTCGTTCGCGTGCGCGAGAGTGTGGGACCCAGGAAGGGGGGCAATCGCGAACCTGGATCGCGGTGATTTACCGAGATCCCCTGGTGGTGCAGAAGGCGCGCTGGTCGAGCGCATCGCGGAATTGATCAAACGAGAAGAAGCTGCCGCGGTCGCGACGGCGCGATGAATCCGCCGAGGATACTCCGCCTGGTGATCGAGCCGCGGCGCGCCGGTCGACCCCCCGATCATGATTGGAAGCGTTCAGCTCACGGAGCTTGAGAGCCGCATTCCGCCAACTGAAACGTGCTGATCAAGGCACGATACCGAAGGTCGCGGTCTCGCCAGAATGTTGCGAGAATGCTCGACCACGCCGAGACGTGTTGCTGCGCGCTCGAACCATCGCTAAGCAGATCGCGCATGCCTCGAGGTGCTGCACGGCTACCTGATCGCCTATCTCAACATCGAATGAGTGATCCGGATCATACGCACCGAAGACGAGCCCAAGCCCGTCTGATCAAGACGTCAAGATCACCGAGGTGCAGCGGAAATCTTCTAACATGGCTGCGCAACTTGCGCAAGTGGAGAGATGGAGATCGCAGGAGGACAAGGCGATGCGCGGCCGAGAAGAAGGGGGCTGGAGGAGGAGCCGTCGGCTCGGAGAAGACGCCGTGGGACAAGACTAGCCGGGCAGATCGGCGAGCTAAGGAGAAATTCGGCAAGAGACCCCGCTCGGCAAGCGCCGAAGCAACTTCGCGAAGCGCCCGAGCACGACGAGGACGCGACGAGGAAGCCATGGCTGGTGCGCGAGCCGATAACAGGTGTGCTATCGACAAGGGATGGCGTTGCGCGCGCTGCGCGGCATGTCAGGACCTTGCCAACATCGTCGTCAAGCAGGGACGAAAGCTACGCTTCGTCTTCGCGAGACGACCTCGAATTTCTGATGTTCGGCACCACTGGGCGCTTCTACCCGTCGAGGCCTCCAGATGCCGGGCGGGCGGGGCATGTGCGAGCCGGTGCGGCTGTTTTCATCGATCGGAGAGGAGCGGACATCGTCAACGATGTTCCGTTCCAGGGGGCCGCAAATTCCTGATCGAAAGCCTCGAAGGCAAGGCTTCATCGTTCCCGAGGACGAGGTCTCGGTACGACGCGCAAGGGCAAGCAGGTGCTCAACGGAAGGCGGCCCGAAGAGGCGCGCGCGAATTGCGTCGTCGAATGCGGTATGAGAGCGGTAGGCTACTGTAAGTAGTCCGATCCATTTGGAGTAGAAGTATTGGGTGATGCTGTATCCTAAATAGTGTTTGCCGTTGTTGCGGGTCGTGCTGGTAGTATGAACTACCTGTGGTATCAATGTTGCCCGGTTGAGCTGGCATTCAAATAGATCGTATTATAAAAACGTCTTAAGGTACGAATTAAACTCCCAGTGTGGTTAACTAGATGCCTCTTAAAAACATCGTTTGTAGTATGGCGATAGGATTAAGCAGATCTCCAATCATTGTATAAATGATTCGCATTAATAACGGCGCCGGAAAAATTGAATGCATACGCTGTTTCCCGGCATTGTTGCCATGAGGTCATGATTCTTATTTTGTAAATAGTCTCATTGTGCCTGAAAGTTATCAGAATGACGTGACAGCCGGGCTCCCGTTGGAGAAAGCGTATAAATAGTATTTGAGTAGATATTATTATTTCCAACTGCGATTGTAATTCCTGTACTATTCCCTGCCACCGGAAATATTATTTACGCAGTTCCAGTGATAGATGGTCGTGCCGGTAAGGTGACATTCATGCCGTGACTTGCCCCGTCTGCAACCCAATTACTGAAGTATTACCCTGTATGTTTCGTAGAACTTACTGCATCGGTTATTAACCAACCGGCAATAATTGTTGTACCGGTAAACATTAATATTGAAAAGTTGTTTCCGTTATTATTAAGTACTTGCACGGTAAGAACTTGCTGATTTGTCAATTAATGTGACGTTCCGCAGCTCCTGTTTTGCTAAAAGATAGTAACGATTGAAGTGGCTGTTCCATTTTGTGTTCCTGTGACGGCACACAACAATATTGGACATGAATGTCCGGATCACTCCTCCGTTCGTATGAGTAGCACCAGTCTGTTAAATGGTTCTGCTATTGATCGCCTGTGAAAGCGTCCCCTTGCCCAATAGTACCTTAGGAAATCAAGTTTCGAGCCACTCTCGGCAACCCCCCCCCACCCCTCTGATAAAACACTACCCTGAAATTATTTACTGAGGATAAAGCCGTTGTGGCAGTCCCGCGGCACCACCTCTAAAAAAGCTGTGCCACCGGCATTAGCGGCCAGAGAATGTAAACTCCCCCGTGTGAATTCCTTTATTGAATTGATATATTGCATTTACAACTCCACGGCATTATAAATAGCATAGTAACCACAGAGCAGATGCGTCGTATGCCAATGCTGGTATTTGTGTTAATGGAAATGGAAAGAGCAAGGCTCCCGATTATATATCCGTAAAATACCCCCGTGGTATAGTTGAGAACGCAGGCGGCAATTGTGTTGTTGTAATGGTAATCACCGACAGCCCCGATTGAAGCATCCCCCGCTACACACTCTCACTCACGGCCACCCTGCCGTTCGTGTCGTAACCGTGCAGTATCAGGTGACTGAGTTCCTAAGATATTTCTCCACTTCACAGCCGAAGCAACCGTGAGCAATAGCAATTCCGAGTTATAGTGTTTTAGCAGTTGATGTAGAGAGAACGCGAAGCTATTGGAAGCTGCACTGGCGCCTGTGCTCCCAATAATATATTATGACCTGTGATGGGGCTGTTGACACGCGATATCTATTCCAACAAACGTGGGAAGGGGGCAGGAGAAGTTCCGCTTATTCTTAATATAAATCCGCCTACCCCCCCCCCCCCCCCCCCCCCCATGGTTGCCGATAACAATACTCCTGTGCTGCCGCAAAGATACCCTTATGTTGTCGTAGTGTTAGAGGTTGCCTAGTAGTGTAATATTGATTGAGCTGTCGCACTAGTTGAACCAATCATAGTACCTTCTGCGGGTAAAGTACCTCCGATAGATTCCGAGCCAGGTGTTCTATCCGCTAAAGCTATTGTTTTAAGCCTGCTAACGGTGAGCAGCTGACACTGTGATATTGTGCGATCGGATCCCTTTTCTATGTGAGCAGGCGAAGCACCCGATGTTGTCGCAAAAGCCATGAATGAAACGTTACATAATGTGGAAGTGTAGGCAGCGCTTTTGTGCCACCCGCTTGAAAAGTATTTCTCCAATGTATTCTTTGAGACCAGGTAGCCAGCCCCCCCCTCAGTTCTGATCCGTTTAATGTAATGGGAGGCCGATGCATAATTAAAGACTGCGATATCTCCGATAAAGCTGTTTCCCGAAATCGCCCAGCCAGTACTAGTTACTACCGTAGCAGGAAGTCTAAAGCCCTATCGCGAAATTGTAAATCTTATTATTTGAAATGTATTTGTTGAATTTTCCTTGCCAACTGTGAATGCCGCATAAATCACAATATATTACCCGTATTGCTGTTTACTGTGGCATTTATTTGCAAATGCTGATCGGATTATTGCTGGTACCAACGACGCATTGAAGTACTGAAAAGATAACCAGTTGGTTGCGTTGATGTAAGATTCAACCATGGCAGTTTAATTGGTTGTTTGGGCTCAGTTATTAAAGTAAATACAGTCCTGGTTGTGCCAAAGTATGGTATCTGACGGAAAAATTATTCGTTTCAATGCTACGTCTATGATTACCCTGTCAGCTCCGTTGAAACGGATAAGTCCGCCAATTCAATCT
>Ga0179591_1292191_pt1 | contig 11356 bp, 5 predicted proteins | sample CZOMad2_1_08_16f_FD_182891 | JGI IMG/M metagenome (GOLD analysis project Ga0179591, IMG submission 182891) | Vadose zone soil fungal communities from Angelo Coast Range Reserve, California, USA - CZOMad2_1_08_16fungal (PacBio error correction) | ecosystem: Environmental > Terrestrial > Soil >... | reverse complement strand
GACTTGACCTTGCCTGACCCTCTTTTTTTCTCTAGTTTCTTTTTTCTGAGTCTGTGATTCAATGGCCTTTCATCGAAACTCGATAGAAAATGGCCCCTTCCTGGTATATAGATAGACTGGAATCAGTATTCTACAGGCCTTTCTGCTCGGCAACAGGTTAGAGAATTTTAGTTTAGTGGTCCTTTTTTTGTCGGTCTGCTCAATCCTTCTTCTGCCTTCCTTGAAAGGTTTTAGAGGATTACCGTGCCCCCTCAGGCCTGGAAAGGGATACTCTCCTAGCCTCGATAGCTTCCTCCTCATAGGCTATTCCTTCTCCTAAGTTGTTGTTTTCTTTTGGTCGTACTCGCGCGATCGTCGTGCTCTTCCCTGGGCGCCCAGGATACACCACGTGTAATCTTGATCAAGGGGGGCCCTGGGACCAGGCACACATGCAGATTTCTCCACCTCCCCATGGAACTTGACCGCCGCTCAAGTTTTTATCGTTTTCCGAGAGAAAAGGTTCCGTTTTTCTTTAAGCTCCCCCCCCCCCTCCCCCCTGAGACCCTTATTAGACTGCCGAACGAATTCGGTCTTTTTTTTATGAGTTATTATTTCCCTTTCTCCCCCTACCTCAAAACTTTTTCTCCCTTTTCGAATTCCTGAGTTCGCCCCAATTCTTCACAGGAGACACTGGTTTTTCTCGGACCCCGCTTCTAATCCCCCTTTGAAGATTCTGAGTCCCCACATGTTACTAATTTGTCTGTTCTTCTCAGGTCAGTTCTTTTCTTCCCGTTTCTCCTATAGAGGTGTGGCATAGTAGTCCACTCCTTTCGATTTTCTTCGGTTTTTTTGGATCACTTTGAGTCGAGCTCGAGCTTCCTCAGACTCCTAGGTGTGCGATATAAAAGTCCCTTGTTCGAGTTTTGATTGGCCTCCCTCTCATCTCGAGTTTCTTCTTGTTGAGATAATCCTCCTCCTGAAACAGTAGGATACCCGGTCTTGACTCGTACCTGGAAATTTTTTGGTTTCTTTTTGGGATGGTCTGTTGTTGTGGTTTCTTTTCTACGATAGGCTTGACGTATTCTTCAGGCCTGAGAGAGGGCCTCTCGACCCCAATTTGGAGACTCGCCGCGAAGCCTCGTGCACCGAAAGGGAGATCGTCCCTCGCGATCGTTAATGTACCACCCTCCTTTCGCTAGACATAGAGGACTAACGCCAACCCCCTTTTACTGCGTTGTAATAGGAAACGACTCCCCTGGTGCCGGTATTCGGTCCTTCCGAGCTAAACTTGCCGGCCTCAAAGAGGACACCCCTTCCCCCCCCCTCTCCTTCGGATGCAATTGCGATGTCCCATTCTTTGGAGACTCCAATGTTCTCATTTTTTGATTGAACTGATACCACGGTTTAGAGATAAAGTTCTTTTCCGTAGACTAGATCAGACCCCCCCTCCAGAACAGTACGTCTTTCCTGAGCCAGACTCAGCAGAAGCGTCTATCTTTCTGCCTCCTTCAGTATTACCCCCTTTGAAAAGTGCGCCCTTCCGCTCTTAATTCTCTCCAATTTTGATCCGCTGGGCTATTTTTCGAGGAGGTGAGCTTCCCAAAGTCCACAGCAGCCCCCAGCAGGTCTGAAGCTTTCTGACCCCCCCTCTTCCCCTCCATGACGTTGGGTTTCGCTGAGACCGAGCATCTTAAGAACATCTTTTGTCCCTCTAACCCCCCCGCCCGTGCCCACCCAAGTGCAGATTTTATGGAAAATAATAACTGGTGCTCTCATTGATATATCACTTTTCAGAGGGTTGGTTTGTATAGGAAGATGGGCTGAAGAGATACCTTGCGTCACGCCCTTCATGGGTCTGGTAGGAGGAAGTGGTATCTTTCTTCCTTCACGGCATATTTTCGTCACAGTGGCGTTAGACCGAGAGGCTCCGGAAATTTTAGAGCACAAATATCACTTGCGCTGCCTTAGAATCTCTCCCCTTTTTCCCCGTGTTCCCCTGAGGAGCCCCTCTCCCAATCTCCTTGAGTTTTCCTTCAATTCTCTAGCTCTTAGCTTATCACTTGAGGCCCTCCCCAATCTCAGGTGGATCGGCGTTCCATACGCAACCCCCTGTGTTTAAAGTTTCTTGCTCCGGACCACAGGGTGATAAGACTGACCCGATCTCTATCTGTATTCACTCTGCCAGCACGCACTCCTCTTCCGCGATTTTTTACAGCCTTGGTGACCCAGTTCCTCGTAGGGAGAGGGCATCCTCGAACCTCGCTCGTTTTCTGTAGCAAAGCCTCAGAACTCGCCGTGGTGGACTGATACGCTTATTTTCTTCCGCGTGTTTAGGCGTACAGACGCGGCGGAGCGGCTCCCCCTTTTTCCCTTGCTCCCTCGGGGACCAATTCGGATACTTCTTAAGAGTGAGATAGGCCATGAAGCCCCCCTGAGACGGACTTACCTTTTAGATACCCTACCAGCTGTAATCGCGCGTTTCTGGGGATCTCCTTTTTTCTTTCTTCTCGCCCCCCTTGACGACCTCTCCCCTCCGAGGAAAGATAGCTCTTTTCCCCCCCCCCGTTTTCATCACAACGATTCCCTTGCTGGACGTTGCGCCTTCCCGACTTCGAAGTGAGCGGCACCCAGTAACCCATCCTTCCCGCCTCGACCACACCTTCCGCGACTGCCCGTTTTCTCCCGGCCCAGAGTAGTAGAAGCTTTCTTCATCAGTCAACCTTTTCTAAAACTCCTTCCATGGAAGTTCTACGTCCGGCCGTCATGGTTAGGTGACCCGGCGATGGCAGCACCCCTTTTTCTTTAGAAATTTCACCGGGGGCAAGACCTAGTGATTACGAGGTTCGAGTTTCTATTTTTCCCAAGGTACCATAGACCCCTTGAAGCCTGATGTTCGCTTTCATAAGATCGCTATGGTGTCCTCTTTCTCCCAAGCAGTTGATGCTTTCTCTTCCCCCCTTGGATTGCCTCTCAAGTATCGCGTCGTCAAGGTTCAGTTTCTTGGATTTTTGCAATTGGCTGATTTCAGCGGCCCTCCCATATCGGTATACAAGGGAGGGGGAAAGATGCTGGAGACCGCCCCGACTCCTCCTCCTTCTATTCTTTCCCCCCTTCCTCAGGTGTGTTGGATTTCTTCCTTACTCGGCGAGATAGAGAGGTTTCTTCTCCGAACCCTTTTTCCCCTTATTGTTTCCCAAGCAAGGGTTTTTAATTTTCAGACCAAGGGCCTGGGAATCAGGCCCACCTCTTCGCCTGATCTGATCCGACCCCATCCGGACCCCTTGGACCGCCGCAGGTTTACCCTTTTTTTTTGCAAGCAAGGGTAGTCCTGAAGTGGGGTCAGGAATCGTTAGTGCCAAGATAGCCGCCTCCTACTTCCTCTCCCTTCACTGTTTCTTAGTTCTAGACTAATGACTCCCAACTCGCACCATAGGAAATCCCCCCAGCGTGTCGCCCCCCCGTAACTCACAGGCTCGGTGCTTTTCGTAGTAAGAGTACTCTCACCTGACTTTTCCCTTCAAGCTTTCCCATTTCCTCTCTCTTTAGATGACTATTCCTGGCCACGGAGACGGTCTCTTCAGCGGAGAGCAGATGATGTTTGAGCGTGAATTCCTAGAGGTTGTTTTGTGCAGATCACTTCCTGTCGAATAGGCGTTTCGACCATTTCCTCTCTTCTCCTTTGTCTCTACACTGCCATCGGGTCGAGCAGACGCTTCCTCGTGAGAGAGGTCGTCCGGTGGAGAGCTGAAAATCGAAGAACAGGAGTGGCTCCCCTCTCTCCTTAACTGGTCAGAGATTCCGATATGCTGAGCTGCCGATGCCTCGCTTGTCCGCGATCCTCTTCTTAACGACGTCCCTTCTCTAGCAACAAGACCTGGGGCCGCCAGCATTTCTTGCTAAGGTCCTGCAACTTTGGACTCTCCCTGCTTCTCCCTGAATGCAGACGGACGAGTTCTTTCCTCGGCAAGAGAGACGTTCCTTTTTTACTGTTAGAGCTTTGAAGTCAAAGAAAAGCGATAGGCACCCTCGCGCTACCCCATTCTCCTCTCTCTTGGCCGATCAATGCGCTCTCGTGTTCGTTCGTGAGGACCGGCCTCCTCCCTTGTGTTCCGGGTGGCCCTGACGTAGCGCTCGTCCATTCAAGAGAAAGAGTAGATGGCAGCTAAATCTTAAAGACCCCGTCGTTCTACTATCTTTCACTCAGTAGATGTAGGCTCCCTATTCCCCACTTTTAGCGAAGATAGGGTATATCGAATCGAACCCAGGAGTTCTGAGGCTCGGTACGTAGTGAAGGAGAGTAGCAGCGCACTTAACGGGCCAGTCCCCTCTTCCTCGGTTCTTTTCTTGCAGAAAGAGTAACACCTTCCCTCCTATCCCGACGTGGGTCGAGCTCCGTTGAGTTCCCTTTATCAAGCAATAGGCTTCGAACAGCTTGGAAAAAAAAGTATCTCTCTCTTTAATCTTCCTCTTTTTTTTTTTTTTTTGAGAGCTATGAACTTTGGTTCCGGGAGGTTTTAGTGTTGCAGCCCTCCTAGCTGAAACCGTACAGAGTATAATAACAAAGCTTTCCTTTCGTAGGACTTTTTCATGGCTTCCTCAAGTTTCCTTTTTTTGTCAGAACACCGTGCCAGTCTCCCCCCCGCGCCACGAAACGTCCCCGCAGGACCACCGATCCCTGTGATGAGTCAGTTTTCATACCCACCCCAGAAGTCTTCCAAGTTCTCTTAACGCGTCACGCCCTCGGCAGGAAAGTCACCGACGACCGGCGTGATAAAGGCCTGCGTCAGTCAAAGCCTGTCTAGAGAGGAGTGACGAGATTCCCCCTTCAAAAAAAGAACCCTTTTCTCCGCCCATGTTGAGTCCTTTGGATCCGAAAACAGTCTGACCTACACCCTCTCAATTTCTAACCAACTGGCAAGTGCACCGTTTCCTTCGCCTCGTAGAGAGCTTGATTTCGTAATCTTTTAGTTCGGTCCCTGTTCCGAGTGTCATCTCTAGCACCCGGACCTCTCGTCCTGAGACCTCCCCGACTCTTCGGAAGGGTCTTGATCCCCAGAGGGAGAAAGGAGTCCGGTTTTTGAATTGTAGCTTAGAGGAGGAGCCTTCCGAACTGTCGAAAACCTTTTTTAACGTTTTACCCCCTTCCTTTCTCTCGCGGCCTGCCTCCTTGCTCGGCCGATCGATGCCCCCATCCTTTGAAATGAATTCCCGCTCGCAACAAGATGACGAGGCGCGAGAGGGGAGAATTATGTGCTTCGTTTCTTTCCCGCTTTCCACCACCTTCCCCCCCTCCCGCGCCAATCTAAGCGGTTTCGCACCTGATAGCATCCTCTGAGGTGGAGATAAAAACCAGTCCCCTATGATTGAGCCGATTTCTGCTCCCGGACAGTGATCGGCTAACCCCCACCTCCACCCAGAGGTCCTCCCTAACGAACAACACTTCGCCAGGGACGTGCGGCCGACCAAACCGTCTCTCTTTCCCTTTGCCTCGTCAAAGCGAGTTCCCCCTGTTGGACCTTTTTCAAGCGTCGGAGAGACTACCCGCTGATCGACGCTTGAGCCGGGCCAACCCCGAGTTGACTGTCTCGCCTGCCCGGGTAGAAGAACGATGGTTGTCCTCAAGCTTTTTCTCTTTCAGAGTTCTTGGATCAAGGACCTTCTCCTCACCATACAAAACTGACCGGGCTTAGAGCCTCCGCTCCATTTTTTCCTCTTTTCATTGCCCCCCCGCAGCCGTTCTCCCGGGAGTGAAGAGAAACTTTAGCAATTTTCCTTTCTAGGAGTTATGCGAAATATGTGCCTCCTGGCCGTGCCTTCAGAGGCTCCCCTTTCCCGAATCCTCTTCCCCCCTTTCGATCTCCCTCAGCTACGAGTAAGAATACTTATATTACCCCCTCCCTGTTGTTGTTGTGAGACTCTATCAGGACTTACGATATGATCGGCCGGCCAGTCCCTTCTTTCCCCTGGGGTAATAACTAGATCAAAGTGGACCTCCCTTTCCCCAACGATGAAGATTGGTTCCCTCCCCCCCACCACCTTGAAGAACAGCTTTCTTTCTCGGAAAGCCTGGTGGAGAAGCCCCCTTCAGTTGGGTCGAAGAAGCTTTTGCCCCCTGTTTGTTGGGGCTTCTCCGAAGTCCCTCCCGTAGGTCCCCGTTTCGTTTTTCCCAGAGTCCTGATAAAAAGTTTCCCCCCCCCCCTAAACCCTCCTCGTAAACTACTAACAAAGTGTCTCGCTCAATTTCTACAGGCGAACTGCTGGGTTTTGCCGCGAATGGTTCTCTTCCTTCCCTTACCTAGACGAACGCTTTCCCATGTTAATCCTTTCTTTCCTCGGTAAGATGGCCGGGCTTTTTCGCATTGGCTTTCCCGTCGGAGCCGGTGCTACGTCATTGTGTGCCCTAGAATTTTAATTCCGACTTTTCTTTTGATGCGATAAAGCCGCCTTAGGCGCCAAAGTCACTTGCCAGTTGTGTTATCTTCCTAGTAAAGTCTTTTCTGAGGTTTTCCCCCCCTTCATAGTACCTCTTCTTGTAGGGGTGGTCGCTCTTGACAATATAGGGCTTACACGTGCTCTCCTCGTACAGATGGTAATACTGAATTTTCCTGTCTTTCTTCGCATTGTCTCTCGCTTTGAAGTGTCGTTATTTTTAATTTAAGTGGTACCTCCTATTTTCTCCACCCGTAAGACCTCCCCTTTTCAGAGATCTACCTGAACCAAAATAGGTGACGCTTCTTTCCATCGTCATAAAATCCCCTCGGATCTTCTATTTGTTAACCAGGCACAGTGACGGGATGCTTGCGCCCTCCTGAAAGGAATTCCCCCGCCCCCTTTCGGGCAAAAATAGGTCTCGATAGTTTCTTTCTGTTTCCCTTTCTCTTCTCCATTCTCGAGGGTTCTGATCAACTGTCTTTTTTTTTTTTCCATCCCGGATGAGAGTCCAGTCTTTCCTCTCCGGAGCTCGAGCACGTAAGAGGCGCAGCCGCATGATAACCAGTCGGCGTCCGTGCTAGCCTTCCTCTTATCCGCCGTTCTCCAAAGTGCGATCTCTTGGGCTCCTATATTTCGGGCGAGCGATTTGGTTTTGGCGGTCACTGACTGTGCGTAGACCGAGCGAACGCGACGGGCTTCTCCTCCCCTTGACCGTGGCTTCAGACTGAACCGCCTCCCCTACATGATGTTTCTGTGAGACGATGACTCTCCCCCGTCAAGAACAGGCTTATAGAAATCCCCCCCCCTATCCGTCCAACCCTCCGCGACCTCCCTTCTTATTTCCAAGTGTGTTTGTTGAGAGAGCCTGGGTTTGCCCCCGTTATCGGTTTTGGTAGTTGTACCTATCTCCGGATTGAAGTCTTTCCTCGTCTTCCGCGTTACGGATTTCGGTAGGTTTCTTTGATTGGGCGCGGCTACTTCAAAGGTGTTAGACCCCCTTTCCCCCCTTCGGATCGATTAAGCGCCGGCCCTTTACTACGAAAAAATAGTTCTCGTCGTTCGATCAATTTGAGGAGCCTCACCATTTCTGGTTCGCTAAAGTTGCTACCAGGTTTTCTACCCTCAACTCTTCTTCCTCAGACATATATCATCCCGTGTCAAGGCGGGTCCCTTCCTCTTTGAGCGAAGAGGACTGCTAATTTTTCAACTACACTTTCGCTACCAATTTTCCGGTTCCTCTTTTCTAAGTCGCCAGAGAGGCCTTGAACACGGGCCAGCCCGATAGAGGAGACGCGAGTCAAGGGGAACGAGCTTTGTCGGTCCTTCTTTTTTTTCCTCTAAGCATCACCCGGCACCTCTAGTTTTCTCCAGTGAAGATAGACGTCAGGATAGCGAGTTGCGCCAGCCCTGGTTCTTTTTCCAGGAGTCATCCCTCGGCTGACTGCCCCTTTGTTGACTCTTATGGCCCATCTTTCCCTTTCCTTAGCGGTAAATGAACGAGCTCTTTTTCCTCCAATATTCTAAGGACTTCACCGATAACCCTCCCGGGTAAGAGGACTCTCATTTTTTCTTCAAGAGCCCGGGACTTTTTTCCTTCTCACAAAGAAGACCTTGAACCTCTACTCTTTTTAGACAGCTATTCTCTGACCTGACTTTTTTAGTGGAGATCCAAACTGTGCCCCTTCGATCCTTTTTTGAGCTCGGATCAGTCCTCCCTCTGCCCCTTCCCCCAAAACCGCAACCCGAGTACAACCCTCCCCTCCCAACTTAGAGAAGTGTTCTGAGCCCTTTCAGAGTGGCTAGTAAACAGAGAGCAACTTGATTGACTCGTCTTAAGGAGACCTTCCTTTTTCTTTACGCTCTGCGAGCAGTATACCCCCCGAGTTAGAAGGTAGAGAATTCCCCCCGGGGTCAGAAGAACCCTTTTTGACGATCGAGTTATGGTGGACAGGAAACTCGTACTTCCAAAAAACTTTCCCCGTCCTTCTTTCCTCTCAGTCGCAGCGCTGTGGCTCCTGAGTAGAGAACCCCCTTTTAATTCCCAACCCAGGTCCCCTCGAACGTTCTCGAGCTTTACCCGGTTAAGGAGGAGTGCGATCTAGTGGCATTCCCTTTCCCTTCGAGTCTTTACGGGCGGCCACTTGCTGGCCAGGGCCTGAAAGCGTTCCTCAGCGGAGCAGACATCCCCCCTTTCATACATAAGTTGGTGTTGTTGAGAGATCTATCAGAGCCCATTTCTATTTAGCTCCCTGCATCTCCTTTTCCACGAACGGTGCTCCTCATCTCACTGGCGGGCAATAAGGAAACCAGATTTCCTCTTGACTCCTACGGTCCACCCCCACCCCCATTACCGCCCGCTCGACGTTATCCCTCCTGTTTTTTATCCAACTGCCTTGGTGTTCTTTCACAGAGAAGCGATCTATTTTCCTCCCGCGAAAGCTGTGGTACATTAGTTTCGTCTTTTCCTGATCCCCAAGGACTCGCCAAATCGAAACGTACTCAGACCCCCCACCATGCGTGTATTCTCCCCCCCTCCCTTATCTACAGGCGAACTCTTTTGATCATTCAGCCCCTACAGGACGGCTTCTATGTCGTCGATTTTCTAGAGGTTGTACTTGTTTTCAGGGACTTCTCTGCAGGCACTCTGCTCTTTTTTTTCTAGTTCTTCGGTGAATCCGGTGTAGTGTTGTGAAAGTCCTTTTTTGAGATCTCGAAACTTCCATCTCCCGATCGTTGTGCTTCTCCCTCCTTTCTGTCATCGAGGCTGTTCTCCCTTCGAGTGCCGAGGTAGTCGGTTTCGACGAGAAGACAGAGCCTTAACGGTCTCACCTTGCGATGTATTGTATATCGTTTATATCTGTGTTTGATTTAGATTATTACTCTTCCTTTTTTCGTGATTTTTTTTTTGTTTGCATGTAGTTTTATGTTTACTTAGCAGGTCAGTCTCCGAGTACCTGCTTGTTTTTATATTTTTTTTTTTGTGGTATAGCAAGCAAACTCCAGGGCGGACGCCTATCGCATTCCCACTTACGCTGGCCACACGGATAAATTACCTTCCTTTCCGGCGATCGGCGCTTTCATTTGAAAAGAGAGAGTTGCGGATGCGGCCGAGGCCTCTCCCCCTGTCCACCGACATAGGCCATTCTCGAGATAGTCGAGGGTGATGGAACTCTTCTCTGCTACATGGCTCGCTTTTTTTTTGGCGCTGATAATTTCGAGCCGTTAAGGCATAAAACGTGTGCGAGTATTTCGTGCAGTGACTTACTCTTGAACAGTCTATTAATCTTTTATAGATGTGACCCTCCCAGCGCAAGCACGTCTTTCTCTCGATATGGAATTGCCGCGGACGATATGACTTCTCCCCGTTTGATCCCAATTCTCCTTCTCGGGTATGATATAGCTCCTCACGAGCGAGCTATTTGGGCGCTTGCTTTTCGCGATTTTTCACGAGTCGAAAGGCATCCGAAGACCCTTCCCTCCTTTTCCTCCCACAGGAAGAGACCAGTCTCTCCCTTCTTTCTCCGCGTGAGAAGATGATCGCCCATCTCGCATGCAATTCCAACAAAAGAGACGGAAACAATGAGAGATCTTCTCCCATTGTGTTGGTTTCTTGAATCTCCTAGTGAACTTGAGAGGTTTGGATGTTCAGCCTTGGTCTTAACGTATCCCGTGTCAAGCTTGGATCCCACACGGTAGGAGAGAGGAAGGGGTCGAGGGCTCGCGTGTCAGCCAAGTATTGGCTTTCTCCCTTTCTTAGACTCTTCCGCGCCTTTCATTTTCCTCCGCCCAATAGCCTTGCCCCCTCCTTACAGGATTCCGAGCCGTCAGGTGCTAAACGAGTGCAGACCCTCTTCCTTTTCTTCCTGAAGTCCAAGCTCGATAGACGAATTTTTTGCCAGGCTTGCAGTCCCAATAGATAGGGAGACGGCATCTTACGAGTGACCACATCGGACCCTTCCAACCCTTCACCAGTGTACACCTTAAGACCTTTCCGTTTCTTTCACAGTTAATCAGCGACCCCCCATGGATTCTTAAGGTGACCAGGAACTGGAGCCTATAAGACTTTTTCCCGAGCGCTTCTCGGAAGCTAGAGTGTTCTCCCCACACCTCGCTCGTCGGTCGAGTAAAAGCGCACCTTCGACCACGTTAATTTTGCTTTCCTGATCGCAAGGTAACCTGAAGGACCCTTTATGGCGGAGTTCCGGCAGCAATTCGCATCCGGATTCACCTGAGCCTTCCGTCCCCTCGTTGAAAGATTCCGAGCAAAGATCTCTTGACGATCATTCGAAAGGAATTCCCGTCGACCAGATGTACGATTCGCTCTCCGTTTTTTTCTAGTGAGACATGATTCTTTGTAGTCTCTCTACTACAGTCCCTAGAGAAACCTCTACTTGAGCTCGATCGATTCTGATCCCCCCCAACCGAGGCTAGACCTTCCCTATCGTTCGATACCCCTCCCTTTGATGGAATCCCCCTAATATCTGACCCCCGAGAACTCCCACCTTCGACCCGAAGTGCCGGGAAGGAAAGCCCCCGATCTACTCCCTCCCCCCCCTAGAAACTCTCTAATGGACCCGCCTCCTACTGGTTAGTCGAGAAGTGTAGATCCCTCACAGTCGAACTCCTATTGACCGGGGCAGATGGTTGATCTTTAAGAGTTTCGAGTTGTTCTGTGGACCCCCAATTCAACTTTCCCCCCCTCCCTCCCCTATAAAATGGAAAGAAGTTTAGTACATCTATATCTCGTGAATAAGAATTATTAAGAACCCCGGCCTGATCTTTTTCCACCAGTCTCTGCCCCCTGAGAAAGTCATAGAGGGGTCCCTTTAAGTCTTTTCTAGTGTTGAGACCTGCTTCCGGATCCACGTGATCTGAGGATTACCCTTCTTTTCGTGGGCCCCTGACGGCTTGTTCCTGGACGCTCTCCTTCCCCGAAGCAGTAAGC
>Ga0179591_1358365_pt1 | contig 11357 bp, 11 predicted proteins | sample CZOMad2_1_08_16f_FD_182891 | JGI IMG/M metagenome (GOLD analysis project Ga0179591, IMG submission 182891) | Vadose zone soil fungal communities from Angelo Coast Range Reserve, California, USA - CZOMad2_1_08_16fungal (PacBio error correction) | ecosystem: Environmental > Terrestrial > Soil >... | reverse complement strand
CGAGGTCCGGGGCCCGCCCTAGGCGACCCGGTCGACCCTGAGCCCGGCTCGGGCCGCCATGACCGCAACTGCTACTCGGGTTTCGGCCCGAGTAGCCGGCGCATCGCAATTCAGCCCCCCTACGCCGCCGTCGAGCGGCGCTCGAGATAGTACAGCGAGGGACTTCTTCAAGACGTCGACGCTCCCTGCCGCAAGGATTCAACATAGTTGCCCCATCACGTACAGCTCTTTCTCGGACCCCCCCCCCCGGCCGCGGGAAGCGCGGCGTGCATCTTCTAAACTACCAGCCCTGTCGCTCTGCGAGTTTCTCTTCTTCGGCGGCGTAGAACTAGGGCAGGTGTTTTAGCTTCAATTTCGTGCTCCGCTCCCCCCCCCCCCCCCACCCCCCCCCACTAACCTTACGTCGGTATGGAAACGACCGATCGGTCGACAAGGCGCTTGCGCGGCCAGCCTTGACCTTCGACCGCTTCCCATGGAAACCTAAAACCGAAGATCCAGGCCCCTTACGGATCGAGCGACCCATACGGCCCTTCCCCGCGAGCTGTTGCCGAGCGCGCTCGACGCTGTCAGACGACCGCAATCTGCGCCGGGGGAAGGAACCGTATATTAAAAGACCCCTGTTCCCCCTCCTCGGCGCCGTCATGGCCGACGATGAGCGCCAAGGTTTCTCTCAGATACAATTCCTGACCCAACACCCATTCTTCCTTAACGACGTGTTGGCGGCGATAAGTCTTCCCCCAGTGCATGCGCTCAGGAGATAGATTGCCGACCGACTGCCGAAATCTCTGCCTTCCAGCGCGTGTTCTAGTCGCGCCCGCCGGCGTGCGAGACGAATTTCTCCTGATTCGTCCGTGAGCGGCGTCGGGCTCCTTTCGAGGGACCGTAGGATCTCCCACTCTCCGTCTTCTGACGGGCTTCGCAAGCCCCCCCTTGCAATCCGGGACGGTCAGCTGCGAGACGTAGCTGCTGTCCCGCGCTAGTGAAATCCTTAGAAGACTCACTGACTGCTTTCGTCGGCGACCTTGCGCACGAGTCAGCGCTAAGCCGGGTGGTTGACAGAGCCTTTTTCGGCTCACGTTTGTAGAAGATAACTCTTCCCTTCGCCGGCGGGCTGAAGGTCGGGTAGCGACTACCCGGAGGCGGCACCTCGCCAGCTATGATTCGCGGCGGTTCACATCGGTGATCAAGCTCGACATCACGCCGCGTTCCGTGACTGGCTTACAGTGAAGGACTGGGGACACCCCCCCCCCCCCCACAGAGGTTTCGTTCTCAGCACCCCCCGCGAAATCTTGTCTTGCCATCGGCGAGGAACGCGACGACCTCGGTGATAGGCCGTTACTCAGAAAGTTGCTACCCCAGTACGCCAGCCACCTGGGAATAGGGGTTGGGCCAGAGGATAGTGAAACGTGCCCAAGTGTCGCATTCGAGGAGAGCTATCCTCTGCGGGCGTCGTTAGTAAGAAGGTTGCATTGTCCCAGAAACGCGTGCGGAAGAAGGGAGCCCCAAGATCTGAAAGGAGACTTTCTCGTGACCGGCCGCCAGAGGCATGGAGATTCTGAAGGGTTGCCTATCCAACGATCCTTGCCCCCGGCGCCCATATACAAGGTTTCGACGTCTCGGTCGTGACTCACTTCTGATCCCCGACGCGCGCAGTGCGCGATGGAGAAGAACCGCCCTCGAGCCCGGCGTAGATATGCAGACACCGTGCAGAACCGTTCCGGCGCCTCGCCCCGCCCAGCGCCCTAGTCGAGAGGATCCCCCTCGTCGAGCTGTAGAACAACTTGGCCGCGATGTTGCGTATGCGCCGCGTGCCTTAAAGTCGGTCGGAACAAGGCCCTCTGACAACCCGGCGCTGCTAGGGCAGTAGCCGTCTGGACGGTGCGCACCCCTTCCCCCCAAGCGGAGACGATGAAGATCACGGGGTTCGAGAGGAGCGCAGGCAGACGCCACGCACGTCCTCTGCCTTAGTCCGAATCCGACTCTACCCCCCTCCCCCCGTGTGTTTTTGGGGGTCTTCGCTTTGGTCGTTGCTGACGCAAACGCAGAGCGGGAACTGGGTCGGCCTTTTTTTTCCCTTGTCTGAGAACCCGAGGCCTTTCTGATAGAACCTGGCTGCCTCCCACGGCGCACGCTGTTTTCTCATCTCTTCGCGGGTGCCATAGATAAGGGAATTCGTATTTCTCCTCACGCTCGCTGCGCGCGGAATAGATCGTCTTCTAGTAGTCGTATTTTTGCTCCATGCACCTACCCCACCCCGGAAGAATATAAGAATAGCTCGTCGGACGCTTTGAGGCGGCGGTCGACGACTTTTTCAGGATACCTGCCCCTCTGCTCTTCGCCCGGAGGTGGCGCACGCTGACTTTTGAGGCAGAAGGTCGTCTTCGCGTCCTTGGGGACCTCTGGCCGTGCCCTGCTCCGGACGCCGGGACAATCTTGAACCTGCATCTTTGCTGTCGACTGCGGTCGGGAAGACGAGACTCGCCAGTCAGACCGTTCGCGCCCTAGATAGACGAGGGTCGTACTCCTCTTCCGACGACGGTCCATAAGATAGGCCCCTCTCGAATGGAGCCGCGCCTCGTCATCTCGGACAAAAGCCGAGTGGATGGAGGCGGCTGGAGACGTTTAGATGACAGCGGCAACCCTTGTTTGGCAAGAATGTTGGGAGCCCAATTTTCTTTTTTTAAGCTGAGCCGAAAAGATTCGTCCTCCTCGTCGCCTTTCGCAGTACCGATCACGACCGATTTCCTTGTCCTCCGGCGATGGGAAGAGTTCAGCTGGTACGACGCACTCCCACATGCGCCTCCGATTACCAGCGGTGGAGCATGTCTAAAGCTACCTCGACGCGACCCGGCCTACCGAGGCTTTACTTACCGAAGGTTGAGGAGATGTAGCCTCGACGGGACGCGTTAAGGGAGACCGCGGTCGTACGTTCGGAGGGAAGTTAAATCTATGTATTGGTCTATTCCCTTTTTTTTCGGTTGTTGGATGATGATGTTCCCGTCGAAGCTTTTCCGAAGAGCAGAAAGAAGCCTGCTCCGGTAAGCGACCAGAAGCGACCGCTTAGTGAATAGACGCGCTTCGGTTTGCGAAGTGGCCGCGCGAGAGCCCAAGGACGGGAGGAGCTCAGAAGACATTGTTGGTTTCGTTTATTTCATTTAAGGCGGTGGAAGATCAAGTACTGGTATGGCCAAGACTCTTTTTTGAGGCCACGGGAGCGCTCCGGGAGGATCGTCGCCCCGGTGATCGCTCATAGAGATAAAAAAAACGGGACTGTTTGGAGGGACTCCGTCGTACATTTTCTCCCAAAGTAGGTCCATATCGTATTTCCTCAGATGACGCCCCCCTCGTAAGTCCTAGCGCGGATCTCGCTAACGATCCTCATTTTAGCGCGACCGCGAGGAAAGAGGGTTCCGAGCTCCGATCGGCCTGAGAGACAGGACTGCGTCGGCGCTGAGAAGAGCTCGCGTCTCCGCACAGCACGCTCTGTAATTAGAGTTCAGGTCTTCAGAGAAGGCCTCACGTCTCCCTGTCAGAAGTCCCCAGTAGTAGAATGCGAACGAGGGTTCTCCCCGAAATCCAGCGGTGCTCCCTCTTAGCCGTGGTCGTATTAGTCGCGCGGCGGTAGCTTAGGAAGGACCGTAGTCACGCCGCCTTCCACATTGCGCGACGAGTCGAGGGCAACTGCTTAAGGTACGTGTTCGTATTTCATGTCTTAATGAAGTCAAGAATGCCTCTGATCATGCGCGCGCTTCCGTTACGACAAGCCCCCTCCTGATCAGTAAGCGTCTGCCCGCCCGGCAGCCTCCCGGGATCGGCGAAATGGATGCGTTCCCTCCTTTGTAGCAAGGAACGGTCCTAGGTTTAGAGAGGATGGACTGGACCAGCCCAAGGAGAGGGGAACGCGGCGAGTGCCGCGCCCACCCAACAGGCCGAGGGTAGAAAGGCGCTTCGGAGTCTCGTCATACTTCAAGTCGTGACCGTCACGCCCTGACGCCCCATAGATGGAAGAAAGGGAGATTCAAGTTCGATTGTAGGGTTAGAACCTTCAGCCCAGGCCTTGTCCAGCAGATTGTGCCTCCTTAGAGGGTTGACCTTTTTAGAGACCGCGGACGCGGGCACGCGGATACCTGCACGCGCTATGGTGTACTGGTTTGCAGAAGACGAAGAGCCAGAGAGAAGAGGGGAGGCGATGGCATCTCCGAACCGCCACAAACCCCACAACCAACCCCAAAACCACAACCAACCCCCCCAAAACCCCCACACACCCACTCTTCGGTCTCTTGGCCGGGGAAAGATTGTATAAGTGTCCAGACTTTCTTCGCGCTCGACCGACGCTCGTCGTGTGATTCAGACTTAACGTCACTCTCTCCCGTCGCCACACGTTCCTGGCGGGGTGCCAAAAGTTTGCTGTAGCCATCTCCCCCCCTCGCGACGGACGCTCAGATTTCGTAGGCCCCCTCGAAAGCGCACCATTTCGAGCTCGCCATGAGATCCCCCCCCCCCCCCGACAGAGCCTCGGTGATGCCCTGAGCCCTGGCCTACACCTTTCTACCTCGCCCGGGGCCTTGAATACATTAAGCCTGCGCGTTCCTCTGGCTCGCCTTGTCCCACAAACCGTAGGCCGTTTTGCTGGGCTTTTCCTTATCCCGGTAGTGATCTACTTCGATCACGATTTTCCCGTTTCGTAAACGACAAGTTTTTAGTTCAGCGCTCGTTTGTGGAGATACTCCCGAAGAAGAAGCCACGGCGGCAATGTGTCCGCCACACGTTAACTTAAGGCGGGCGTTGACTTGGGTGATCAGATTCTCGCCTCCGAAGCGATACGCTGGCGGACCCCGGCCCGCGTCATAAGACGGCCTTACTCCTCGCCGCCTGCTCAAGGACTCGTTTTTCTCACTGAAAGCAGAAATTGAGTACGGCAGTATCCGGTATTGAGCGGAGATCCAGCGCAGCGTCTCCTACGACTCCGGACTAGATCACGGGATTCATAAGGCGGGAAGGGACTTCGGCAGCCTGTTTCTAAGCTGCATTTTTCACTAGGATTTTAGCTTGGGGGCAGTTAGGAGCTCGTCGATGACTCCCGATTTTCGCTCCCAAGGGCGACCAGTGTCCTCGAACGAGCACGAGTCGCCTATACTTCCTAGGAGAAGTGAGGATCGTTCACGCCGCCCCCTTTTGCGACGCTTCTAAGATTGAAGGATGTACTTAGGCAGATCTCGCGCCCCTAGCAGATCGAGCCAGCATGAACTTTGAAAGCTCCCTCCGGCCTCCTGCTAGTCCATTACTTAGCCCCCTGTAAGGAAGTCCATTGCGGAGTTCTGAATCCTAATCTCCCCGGCCCCAATCCTCTCCGGGCGCTCTTTACAGCGAGAGGAGGTGGCGTGGGGAAGCTTAGATACTCCGAACCTCGCGCGCGGACCTCGTGCTGCCGCGGCGAGGCCCGCCCCCTCTCGGAGAAATCTCGCTGGCCCGCTTCCCCTTTAGATGGGGTTGCAGGTTTGCTCTCGGATCTGTTTATGGCTTTCGGGGTGGCCAACAGCGGCGGGTACCCGGGGCTTTCCGTGCAGGAGAGCCTACCTAACTCTTCTCCCGGAGTTTAACCGCCGATTCGTTACTACGGAGAAAGAAATGGCGCGACTCCCCCCATCGGCGCGTTCCTACCCCCGACGCCGACATTCGGACGAGACATGGCCTATGTGTTTGGGCTCCTGACATCTGATTCGCGCTTCCGCCGGGTGCGACCCCCCTTTATGCAGAGAGGTTGTAACGCGGATGCGGCCGCGTCGAGTTCCGCGTCGGCATCTGATGCAGCTCGAGCGCGGATATGTGCCTTCCCTCCTCTATGCCCGTCCCCTACTAGTGGCGGGTCGGCGCCTTCGGTCCGAAGTGACCGTCAGTGAGGCTCGACGCCGGGGGATCGGTTCGCTCCCGGTTCCTAGAGACCTTGAACCGGGACCTCGAATTCTCCTCTTTCCCCCCTTTCTGTTTTGATTAGATTTCCCCGTTGCCGAGGAGGGCCCTCTCTCAGAAAAGATCAGCCACGGTCGGCCGCCTACGCCTCCCTCGGGACTTTCTGACGAGGCGGTCCCAGCAGCGTGCGTCCCATCGCTCTCTCTTCAGCCGTCTCGTCTCTCGAGCTAGTCCCTCCTACGATTAGTCTAGACGACGTCGACTTCGTCCTGAGTCCCCCTATGCTGAATAAAGTAAAGACAGTCTGCGAGACCCATTCCGCTTTCGTCGTCTAGAACTACCCAAAGAGCCCCCAGTCGTGCTCGTTTCTTTTCTGATTTTCCCTCGGCTCTTAGGCGGTCGTGACGCGCTTTTTCCCGTCTTTCGGTCCATGTGTGGACCTTTTACGTTTGTATTTGGTTTTTTATTTTTTAGAGGGTAGTTACGAAAGAAGTTCGCCCGCGCTCCTGCGCTCTCCTGCTTTACCCCCTCGCCGCTTCCATTCCAAAAACCGCAGCTCGCACCGCCTAGACGCGTTTCCCTTTACCACTCCTCCTGGCCGATCGAGCTGTTCGCAGGCGGTCGGACTTTGTCCGCTTCCCTCTGTTCCGAGCGAGCGGCGCTTCGTGCATTCTACCGCAACCTTTTTTTCCCAGTAAAACCTCATTTCCCTCCAGCTCCGAGCGTTGGCTCTGCGCTGTTTTCGGGTCTGCAGCTCCATGAAGCTACCCCCGGCTGTCCATTCACTGGAATGGCTTCCTTTCACTGGAACGCTGAAAAAGTGTGCGCGCGGCGATCGTTTAGTTCCCGATTGTCCGCTCTGAGAGTTTGTTCCTTGTCGACGCTCCTGATTTCATCCTGAGCGCGAAATCTTTTTAAGCTTGCGCGCCCTTCTCCGATGAATACCGAGTTGTGTTGTTTAGTTATTTCGGGCTCGTTTTTTTTTCTCTTGGACACGGCGCCTGGTTGATCCCGTCACCTCTGGATTTTGCGCGCCGTCCTTCGTGCGTTAATAGACGATCACTGTAAAGCCGAAGTCGGGCGCCAGTTTTCTTTCCCTCAAGGACGTGAGAGAGAGACTGCCCTCCTATTCCGTTTTATTTGTTTCCTGTTTTTTTTCTCCTGATGTCTGTTGTTTCGGTTGAGTGTGTTGCGCAAGTCGTCGGCGCCCCTTCTCTCCCTAGCGCAAGGTCTCCTCCTGATAGGCCCTAATTTTGCTACTTCCGCTTTTTTACGCTCAAAGCGTCTAAAGTAGACGGCAGTCGTAGGCCGCCTTGTCGCTTCTTTTCTTGAAGCGGCCCTGTGGTACTACGAACAGCTCGGAGTTCTCAGGTGACCTGTCCTATTTTTCAAATTAACGACGCCCCTGAGTGATGGACCACCGTGCGACTCCCTTTTTGCCCCCCCCTTCTCTGCGGCCCTCCGCACCCGCTTTGAACTTTCCCAAATCTGCGCTTTTTTTACCCTATGAACTAGTCGAGTGAATAACGACCGTTGCCACCCTTCCCGCCAGCTGCCTTCCCCTTTTTGTTGTGCGAGAAGTTTCCGAGCGGCCCAGAGAAGCCTCTGAAGTAGAGCTGGGACTTCTTTTTAGCTGATTCTACTTGCTTTTCGTTAGTAGTAGAAGTGTTAGAAGGGAAGCACCTCTGCGGACCGACCTTGGTTCCTACACTTCCTCTACCCTTTTTTTTAGAGACGTTCTCTTTTCACGATCAAGCGTTTCGCGTGTTCCGACTTTAGCGGGCCTTCCGGGTCTCTCATCACGAGCTTCCCTTTCCCCGACCAAGCTCTAGGTCGCGTTTGTCTTACTTTCGCGTTCCCCTTTCAAGTCTTGCTCCAGAGATCGACAGGAAGTCGAGGTGCCGCCCTACGGCTCGGTTTTTTTTTTTTTAATTCTCCGAGTGGACCTCAGAGTGCTCAGCGGCGGCGTTTCGTAAATCGTTGCGGATCGGAGTAGAGCGTCCCTTGGCTTTTCCCGATGAATTTTTTTTCTTGGTGGGGGGCGTTCGTTTCCCTGGCGGCCGAGTCCCTTTCCGCTGGACCAGGTCCAGCGAGATCGTTTCCCCAGTGAATAGCATTTTTCTACTGACTGGAGAACCCAAACCATCCACCCACGTAGAGAGGTTAGAAGGGACGGGGGGGCGTTTCACACACCCCAACCCCCCCGAGGTTCCTGATGCTCCAGAAGCTAGGTTGAAGCCTCTCACCTTTTTTCTGCATATCTTATAGGGCCCCCTTGAATTCATTGTTTTTGAGGTCTCGTATATTCTCCCCAGATTATGGAAATGTTGTCCGGTCCCGTACTCGTTCTTTTTTTGCCTTTCTGACCTTTTCCGGGATTCAGAACGACAAGCACGCAAGATTAGCCCCCGGGCCTCTTCCCCACCCTCTTACAGTCCGAAATTTGAGGCGGCCTCCCTCTCTTCTCGCTTCCTCTGCTTGAATACTCACTTTCATCAGAATCGTCTTCAGACGAACCTTCCATACTTCAAAAAAATTTCTCCTCGCCCCCCAGTTAAGCATTGTTTTTACCCCCGTTTGGTGGGTGTTGATTTTTTTCGGACGCTTCTTGTTATTATCCCCATTCCGTAAGAGCTGAAGCGTTTTACGAAGCTCGTTTAGCCCCCAGGCTTAATTTGAGTTTGCGCCACTTGGCGTCTGTCTTTTTCTGCCTCTCTAGTACTTATGTTTCCATCTAGAAATTACTTAGAGGAAAGTGAGTCCTTCTCTCGCCCGTTTACCCTCAAGGCCCCGAGCGTCACACAGTTCCCCCCCCATTGGGAACGAGAGTTTTTCCCTCAGCCCTTTCCCGCTTTAGGATTTTAACATCTCCGTATTAGCTTTTGACTATTCCTAGAATTGACAAGATACTTCCCTTTTTCTCGAGATCCTTACGCCCCCTTTGAGCTGTGCGATCCAATCGTCACTTGGACAACCCCTCTTTTAGTTTTTTTTTTCCCCTCCCGTCCTGATCTTGTAATCTTTTCGCACCCCCCTCGTCCCACTCTTTTTTGAAAAGCCACCCCCGGGGTTTGTGAGCCCCCTATCTTTTACGAAGCTTTTAGAACTCTTTAGACATCATTTCTGATCACATCTAAGTCTTAAACCAGAAGAGACCAGCCTCTTTTCATTAGTACTTGTCCCTCTAGCATTTAGCGCAAAACGCCTGCACTACGTAACTCCAAACAATTTTTCTACTACTAGACCTAATGTAGGTTGTTCCAGTATCTCCGTTTCTTCAAATCTCTGCCCTATGCAACTTCCCTCGGATATTCTCCTTTCGGCTGTTTGCATCTACAGTTCTCCCCCCTAGTTTCATCGGTAATTCCCCGGTATGTTTTTTTCAATTCCCCCCCCACATATATTGTCACCCCCAAGAACGGTCTGGGGGTGTGTATCTTCATCTCTTCTTTTGGTTACCCTTAAGCCAGGAAAGTCTTCCCAGCACTGCCCTCACACCGCCAAGGTCGCTTGTCACGTTCACGCCCCAGAGTCACCCCCCACACCTTTATTATCCTTTACTCTTGTTCTTCTAGTTGGTCCGTCTTCTTTGAGAGTCGTGGCCTCTCTCTCCCGGAGACCTGTTTTTTTCTTTCAGAGTAGTTCGAATTCGGTGAAACTTCCCGAAGACTTTGCGGACTAGTGAGACTTTTGGGTTCCCCGGCCCCCATCCGCTTTCAGAGGCGGACTCCATCTTCGCTTTAATCTTGAATCTTGAATAAACCAAAACTGAGGGGACACACATTTCGTTTTTTTAGGCTTGTAGTAACATTTTCCGACTTTTTTTTGCCCGAAATCGTGCTCTCGGGACGACTCTTTCCTTTCGGTTCGTGACCGTTAAGATCCCTGGTAGCTTGCAGGCTTTTTTGAAGCCCTCTCCGTCGTAGGAGGACCTTTAGGTAATATGAGACACCCGATCCTTATTATTCGAGAGGTCGCTCATTGAGGTTCTCAGGAGGACTAGAAGCCCGGCTTAGCCCGCCCTCCGCCCTCCCCCACTCTCGCACGGCCATATGTGGTCACGAGTGCCCGTGGATTCTTGAGAATATTTCGTTTCCGTTTCACGGCTTTCTCCTTTTTCTTTACTCGAACGGAACTAAGGAGAGCGCCCCCAGGTGCGCCCCTTTTCGACTTGAACGAGGCGTTTATGCCCCCCTTTCCAGGCCGTTTCCCGACCGCTCGCCCAGTCGGTCAGCCTGCGACGAAGTCCCGCGCGCGCGCCCGGCTACTCTCGGTTTGGAGTTGTAGCGCATTTATTTTTTATTCCGACCGACGAACCGGTATGCTGTTTCCCCCCCCCGCGTTCGCTCTTGCAGTCCGTCGTGGCCAGCCATACATCCAGTAGGATTTTTCTGATTTTCCGCGGCGATTGGGCCCGCGCTCGTGCTTGCGGAGTCCGGGGGGCCACCAACGCGGTGTTATCCGTACCGCTCTGGTGCTCGACGAGAGTCGGGGATGGAAAAAGGTCCACGCCTGCCTGGCCTGTCAGGCTCCTTGCCGCTGCGCCCGACAGCGGGGCCGGGACTCATGGTTAAGAACTTGAGGTGGCGAGGTAGTGATCTCGGCCTTCCGGAACGGAGTTTTCCACCGCAGGCGTACTCGCCCAGCGCTTCGCTTGGGATGGGGTCTCACCCCCCGCAGCAGGATACGTAGCCGAGCTGGATGCGAGGGCCCCAGTGGGCTCCCCCGGCGGTTCCCGGGCACGCGCGCCTGCGATCGCCCTCTGAAAATTGTTGGCGTACTCTCGACGCCGATCCGCGAGGAGTGCCGGCCGCCGCATCGCGCTCGGTCTTTAGCTTGTCTGCGATTAAACAGTGCCGTTCTCGTTTCATCTAAAATGCCGCGTTTGTTTTTCACGTTTTGTAAACTTCCACTCCTTACTTAGACAACCCTGGTCGCGGTTGGTTTCCCCCAGCTAGTGCGCCACAAAGCGACTCTACGGCGCCATCTTTGCTCTGGTTAAAGGCCATCGAGAACAAGGAACGCTCACCGATGTCCTGTCTCTCAAAACTGGTTTCAAACGACTCCCCCCCCATTCCCCCTCCCCCCGACAGTAAAGCCAACTACCTTTTTCTTGTTAGCATAATTAATTCTGCCGAGCATCTCGGTTAGAATTAGTTCCCCCCCCCCCTCTGGTAGTTCAGTGTTGTACGGTCTTATCCCGGTTTCTTTCCCCTTAGGCCGTCATCTCCGAGTTTATTCTAGGATCGGGTGACCTACAGAAGTTCATTCGCTCTTTTGGACGAGACTTTGCCCGGGCCCTTCGGCAGGTTTCCTGCCCCTCCCACTGGAAGTAGTGTGTCCGGTTCAATCTACTCTTCCCTTTCCACCCAGCTACGAGGGGTTCTTTTTTTTATAAAAAGTCCACGGTCATAACGACCCTTAGGTTTAGACCCTTACACCCTTCT
>Ga0179591_1347135_pt1 | contig 11358 bp, 7 predicted proteins | sample CZOMad2_1_08_16f_FD_182891 | JGI IMG/M metagenome (GOLD analysis project Ga0179591, IMG submission 182891) | Vadose zone soil fungal communities from Angelo Coast Range Reserve, California, USA - CZOMad2_1_08_16fungal (PacBio error correction) | ecosystem: Environmental > Terrestrial > Soil >... | reverse complement strand
CCATGTGATCGACTCCCTATTCACTGTTGATAGAAGTCGCCACCCCCCCCCCCCTTTTTTTTCGATTGATTTTGTTCCTGCCTGTATTCTCTCGTGGTCGAGAGAAAACAGCTCTCAAATTCCCCCCGCTTTCGGCTTCCGAGGTTCTCCTGCCTCTCCTCTCTTTCGTGATGTTTTAGAAATTCGGTCCTGGCGACATTTTCAGGCTCTTTGGTTCTTCCTTCCCCGCTTGTCCCCCCCTCATCTTTACTTCTAGAAAGAGACCATCTCACCTTTTTGTGGAGTCTTCTGTCGCCTGGCTGTGTTGTTTCATTTGTTATCTCTTCGCCATCAGCCGCCTCAGGGATCTAGTGTCTTTTTTTTAAACTCGTGTTTTTTTTTTCCTCCTTCGCTCAAAATCGCTAGTCTACATGAATGTTAATACCCCCCCGCGCCTCTGCTTCATTTTTTTTTTACCCCCCCCATAACCGACTTCAGATCGTACCAAGTTTGGCTGTAGTTCCTCGGCTTCCTCTTCTCGCACGTTGCCTTCCCTCCTTCCTCCCATCCCCCCGGTTAGGGCATGGAAACCTTTGCTGCTGGACCCTCCGGCATCTTGCGTCCCGAGTGTTTTTCATCGTCCACCCCAGCGGCCGCGCTCTCCTCTATTTTTCCCCGTCGTCTCGTCTTCTTGGCGCTCTCTCTTTCTGCCGAGGCGTTTTTCTTATACCTCCTCTCCAGGCGTTGATTCGGAAACACCGACGATCAGCCGCTTCTCCCTTTACAGCAGTCCTCCCCGTAGAGCGTCTTCACTTCGAGCGAATTTTATAGCTTTTGTACTTTTATATTGTCTCCTTCGTACTTGCCGCCTCTTTGACTTTTTCATTCACCTTCCGGCATTAGCTGAACTGAGATGTCCCCTCAAACCGTGGTTCCGTAGTCGTTGTTTTTTCCCTACTCCGAATCGCCTTGCTGTCTCTTGAGTTGTGTTTTTTTTTTGTAGTAAAGCTGTTGTCGAGTCAATAGTCGACGTTTCCCCCCTTCGCTGCTTTTAACGGTTCGCCGCGCCTTATACTCAGTTTGCGTCCACGTTCCTTTTTTTCTCTGGGTCTCAGGTCCCTTGACTGCTCCTTTTTCCTTTCTTCTCTTAATAGTGACGACAGGGCAAACGGGCTGTGGTTGTGCTCCCACTTTTGAGTCCTCGTGAAAGGCGAGGTGCCAGAAGCTGAAATCGCGCCCTCCATCAGCAGCAAGTCCCACATCCCTTCTTAGCTCTCTTCCGCTCTTCGTGTCACCTAGCGAAACCGATAGAGCTGCTTCTTCCCTTTATTTTCTTCTACTTTGTGAGGAGCTTATTAGATTTCCACCTCTTTTATCGGATTCGCTTTTGTTCCACGTTTGCACTCTCTTCGTCTCTAAGGCCTCAATGGTGGAGAGTGGTGTCTCGATAGGAGAGAATGCTCACTGCTACCTGTTTTAAAGCTCTACCCCCCCTTTTTTTAGTGCCACAACGCTTTTCCGTTGCTGCTTCCCTTTCTTTCATTCTTCCCGCGCTAAGCCCGTACACGGCCCTTCAATGGCCTGGCCCAAGAATTGATCATCCCCCATGCATTTTTTTTCTTTTTTCTGTTCTCCCCCCCATAGAGTCACCACCTTTCTTTCACGGCAACTGATGAAAACGAAGACGCTTACGACCCTCACCACGCTCCCTCGCACCGCTTGGGGATTTCCGTGAGGATTCGATCCGCTGCCCAACCCGTTTTTGGTTTTTTTTTTTTTTTTTGCCACCAAAATCGTTTTCTTCCCCTCCCCCCTGCTTCATTCCCGAGTTAGCATTCCCATCCCGTGCTTCGCACTTCCAACCCGTGTGGCATCCTGAAACCGGACCCTTCTATACGACCCAGCCTCCTTCGTGTTTCTTTTCCTCGTCCCTTCTTTCTGCCCCGCAGGATCTCAATCTTAGCGCCTCTCTCCCCTTGTATAGAGCAGTCACGCGTTCCGAGACGATCTACGCTGCCCCGCCCCTTCTTTTTTCTTCAGGTTTTCTTTAAAACTTCTTTTTTTTCTTAGAGACTTTCCTCCTCCCGAGCCTTCTCTTTTGCTGAGGTTCTCCAAAAGCTCGAGCCGTCTTGTACGGCGGCCAGTCAGCATCTCATTTGCCCCTCCCACGTCGTGAGAGCCTGATCGACGATCCGCTGGGCTCTCTTTCTTACGACCTCTGCCCCCTCAAGATCGCGATTTTTTTATGGCTCGTGTCCCCCCCTGGGCAGTACTCCCCATTCAATGCTGGCGGGGTAGTCTTAAACTATCTCGGCGTATTTTCTCTAAGGCACCACCACAGCACTTTCTCTCCCCCCACAAGGTACTTGGTTTCCGAAGGATATATACTTAGATCGTTGCTTGGCGTTTTCTTTTTAGAACCATCTCCCCTCTAATTCGTTCCATATCCCTCCTTAGCTTTCCCGCTTGGGGAGATGGGCGGTTCTGCTCCCATTCTATTTCCTTGTCGCCCCCCAGAACCCACCTCGCCCTTCGCGTGGTCCGCCCCGACCTTTTTGCCCTCTTCGATGCTTTTGCCGCTATCCCCGATTTTCCCTGGAGCGGGAAATTTTTGTCCGCTTTGTCTCCTGACGACTCTGAGCGTCCTCCCTTCCATCGCCGAAATCGCAATTTTCGTACCTTGTTCGTTTCCTTCTAAACCTTTTTCGCGTTTGCTCTGCCTCTTGCGCCTCTCCCCAGCAGGTGCTGTACAATTCCGCACAGCCGCTCCCTTCCGGCTTCCGTCTGGAAGGGGACTAGGAATGGACATCGACCCCATTTCTGTTTGTGACCCCCCATAAATCTTTCCTATCCGCTCAACACATCCCCGTCTGCATTGTCTTCCGAGTTCGGGCGACCAACATCGCCCCTCCAAATTAAATTAAGGGTCTCTGGCCGCCCTCTTAGACCCGGCGCCTCCCAGTTGGCTCCCCTCGTTGCCAAAAGTTCATATGCTTTGCCTCTCTATTGGTCACTATTAGGACCAGGATTCCACACTCGCATCTTCTTTTCTTTAATCTTTTTGAGATATTTTGCTCTGGGTTGATCCTGTGGTCGAAAATGTTCCACTCGGGTTTCTTTCACCAGACGATGTCCCTTTTTTCCATCCTGACGCTTTCCTTCTCTGGGCCATGAACAATAGAAAGGTTTCCCTTGCGATGTTCGTTTTCGTGGTCGTCCCTTTTCTTGTGCGCAGACATGATGAATGCCAGAAGGTGATTTGGTCTTCTTACATCATGTTTGGAATCTGACCAGTTGGCTTCGTTTCCCAGTCCGCTGCTCTTCGTCCGGTCTTTTGTACACCGGTTCTCTGGCAGAGCAAGCGACCTCCAGACATTGCTAGAAGCCCCCTCTTTGTTGGCTCCCTTCGCCTAAACTTTTCCTCTTTTATATTTTTTTTGCTCTTTCTCGCCTCAGAGGTAGTTAGAGAAGTCCCCAAGAGCAGCCAATTTTCCCTTCCTTTCTTTCACAAGCCTCGGAGGGCGGAGGGCGATGTCTTCGTACTTTTAATTTTCTCTTTTAGGACTCTTCGGCTTGTCCTCTTCTCCCGTGCATGGCGAGGTGGCTTCGCTTGCCTGCCATCTCCTTTCATCGGAGATTGATGCAGACCGCAAATATTCCACTGCGGTGCTCCTGCATTTTCCCGTGTCGTGTTTCTCATACTTTTTTCTCTCTCCCCCCTGAAGAGTAAAGTGATATATAAAGAAGAACTTTTTTATTGTGGCGAGTTCAACATAATGGGTGTGAAGTTCTTTTCCAACTCGAACTAACCGAGGTTTTGACCAAATAAGACACCTCTCCGTCGAATGTTGTTTGACTACCGGTTTTCCCAAAAGGACCAGATAGTCCCTTCAGATATGTCTTGTGTTCTAGCCCTCTCTCCTCGCTTCCCTCGTAGACAGTGTGAAATAACGACCTCCCGTTGAGTTCCTAACCCAACTGATTTCTCTTCCTTAAGAATTTGCTGCCGAGCTTTCCTTTTTCCCACTAGTCCCAATATGCGCTTGATTAGCTTTCCCCCCGGCGATCACTATTTGGCAGCTTTTAGATTTCTGTCGAATTGTTTTTTGGTCTTTCCCTCTTCTTGGCTTATGTCACCTTTCTCCCGATCCGCGCGCAGTTATATGTGGGCGAAATATTTCGCCTGTTCGTCCTCGCCCCCCTGAGATATGGTTTTATAGAGGTTTAGTACTTGTCATGGCGCTTTTTTCGATTCCCTCTCTGGCCTGTCAGGCCCCTGCAAGTAAACTGAGTATTTCGAAGCGGGAGATTTACTTCACCCTCCTTGTTTTAGTCCTTCTTAGATCCTTTTCGAGGCTATCCCCACGTCGATGGGTTCTATGCCTTTTTTTCCCTTGTTTGTTCGTAAAGTTTCGTCCAGAGTGGGTTTCATGTCTGCTGTTCCCAGTGACGCCGTAGCGATTACCTAGATCAAATTGGCCAGCAGTTGAGTTCCTGCCAGTGACATTCCTTGGACGGAGCTAGAACTAATCTCTGCAGTCTATCCCCCCGGAGAGTTGATTTGTCTCAACATCTTCCTGAGCGTTGACAGTTCGATTTCTCTCTCTCCGTGACTTAAGAGACGAATGCAACGCCTTTCAAAAGCCTTCTTAGCGAGCGCCGACGCCATCCCTTTGCTCCTTTGAGCGAGTATTTCTACGGTCTTCCTCTTGAGCGATAATCCTTTTAGCAGACTCTGGAGATATTTCTCGACTCCAGCGGCCTCCCCTCTAATTGAGAGATCCTTCGATCTTCCCCGTTATAGTAGTTTTCCACTAATCCGTAAAGGCTTTGATGTGCGTTTTGGCCGCGATCGGATCCCAGCGGCTATGACTTCCCTCCTCATGTTCACCTTTCATCAAGCTCACCCCTCCCCTTAAGAAGTCTGGTTAGTTCATAGTTATCGCTCAGCCCTGTTACAAGGCCTGGCATTCACTGTCTTTCTTGCCCCTTCCATTTCTTCTCTTTGAGTCAGACTGCACTTGTCAATCTATCCATGATGTCGTGCAAACTCTCAGTTCATTCAACCCCCCTCCCAACGCCCCCCCCTTCCCAGAATGGTTCTCGTACGTTGCCCATTCAGATACAGCGTTTTTTTTAAACCCTGCCCCCAGAGTGACCCTCTCCCTTTTCCCGATCTATCAGGTCCCTTTTCCTTCCCTTCCCGGCCAGTCCTTCTCGGCCTTTCCAATGCTGTCGCATCCTTGAACAGGTCTGTACGAACCTTCGACCACAGGCTCCGTAGAACGGTGACCCCGTCTCTTTCCCGAGTCTCCCCTGCTGCGACCCAAGCATGACTCCCCAAATCTGTTCCGCGTCCCTAATCGGAATTGGTTCGACCTCCCTCTTCCGACTACTCAACCCTCGCATTTCTTATTCAGTTCTCGAACTTTTTCCTCCAGGGATTCCGTTTTTTCGGCACTGCTCCCCCCGCGAGCGGCGCTTGTGGATGTCAAGATCTTCTTTTGGACCTCTCTAGCAGCAGCAGTTTTTTTTTTATTGAACAGCCCCTTATTTTTGCGTAGTTTCCTGTTTTCACGCTACGGTTCTCTTCGCCCTCGATCTAGTCCAATCTCGAGAGGTGGACGGCTTCAGTCTTACACTTGTCTCGTACCTAACCATGCCTTAGGCTCTTTTTCTGTTCGGATTACCTTCCCCTCTCTTCTCGTGATCCCCGAATTCGTGAACCAGATTTTTTTTTACCCTCTGCGACGGCGACTTTATCTCACTGTCCGTGATGGTGTTTTCTTTTTGACAACCCCTTGACCCTCACCCAGCCACTGTTAGACAGCGACATGCGTAAACCGCCTTGTCTCTATGGGCGGTTTTCCTGAGAGCGTGATCCCGACGACCCCCCCCAGTTCTTTTTTTTTTGTACGCACCAACCTTCCCTTTCCTTTTAGTCGCTCCCCCTACCATCGATTCTTTCAGCAAGAGAGCTGTGACCCGCTCCCCCCGACCGACCAGCCCTTTAGTCTTTTTGTGAAAATGGTCGTTTTGTGTTTTCTTCCTAAGTATTGTCGACCTCCCTCCCTCCTCCCTCTCCTCGCCGTTGGAGGGCGATCCACCAAGTTGCTTAGGTTCGTCGCGACTTTCTGCCAGAAAACGTCAGTGCTGGCCGCCTACGCCAAGCCGCTTTGATCTCCCCTCTCGTTTTCTTTGGTTTTTCCGAGGTAAAATGGAGTTTCCCTCTATGTTCTTGAATTTCTCCCCCTGATTGTCCCAGACAAACCCATCTCATTTGCGCCCATACCTGCCTGTTTCCCACAGGCTGTTCAAACCGAATCTATGGTTCTCTTCGGCCCCGCCCCGAACTCGGGTCCCACAGGCTTTCGCTAGAGCCCCAATCGCTATGGAAACGATTTTTAGAAATCTGCGCCCTCTTCCTTACTCTTTTCCTCAATCTTTTTTTCTCTTGAGATTCTTTTTTTCATTTCGTCCTACAACTAGGTAAATATATCGTCTGATACTGGATTGAAAGCCCTTTTCCATGGTTCTGATTAGCTTTCTTGATTTTCCCCATAATTTCGTACGTTATTTTTTTTCCATGCGCTTCCTTTTTCCTTGAAAAATTCTTCCTGCCTCCTTTTTTCCGGAATCTTACATCTGCTCCGGGACAGCGCGTTTTTCAATCTGATTCTGTACTCGTCAACCTTCACGCTCCCGAAGCTCTTCAAGGCATTCCTTGTTTTCGGCTCCCCAGAATGATTTCTTGTCCTGAACTTCGCTTACCCCTTCTACGCCCCGAAGCCAATTGGTTGGAGGCGACCCCCAGCGCGCCTTCGTTTCCGTGTTCTGGCGATGTCTACCGTTTTCGGTTCGTTCGATCGCGCCTCCCTTCGCCACCCTCCCCCGGATGGAGGCTTCCTTTTTGGCCTTCTTTTAATACTCTAATAGAGAATGTGTTCTTTTGACCATTAGCAATGGAGAGTTTGGCGTAGTTCTTCCTTTATAGACCCGGCTATACTCTTTCTTCCCCCTCCCCTTTCTGTAGATAATTAGATTCCTTGCATGTCTGTTTTTCTGTTGTTTAGATCTTTAAATCTCCCTCAGAGTCCATCCATTCTGTTTTTTGCTTAACCCATCTGCTTGGTGCAGAATCTTCTTCCGAATTTTGTGTAAATCCCGCCCCCTCCCGCAGTTGAATGTGTGATGAGGTGACCAAGGTGTCTCCTTCATCTTCTCTTGGCTTTTCCCTAGATAGAGAGAGCAGTCGCACGGCTTCTCCCTGGATCTCCGGCCTTTCCAAGACTAAAGGTGTCCCCGTGTCTGGCGGACCAGGATCTCTTTTTCCTCTTTCTTTCTAGTTCCCCCCCATGCGTCCTTTGACGGTTTCCACCCGGTGTCCTCCTTTTATAGTAGAGTCCGGTCTTCCAAGCGATTTCTCGTTAGATGTTTCTGGAAACTGCGTTCAGAAAACCTCCGATTCTGTCTCCTCCTCTTCTATCCTGCTTGTTTTTGCGACAAAGTCTCCTTTCGAGCGTCACCTGTCCCCTGGTTCTTCAGGGGTACCTATTTACGGTTGGCATTAGATTTTTTTGGCGCCGGATTTCGAGTCAGGGCCCTTTCACCTTGCAGGCATAGTCTTCAGGGAAGATTCTTAAACCGTTCTCCTTCTTTCGAAGTTGAGCCGCGGATCGCCAGAAAGCGAGCCCCGGCTTTTTTGACTTGTGTGTTGGACCACTTTTGCGTGGAGTTCTCTTTCCCTACGTCTTGGACCTTTTTGCTCGCTTTTTTCTGCGCCGAGCCGATACTCATCTGGTGCCGATCAGGGATCCCGTCGGCCCCTTTACCCTTCCTTGACGCGAATGGAATGATGAAGGCATTCTGCCACCTGGGTTCTTTTTTTTCTGCTTACCCCCCCCTCTGTTTTTCTCTTTTGAAGCGCCGCGGCGCAAAGCTTGAAGGAGCCCTGGAAAGTCACTCCGTTTCCCGGCCTCCCGTTGCGATAGCGATGCTCGTGATCCCCCCTTGAGCTTTTTTCAAATGAAGAATGTCCTGGATTCTCCCAGGAGAGAATATTTACCCCTCCCCGGTTTGTGTTGCTTAGAGTTTTTCGAGTGGACCTCCCTCTTCCTCTTCTTTCGACGCTGCATCGAGCCGGCTCCTGAAGGTCATTGGTGGTGTCTTCTTTCGGTCCTACTTCTTCAACGGGGGAGATGAGTCTTTTAACAGTTTCTCCCCCCTTTTTTCCTCAACGCGCGTGTTCTCTTGTAGTCATTTTTTCCCCCCTTTTCGCGGACAGCCCCGGGACTGGCATTTCCCACGGAGCCCATTTAACCATTGCCTTATCGCGGCTGTATGTTTCCCCGCGCACCTTGAACACATCGAGACCCCGTCATTCCGTTCTTGTCCCACGCGCCATTTCCTCCACCCCCTTTCCCCCCCACTCCAGTCTTCCCGTTTCCGTGCGGATTACGATCTCCCTTTCACCAACTGCTACTCGCGCACCAAAGCGTGAAGGACACCCCTGCGTCTCATGCAGGGCCTTACTTCTCACTCGAGGGTCAGGAGGACTTAACAGTGAGCATGCCCCTTCTGTCGCCCCAGACCCTCTCTAGAAGTCATGTGACTCTCCCCTTTTATTCCTTCGTCGCCCGCGGATCTCAATCATGATGCTTAAAGCCCTTCCTTTGTTGTTCATTCCCTGCATCAGCCGTTCTTGACCCTCCTTTGAACTCGCCTCGGACTCTCTCCTCCCCTTCCCTCTCTCTCCCTCCCCTCCCGGGTTTCAAACAAAAAACACCAAAACTCAGCTGGCGTGTTGGTCACTCACTCCCCAGGAGACTGCTCCCCGGCGCTTTTATCCAGCGTTCTCTCCCCCTTCGCCCTTTGCTTCCCTTCTGGTCATCCGCTTGAGCGCCGATACCGATCTAGTAGTCCACAGGATCTAAGCTTATGTCCCTCTCTTTGCGTATAAACTCATTACCTCCCCAAAAGTGCAGCCTTTGAGTTTTTCGGATTTCCGGCTAGTGATCGTCACATCCTCCGCGCCACCATCCTTCTTCAGCTGTGATATCACTGTTTGACGCTTCGTCTTTCCGGCGACGAGACCATGACTCCCCACACTCGTTCTTCCCGCATGAAGGAGATTACGCCAAGGGGTGGTTGATTTTTTCCCTTTTTTCGTTCCTCTCCACTCTTCGATACCCAGGCAGATTAACGTCGACCACCCTATGAGCTTTTTTTCGATGCGAACCCCGTACTTTAGACTCCTTCGCACGAGTTCTACCCCTTCTCCCACAGATGGCGTTTAGGGTTTAGCGGCCGTGCCCAACGACCGAGGTTTTTTCGCCCCGACCCTTTCACACCCTTCTTCTTGCGATCTGGATTGAGAATCCTTCCAACCCCCATTTGGTTCGCCCGCCTTCGTCGAGGCCAGCTCAGAGGTGTTCTTTTGAAATAAGCTGCCTTGCTTTCTCCTTTCTTCTACGTCCTGGTCCTTGCGTGACTAGTTCCCTCGGCCACTGTGAAACTCCTTAAGTCCTACTTGATGGCTCTCTTTTTTTCCCCCTCCCCCCCTTTTCTTTCGCTGAGACCTTCCCGAGCTTTTCTCCCCCTCCCCACCTGCACATCGCAGAAACCATTCTGGTCGAGGGGCCCACGATTCCTAGTTACCAGTCAGGGCGACCCCCCAGTCCTTTTTCCCCCAAAGCTCTTTTCTTAGAGCCAGCCTCTTCCCTTCCTTTCTCCCAGGACATGCTCCACCCCTCTTCCTTCTTTCTCTTTTCCCTGTTGTTGTGAGATGAGTCCTCTAGGTCCTAAAATCCTTCCATTCTCTTTCTTTGCCACCGCTCGAAAAGCTTGGGTTCGTTTTTTTTCTGTTCCGACGCCTCTTCCTTTCATAATGTTGAACCTTTTCGTCGATGTTCGGGAGTTTCCCTGCAAATGCGATCGCGGTACTCAGACTTCCTTCTTTATCTCCCCCATCCTTTTTTCGGTGGAGAATCGTTTCCTTCTTTCAATGTTTTCTCATCTTTCCTTCCTTCATGAGCGAATCGCCTTCGGCATCTCCTTCTTTCTTTCTTGTAGAACCTATTGAAGTATGGACGAGCACGCAAATCATGTGCTCCCCGAAGCCCATTCAGAATTCTCCGCACAGCGCGGACGACGCGCTTCAGATGTTATGTGTTTTGACGCCCTCCCTAGGTTTTTTCTTCCCTCAGCCCCTACAATTTCCCGCTCCCACAAAGAAAGTCGGGGCTCATGGTTTCCTTTTTCCTCTTCCTCGCATCTCTTAGGTCGGGTCGCTGGCGACCCCATTCTTTTCTATTTTGTTCCTCTCAGGCGTCCCTTGACATCCTCGGGATTACCAAGAAGACAGGACCTCTCCGCACTTGAGGGTTAGACCTTCCTTTACGCTTTGACACGACTGGCCTTTGTTTTTTTGGGTTTCCCTCCCTCCACATCTCGCCTCTTCCCTTTTTAGCCTAGTAGCAGGTCTAACTTTATGGTGGTGCCGCGATCAATACTCCGCGTTTCCGTTTTAACGACACCGCGCCCCGCCTGACTCTTTTGCGTGAATCTGACCCCAATTTCCCCTAATCTTTCCCCTCCTCTATATGGCTTCCCTCTCTTTTCCTTCTTGATTTCACGGCTCGCGACATCATTTCCGCTTTGCAATTCCACCTGCTGCGGCCGCCTGAAGGCTAAGTCTTGGCCTTCGCTTTCTCCCAACCTTGTGCTTTTTCTTTTTCTTTTTTTTTTCACCGTCGAGCTTTGCGCTTTTTCCTTTCTCTCTTCTTGCGACTGGATTTTGTAGATCGTCATCGAGGCGTCGGCTCTGAAAACACCATTTCCTCTTCGCGAGAAGAGATTGATCTCCTGCTTTGTTGCAAGCCGGTCACTCCCCGCTTTCTTTCTGCTCGGACAGAGGTTTACCTTTTCCGTGCTGATGCCGCATCGTGGACTGCAGAAGCCGTCCCGCCTTAATTGGAATCTCGTCGGAGGGGATATGTCCCCCCCTCTTTTTCGTATAATTTTCTTTAATCGGATTTTTCCTCCGCAAGTCGCCCCCGAAATCTTGTGTGACATTGGTCGTTAAGTGGTTTTCCTGTGGCCTCTTCATGACTTCTCCTCATGTGCGCCAGGGTCTCGACGATAACTCAGCGCGCTAACATCTTCCGTCCCCAGGCAGTTCCTTCCCTTCCTTCTGGGAGCTCGTCATGGAAGATGAATCTACACGGAGGTTGCTTCTCCCCAGCTTTTTGAAAAGAGCTCCCCTTCTCTGCCTTGATCGACCTCACGCCATCAGACGGTCACATTTCCGTTTCTTTCGCTCAGCGCGCGTTCCCCTCAGAGCTCGGCCTTTTTCTCTCTCGGCCGCCTTCTCGGCAGAGA
>Ga0179591_1278432_pt1 | contig 11358 bp, 11 predicted proteins | sample CZOMad2_1_08_16f_FD_182891 | JGI IMG/M metagenome (GOLD analysis project Ga0179591, IMG submission 182891) | Vadose zone soil fungal communities from Angelo Coast Range Reserve, California, USA - CZOMad2_1_08_16fungal (PacBio error correction) | ecosystem: Environmental > Terrestrial > Soil >... | reverse complement strand
CTTGTGTCTAGGCTTACGCCCTCTTGTACTTATGCCCTCTGTAACTCTGAGATTTGACAGTTCTTCTCCTCGCAGTCCAGCTTTAACCCTCCCTTTTTCCATCAAGTCTCCTATCCCTCTGACACCCTCTTGATGATTTTGCCCACAATTGACCTCTCTGAAGTTCTTCAGTGAGCGGAAAGGCCTGACTTCCCTGACCAGAACAGCCGAACCTCCTCTTTATTTCTTCCTTGGCAGGTCTTCCCTTTTTTAAAGAAGATTCGTTGGCGGACAAACCTGCTGTCCCCCTCTTCTTTAAACTTCCCTCCCTTGAACTTACCCCACTTGACAACCCGGGTCCCCAATTACTTAAATCGTCTTTCGATTGTGGCGTTGGCTTTTTAAGGTTCCCCGAAGTCTGTGCTTTTCTTTGTGCTCGAATTTCCCAGTCTTTTACTTTCCTTTTTGCCGAATTTCCGAGATTCTTTGCCCTGTTTCTTTTTTCCCAACACTTTTCCTTGGAAGATTCAACAGCAAGCCCTACCTGCCATTTCTTGAGATTTGTGAACTTTTTTCATTGCCGGTGGCCTCCCTGATCTTTTTTCGCTCCTTTTTCTAGTCTGTCCTGCCGTCTTTTTCGATTTGAGCATTACCTTTATATTCCTCCTGCCCGGTCTCGAATTGACAGATTTACAACCTTCTTCGTATCCCATACTGTGTCTCGTGGTATTTCTCTACCCGCGAACCGCCTCCCTCCTTCCAGAATATCCCTTCCCCTCTTCTCCATTTTGATTCCTTACCCATAATTCTTCTTCTCTGCCGCCCCCATCGTATAGGGTTTGCCCTGAAGTTGATGAACCCATGTGTATAATCGCGGCCTAGGGTGTGCGTATTCCGGTTTTCTTTTTTTCGCCCCCCCCTTTTGACCCTTGCCAAAAACACCTCTTTTGAACGAACCCATCCCTGGTTGCCCTATCAAATTCCCTTTCCTCAATGCACAATCAAAGAGCCTTAGCCCCCCCAAAATTAGCTTCTCTCTCACATTTCCCCCGTCCAATTTAAGGGCAAGATTCCCCATTACTCTTCCAAAGTATTTTTCTAAGAAAGCCCAATTATGCCCCCCTTTCCTCCCCCTCTTACACCCCTCCCCCCGGTGGTTGCACGGATGAGACCGGTTCAAGCTTAATGGTAGATCTTGTTGCTGAGGGAGATTCCCTTGTCCCCTTTTTCAAACGGTGCCTTACCCCCCCACGCCTTTCCCCCAACGATTTCCCTAGCAAAGGGATCCTCCGCTTGCCCGCTGTGACGCCGGCCATGACGTTGAGATATCAAACTTTCTCTCACACTACCCCCCCCCTATCAGCCTATCCACTCCTCACGCCCTCCCATTCCCCGTTGCAAACCAACCACCCCTATCCCTCCCCGTGCCGCAAACTCACCCCATACCCCCCCTCCCCCCCCCCCCCCCTACCCCCCCACCTCCCTTCCGCTCTCCCGCGCCCCCCTTCTCTGGTCCTGGCGGCCCACAAGCCTGTGGCCTTACTCGACCTCCGCCACAGTAAGCGCGAGTGGTCTGTTTATTCCGCGATTTATCCCCTCCCCGGTGGCCTCTCTCCAAGGCAGCACATAGGTTTCCCTTTCGTGACGGTTTTCTTCTCACGTGGCAGACAAAGTCCTCTCCGACATTTCGGCCGCAGGAGCCCGTTTTTTCTTTTTTTGATTCGACACAAGCCCAATCAGAACGGGGCTCAGCGGAAGCACCCGGTCCCATCTTGAATTTTCAAAGTCTTGCCTTTCTGAGGTCCAAAGGGGACGATTTGGCACATTTTTTCTTTTGTCTTAGGCAACGTTTTTTGAAAAGAAAACCCCTTTCAGTTATTTAGGACGCATCACACCTAATAGACTCCAAAAATTTGACGTGTCCCGGAGTTTTGAGAAGAACTCCCCCCCTCGATTGGGAGGCGGGGTTGTGGGTGGGGGGCATAGTGCCTCTACTCGATGCGACATAGGTTCAAGCCCCTGACTAGACCATGCAACGATATATGACACCATGCGTGACCCCCCCCCTTTCGCTCTTTTCTCTGCATGGCACTTCGTCCTCTCCTTACCATAAAGTTCCGAGTGAACACGCTCTGCAAGAAAGGACGTAATAAATCCCTCCCTTTCGTGCTCTGGAAAGTTGAGAAGTCAAACTTTTCGGGAGGTCGGACCAAAGCCAACCCCACGCCGCTGACTCCACCTCGGTCAGCCTCAACATACTCCCCCCTCTCCCGTTGCCGTTCTCTCACCGCCCTCCCCTCCCCTCGCAAAGATGTCTCCTCTACTCTACCCTTAAAACCATTTCCTTTTCTGAAAAGCGGTGGACCACTCCCCCACTATATCCTTAAGACTCTTCTCACACGCTCTCGAAGATCTTTCTTCCCCCTCTGAAGTCCTTGCAAACACCTCGCCAGATTTAATAATTCTTTTACCGCCCGAAAATAACTTCGCTTGGCAGATGCATACCTTCTATTCCTCCACCCTTCCGACGGCTCTGCCCTCGTCCTTCGAACCCCCCAAAATTTTTCCTTTTCTTCTAATCTCCCCTTTTTGATTTGAGAGAGCTCGTTTTGTTCAGCATGTGTTCACGTTTGGGTGCGGGGAGTCAGGTCAGGAACGGTCTTGTTGTTCTCTCCTCTCCCTTCTGTTCCTGCGTGTATGTCCCGTGAAGGTGGTCCCTTAAAATTCGGTAGAGATTTATGAACACTTTTTCCCTTGATGAACCCCCAGTGAGCCACCTTACTAAGATTTGTGATTCTCCTCGATCTTGGGCTGATCGGTTTGTTTATTATTCCATAGGGCTGGGAATAACTAAGGTTTAAGTAGAATTCCTTCCAATTTGTCCGGGGAGGTTTCTAGGCATGGAGAGTTTGCGCTTGGTTCTTGACGCAGTTATTCATGCGAGTTTTTTTTCTTTGGCAGACCTACGCCATTCCCCCTTCTTCCTCCCACCTGGTCCGAGGATAGCCCCCTTCCCTGGACTCTTATGCGCCTTTCTTGGCCGGTTTTTTTGCCGGACTCTGACCTGTCGACTCTGCTTCGTCTCGGCCTTGGAACGAATGGCGTGCCTATTGTGTGAAGATCGTTGCTTATGTTAGTCTGTCCGCCCCCGGTGACCCAATTCGACAGCGGCCTCGGCCTAAACAAACAACTCCCCCCCCATCGAGGGGGAGGATTCTTCTCTTCTCCCCCCCCTCTAGGTGGAGTCGATTTTGGGTGGTTCCGCCCCGTTTTTTTTGACTCCTTTACAATTTTTTTCGTGTACTCGTTAGACCGAAAGCGAAACCCTTGCCTTCCCAGACGCCCCTTTACTCTTCGGGTGGAATTTTCTGTTCTTTGGTTCTTTCGCTTCGCCCCAGTGGCTTTGGTCAGTGTGCCTACAGCAACGTACCCGCCAGGCTGTTTTTCCGGCGAGTTCGGCTTGGCTGGGTTTTCCCCCCCTCCTTCCTGCCTGACTTCTTAAGCCGTCAGACTCGAAGAGTGGCCGTTCAGGCGCGCATTTTCATTGAGCCTCTGAACCCCACGACCTCCCGGGAACGATGCGAGGACCTTGTTGCTTGTGAGTCTAGTAGGTCAATAGGGCGCCCATTCTCGACCCCTTTCGACGTCCCACTCTTCTGGCCTGAGTCACCCGAGGACTGATATCCCCCTGCGTAGTAGCTTTAGTGACGGCGTTGGGGGGCCGCCCCGTTTTCCCCTTGCAGGGACTATATACTTCTCAACCCCCAGCTACGCCTAACGCTGACCTTTTGGACTCCATCCTGTTTCCTCCGGTGGTTGTTCCGCGCTTTGTCCCTTCCAAGTACTTTGAGGAAAAGAGGTGAGAAGTAGGTTCGGTCTTCCTGCTTTTCTTGAGGAGTCCTGAGAAGGCTTGTTGGAGACCTCCGTTAATTTCTTTGCGAGAGTGGATACGGGCTTTTTTTTTAACCCAGGTGGTGGCATGCCATGGGGTCTCCCCCCCCCCCCCGGCTCGCACCCTCCCCTTTCGCGCTTATACACTCTTGCATCCGTATCGGTAAAGAGCTCCCTGAGAAGGATTGGCTCCCCCTAATGCCGGACAATTCATTTTGCTTCCCCCTTGAGGTACCTTGAGCTTCGTTTTTCTTTCGTAGTCGCGCTGGGTTCCCGCTGGCGATTTCATCGTCCCTCTTCCCCTCATCCCGGTAGGACCCTATATCCAGCCCCCCCCCCCTTTTGTGAATAGGGAAAGTTGGCCACCTGGTCTTGCGCATATCTGCGGGGCCGGTTCACCTCTGACCCTCTTTCCCCACCTTGCCATCGCGGCCACAGACCTTTTCCTCTCGTCTTCGACAATGCCGGGCGGCATAGTCCATTAAATGCCCCAAACATCTCTTCCCCGGTTTGAGTGTGAAGCTCGATCTTTGCTTCTCTGGCAGAGTTCTCCAGAAGGGTTGTGCGAAGATCAGAAATTCCAATTCCCTCCCCGTCATTGCCCGAGAATGTGCATTCGACGTCTTCGAAAGAAAAGGACCCTCAGGTGGACCCGTACACGACAACGACTGGAGACATTGTCCTTCCTTTTAGTCTTGGTCCGTTGGTAAATGGAACTTTCGATTATGGTCGAGGTCGCAGCTTCCCAGCGGGGTGCCGACAGCCACTCCTCCCCCGGTCCCCTCGTGTTCACCTTTCTCCTGCCCGGACCGACAGACCGTTCGGGCGGTCCGTTGAACCTGGCAAGCCTTTCCAGGCTGTCGACTTCCCTGCCGCCTGTTTCACGCGGCTTTCCCTTTTCGGGCAGCCTCAACTTTGGATGGGCAATCGTCTCTGGCGATGCAAACCGGAAGCTGTTCCCCTTCTTGGCGGCACTAAGCTCGAGGGCACTGTCGTTTTCGACGCCAATCGGTGCGTATTTCTGCACCCCTTTCTTTTCCTCCTCTCATTGTTGGTTTTTGATCTTATGTGCTCTGTCTACGACCGAAGCTTCTAATTTTTCGCGTTGCCCTCCTTTGCGCTTTCCCCCCGTCGACCAGATTGCCGCCAACCCCGGACTCCAGGTAATAAATCCTCCTCTTCGATGACATCACTTGCTTCTTCCCTAAACTTTTCCCGCGAGTTTTCCGGTCGTGCAGTGCAGCGGGAAGCGATCGGATTGACCCCTTTCCCCGAAAGTCAAAGGACGACTCCTCATTCTTCCTATTTAAGGGTCTTTTCAGTTTCACGGCAGATGGCTGGGAAAACCCCGATGGCCTCTTCTTCATCTACATAATCTCCCGTGCACATTGAACAACTTGAACCGCCGAGGAGAAAACATTCTTCCCCCCATCTCCTGACTTGGAGGTTCCCCAGGTATTCAAGCTGGGCTGGGCCTTGCTGCGCTTTTTGGCATTCCCGTTAGGCTTTCTCAACCATTTAGACTTTTTTTCAGGGTTTTTCCTGCACGAACCGTCTGTCTCCCGACCCGCTCCTGGAGCAGCGGAAAAGTTTACTCCGTTAGGTAGCGTACTTTCTTTTTGAGCACTGCTCCTTTTCCGACCGCGGGCCTCGATGGCAAGGTTGGGAATGATCGATAATGGCCCGGGAGTATAAGTTTTTTTTTCTCCAGCGTTCGCGTGGACTCTTTCCACCCCTGATTCCTTCACGGTCGCCGGTTTGATGAACCCTAGGGCGGGACGCTGATAGACGTGCCCCCGCGCGACGAGAGATAACAAGGAAGTTAGCTTTCCGCCTTCTTACCTCATTTGGCTATTAGAGAAACTCCGTATTTCGTTTGCCTCTTGCTTCTTTCTGCACAGTGATAAGCGCGCCCTTCGGGTGCTCTGACGGGTTCACCCTGGAATGCACCAACCTTTATGACTCCCAATAAAGGTGAATATACACCCTCCCGACCCCAATGCCCCAAGATGTGCCTTCACTCTCTTTCCACCCCAGCGCTTTTTCTTCCACTGGCCACTTTCAGTGAAGTGCACAGCAGGAAATACGGATAAAATGTTTGTCCCGCCACAAAATCTCCAAGACGGCACTCCCCCCCTTTGTTTGCCCAGGTGCGTACAAGGGTCAAGCGTTGACTGGATCGCTTTGCTGGGGCTCCCCTGTACGTGTAAACGGGGCTTACCACCCAACTCGGAAAATCACTCTTAGTTTGCCCTCGCCAAGGGCCTCGCTGGCCGCGGGTCGAAGGCCTCTCTCCTTTGATCGTTCCAACAAGGTCCTAGAAGGGCTTCCAACTAGGATCCTTACCGCCACCTCACCACCTCGGCGATGGTCGTGTGGATTTCAGTTCCAATGCCTTTGAGTTCCTGAACGGACCACTATTGACCTTCATGGGCCTCTTGACGTCCTTCCCGGCATCGAAAGTGTTGACCGCCACAGTCAGCACAGGAACATTTAGCAGGCGCCTGGGCCGTTACGTCGATAAAAACCCCAGCCTCTTTTGCTGGTCCTCAGTTTTTCTGAACCTTCCCAGTCGCTGCTCCCCCTGCGCCTTCTTTCCCTTTTTTAGTTTCTCGGCGACAAGAGTCCCAAGAACCCCTTTGATTAGTTCGAAATAACCCACTCGCCTCCCTCCTTTTGAGTGACCTGGGATCGCAGCCCTCCCCTCTGATGTTTCGTGTGTTGTGGTTTCCTTGGAGCGACTGCGATGAGAATAGTTAAAGAATGTACAGATCCCCCGCCCAAAGTCCCTCCCCTGAGTGTCCCCAACGCCTCGCAGCTTTCCTCGTCCGGCCTCATTAAGCTGCGAGTATTTCCCACAGGTACTTTGTAGTAAAGATATGGTCCCATAAAGGCCCACGCTTCCGCATTTCCCTTCCCCTTCCAAGGTTGCTCCTTCCCTCGGCGTGATTTCTTCACGCACTGAGCGAAGTTGATGGTGCGAAACACGAATTCTTACTGCTAGCACAGCCTTAGCGCCCCCCTTGCCGTTCCTCGCATTCGCCTTCAACCCTTCCTGTTATCCATTTCCAGAGGGCCTATAAACAACCGATAAAGCAAGTGTTTGCCCTCTAGTTTTTTTTCACAGGTAGAGATTTTTTTTTTCAAATTTCAGCAGACTTTCCCTTAACTCGTCGACCACCCCCCTATTCCCTTAATTTCTTTCCGCCCCCCCACTGAACATCCCGCATTTTAACATCCGGCGCTAATCGCAGAAAAGTCTCCCAGGTGCCGACTTGCTGAAATAGTAGCCTACCCCATCTACTTTCTTTTTCCCCCCTCCTCCTGTTTTTTTTTTTTTCGCGTGAGCAGTCCTCTCGCGCCTCCTCCTTCTTCTCTGTCTGTTCTTCCCGGTCTTGAATCTTGCCTCTGAGTTCCTGGGTCAGTTTTTTTTTTTTATCCATTTAAACGGTCTCGATTTACGGAACTTCGACAGTTTTCAGCAACATCTGCCTCCTTCCCCTTTTGTCTGATACTCTCCGTCGGTTTTATGGCTTTTCTCTGCCCCTTTCTTTTCTTTCCCCTGTCCTTGACGTCGTCCTCCAGCTTGTTTGACTTTCTTCGGTGGAGAGCATTAATTCGTTTTTTGCCTCGACAGCGTTCTTTCCTGCGTTGTTTTTAGGCCGACTCCCCCTCGCCTTCCCTTCTACCTCGCTGATCTACCTTTTTATGACTCCCTTTTTTTGCAGAGCGTTTTCTATCCCTAGAGCGCGCTCGCTACTGAATGAGACTAATCATCTTTTTTTACTGCCCAGTGTGTCTTAGATCGTTTGTTTCTTTTCTCTTTTCTTCATTATTCTCTCGTGACTATCCCCCACCCCCCCCCTCCCCCCAACAGGGGGAGGGATTTTTAATGCCAGTCCAATCGAGGGGTAGGCGAGTGGGGGTTGTGATGTCTCCGTCCCTTTCTTCCCCGCAAGGTTTCACGTGACGAAAGACCCGCAAAAGGGCCCCAAGAATTTGAATATTGTTCATTTTCGGCCTGCTTTCTTTAGACCAGTGTCTTTTTTATTTCTCCCAACCCTTCACCGACGCCGCTCCTGAGTCCTCTTGTGCTCCGTCCACTAACCAAGAATGTCTCCCTTTCCCTGGCTAACTTGATCGCCGTCCGTTCCCTCTCCTTCCGACACCCCCCCCAGAGCCTTGTTGAACGTGAGATCTGGGTTCCCCCCTCTTTTCACGCCCCTTCTCGACCTTTTTTGCTCTCCCCTCTCCTTCCTTTCTCGGCTTCCCGACCCTGTAGATGGTTTTGAGATCTTCTACGGGCGTGGGTGGTGAAGACAGTGTACACGTTCCATTTCCAGCTCTTCCCTCTCACCCCCCCGACGGAGCCCAGTACCTTCTGTCCCCTCCTCCCTTTCCCCACCGCTGGCGTTTTTTCCGATCGCGAATTGTAAGAGTGATTGATGGAAGAGGTATATTTCCGCCACTTGAAATGACGTTGCCCTTTATCTCGAAGCGCCTTTGGCGCCGCTCTTTCCTTCCCCCTTTTTTACTTTTCCTCTTACCTTAGGGTGCTTTTTCCCCTAAGGTGGTTGGGCCCGGGTATAAACCCCCGGAATGAAAAACGAATTTTTGAGATTTCTTTTTCCCTTGCCGCTTGCAAGATGAGCCCCCCTATCCTGTCTTTCCCTCCTAGACCAATGATTGGAGTCACGGTGCTGATGGGGATCTTATATGTGATGAGGGACTCTCGATCATCTTCCCGCTCGTCATCACTTCGACCTCCCTTCTAAGGCAGAGGTATGGAGGACGGGCAGCGTCCAGGGCTTTCGTACCCCATCTCCCCCCTTCCCCTTGCCATGCCCTTGAACTTCCGTCGCGCTCTACCCCCCGGGCCTTGAAAGGCAAAGGAAAGCAACAGCCAGTTGGTCGGAGATGTTTTTTTCCTCTGTCCCTTTCCCCAGCGTTCTAGATCTCCCTGCTGAGACCCCTTTTCATCACCCTAATCGGCATGACGCTACTTTTCATCGCGACTTCGCAAGCCCCTTCAATTTTTTCCTTCAACAGCACCACGTAAATTTACCGTAGCCGGAAGATCGGCGTGTTTCATTTGGGAAAGTAGATTCTGTCCCCCTATTTTCGTGGGCCAGCTTGCCCTCCACCTCCACAACGAAAGCCAGTTTCTCGACGCTCCCAAATTCGTCGTTCGAGGTTGTTGAAAGCAAGTTCGGGCTGGCGTCACTGCCGACGGCCAGCGCGGCATGTGTTGCGCACATTTAGCTTATCTTGACGACCTTTATTTTTCCGAGTAGGCGTCGGCCCGCCCGGCAAACTTTTCCGGTAGCCTTCACTTAGGTCGTAGCCTGGCCCCTTTATCTTATTTTATCAATATGGTTTGTTGAGAGAGCTGTGTTCTCTGCTCGCTGGGCCGTCGAACGACTGAGGGCAAGTCTTTTCCGGCCTCCCCCGCCCTGTGAACGACAGCCGTTCAGAGACGCTGACCCAATCCCCCTCTTCTGTCGGCCGAACCCCGATTGTCCAGTGGACAGCTGACTTTCTTGCTGCATTACCGAACCGTCTGAACGGAGCTCACCCTTCTTCATTTAGTATCTGGCTGGGGCAAAAGCTGGCCCTGAGGCTGTGCATCCCTAAACTCTCCATTTCCCCAACTTACACCAGGCCCCCATCATTACCTTGCGAGCTGGTGGCCCCGTTTTTACGGTTTCCTGCCTGTGGCTTTTTCCTTGCTGCGCCCGTATCCACGTCCTTCAGTCGTGTGTACCTTTCGTCCCACACGAACCTGATGATTCTATTCCAAGGAGCAGAAACAGACCGACGCCATGACTGATGAGAGTGCATAGGCGTTCAATCAAGGATCGTTGCCGTTTTTCTCTCCAGTCTTGGAAGCTTCCCCACTGTTGGGGAATTCCTTTAGTTTAGAAGATCCGCCGGTCGGCTGGAACGGGTCCACCACCGATCGCGAGATAAGTTCGACGTTTTCTTGAAAGAGTGTCTCCGATAAAGTTTCGCGCCCAGGGCCTTTTTCACAGTTCGCCCATACTGTCTCCAGACTTCCGTATCATCTCCTCCACCCATTTCCCCTTGGGCGCATATACTTGCTCAGTGTCTACTAGCGACATTAGGGTGGCTTTCCCCCTGGGTTTCTGCCCCCCCCCACATGGATCCCACACATTTATGAACTACTCTGTGAACTACACAGGCCCCGATGCTCCCCCCAGCTTTAGAAAAAATAGCTTCTTATCCTCCCTGCCACGTTGCCGGGGTCAACGGGGGTGTGGGGAATTTTGCGGACCAATACGGTAACAGGACTCGAAACCTTCTGCCCCCCAATTTTTTCGCTTTTACCTCCCTCTTTTCTCCCCAGGATTGTTTTATTGTGGGGGTCAAGCGTTACCTGTTTAGCCTTTTGTGATGTCTAGTACATGTTCGGTAAAACGGAACCCCCTCCCCCTTTTCCCACAGACGATTGAATCCCAGGGTTCTCCTCTCCCGCGTTGTCCTAAGGCCTCTTTCTTTTTTTTTTTCCTTTTGACTTCGTCCAAGGAAGGGTTCTTAACTGGGCGCCCTCACATCTAGTCGGTCCTGTGGATTTCAGCGTGCATCAATGAATGTTCTCTCCTAAAGGACCCCCCCCCTTTTTTTCCCAGGACCTTTGAAGCAGTTCCTTTCACGAAATGGCCCCCCAAATTCCCTCTCCCCCGGGAAAATCCTCGGCGCAGGAGCACTTGGCCGTTCTTGGAGGGAGACAAGCACTTTTAGAAGTTCTCGCAGCCTTCACCTTCCCCCCCAGTCGATGATCCCCCCTTTTGCTCTCTTGCTCGGGACCTTTTTATAGGGTCTTCGTTTCCCCCCGAGGACAGACATTGTTTTGGCCCCACCCCACCCCGCCTACCCATTCCGCGGGTTTGAACTCCGGCTCGATCCCCCTCCCCTGCTGGGAGGGTTTGGTTGGTGGATAGTCCGAGAATTAGCTCCTCTTTCCCTCATTCCCGACTCCTTTTGAAAAAGCTTTCGAAACACTGCTTTGCCCCCCCCAACTCCTTCGCTGAGTTCGCGTTTCCAGTTGCTGAACGTGCTGAGAGTGAAAGTTTTCTGGTAGAAAACCCTCCGGCCTCCCTTCTTTCATAAGCTCCTCCTGTGACGAGACCTCCCCTGTTGCAGACGGACCTTTCTTTAGGTCGGCCAGACCAACCCTCCCTGCTGTGACTGACCTCTTTCTACGACAAACAACCACGAGACGGTCCTTCTTCTCCCCAATAGCCCGCCCCCCTCCCTTTTTCGGCCAGACGATAGACGTAACCCCTTCAGGTTTCTTCCCCAGCCCGTTTCCAATCACACTCTCCTGAAAGCAGTCTCCTGGCGAGCAATCTTCGCCTATCTTGCTTTTTTACCCTGGCGCTAAGGTTCCTTGACCTCCGATCCCTCTTTTTTCCCCATATTTCACGCAACTGAAAATTTACAGAAGGAAACCCACCCCGGGACCGG
>Ga0179591_1263797_pt1 | contig 11358 bp, 10 predicted proteins | sample CZOMad2_1_08_16f_FD_182891 | JGI IMG/M metagenome (GOLD analysis project Ga0179591, IMG submission 182891) | Vadose zone soil fungal communities from Angelo Coast Range Reserve, California, USA - CZOMad2_1_08_16fungal (PacBio error correction) | ecosystem: Environmental > Terrestrial > Soil >... | reverse complement strand
CTCACTTTTAAGAGAGCCAGCATTTTTCGGATCTCTTCTTCCTTCTTTCCGCTACCCCCCAGTACCACACCAGCCCCCCCCCACTCGCGCGTCAAACTCCCTGAAAGAGAAGGATACCTTCTTTCCATAGACTTTCCCCCTTTCTCCCGCCCAATTCGACCCTGATTGGCCAGTCCTTTCCACTAGCCCCTCTATGGATAATGATGTTCATCCGAGTGCATATTTTCTCCCCCAGCATACCAGTTATTCCGTGGTATACGTTCCCACATCCCGTTGGGTCGTACCCCCCCGCGCCAGCTTTCTAAGACGAGGTTAGTTATGGTCTCCCCCCCTAGGCGAGCCTTTCTTAGTATTTTTTTTTTTTTTCCTAATGAGAGCTACAGGCCAGCCCCTACTCGCTCCCGCCGGCCCTTTTTTCTCAGAACGGGCGTAGATGCTCTCCAGGCCACCGTTAAAGAGACCTCCCTTCCAAGTGCTCCCTGCGTGCGTAACCCGAACTGCCTCAGAGCGCTTACCCCTGTGGCATGCCCCCCTTGGAAGCAGGGGTTTAGGATCTTATAGAAACCGGTTTCCCCTAACCGTCATGGATTTTGGTCCCCTTGTCGACTTCCCCCAACCCCGATGATTTTGCACGCATTCACAGTCAAGATAGAGGTGGTTTCTTCGCTGTTTTCAGGACGTCAAATTCAGATTAAAAAATTTTTTTCCCTTTCCGGGATGACTTTTCCCCCCTCACCAAGCCCCTTCCTCCCGCCCAAGGCCGATCCCTACTACGCGACTCCTATCTGGAAACTTTGGTGTTCTGGGTTTCGCCCTCTCCTAGGATCCGTTAATCCCTTTCTCATCTCCGACAAGACTTGTCGTGCCAGTTAGTTGACCTTCCTCTCAGGGTCTTTCCAGCCCCCGCGAACCTGCAAGCAGGTCGTCATGTCCGGGCGACCCTTTGAAAGTATAGGTTTCCTGTCTAGTGAACCTTTTCCTTTATCCCCCCTGCACAAGAGGATAGTTGCTTCCGTTTCCTCGTCGTGGAAATCGGAAATTCCTGATCTGAATCCTCCCTAGAGCCCTCCACTTGGCGATGACTTTACGTACTCTTGGACCCCTCTATCTTGGTGTCTGGAGTCTTTTCCCTTCTCAGTGCCCCAGGGCCGTAATCGCCCTTAACCCCCTTGATTAGTTGGCACTCTTTTTTTATCGTCCTTGTTGCCTTATAGGCCCCCCCTTGTCACCAAACTATTGATGACATCGACTTACGGGCCATCCGTTTGGCGACTTCTTCCGCATAGATTTTTCCACCGATCGGATAATTTTCCCACTGATACCATGGTTTGCCGTAGAATGCTCCTGAGAGCTACCCCTCTCCCCCGGCTGGACCGGCGTCCCTCTCGAGCCTAAGATCCCTACCTCCGCAAGGCACACGCGCCAATCATTCTTCTTTTCTCTAATTGCCCCATGCACCGCTTGCCCCCTCGTGGTTGTTGTCAGAGTTGATTTCCTCCTCTATGAGAACGTGCTTTTTGACCTGAAGAACTCCCTGTGCCCCTCTATGCCGTAATAACTGTACTCTTCCCCTTTTTTCTTCCGGGGTTCGAGTTTCTCTTCGCATTTTCTCAGGAGCAGCTATTTTCTCTTCCTTCGATACCTTGCGAGGAGTCAACGCTCTCCCCTCTATTAAGGTTTATCATTTTTCTTTCGCTGGGTCGTTAGGGCCCCCTTGTCATTCGGCGGAACCCTTTGCCCCACCTCAAGCCGTTCCTATCTATTTATCTCGGACGAGCTGCGGTCTCATTTTCCCTTCCTTGCGCCGTAGAGGATGCTCCCCTTCCGAGGGCCGTTGACCCTCCCTTTCTTCGACCAGTACTAGATTCCACACCCTTGTCATTGTAGGCGTGCAGACCCGATTGCACCCAATTGAATAAGTCGTAACCGGGGATGGTAGTTCCGTCCTTTGCATGATCTTTCTGCAACCTCCGAGAAAACCTGACCATTTTCTTGGTCCATGAGGGATTTTCGGATAGGCATTGCTTTTAACTCTTCCTCCACTGCTTTGTTCAAGAGCTGATGGACGGGACGATGCTTGTTTGTCTGTTTTTTTTTGACGGTAAAAAGGCTTCCTCGGCCCGTTTCATCCTTTAGCTTGCCACTTTTTATAGAAATGCACCTTCGAAGATGCTGATCTTCCCTCTTGGTTCTTCTTATCAATTCTCCCCTCGGTTCCTTCAGGAATCTCTATCCTTCCTTCTAGCCTTCTGATGGCAGAAACCCCCCCTGAGCGTGCGTTTTTCCCATTTCTCTAGGTGTGCGTGCCTTTACTTTCCCAGTGCGTCCTCACATCAGAATGACAAGGACGCGAGGGGGCCCCCTTCCAGATGAGTAGATGATGTTTCCGTCTCCCTTCTCCCCCGAACCCAGTTAATATTTCTCTCCAGGAGTGGCTGCCTGGGATCGAACCGTGAACAACCCTTCTGTGGTCCCAACCGCTTTTTAGAGAGGGTTACCGTGAGCCCCTGCAACTCCTGGTCGAGGCTTATAGTCCTACGGGTATCTTGGTCGTCGAAAGCATTCGTTCGTAATCTGGGCAGGTCGACGTTAGTGGCTGGTCACGCCTATCAGACTATTATAACTAACGAGGTGGATCGTCTTCCTGTTCAGGAGTCTTTCTAAGGATTTCTTAATCCTCGCCCGTTCGTGCCTTCTTTGTGGGCAACATCCCTTATTGCCGCGGTCATTGTCACGCAGGAGGGAAAAACAACAAGTTCTCCCCCTCGGAATATTCACTTTTCCTTCCCCCCTCGAGCCCTGTTTTCAGTTACGCATTTGTCGTGTTGGCCGCGCCGGTGACCTTCCATTGTGATCTGCTTTCCCTTGAGCTTGAGTTTCATCTTCTAGCGATTTCCTTCGCGCGACCAAGATCGCGACTTTGACGTGAAGAGAGACCTCCCGACTTTGCCCAGTAAACGGCCCTCTCCTTTCCTTATCCTGAGCAAATCGGCATCTTTCTATTCTCCAGCGTGCCGTTTGGGAGTCCTCTTTTCTCTCTCCTGTCCCCGCGCGGGCCCCCGATCTAGGTACCACCCTTCCCTTTCCGAGCCGAGACGCTCTTTTTCTCCCCCCCTCCCAAGGGACCACCGGTGCCCCCCTCAGAAGTGTTCCTTTTGGGTTATTCCTCGACTTGCGCGAGACTTTAGCTTCGGCCCGGCCTGCGCTCCCTTGTCTGATTTGAGCCTCGGGCTTTTTCCCCCTCCTCCAAGTGCCAAGTCCTGTCTCTATCCATCAACGACTACGTTTGTCTGACCAGCCCTCGAATGTTTGGTTTAGGGAGAGGGTTGTTCCCCCTTCTTTTTCAGGCCCTCAGATTAGAGATGTTTTCGCGAAGCGTTGGGTCCTACCGCCACTTATCTTATTTTCCCTGATATATTCTTTCCTCCTTTCCCCCTTTTGGGGGGTACTCTACGACCCATCTAGCTCTTCCGCTCAGATGGCTCGGAAAGTTTTTATTTTGGGTACGCACAAGCTTTAAGCAGGAAAGAGTTTCCGCTCCCTCACCACGCTCGCCTTGCCTCTCCCTCTTTTGCGAACTTCCTCTCCCCTTTGCCTTCCCTCCCTCCACTTTCCTTCCCGTTACAATGACTACCCTTTATTTGCCGGCCGGAGAAGCGTTTTGACTCCTTCATAGGGACTCGACGGATATATTTTCCTCTTCAGGAACGAGCGATAGTGGGCAGGGTCTCGTCTTCTTGCGTCTTTTTGTTCGATGTTGTTCAGACTTCTCATATCTTTTAATACCTACCTCCGTTTGTGATGAAAAAAATTCAACCCTCCCCTCCCCCCCCCCCGAAAATTCCTCGCTTTCCCCCTGACCCCTTGTCCGCTTGATCTAGCCCTCTTTCATGCTCGTCTACCCACACTTGTCCTCCCCCTGTTTTGCCTTCAAGAACCCCCCCCCCCCTTTGCCCCCCCTTAACTCCCGGTTCGTGCGTCAGTCCTTTTTTCTTCCTAATTCGCGCTTCGCGCCTCATTCCCCACAGGGTTTTGGAAGAGAAAAAAGTTTTTCCTTTGGGTTCAAACGAACAATTAAGAAGTGTAGATTCCCCCTCTTGCGTCGCGATTTTCTGCCTCTCTCCCCCTCTCCCCACCTTGCAGTAGAGGCCTTTCTTTTCTTTGTAGAATACCGTTAGATTTTTCCCCGGGAAGCAACTTTCCTTTCCTTGTAGCCCCGTACGCCCCTCGGTCACATCCCTAACAAACGAGCTGCACTCCTTCTTCACGTAGTCGTTGACCTTTTTTAGAGATGCAAGAAGGATTTCCGTTTTGCCTCTTGGTCTCCCCCCTAGGGGTCACAGCCGCGGACCCGGGCACGATTGCAAAGCGCAGTGAAGCCTTTTCCTTTGTCCATCGAAGTAACTTCGCACCGCCTTGCAGACATTCCCAATTTTCGGGATGGGGACCACGAGTCCAGTGTACTCGGTTCCACGCGTCTCCCCCCTTTTGCAGAACCTCTCGGCAGTAGATCGGCCCGACCTCTTTTCCTTTTTAAAGGTCCGCTCACATCCAAATCGCCAACATCGGCCAGCAGTTCATTTCTCGTTTCGTTCTAGCCACTTATTAAAATATGAGCTCTCGAGTGATGTCTGCTCTTCCCTTCCCCCCGTTAAGAGATTTAAGGCTATCCATTCGGCGCCGCCTCGCCCCCCCAGCTATCCGCCTAAATTCCCCAAGATGACGGCCCCTCCTTAGAACTCACCTTCCCTAAGGAAAGCCAGGCGATAGCCCGTGTTAATCGGATATGGAGCACTTTGCAGGCCAGGCCTCCCCTGAGGCTCTCCCCCTTTTCCTCAGACGAGTTGTCACCCCTCACCAGGAGAGACTCGCGTCGTACTCGTCTCGCAGCCCCCCTGCACCCTTTCAGGAGATAGCTGATATGCCTTCCCCAGGACCTATCTCCCCCGATACCAAGTTCGCTACGTCCTCTTTTCTTTCCCTAGAGACGAAGTTTGTTGTCCTTATACAGCTCAGCTGTTCTCTTCAGCCGACACCCTCCCCCTAGGGTTGTTGGTGGTGCTATGTACTTCTGCGCCCGCCCACGGATTGCGCTCGTTTCCCTTCATTTTCTTCCTACTGAGTAATGACCCCGACCTTCCGTAGTTTCCGAAACCTCGCGTCCTTTTCTTCGTGCGGCCCACTTGAACACTCCCTGAAAAAGATTGCGTCCCCAAGATTTTTACTCGTCCTCAGCCTAAACAGCTTCCCCTCCCCTCAAGTAGGCGCCGCACTGTCCTCTCTCTGAAGGGCAGCTCCCGTTTTATGATTCTTCCTTTGTAGCCTAAATGCTCACTAAGATCCTCCCCTCCCCTTGATTTCCTCTTGGGTTCGGATCCCCAATCCTTGATGCTTGTTAGATCAAAATTTTAGCGCCAGTTTCGGTCCCGTCGACCCCTCCCCTTTACACCTCTTGGCTTCCCCATATCTGGTTACGTCCCTCGCCTTCCCTTTGCAGCCGGATGGAATGAACCTAATCACCTCCCTTCCAAGAAATCCTATTGGCTCTCTTATGTCGTTTGCATTTTTTCAGTTTTCGAGCCACTATGAACTGTACTTTTCTCCCAACCCCGTTCACTAGTTTTCACCCTTTTGTCTCGGTTCGTTACTCTTTCTTCCTTTTTGTTCGCTAGGATTTCTGTCCGAAAGGCCCCGATGATCAACCTGACCTTTGTACTGTACCTAGTAATTAATTTATGGCGAGCCTCTACCGCCAGAGATTACATTCCTACAGTTTGGATCGAGATGTAATTCTCTCTTTTTCAAGAGGTGGTTAGCTTTCCTCTCGCTTCAAGGGGCTCTCACTCGACCTCCTTTTCTCGACCTGCATACACGCGCGGTTCGCAAGTGGCTACGGATTTCTCCTGCTCTCGCTGAAGTTTTAACAACTTTTCCCCCTTAGACCGGATGGACCTGATTTCTCCCCGGAAGAATCCTTTCAAATGGGAGACGGTCCCGCCCCGTGGATAAGAGCTTTGTCCATAACACGACGTACCAGCCCTGGAAGCTTAATGGCACCCCCACTAGTACTTAGACTTTTTCGTTTTCTGAGGGATAGGTTTTCTCCCTTTTTCACCGTGGAACCGCTCTAGTTCACGAAGGCAGATATGACCGCGTTTCCTTGCATCTTACTTCCAACCTCTTTCGGTATTACGTTTATTTTTCGCTTATCGCTTCGCTGTTGATGGACCCTACCATCCGAATCGACCTCCATTTTCTTTGAGGAACTGTTTGATGCCTATGTTTTTTTTTCGTCGTAAGTTCCAATTTGCACCAGTACGGCATCCCCCCATCCACTATCAGCCAGTCTGAGCTGTTGCATTCCAAGGTCGTCCCTTCCCCACCCGGTGTCCCCCCCCTCTAGTCGACCGCGTTTCTTTTGAGTTACTCTCAATAACTTTGTCCCGACCTCAGGCACGAGCAACTTCTGGCTGTTCGATGCTTTTTCCCCGAAGGTCGACTTGGTACTTCCCCCCCGCGACTGAACCTTTTGCTTTTTCCTAACCTTCCCCGAGAAGTATTTTTACATGGCAAACTCAAGAGTAGTATTCCCATAATACCACTCCCCATGTCCTACAAGTCCCCTCACCTCTTTTACTAAAAATTTCAACTAACTCTCTCTTCTTAAACCAACCCCCCCAGGTCCTTATCGAGCGCGAGATTGTCCCCTCTACTTGTTAGAGCCCGTTGTTTCGACTCTCCTCTTCCTCCCCCAATACTAAACTTCTCTTCCAATTTGAATGACCCCATTCGAACCTTCCGGACGGCAATGCGTGAGTCATAAATCGGGGGTTGTGCCCCTTCCGCAGCAGCACCCCCCGTTCACTCAAACTTTATTTCCGGGGCATATACTCGCTTCCGTCCACCCCCTGCGTCAAGTCATTCTTACCGTTTCGAAGCTGTCCCCCTCCTCTTTTTCTGGATAGAATTCCCGTCCCCCCCCCCTGTGACTTAGTTGATTCTCTTTTTTCGCCCAAGGGCTTTCGCCAGCTCCCCCCCCCTTATTTTCTTCTCCGCCCATGCCGGCTTTGGAGGAGGTTTGTGCTTAATCGACACCCCCAACCAGAGATAAGGCCGCCTGTTTCTCCCAGTACGACTGCCCGTATCGTGCAGGGGCTCCCCCTTCCATGCCCAACCTACTTTTAGACTGTCTGTTCCTGCCTATATTGGTTCTGTCTGCTTCTCACTTTGCTATGCTCGATATCGGCTAGCACCTGAGTTAGAACAGTTTCTTCATTTTTTTTTTAACTTCTTCTTATGCATTCCGAAACTATTTTCCTTTCCTCGTATTATCAGTTCAGCCGTCTCGTTTTGGTTTTCTCTGCCGTTGTAGTGTGCTTTTTTGGGTGTGCTTTGTAGCTTAGCGGGTCGGACCCAATTTTTCCACTCTTTAGAGACTTCTCTACCCAAACTTTTTTTGTCCTCTTTCATTTTGCGCTTTGGTATTCTCGATCCCCCCCAGTAGTTTTTTGTTGTTTTTCTTTTAGTTAGATCTTTATGTACCCAGGTTCCCCCCCAAGGACAGAGCCTTGCAGTTTTTGGTTTTCTTCCTCCCTCAGAGATCTTTCCTGTCTGTGTCTGCCCCTCTCCCTGACACCGCCCCCACCAACACGCCCCAGCAAATTGGCTTCCAAAACCCCCCCCCCCTGGACTGCCATTCTTACATGTCAATAGTGACGGCCCTCGTTAGAAATTCCAAATTCCCCCCAGTAATCCTTTTTCACGCTGGATTGTTTTGAAGTCCGATTTATTCATTTTAATGCTATATCTTTTTGTCTCCTGTAAAGAAGTGAGTCCCCCCCCCTTCCCAAAGGTGTTAATGTGTCTTCCAGCTCTCTCTGTTTGGGGGCAGTGGCGTTTTTGGCTCCCTCCGAACCTTTCAAGACTGATTTTTTTTTCCTGGGTTTCCAAAACCCCACATTTTTCTTAGTACTGGTTTTTGAAGGAAACTTTTCGACCTCCTCCCAGCCCCGCCGTCCTCAAAGGCTCTAGGACCTGTAAGGGAGATTTGATGGTTTATTCCCTCCCTCCCAAGTTTTCCCCCTAACCTTTCCCAGGTTAGGTGTTTCATCCCCCCTAAACTCGCGCTCAGTACAGCTTCTCCGGTCTTTCTCTTCTTGCTTTCCTGTTTCCCTTGTTCGTATATGCCCAGGGTCCCCACGAAACGTTTTTCTCTGAGGTTTGCGCGGTCCAAGGCACCCGCTGGATGATTCCCGAACTCATAATCCTTGTTTACATCCCTATGATTCTTGCTGTCTGTTCAGGAAGTACAAATCTCAGCATATTGCGTTTTTTAGCTTTAATCTTTTTCAAATACCGACTTTACCCCCCTCGACCTAACAATCTCTCGCCTAGTCCCCTTTTTCCTCCCCCGGATCTGTGTTAGATCGATCGTTTGATTATTTTTTTTTCTAGTTTATTAGTAGACTGGTCTGGGGCCCTTCGACGTTATGCGCCGGGTTCCCTTTTCCCTGAACTCTGTTGATAGGGACACCCCCAACCCCACCAACCCCCCACAACCCCGTGCACCCCCCCCCACCCGCCACAGCTTTTTCCTCCTTTTCCTTGACACCAGGAGACTTATCGATTTTCGAAAAGCCCTCTTCATCGGATTTTCTTTTACCGTGTAAATGCAGTCTCGAGCTATCCCGGACGACTCTCTAACGATTTTTAAATTTCAGTCAAGGTTCACAACTCTATCGACCCCCCATTTGTTTCTTAGATCCTGGATCTTCACAGGTTCATATTGTCAGGATTATCAATCGTTGTTTCTTCCCTTTGTTGCTGTCCTACGGTCGCGCACCGTGATGGCTTTCATCGGACGTTCCCCACGCTTTGAGACCCTTTTCTTCTTTACTAACTGTCGTCACCCATAAGAGTCTCCCAAAAAAATGTTCCCTTCGGGTGCTTAGAGTCGTTCCAGCTCTTACGTATAGGATTGTTGGAGTTCCCCCTCCTCTCCCCGGCCTTACAATGAGCCCCGAGACCTCCGCACTTCCCACCCACCGAGCAAATCATGCTGATATTTCTCCCTTCACATTGCACCCGTGCCGCTTTTTTGGTGGACGATGCTTACGAAACTTCTGGACCCCCTTGACTTCCTTTCCTTGAACGGCCGTTATGTAAATCATAACACAAGCATGTCAGCTTTCTCTCTGTAAGTAAGGGTCCCCCTTTTTAAGGATCTAGGAACTTAGCCCTTTTCGAGGCCGGCTCGGCGATTTGAACCCCTCAGATGTCATCTCTTATACCTGTTCCTCTAAGTTTGTGCGAAGTTGTACTCGTGCGAACCCCCTTCTTGACCCCAGCTCTCTCCTCTTTCTATAAGGGACCGATGTAGTTTGCCTTTTAGCTTTGCGGAAGGTATATTGCCCTTTACGGCATTTCTTTCGCCTTGGCCTTCGCGTCCCCCACTTCGTAAGTTCAAGATCTAGACATGTCCGCCAGTACCCAAACAAAATTCCCCCGTGTCACGCGTTCGTCCCTTCCCCCCACAACCTGGTCCCCTCGGGGTTGGGTGTGTTTCTTTACCCCTTTTGCTCTTTTCGAAAATGAAAGCCACACCTTCCCCATATCTTCTTCCCTTTTGGATTTACGGATCGAGCACCTTTTATTCCCTGTTTGAGAAAAACTGCGTTCTGTACCCCCCCCCGAGCTGTTGTGCGATGAGGTTGCTGTCGGCCGGTGACTTTTTTGAAACGGTTTCGCTTCTTTCTGAGCCCGACTCTTCCCGTGTTAGCTCTTTTCCTTTCTTTTTTTCTTCCCAAGCTCTTGGCAGCGTCCTTTTGATTTGGCTATAAGAACTCCCATATACAACGTCTTTTCAACTCAGGGCTAGCTAGCGGGAAGAATGAGTCGCTTTTCTTTGTCTTCAAGGAGCTTGTTCAGGCGTGCGGATCGTCCTCGCGCCGGTGTGCTTGACGGTGAAGTTAATTGCCGTTTCCTATTGGACTGACGCGAGTCAGCAAAACTGTTGTCAGTTCCGGACGAAGTCCTGCCGCTTCCTTTCACTCCTTTGGGAAGGGTCTGTCGCCTCTTCCCGGAGAACACCTCTCCCGTCCGTCCGTTTTTCCCCTGTGAACCGCCCATCCCTGCTCTCTGTTCCCCTTCCGGTCTGCCTGAGTTCGCTCCAGCACTTTCGCGTCATCTTGTCAGGTCCCTACCTTCGTTTGCCTTCCTTTGGAGAACTTTTTCAGAACCCCCTCCCGAGGTTTTGATCCAGCTTTTTCCCCTTCGCTGAGTATGGACCCCCTGCCATGGCTCGTGTTTGGGTTCCCATAGTACCCTTGTGTTGCTCTTTCCCCGCCTTCTTTTGTCTGTATGACCCTTCGCGAACATATCCTCCTCTATCACTTGTCCCACGCGCCTTGGCTTTCGTCTTGTCCATTTTTCTTCGCGCCTCGAGAGTTTCGGCCTCGGCGTGAGCCTGATCTTTAGATTGCTGTCCGCGCCTATGCTGGATGCTTCTGACTTATCGCTGAATCGCCGTACAGTCCGCAGTCAGAACCCTTACACTCGCCTTGATCAGCGGTGTACTCTTTTTCCCTCCTGAGCTCCTCTTGCCCCGATTTTTTTTGACGGGGGGGCTGTTTCAGTCTTGGTCTTCGCGCTTCCATGGCCTTCCCGCGCGGGCGGCCTATCTTTTCCACTGCCTTCATTCGGCTCGTCGACACGCGTGGTGCCCGCAAGGTGGACAACGGGCTCTTTATCTTTGGTGTCCATTTGTCGTTCTTCCCGACTCGCGCGAAGGACTATTGCGCCCCTCCGTCAGGCTTTGAAGTTCATATCGGCGCCTCGTACCATGAGCCAGTCACCCACGAGATCCTTTCGCCGACTTAAATCAACCCCGTGCTTTAATTCCGTTTTGTTTTTTGTCTTCTCCACTGTTTTTTTGTTCTTATTTGACCGATTCAGAAGGCCGCTGCATAGAACCCCTGCGAGCGTTTTGTCTTTATCTTAAAGTCTTCTTCAAAAAAGCCAAAAAAAAAATTCTCGCGGCCACGTGGGTTAGCTATAGAAGCCCACTTATTCGCCTTACCGTCATTCTTCCTCCTGGCCCGTCTCCTTGTATCCCCAAATTGTCTGTACGACCACTCTTCATCCTCGTTCCACCCAACGCTCGCATTTCCTTAGGCCTAGTTCGTCTAGTTTTCCAATCATCCCCTTAATTCGACTGTATGGCGAAAGGTGATGCAATATTTTTGCGCTTCCCTGTAAAGTGGGGGTAGCTCCTTTTTATCCGTTTGTCCTGGTCCTCGACCCCCTCTTCCGTCTTTCGTTCCCGTGAAGGGCGTATTTGGATTTCGTGTTCGATGTTGT